>Ga0164241_10001612_pt1 | contig 27087 bp, 20 predicted proteins | sample OricomyardsoilBY_FD_108780 | JGI IMG/M metagenome (GOLD analysis project Ga0164241, IMG submission 108780) | Backyard soil microbial communities from Emeryville, California, USA - Original compost - Back yard soil (BY) | ecosystem: Environmental > Terrestrial > Soil > Unclassified | place: USA... | reverse complement strand
CTGGAGGATGCGGTCGCTCACGGTGGTGAGGAAATCGACGGGGCGGCGGAAGCGCTCTTCTTCGAGGGCGCGTCGGTGAAGTGGCCACTTGCTCGTGAGGCAGACGCCGACCTCGCAATGTCCCCCTTGCTCGGGCAGTCCCGCGCTGTAGAGCGTCTGGAAGATGTTGTCCTTGCCGTGGCGCGCTCGACGGATGTGGATCGTGGCGTGCTCGGACTTCGACTCGCCCACGGGCTTGGCGTGCGTGAGCCCGAGGCAGCTCTCCACGAAGAGGAGAGTGAGCTCGCCGAGCGCCCCGTCCCAGAACGTGTCCGGCCGGTGGTAGTCCCAGGGCTTTGTGGCGCCGACCGAGCGCAGGTACTCGGCCACCTTCGCGTGGCTACCGTCGGTGTTGGGAGGCGGATCTTCGGCGCGGCCGAGCGCGGTCTCGGGCCGGGCGAGGCTGTCGCGGTCCAGGTCGGCGCCGGCCGAAACGAGTAATCTTGCGCCCTCATCCCATCCTATTCCGGCCGCAGCCATGAGTGGGCTAAACACGGAGATCGAGGTAGCGTCGACTCGCGCGCCCCGGGATAGAAGCAGTCTAGCCACCCCCACTCGCCGGCGCCCAGCCGCCAGGGTCAACGCCGTGGTTTCGAAGAACGTCGATACCCTTTCGACATCAACCCCCAGTCTGAGCAGCTCTTCACACACCGCACCCTGGCCTTCGCGCGCAGCAAGGTGCAATAGTCCCTCCGCTCCCTCGAGCAGTTGGGGGTATTGCTTACACATTTGCCGAAGCCCCACGACGTCCCCCCTTTCCACCGCGCGGTGTGCCCGTTCGCGCTGACTATCGCTGAGTCTCATAGCCCAGGACCACCCGGACCAAGCCGGTCGGCAAAGTCCTTCAGCACTTTATCTACACCTCGCTTCGACTTCGCCTTCGCCAAACTTTCATACACCTTCTTCGCGTACTCCACGGAGTGCTTCTCATTCTTCGCCCACACGACGTTCGCGTCTCCCTGCAAGCTGACCCCAAACTTCTTGAGAATCGCTCGCGCACCTGTCACGTACTTTCGATTTGCCTTGGTCCACCGCGAGAACTTCCCCTCCATGACGATGTGGTGCATGTGCCAGTTGCCAGGAATCTTGGGCTTCGTGGACGCGAGACGCTCGCGGGCACCCTTGTTGACCTTGCACTTCTTGAGCCCAAACGGGTCAAACCAGTCCGTCGGGTTCTCCACATACCCGTACTGCGCCAGGCCCCCTGCGAGCCCGATCGGGTCCTCGCTCAGATACCGCCCCGTCTCGGGGTCGTAGTACCGAAACCGGTTGTAATAGAGCCCGGTCTCCGCGTCCTCGTATTGCCCGGGGTACCGCCACGGGTTGCTCGTCCGCTCGCTCTCCGGCGCCGCGTCGCTTGCCGCCGCCGCAACGCTCTCCTCCCGCACGACGCCGTAGACGTCGAGCTGAGCCTGCCAGGCGATCTTGCCCGCCTCGGTCGCGAGCATCGTCGGCGTGCCGAGGTGATCGGTGACCACGCCCCAGCGCTTCCGGCCCTCGAGCTTGGCGAGGGGCGTAAACGCCCCCGGCTCGGACACCCACGTCACGACCGCGGACTCAATGCTGCCATCCGCCGCGCGCACCCTCTCGTGGACGAGGTCGTCTCCGTCCCAAACATACTCCGTGGTCCGCCCCTCAAACATCTTCCACACGCGCCGGCCGAAGGCGTCGTACGCGAAGGTCACTCGCTTGCCGTCGGGGCGCGCAACCTCGTTCAGCCGCCCGTGCGCGTCCCACGTGTACTTCCACGTCGCGCCGTCGCTCAGGACCTTCTTCACCAAATAGCCGTCGGCGTCGGTTTCGTAGGTGGTGCCGCCGGCCTTCCGCAGGACTCCGCCTTTGCCGTAGACGCGGTCGCTCTGGTCGGCGCTCCGAAACAGGTTGCCCGCGGCGTCGCTCGCGCGCTCCAGCACCTCTCCGCTCGAGAAAAGTTGGCGAATGAGGTGCCCGCGAGGATCGTACTCGTATCCGCTGCTCTGCTTCACGACGCCGCTCGCGGGGTCGAGGCTCGCGATGCGGGCGATCTCGTCCGGCCCGCTCCAGGCGTACGCGCGCACCGCGACGTCGTGTCCCGCCGATTGGCTGCTGGCGCCAGTGAGGACGCGTTGCTCTTCGGCGCGGCCAAAGCGGTCGCGTTTCCACACGCTCGTCACGCCTCCGGGCATGCGCCGCGCCAGCTCTTGGCCGAGCGCGTCGCGCGCGATCTTGATCGCGAAGTCTTCTTGCGAGGCCTGGGGCAAGCCGAGTGCGCGCAGTAGCCCCATGTCGGGGCCGAGCGCCCAGCCGGCGGCGACACTGGTGAGCTCGGAGGCGTTGTTCCAGAGGTACTTGGCGTGGTGGGCCATGCTGGTGGTGCGTTCGACGCGGAGGTCGGCGGCATCGTAGCGCGAGGCGACGTGTGCTTTCAGCCCTGTCGCGTGGACGGCGGCGTGCTCTTTGACCACGCGTCCAAGGGCGTCTCGCTCGAGAACGATGTCGGCACCGGGCGTGCGCGCAGCGATCAGCTCGCCGACTTCGTCGAAAGCGAAGGTGTCCTCTCGTGCGACGTCGCCGAAGGTTGCCGTCTTGCTCGTTTGTTTGACGACGCGGCCCAGCGCGTCGCGCTCGAGCTTGGTCAATCGGTAGCCGCCCGTCAGGACTTGGCTGGCCCTGCCGGCCCTGTCATACAGGTATCTCCGCTTCGCTCCGCTGAAGCTCTTCTCCTCGACGACGCGACCCATGCGATCGAGGCTGAAGGCGTACTCGTCGCCCTGCTGGTTTTGGACGGCCACCAGGTCGGTCTCTTCGTCGTAGCGGAGCAGCACTCTGTGGCCCATCGGGTCTGTGTGCTCGACCAGCTCACCCATCCCGGCGTAGCGCATGCGCACCTTCCGGCCTCGCGCGTCGGTCTGCTCGACCAGGTTGCCCTCGGCGTCGTACGCCAGCGTGAGCTCGTCTCCATCGAACCGCCGTACGAACGTCGGCTGACCCGCCGCGTCGCGCAGCGCGACAAGCTCGCGACCGAGCGGATCTTGCACGCGGACCACCGAGCCCAGCGCGTCGTGCACGTATCGGGTGACGCGCCCCTCGCCGTCCGTGAGGCTCTCGAGGTCGTGCCGCGGCGTCCATTGCAGCCCAATGCGCCGGCCCATCGGGTCGTCGACGCCCACCAGCCGACCGCGCTCGTCTCGCCAGTAGAGGACGGCCGTCCCGTCGGCCCGCGTCACGCTCCGCGCCTCGCCGCTCGTGTCGTACTCGACGCGCGTCACGGCGCCTCGTGGATCCGTCACCGCCACGACGCGGTCGAGTGCGTCATAGGTCCATTGCGTCTCTTGGCCGAGGGCGTCGATCTCACGCGTCTTGTTGCCGCGAGCGTCGTATTGCCACTCGGTCCGCTCGCCATTGCCATTCTCTTCGGCGAGCTTCCAGGCGTGGTCGTTCCACTCGGTCTTGGTGACGCGTCCGGTGGGGTCGATCTCCTTTTCGACGACGCCGAGGGCGTTGCCCTCGTAGGTGGTGATGCCGCCGCGACCGTCGGTCACCATCGTCCGATGTCCGTGCTTGTCGTAGGTGATCCGTCGGTCGTAGATCGCCTTGGGCGCGCGGCCGCCGGGGGCGAGGTCCATGCAGGCAGGGTCGCTGTCGCCCGCGTCGCCCCAGGTGCGGATGCACCAACCTTCGGGATCGTACCAGTCCCACTCGAAGTGAAAGGTGAGGCCGCCTTTGTGGACCTCGCGGACGAGGACTCCGCCGCGGTAGGCATAGGTCATCGCGTGGCCGAGGGGGTCGGCTGCCCTGGCGAGGCGACCGTCGGAATCGTACGCGTAGCTTGCGAGAAGGTGCTCTTTGCCGGCCTCTAGGACGAGGAGCTTCTCGAGCTGTCCCTCGCGGGTGTAGCGACAAATGATCTCTCGGCCCGCAGTATCGATGACCTTGGCCAGATAGCGACCCTGCCAGGTGAGTGTGACCGTGTTCCCCGCGCGATCACGGAGCTCGATCAGTCGGTGGCGCGTCGGGACGTCGCTCCGCGCGGGCTCAGTCGGACGAAAGACCTGCGTCAGTCCTTCCTGGTCGGTGACTCGATACTCGCCCCGCTCCCTCTGCAACGACAGGCGATCTTGCATGTGAAAGTGGGTCGCGCCGACGGCGATCGGAGGCAGGTGCGCCGGCCGGCCGTCGGGGAGGCGCAGCTCCGTGCGATCGGCGCGGGCCTCTACGTAGGCGTCGAAGAAGTGGTACCAGCCTGGGCCGAGTGATTGCGATTCCGCTTCTCGAGATCGGTAGTTGCGCTCGAAGACGAGCGGGATGAGGCCGGGTAGCTCGGCGTCGACCGCTTGCGCGATGAGCTCGCCCGAAATGACGTCGACCGGATGGCCAGTGAGCGCGCAAATGACCCAGCTCAGTGGTCCCTTGCCGCCAGTCTTGAAAAGCTCGTTGAGCTTGCTGCTGACCCACTTCGTGCGGATCGCCTGCGTGGCAGCGGCGGCGTAGTCGATCGCTTCCGGCCCACCGATGAGCACGGGCGCACCCATCGGCACCGCCATGCAGACGCTCGTCGGCAGGTTGATCGGGTAATTGCAGCTCATGACGCTGGACGTCGTGCGGCTCTGGCTCGAGCCCGCGAATTCGACCGTCTTGCTCCCGGTCATGAGCGTGCCCTCGTTGCCGGTAGGCGCATCCATCGGCGCTGGGCCGACGCCGGGCGGCGTGGGGATATGCGGATAGCCTTTGACCTCGGTCCCGGTGTTGCCGGTGGGCATGCCATTGACGGCGACGAAGCCGCCACCACCAAACACGGCGCTCATTGCCGCGCCTATCGCGGCCCCGAGCGGGTCGAAGACCACGCCGACGAAAGGGTGCGGCAACGGCGTCGGCACCGGTCCGCCAGGCGTCGGCACCATCACCATGTGGATGTCCACGCCGACGACCGGGTCGCCGAACTTTGCGGCGATCATGCCGACCTCGCCGGCGCATCGAGCCCATGGAGCGGGTTGCCGCGCTGACAAGCCTCGATCATGCGAAGCGCCTCTTTGCGCAGGGGCGATTCGTCCGGGACGCTCGCGGCGATGTGGTCGTATTGCTCTCTCGCGTCACGCCACCGCGTCTGCATGACGAGCACGGCGCCGAGCCCGAGCTGGGCCTGGACGATCAGCGCCGGGTGGGGCGGCGTGTTGCGCTTCCCCTCGGCCCGCTCGAGCGCGTCGCGATATGCGGCCTCGGCGCCGCGGAGATTCTGAGCGCTGATGAGCGCGGTGCCGAGACCGAGCGTAACCACGATGGCCTCTTGCGTGAGGCCGGTCGCCTCGCAGAGCACGCGGGCCGCGCGGTACTTCTTCACTGCCTCTTTCGGCTTGCCCTCGGACAGCGCCTTGCCGCCGTCCATCAATAGATGCTTGAGCGTGCGGCCGGCATCGCGCGAGACCAGGCGGTGGCCGAGCTGCTTCTCGATCTCGGCGCGCTCCTCGGGCGCGAGCTGCGGTGGGTCGCCATCCTTCGGACCGGCAGAGTCCTCGCCACCGAGGTCGCCCAGATAGTCGAAGAGCGCCGCGCGATCGAGCTCGAACCGGGCCGCGATGGGCAAGATGCTCTCGAGATCCGGGATGTCGAACGCGAGCACGTCGAGGCGAAGCGCCGTCGGGCGGGCGGGGACGGACGCCAAGGCGCGGACGAGGCCGGCGAAGGACTTCGCGTCCGTGACGGCCTCCGGCGCGAGGACGACGACGAGCCCCTCGAGCGCGCCCGCGACGTGTCCGGCCAGCCGATCGAGGTGACTGAGCAGCGCGCCCGGGTGGAGCGTGGTCGGACGCGCGGGAGGCGCGGAGCGGGTGACGCCGTCCTCTGCCAAACCTGCGTCGACCTGGGCGACGTCGGCCTCGACCTGCGCGGCGAGCGCCATCAGATACGCAGCCTCGGTCACGAAGGCGCCCTCGAAGATGGATATCGGCCGGCGATTCTCCGGCTGCCACTCGGCCATTCGCAGTGACTTCAGGACGTCGGAGCGATCCGTCGGGTCGGCGGCGAGCCGGACGATGGACGGCGCTCGACCCGCGCCAGGCGGGGGGCTCCACGCGACCTCGTGCGCTCGGACGAAACGCTTCGCGGCGATCGTGAGCGGGTCCATCAGTTGACCTTCACGACGCTGCCGGTGATGTCGACCGAGCCGCCCGCGATCTTGATGCTGCCCGCCTCGAGCGAGATATCGCCGCCCTTGATCTTGATGGAGCCCCCCGAGATCAGGAGATCACCCCCGGAGGTGATGGTTACGGTCGCGCCCTGAATCAGAGCCCCGCCGCCTGCGATCGCGCTCAGCTCGGTCGTGCTGATGGCGGCCGTCGCCCCTGCCGAGACGGTCCAGTTCGTACCGTTGTGAGCGATGACAGGAGCATTCACCGTCGCGACGGGCGTGTTGATGGTGTGTGCTGCGCCGGCGTTGGTCGTCATCGCTGCCCCCACGGAGAGATCGTAGGCAGCGCCGACGGACTCGGTCTTGCTCGCGCCGACGGACACCGACTGCGTGGCGGACACGGCGTAGGTCTCGGCGGCTCCGACCGCGACCGAGTGCGCCGCCCCCACGGAGAGCGCCCGATCGGCGGCGACCGAGATGGTCTGCGAAGCGCCGATCGATTCCTTCTGGGAGGCACCCACACTCAGCTGCTGGTTGCCCCCAATCGTCATCTTCTCGTCGCCGTCGACTGACTCCTCGTTGTTGCCGCCGACGTGCGTCGATCGGTTGGCGCCAGTGTCCTCGCTGCGATCGACGTCGACGGTCGAGGTCGAGTTGTTCGTGACGTGCTCGGACCGATCGTTGCCGACTTCGCTATTCCAGTCCTTGCCTGCGGTGAGGTTGACCTTCTCTTCCCCGGCGGTGTCGTTGAATTGCAATTCATTGAAGACCTTGCCACCGGGGCTCGCGAGCGACTTCAACGTCGATACCGTCGCCGCGCCTTTTCCGAGCGCGCTCGCGGGCTGAATGCCGTTGTAGACGCGGCCCACGACGATGGGCCGATCCGGATCGCCTTCCTCGAACGCGACGATGACCTCTGTCCCGACGCGAGGGTGGAACACGGCGCCCCCGCCCGCGCCTGCGAAGACTTGACTGACCCGGACCCACGCGCTGGTCGGCTCTTTGTCTTGACGCTCGGTCTCGGTATCCCAGTGGAACCTCAGTCGGACGCACCCGTTCTCGTTGCCCTCGGGGCCGCCGACGTGAATCTCGGTGCCACGCGTCGACGGTTCGTCGGTGACGGTCGCGGTCTGCGTCCCGAAGATGCGTGGCCACGGCGTCGTCATGGCTGGCCGATAGTGGGACTCTTCGACGCTGTCCCCGGAGCCGCGGCGGGCGAGCTCGACCTCGACGTGAAACGAACCTCCATCCGGCAACGGCGCATGGGCATCCGCATCCGCGGTCAGCTCGCCGGTCGATACCCCCGCGGCTCGAGCCTGGACCACGAGGTATTCGCCCGCGAATCGCGCGACCTCATGGTCCAACTTGAAGACGGAGCCTGCCCCAAGCAGTCGAATGGATCCGCTGGCGGTCGCGAAGCGGCTCTCCGTCTCGAGACGCTCGAGCCTAGCCTTGGCGAGAGGCGCGCCGAGATCGGGGCTGTCGACATAGGAGCCTGGATAGGTCTGTACGAAGAGATCGTCGCCCTCGCCTTTGGCCTCTGCCGACATGTCGAGCTTGGGCTTTTGCCAGTTGTACTCTACGAGCTTGACCCGCGTAGGCCGCATGCGGCCACCGACCCTGACGCGGTCGAGGTGGCGTCCCGCGAGGTTTGGGGCCGCCGGGTCGAAGGGATCGAGCCGCGCACGTCCATCGTCGAAGTCGGTCATCACCAGGACGACGGCGTCCTTCGTGTGCTCGAAGTGGTACGAGATGCCCTCGGCCTCGAGGAGCCGAGAGACGAAGTCGAAGTCGCTCTCGTCGTACTGGACGACATAGGGCCTGGCTTTCGCGGCCTCGATGCGTCCCGGATCCTTCATTCGCCAGGTGAAGTTTTCTTTTGGCGCGGCGAAGGAGTCGAGGACGTGATCCGGATACTCCGCCTTCGGATCGTCGCTCTGCATCTTGGGATCGCCCGTCAGCACCGCCTCGACGATCTCTCGCGTCGTCTTCTCGAGGAAGATGCGGCTCCGCCTGCGATACATCGCGCGAGCGAGTGGCGGCATGAGCGTCAGCTCGACGAGCGCGCCGAGCCGGGTGGGGCCGCGATCTTCGGCGCGAACGACGACCCCGTGCACGCAACGCACCGCGGGCGTGGAAGCCGTCGCGATGCGCAAGGTGCCGAGCTTGCCGATCAGATCGTAAGGGTCGACGTCGCCATCCTCGCCATGTGACTGCAAGAGGATGCGCGCGGAGAAGAGCCCGCTGACGCGTTCGTCCAGGTCGAAGCGGACGACGAAGAGGTGATTCCAGTCGTCCTTGCCGCCGTCCCAATGAAACGCAAACTCTCTATCTGCCATGAATCCTCGCGAGTAGCGCGTCGAACCGCGCCTTCAGCTCTTGGTCCGCCGCCAGGCGAACGTTGTAGGCGCGCAACACTTTCATCCAGCTCGAAGGATCGATGCCGAAACGCTGGAAGGTCTCGAGGGGTTTGCCGTCTCGCTCGAGCGCGACGGTGATCTCGACGTACCGCTCGAGCGGCATCATGGCCTCTGGCGCTTCGACCGCGAACGGCGTCGGCGCCTTCCCGACGGCGTCTCGATTCGGAGGCAGCGTCGCTCCCGAGGCGGCAGCGTCCGTGATCGCCACAGTTCGACGGTCCGTGAACGCAGTCGAGCCCGGCGCGGTACGAACGCTCGATGTCCCCGGCCGAAATGGAAGCCGTTCGTCTTTGCCGGCGAAGCGCTCATCGAGGAACGCCGTCTGCCTGATCGGCGGCGCCGCGCGCGTCGGGACCGACGCGGACGGCCCATTCGGCGGTCCAGCCGCCGCGAGCGGAGGGGCTTGCGGCGCGACCGGCCGGCCGAGGCTGGCTGGAGCCGACGGCGGTGCCTGCGGAGGACGGGGCTGCCCGAACGGAACTCCCCGCGCGGCCAAGGCGGCACGGATCGCGCGCGCGTCGGCCTCGACCGTCTCGCCCTCCGCGTCGCGTACCACTGGCGTCGGCGGCGGAGGTGCCACGGGCCGCGATTCGTCGAAGGGCACCCCGCGCGCGGCCAACGCGGCGCGGATCGCGCGCGCGTCGACGTCCACCGTCGAGTCAGGGGACGCAGCGGGCAGGGGCGGTGGCGGCGGCGCCATCACGGGCGGCGGCTTCGGCGATGAAAAAGCGACCGCAGGTGCAGCGGTCGGAAGCGCGGCCGGCTCTGCGGAGAGCAACGGAGCGAGGCCCGCCGGCGTCGTCGCGGCCATCGGCACCGTCGGCGCAGCGTCCTCGAGGGTGGGTGCGCCAAGCGCTCGTCGTGCGTCGTTGTATCCTCGCTTCAAGGCTTCGAGCCGAGCGACCTCGCCGCGATCGAGATCGTCGGCGATCTGCTCGAGGAGCGCCGCCTCCGCTGCACCGAACGACGCGCGCGTGACACCGACCGCTGAAAGCGCCCCGTCCGGGTCGACGCCGACATCCAGCGCAGCGCGCAGCTTCGCGATCGTTTCCAAAGCAAGGTCAGTCATCGCCGCCCTTCAACCCGTCCCAGACGGAGAGTCATGACGACTGGCTATCACAATCTGTGGCGCGTCGAGTGCGATATTGATCTGACGGCTTCAGGGCAAATTCGCCCCGCCGCCTACTCGCTCGCGCTCGCCGCGCCAGAGCTCGACGCGGGGCCTCGAGCGATCTCTCCGGCCAACTCGAGCGCGGCGTCTAGGTCCGGCGCGAGCTTCAGGCCGGGGAAGCGCTGTTCGAGTCTCACTTTGTCGAAGATGCTTCGCGGTTTCGGCAGGGGGCCTGCGATGACGACGCATTTGTGATTCTGCCGGACTCGCTTGATCGCGCTCTCGAGGGCAACGAGCCCTGTGGCGTCGATGGCCGGAACTTCTCCGAGGTTCAAGACGAGCACGCGATAGTCGTCGCTGCGAATGCTGTGGAGCGCCCCCATCGCGGTCTGCGCAGCCCCGAAGAAGAGCGGGCCATGGATCTCGTAGAGCACGACCCCTTCCGGCAAATCGCGCTGCGCCCCCTCTTCGATGGAGTCGAGCTGCAATCGAGTCTCGGTCAGCTCTGCCATGCGACGCATGAAGAGCACCGCGGCCGTCAGGAACCCGACGGTGATCGCTACGACCATGTCGAAGAAGACGGTCAACAGAAAGCAGAGCACGAGCACGAAGACATCACTCTTCGGTGCCACCCGCGCCATGTCGACGAACTGGCGCGCTTCGGACATGTTCCACGCGACGAGCAAGAGCAGCGCGGCCAGGGACGCCATTGGCAAGTAGGAGACCAGCGGCGCGAGCGCCAGCATGGCCCCGAGCACCACGAAGGAGTGCACGATCGCCGCGATGGGCGAGTGCGCACCCGATCGGACATTCGTGGCCGTCCGCGCCAGGGCCCCCGTCGCGGCGATGCCCCCGAAAATGGGCGCGACCAAGTTCGCGATCCCCAGGCCCACGAGCTCGGCGTTCGGATCGTGTTTCTTGCCCGTCATGCCGTCTGCGATGACGGCAGAGAGCAACGACTCGATGGCCCCGAGCAGGGCAATCGCGACGGCGGGTTGGAGGAGGTCGCGAATCAGGGCGAAGCTCGGCAGCCCGCCGCCCCATGGAGTCGCAGGAGACGGAACGATGGGCGGAATGCCGGCAACCTCGACGCCGTGAACGACCGAATGAAAGCGCGTCCCGATCGTGGAGACCGAGAACGCCGGCCAATACGCGTGGAGCGCCGCGGTCACCGCCGTCGCGAGGGTCAACGCGACGAGCGGCGCGGGCACTCGCTTGAGCACACGTGGCAAGCCGAGCAGGAGCGCGAGGGTGACGCCCGCCACGGCGATCTCGTAGGGCTGCGCGCTCGCGCGAGCGCCCCAGAGCGTCGCGAGCTTGTCTGTGAAGTGCTCGGGCATCGCGCCCGTGTCGAGCCCCAGCGCATCCTTGAGCTGCAGCGTCGCGATCACCGTGGCAATACCCGCGGTAAAACCCGTCACGACGGGGTACGGCACATACTGAATCAGGCGCCCCAGCTTCGCGGCACCTAGACCGATGAGGATGATCCCCGAGAGGAATCCCGCGGTCAGCAACCCGGCCAGGCCGTAACGCGTCATGATCGGCGCGAGCACGACGACGAAGGCCGCCGTCGGCCCGGTGACCTGGTACTTGCTGCCCCCGAGCAAGGCCGCAGTCGCGCCCGCAAAGATCGCCGTGTAGAGGCCGTGCTCGGGCGGTGCGCCGACCGCGATTGCGAGCGCCATCGACAGCGGAAGCGCGACGACGCCGACGACGAGCCCGGCGAGGACATCGGCCCGCGCGTCGCGGAGGTGATAGCCCGCCGCGAGCGTGCGTCGCATCGCGAGGGCGATCGGCGTCGATGGAGAGGGGGGAGCGCCTTGCGGCGTACTAGCTGGGTCGGTCATGAAGGGGCTCGTCGGATCGCGGAGCGACGGGGATGTCGAGGATCGAGTGTCTCACCCGCCCCGCTACCCGACGAGGGAGCGCCAGCTGGTCTTCTTGAACATGCGTAGCACGCTCGGCAGGTTTCGATTCGTGCGGATCTCGACATACGAGAACGGCATGCCGCCGCCGATGCCATTGAGCGTCACGACGATGGTTCCGGCTGGGGCGGCATCGAGCGCGCGCACGAGCGTCTCGACGTCGCGCGTATGCCGTGGCGGGGAGATCTCTACGTCTTGGTCGAGGTGGTCTTCGCAGCCGAAGAGGTTCTCGCCGAACGGGTTGTAGAGGTAGTACGCATCGGCCGGGGGCAGATCGTCCTGGATGGTCGCGTGGACGAACCGCACGCGGTCGGAGACCCCGAACGTCTGGGCGAGGTCGCGCGCCGCGTGAACGAGGCGCGCCCGATGCTCGATGCCTAAGAAGTGCGCGTCGCAGAGCAGCGACGCAGCGACGCAGAACTTCCCGGCGCCGGAGCCCAGGTCCACGACGCGCTCGACGCCGAGCAGCGCAAACCATTCCGCGACGCGCCTCGCGACGAGCAGCGGGGTCCAGTGGACCCACGCGACCTTCTGCAGATCGCTCGGCAGGAAGGCGTCGAAGACTGCGTCGGGCGGGCACGTGCCGGACCTCAGTGAGGTCGCGACCATCGCCGCCGTCGGCGCGCGCTGTTCATCGTCGGAAGGGATCACGCGCGAGCCCCAGAGCAGCGAGCGTGCCGCCCCACGATCCGCGGACTTTCGTGCGCGATGGACCCCGGGTCAGACTCCGGTCACGTGATCCGCCATGCTTTGCTAGACTTTGCGCAGATGGTTTCGCATAAACGACATTTTGACGCCGCGTTCGAGGCGGTCATCGCGTCTTCCGCCATGAAGCGGGTGGAGCGCGTCGTGCAAGTCGTCGCGCCGAAGGACGTCACGCTGACGCTGATCGGCGAGAGCGGCTCCGGGAAGGAGGTGCTCGCCCGACGTGCACATGATCTGTCGCCCCGACGGAGGGGTCCGTTCGTGCCGATCAACTGCGCGGCGATCCCGGACGCGCTCTTCGAGAGCGAGCTATTCGGTCACGAGCGCGGCGCCTTCACCGGCGCGAACGAGCTGGTCCGGGGAAAAGTCGAAGCGGCGGCACACGGCACACTCTTCTTGGACGAGATCGGTGAGACGCCGCTGCTGATGCAAGCCAAACTGCTTCGCTTTCTCGAGAACCGCCGCTTCATGCGAGTCGGCGGCGCGACGAAGCTCCAGGCGGATGTGCGGCTGATCTTCGCGACCCTGCGCCCGCTCGAAGACGAGGTGCAAGCCGGTCGCTTCCGCGCAGATCTGTTCTATCGAATTCAGGGCATCACGGTCGTCGTGCCGCCGCTGCGCGAGCGGCGTGCAGACATTGGGCCGCTCTGGGTCCAGTTCGTTCGCGAGCTCTCGACACGTCACGGGGTGCGCCCGCCGCACCTGACCCGCGCCGCGAAGGCGCTCCTATTGAGTTATTCGTGGCCCGGGAATGTGCGTGAGCTTCGCAATGCCGCAGAGGCGCTGTGCCTCTTGCGCGAAGGGCGCGCGATTCGTCCGTCGGATCTGCCAAAGAGCATGCGCGCCTCCCCGACGGCCACGAAGCCGACGGCCACGAAGCCGACGGCCACGAAGCCGACGCCTACGAAACCGGCGCGCATGAAGTCGACAGACGCAGACTCGCTCGCGACGATGAAAAGACGCCTCGTCGAGGCGGCGCTCGTCGAGGCGCGCGGCGACACCGGCGCGGCAGCCACTCGACTGGGGATCAGCCGTCGCACACTGCAACGCCTGGTCGCATCGGGTGAAGTAACCATCGCCGGCATCTTTCCGTGAAGGCCGAGCGCCCGGCGCCGGACAGTCACGCAGCCTTCGCGGTCTCGACGGGCGCAGCCGCCGCGAGGCGTCCCGCTGCCTCGGCGTGACGACCCCTGGCCTCGACGAGCGGGCGTGTCCGCCCGAGACCAAACGCCGGCATGTTGACGTAGACGGTCTCGTAGGCGCCCGCGCTCACGCGATAGGTCTCGTGCCACACCCCGACGTCGCCACGCGTGCCGACTCGCTTGTTGAAGGCGCGCCACGCAGGCAGATGCTCGGCGTCCCGCATTTTGGCGTAGCGCATCAGGTGCTCGGTCGACTTCCAGTAGCTCATCAGGAGCGTCGTGCGCCCGAACCAAGCCTCGCCGCCGAGGTAGCCGAGCTCGGGGTTGGCCTCGAGCTCGCGGAGCATGCGCGGCATCGCCGCCGCGACGCGCGCCCATTGGTGCACCTTCCACCAGCGATTGATGCGCATCCCGATGAGGAACACGACGACATCACTCTCGTTCGTCGCAGTCATGCGTTGCTCGATGATCTTCATGAGAGACTCAGTGTGAACATTGTTAACTTCGAGACCGAGAAAAGAAGAGGGCAGCGTGGCCTGCATCGGCCGGCCGCCCACACAGACGGCCCTCAGGGGGCGAGCGCGGCGAGGAAGCGATCGTTCGCCTGGCGATAGAACGCAGTGAACGCGTCGTCGTCGCCCGCGGAGTCGAGATGTCCCGCCAACCTGAGCGACACGAGCCCATGCACGTTGGCCCAGATGAGGACGGCGATCGGCTCGACCTCGCCCGGGGCGATGAGCCCCGCGTCCATGTTCTCGCGCACCCGATCGACGAGCACGCGAAAGCCGGGCCCGCGATCGGGCGCTTTCCGCACGTCGACTGGCGCCGCGAGCTCTTCGAGCGAGCTCATGAACATGAAGCGATAATCGCGGGGATTCTCGAGCCCGAAGCGCAAGTATTGGTCTGCCGTCGCCCGGAGACGCAGCGCCGGCGTCGGCTCGGTCAGCGCCTTCATCAAGTAGCCCGCGAACACGGCGAAGCCCTGCTCGCACGCGGCGCCGAGCAACGCATCCTTGCCGTCGAAATGCCGGTACACAGCAGCCGCGGACACGCCGACCCGACGCGCGACCTCGCGCAGCGAGAACGCAGCCGGTCCCCCGTCGAGGTAGGCGTCTCGGGCGGTGGCGAGCAAGCGCGCGCGCGTGTCGTCATGGACGGGCGCCGCAGGGGCGGGCTTCGCCCCGGGAGATGCTTTGCGCTTCGCGACCACGTGAACAGTGTTAACTACGACGACCGTCCCGTCAAGCCCGCAGGAATGTCTTCGTCGAACGCGCTGTCAGGCCGCGACGACGCGTCCGTCCTTGGCCAGGTCATGCGCTGCTCATTCTCACTCCTGTCACGTGACGCCGGCCGAGCGCCGGGGGGGTGAGATCTAGTTTTCGTCGGGCAGCGCCCACGAACCCAACCTGGAAGTCGCCCCCTCCGGCCCCGGCCCGAGGGGGCGATTTGCTTTTGTCGCAATGAAGGAGAGACCGTCATGAACAAGGTTCACATCAACGTCGGAACGATCGGCCACGTCGACCACGGCAAGACCACGCTCACCGCCGCCCTCACCCACGTGATGGCCCTGGCTCACGGGGGCAAGGCGCGCGGGATGGCCGAGATCGACAGCGCGCCGGAAGAGAAGGCGCGGGGCATCACCATCAACATCGCCCACGTCGAGTACGAGTCGGCGACGCGTCACTACGCGCACGTCGATTGTCCCGGGCACGCCGACTTCGTCAAGAACATGATCGCCGGTGCGTCCCAAATGGACGGCGCGATTCTGCTCGTCGACGGCTCTCAAGGCGTCGGCCCGCAGACCCGGGAGCACGTCCTCTTGGCGCGGCAAGTCGGCGTGGACCGCCTGGTGGTCTTCGTCAACAAGACCGACCTCGCGGATCCCGAGCTCGTCGAGCTCGTGGTCCTCGAGACCGAGGAGCTCTTGACCGCCCACGGGTTCGCGAGCGCGCCAATCGTTCGCGGCTCGGCGCTCCGCGCGCTCGAGGCGGCCATGACCGGGGACGCGTCGGGCCCTGCGACGGCTTGCATTCGCGAGCTGGTCACCGTGCTCGACGCGGCCGTACCAGAGCCTGTGCGCGACACGACCGCGCCGTTCTTCATGACCATCGAGGATGTGTTCACCATCGAGGGCCGAGGGACGGTCGCGACCGGTCGCGTCGGTCGGGGTGTCTTGTCGAAAGGCGCTCAGGTCGAGATCGTCGGCGGCGCCGCGCGCGCCGTCGTCGTAACTGGCATTCAATCGTTCCATCGTGACCAACCCGAAGCGCGAGCCGGACAGAACGTCGGCCTCTTGCTTCGAGGTGTGGGTCGCGACGAGATCGCGCGGGGCGACGCTCTCGCCGCGCCGGGCAGCGTGCAAACCCACGCCGTCGGCGAGGCCGAGCTCTTCGTGCTCGCGACGAAAGAGGGCGGACGACACACTCCGTTCGGCGTCGGGTACATGCCGCAGTTCTTCTTCGGCGCGACCCACGTCACCGGAGTGATCGAGTCCGTCCAAGGCGGCGACATCATCGAGCCCGGCGCGCACGCGCACGTCGGCTTTGCCCTTCAGGCACCCGTGCCCCTCGAGGTCGGGATGCGCTTCGCCATCCGTGAGGGTGGCAAGACGGTGGGCGCGGGTGTCGTCGCCGCATTGAAGTAAACACCGCCCGCGGAGATCGAGGTCTCCGCGGGCTTCTTTTGGTGGGCGTCCATACCGCCAGCGCAGCCGCTCGCCACGAGGGGAGGCGGATACCGAATGAGCCGCAACAGAACGTGGTCCCGAAACTGCCCTATGGCGTCAGGCTGGGCCCCTCAGGCGGAGAACGTCCCGAGCTCCCTCGCGAGCGTCCGGGCAGCGACGCGCTGGGCGGTCGGCGGCACCCCGAAGCAGGTCAGCGCCGGGACGTGGGTGCGGGTCTCGAGCTCGGCGAACGCTGCGCTGCGGGCGGCGGAGACTCGCGCGCGCGCCCCTTGGGACAGGCCCGAGATGAGCCACGCGTCCAGGTCCCACGCCAACGCGGCGTGCGTGGCCTCGTCTTCGGCCACCGAGTCGAGCGCGTCCCGGAATTGCGCGGGGACGAGGCGTGCGAGCCATGCAGCGCCGACGACGCCGTACGTCTCGCGGACGCAGCCTTCGACGGCATTCTCGATGGCGAGCGCCTCACGGTCTCTTTGCATGGGCAGCGCGTTCGGCGTGTCGACGGCGCCCGCGTATCCATGCGCTCGCGCGACTGCCGAGACGAGCTCGACGTGCCGCGCTTCGTCCTGGGCCGCGACGCGACAGCGTCGGACGAGCTCGGGGGGTGCCTCGATCGCTTCGAGCTCGTGCGCGAGCGCGCCGAACGCTGCGACCGCGATGGCCTCCATGTGAGCCATCTCCGAGAGCGCGTCTCCGAGCGCCGTTGCCTTCGACTCGAGCCCCGGCACCCCGGCGTGGCCGCGCCCGCCTACGCAGCCACCCTGGAGGACGCACGCGGCGCCGCCCTCGACGGCCACGCATCCGAGAAACCGGTCGTCAGGCGCGTCGGCGCACTGGCTCCGGCACGCGTCATCGGGCAGCGCGTCGAGGTCCTCGGCCGGGTCGGCGTATCCGGCCGTGTAGGCGCACTCGACCAATGCAGTCTCTGGGACGGGGCTGCAGGTGCTGAACGTTGCGCCGCCTAGCTTGGCAGGACAGTCGGCGGGCGAGCAGCTGGAGACGGGACTCTCGACCGGCGCACGGATCACGAGCTCGTTCACGCACCTACCACAGCCCGCTACGCCCTCGATCGCACCGGCCGCAGCGATCCCGGCGAGCGCAATCTCGAGCAGTGTCTTCGCGTCGAGTCTATGAGCCAATGAGGGACGAGCGTACCACGGTCAGTGCCGCACGCCGCGGAGGACGGGCGCAGCGCCGTGCCCGCTCACGTGAAGCTCGAGGGACCGTGGTGCGGCGCGCCCGTCACGAACGGCTCGTATGCGAACGATCAAATATCCCCATTCATCGAGGAGGGCGGCCGGCAGGTCGACGTGCAGGGCCGGTCCCCGCGGCGTGGCCGTCTGGGTTTCGCGCAGACTGGCCCCTGCGTCGTCCAAGACGTCCACGTAGTAGGTCGTATTCGCAGCGGCCTCGAACCCCTGCCGAACAGCCAGATCTTGGCAGTCGATGCCGAATGACTTTTCGGGGCTCGACGACGCTCGGGCTGCCACCAGGCGCGTGACCTCGAGTGGCGTCACGAGCGACATCGCATAGCGAGCTACCGAGTCTCGGCGCGCGAGGAGCGCCCGATCTAGATAGGCGCTCGTCTTGGGGCCGATGTCACCCGCCGAGATCGCCGCGACGATGCTCGAGTGGGGAATGGCCGCGATGCGCTTGCCAATCCAATAGAGATCAGGAGGCTGAGCCTCGAGCGCTGGCGGATACGGAACCGCGAAGTCGTACGCGCCTGGGTCGACGAACTCTGGAAAGAGCCCCAGGCTCGTCGTCAGCGTGGCGGAGCCTTCGGCCCCCTCTTTCGGAAGAAAGCCCAGGGTCGCAAGCGCGAGCCACGGATTGCGAGCGGGCCGGTCGGCGTCGGTGTCATGGAGGATGCCCACGAGCCTGCCCGCTACGAGCGCGTCTTGGAGCCCCACCACCTGGTGCTGGACGAAGCCCACGTCCGGCGCGCCCACGTAGACGTCGCGTAGCAGCTGCGGCCTCATCTCGTCGAGACCCAGCCACGCACCCACGAGCCCGAGCGCGCGAAGCGATCGCCGGTGCGTGTGGTCGACCACGTCGTTAGGGTCGTCGATCCTCGTGCCGAGCGCCGTCGTCGGGCCGACGTCCAGGGCCTCCTTGCCCGCGAGCGCACCGCGAGCTGCCGGATAGCGGACGGCCAGAAGCCGCGCTCCGCCGAGGCGGACGGGATAGCTCTCGGCCGCGTAGTAGCCCAACAGCGAAACGAGCCTGCTCGTGATCGCGCCCGAAGCAGCCCGCATCCCCGAGCGGCCCGGCTCGTCGGCGACGACCTCCCAGCGCTTCCCGTCCGCGTCGTCGAAGACGCGAACGCCCGTCGGAAGCTTGCGCTCGCTCGCGACCTCTGCGAGCGGCAGGCGCGGGGGGCCATTCCGGACGTAGTCGGAGTCGGTCGGCACGCCGCCGGCGAACCACGAAGAGGCGGGCACTTCGTCGAGCGCGTTGACGTCCTCGGACTCTGAGATGCGACGCGGATCGAAGGCATCGACGACCGCGTACTCGACATAGGCCTGGGAATACCTGAGCTCGTCCGGGACGGTCGATTGGCCTGGAACCGGTATCGGGAAGTCGTCGCGCACGGTGGTGACGGGCGGCGCCGCAGAAAACCGCGCCGGCACATAGAAACACCCAGCCGTCACCACCAAGAACAGCGTCGCGGTGGTGCTTACCCGATGCCCAAAGCCACGCCGTTCCTTTCGTTTCATGTGTTCACCCGGTGTTCCAATGGCTCAGTCTCGGTGCTGTCGGTCGCCGTAGCCGTTCGAAACGCCGCGCTCGAAGACCAGCCGCAGACCACCATTGCCCGCCGCGAGCGACAGTTGTCCCAACACCAGATCGTCGGAGTGGAGATCAAGCCCGACCCCGCCCACCCAGCGCAGCGCCCCGAAGTCGAAAGCGTCGAAGCCGGCCGCGACAACCTGGGTATCGAAGAACAGACTCGCGCCCACGTGCTCCACGATGAGCCAGCGATAGTCGAGCGAGGCGACCAGCGAGAGGTGATCCCTCCGCTCGTCATAGCCCCGAAAATCGGGCTCGCCCGCTAGCTCGTTGAAGGAGATGGGGACGGTGCCCGCCTGCGCGATCCCGTCGAGCACGAGCTTGGGGCTCAGGATGTTGGTCTTTCGGTACAACGGAATGTACGCAGCCGCACGACCGCCAGCGCGAACGAACACGCTGCCGTGCCCGTCGATCTCGTGACCGGTGCCCGCATACCCCTCGGCCAAAAAGCCCGAAGAGGGTCGCCCTCGCGTGGCGCGGGTATCGAGGCACCCTGCGCTCTCGGCGTAGACAGTCCGACGGCTCTCGAAGGCCCCTGGAACAGAGCCGGGTACGAAGACGCGGCTGAGCGCGTCCTCGTCGGCGCCCACCGAGTCGCTCACCGTACGGCGATCGAGGCTCCCAGACAGGAGCACCTCGAAGTCGTGGTGGAGCCGAACGGCATAGCTCCCGATCCACCGGGCGCGCTCCTCGAGGTAGTGCCCCGATGCACCTGCGCGCAGAGGTTGGAAGTGGTTGCGTCGATCGCTCGCCGGGTCTTGTCCGACACCGCCATAGACACGGTTGTTGTCGACCTTGTAGAGCCCCTCGAAAGCGAGAACGCTGCGGACCGGGACGTCGAGCTGAAAGGCGACCCGTGGCTCAATCTCGAAGTAGTGTATGCCGCCGAAGCCGACGCGCAGACCCGTAGCCACGGCGCCGAAGTCCACGATCATGCGGGCTCCGACGTCGAAGGGGCTCCCGGTCTCGGCAAAGAGCGTCGGGAGAATGGCGAAGCGACCGCCGTGACTGCTCACGACCTCCTGGGCACGCGGGACGATCGGCTGCTTCTCGATCACGCCGATCGCGACGCTGGCGCCCCAGAACAAGAACTTCACCACGTGACGCGGGACGAACAAGAACACGTTCAACGCGTCGCGCCCGGTGTCGCCGGAGTAGCGCACGGGACGACTCACTCCAGCTACACGCGCCGCCTCGTCTGCCGCTCGCTCGTCGGCGCGGACGGGGCGCGTCCACGCCGCGCTCACGAGAGCGACGAGCCCGAGACCTACCACTCGCCACGACCGCATTCTGCGCTCACCTCCGTCAGTTCGGCGGCGGGGCCGTCTCGACCGGTGGCTGCCTCAACCGCGCCTCCACCTCGTCCGCGAGGGTGGTGGTGGCGCTGGCGAGGGCCTCGGACATCGCCTCGACGACGTCCTCTGCGTTCTGGCTGCCGCCGCGAGTCGGCTTCTCAACCGTGATGGTATCGGTGGACCACACCGAGTGCTCATCGTGGAGCACATAGCGAATCTGGACGCGTGCAGTGCTCTTGTCCCCGATGTGAATCTCCTCGAACGCCGCGAGCTCCAGATCGAGCATCGGGGCATCCCCTGAAAGAGCGTGCTCGAGGCCGCGCCCTTCGAAGAGGGCGGCGGAGGCGTAGCGTCGCAAATATTCCTCTGGGCGCTCCGTCCATTGTCGGTCGTCGTACGCGCCGAGCTCGAGCTTCGACGTGCGGTACACGAGACGGCTCTTGAGGTAGGCGCTGGCGGTCACGCGTCCGATCTGGAGCTCGATGGGCGCCGCGCCGGGCGCCAGTGGTGCGCGCGCGGAGGGATTCGGATGGGGAGCCTCGGGCTCGAAGTAGCGGATACCGATCAGGTCGGCCTTGCCGGTGAGAGCGCAGCCGAGGAGCTGACCGACCAGGAGCGTAATCGATAGGGCGGACAGGACACGCGTCGCCCAAAGCTGGAGCACCGATTGGCGTCGCGCGCCGAACGTGTGGCTGGAGGAACTCACGGTGCACTTCCCTTTGCGCGCCCCTTCAGCAGCATGTCGGGATCGCGCTCGAGTGTATCGGCCAGGTCGCGAATCGACTGCGCCGCTTCTCCCACGTCACGGAGCGTGTCCGCGAGCTGCTTTGCGCGCCCGTTGGCGGTTTTTCCGAAACTGCCAAAGGCATCCGTGGCTCGGTTTGCGCTGGCGATGAGGCCATCGTCGCCGTCGATCCGGTCGAGCACCTGGTTCAGTCTCACCACGGCGGCGTTGATCTGATCGATCGTGGCGGCGGCCTTGTTCGGGATGTGCGCCTGGTCGATTTCCGCCAACACCTTGCGCACGTCCTCGAGCGCGGCGCTGACGTCGTCCAGCGCCGCGACGGCCTTGTCGGGCACGTGCTTCGCCTGAATCTCCTGAAGGATCGAGTCGATCCTCGTCATGATCGACATCACCGAGTCCGCCACTGCGGGCAGCCTGTCGACGGCCTTCACGATGCTGTCTTCGAGGTTTTTCATCAGCGACGCCGCAGCAGGGATGTAGTTGTGCGGCGTCGGAAAGGGCAGCTCCGGAAGGGGATTGACCTCTTCGTCGAAGAAGTCGATGGCCACGTATTTCACGGCGGTGATTCCTTGAGAGCCGAGCTGCGCGCGGAGATCCGATGGGATGTTGAAGCGCGCTTCGCCCCCCGCCTCTACGAGGCCCATGGCCCGAATCTTTTCGACGTCGAGCTCGCTGACGACGTCGACGTGTCGATGATCGGGGGCGATGTTGATGGACGCCACGTTGCCGATCAGCACCCCTCGGTAGTGAACCGGAGCGCCGACGTCGAGGCCCTGGACCGACTCGTTGAAGAAGGTGTGGTAGCTGACGGTCTTCTTCTGGGAGCTCCAAGCGCCGAGGGCGATGGCCGAACCAAGGATCGCAGTCACTGCCACGATCACGAAGAGTCCCAGCTTGAAGTGGTTGGAAGGAGTAGCCACTACGCGGCCCTCGGACGTCGATTGAAGAAGTCGCTCACGCGGGGGTCGTCGCTCTCCTTGAGCTGGGAGGGGGGCCCGGCCGCGATGATGCTCTTCGTCTCCTTGTCGAGCAGGATGCAGCGGTCCGCGATCTTGAAGATGCTTGCGAGCTCGTGGCTCACGATCACCAGGGTGACGCCTACGACGGACTTCAGCGTGAGCAAGAGGTCGTCGAGCTCGGCCGACGTCACGGGATCGAGCCCGGCAGAGGGCTCGTCGAGAAACAGCAGCGGGGGCTCGAGGGCCATCGCGCGAGCGATCGCGCCTCGCTTCTTCATTCCGCCCGACAGCTCAGAGGGCAGTTTGTCGCCCGAGCCCTCGAGGCCGACGAGCTTGAGCTTCGCGCGCGCCATGGCCGTAGCGGCGTCGACGGGGACGTCGACCCACTCGGTGAGCGGCAGGACGACGTTCTCCAGCAGGGTCATGGACCCGAAGAGGGCGCCACCCTGAAACATGACTCCGAACGGAGGACGACCGACCTCGAGGTTCGGGTGGCCTACGCCCTTGATCGTCACCTCTCCCGCGAGTGGGCGCTCGAGCCCGATCAGGTATCGAAGGAGCGTGGATTTGCCGCTCCCACTTCCGCCCAAGATGGCGAAGATCTCCCCCTCGTCGACGGTGAAGTTGGCGTGCTCGAGCAGCAACGCGTCTGGGCCCCATCCAATCGTGAGATTAGACACCTCGATGAAGGGCTCGCTCATATGCCGACCACCCGGTAGAGAACGGTGAACACGGCGTCGATGAGTACGATCGCAAAGAGTGAAGTGACCACGGTAGAGGTCGTGCGCCGGCCGACCCCTTGGGCGCCGCCCGACGTGGCGAATCCCTGCTGGCAGGCGATGAGGCCGATCGCGAGGGCGAACACCACGCTCTTCATCAGACCCGATTCGACGTCACGCGCGGTGATCGCGAGTCGACTCTCTGTTAGATAGGCGATCGGGGTCACCTTCAACGTGGTTGCGGCGACGATCAGGCCGCCCAGGATTCCGACGATGTCGCCGAAGAGCGTGAGAATGGGGACGACGATCATGAGAGAGAGCGTCCTCGGAAGGACGAGATAGCGGACGGGTCCGAAACCCATCGTCCGCAAGGCGTCGATCTCTTCCGACACACGCATCGTGCCGAGCTCCGCGGCGAAGGCGGCTCCGGAGCGGCCGCACACGATGATCGCGGTCATCAGCGGGGCCAACTCGCGTGTCACCGAGATCCCGACGAGGTCCGCGACGTAGAGGTTCGCTCCGTATTTCTCGAGTTGCCTCGCGGCTTGGAACCCCATGACGAAACCGAGGAGGAAGTTGAGCAGCACGATGATCGGGATCGCGTCGGCGCCGGTACGCTCGACCAGCGCCGGGATCTCGCCGAAGTTCCCCGAGCGGGGTTTGCGGAGCACGCCGACCACCGCGGCGGCCATGCTTCCGAGAAACGACACCACTCCGCGTAGAGCGGCGAGAACGTCCGCAGTCGCGCGCCCGACGTGCTCGACGAAGCCCTCGGCCTTGCGCCGCTGACGACGAGCTGGCTTCTCATCCCCGCCGTAGAGGTGAACGAGTGCCTGGACTCTTTCGTTCGCGCCGACAAGCTCCGCCCGAACGCCGCGCGCTGAAAGCTCGGCACGCGCCTGGACGACGAGCGACATGACTGCGCCATCGATGACCTCGACCTCGGAGAAGTCGAGGTCGACCCTCCCTTGCTTGGCGTCCGCGAGGCCATCGGAGATACCTTTCCAGATGGCGGCGGCATCATCGACTCGCAGCTCACCGCGCAGGCGGAGCGCATCATCGGCGCGCGCGATTGAAAAAGGTGGCCCCTTCCCGCGCGGTTCGAGCGGGGCAGATGTAGGAGCGCTTTGGACCACGGCGTGACCATTGCTAGGTCTATGCCACTCAGCGCGACTTCAGCCGTCTCGACCCCGCGTGGCAGAATCGCGCTAAGACTCGCAGTCTGCCCACGCAGTGCCGCCTTTCTGCGCCGAATCTGCACTGTGGCGCTTTGGCATAAGCGTGGCGGCGAGCCGCGCTGGTCTCCTGCTCGCCCGGGAGCGACCTCGGGGATAGTCTCGCGACGCGATGTCCACCGCCACCGAGCTCGCAGAGATTCAGGAAGCGATCCCCGACGCGCGCGGGGTTCTGCTCCAAAGACTCTTCGAGAGCGAGAAGGAGCTTTTCGAGCGGCGCGGCGCGGCGCGGAGCTCGTCGGCCCGCTCGCCGATGCGCTGGCGGGACACCCCCACCGTTTCGGTTGGCGAAATGGAAGGGTGGATTGGCTCGAGGTGCCGCCCATCGCGTCCTCGAACCGAGGCAAGATCGATCCGCTGTCTCGCGCGGTGCTCGCACGTGCCATCGACGAGGGCGTCCTCGACGAGTGTCGTTCGCTCGGTTCGTTCCGTTGCCCTCTGCGCCTCCCCCGCGCGCTGAGCGACTTGTGGCTCTCGCAAGCAGTCCTCAGTCGAGAGCTGCTGGCCCACGACAGCCTTCGAACGCTGCGGGTCCCGGCCATCGTCGCCAGCGCGCCACTCCGGCACGACGCGCTCACGAGATTCGAGACGGCCTGCATTGGACCAGGGCTCGACCTGCTCGAGAGCGCCGAGTTCCCTCGACTCGAGGGCCTGAGACTCGAACGCATTGGCCTCGGCCCAACGCCCGCCGCCCGCGTCGCCGCGGCGCTCGAGCGCTTGCGGGCCCGAGGGCTCACGCTGGGCATCGCGGGGCGCGTCGGTGATGTCGGCTGGACCGTCGAGGACATGCGTGCGCTCCGGCCCTTCGCGGAACGCATCGAAGGACTAACGCTCGAGAGCCCGTTTGCGCCGATCGACTTCGACATGCCGAACCTTCGAAGACTCGTCGCTCACGTTCGGTCCCGCGGCCCGATGCTCGATAGGTTCGATTGGCCCGATCTTCCCTCCGTCGACGAGCTGCATGTCTTCACCACGTTTCACAACATCGATTTCGCGGCCCTGGTGCGGACGTTCCACGCATCGAAGCTCGCCCGACGGCTCCGCGTGCTTCATTGGGAGTTTTCGGCAACCGCGATGCAAGGGCTTGCCGACCACCCGATGGAGGCGCTCGAGGAGCTCTCCCTCCTCGCGAACGACTCCCAGCGCGGGGCGCTAGCAGCGAACGCCATCCTCGAGAGGGGGCGCTTCCCGAGACTGAGGGCCATGACGCTGCGCTCGGTGCAGCAGATCGCAGGCCTCGCGGCATCCCCGCTGGCAGCGCAGATCGAACGACTTTCTGTACCGCTCTCTCCGGGCAAGTGGCTCGACGACTGGACGGCGGTGCGACCGAGGCTCACTTCCCTGAAGACCTTGATCGTCCAAAGACCGGCTCGCCTCACGCCCGAACAGCGGGTCGCGATCGCCGACGGCGTGCCCCAAGTGATTTGGGGCGAGAACAGCGCGCGAGCTGTCCGACGCTATTTCCATGCCGATCGCGGCATCGCGACGTTCGGGGCCAACCAATGAGCACACGACGCATGGCCGCGAGCACCCTCGAAGAGATTCGTGAACACGCCGAATCCCTGCGGCGGTGGGGCACCAACAACCTAAGCCATCAGTCGCACTATGCTCCTTACGCTCGACAGGCGGCGCCCAAGCTGCTCGACGCTGCTCGCCGTCTCGCTCCGGACGAGCGTCTCGCATTGAGCGAGCTTCTCGGTTGGTGCGATGCCATCGTCGCCGGTTGGGTATTCGAGCACGGCTTCGACCCCTCCGAGCTCAGCGAGCTCATCGACGAGGTGCTCCCTCCTCTCGCCGAGGCCGAGCCGGATCCCCCGAGCAGCTTCGAGACCGCGACCGCCGAGCACGCTGTCGGCATGACGGTGCTCCACGCGCTCTCGCTCCTGACTGCAGGCTTCAGCAACACCGACCCGTTTCGGCTCTCCGGAACGCTCAAGCGCGGCTCCTACGCGTTTTCGGATCAGTCGGAATCGAACTTCGCCGTCTGCTGGGATAAGTCCGGCGTCGTTGCCGTGGCGTTTCACAAGTATGGGGAACGGCTGGATGGGGGCATCGCGACTGCCCTCCCCGGGCTGCCGACAGAGCTGGCTCCGCTCGCCGCGCGCATCGCCACGATGATGGGCGAGTGGTGCACGGTGGGGCTCTGGATCACCCGCGACGGCCGACGCGGGCGCCTGCAGGGCCACGGCGAGGACGACGGGTCGAGCTACCTCGAAGCGCTCACGTCGACGCCACGAGAAGCGCTCTTCGGTCGACCAAGGGGAGGGCTCGAGTTCGCCCGTGAGCGCGGAGAGCTCGCTCGCTCGCTCGCGCTGCGCATTCTCTCGGGCGGCGGCGCAATTTCGGACGAGGAGAGTTCGCAGCTCGTTGATGGCACCACGACGCCCGCAGACCTCCGCAAGACCGCCACGCTACTTCGGTCCTTCGGACTTCGCTGGCCCGAGGTCTCAACCATGGATTCTCGAACGGGCCGACCGCCAAGGAAGAGGCGCTGATCCGTGCCGCGCTCGAACGGCTCACCCCGCATGTGCTTCCATTCGGAGAATGATTCCCGCCCAACTCCTGACGCCGCCGGCGCTGATCATCGCGTCTGTCATCCTCGTCTCCGCCTTGGGTTGGCTCGTCCCGTCGGTGAAGAACGCCCTGATCCTGATTCCGGAGCGTGTGCGCAGTCGCGGCGAGGTGCACCGCTTGCTGACGGCGGGCTGGCTGCATGGCGACGCCAATCACCTCATCCTGAACCTGCTCATGTTCCACGTCTTCGCGGCGTCGCCGCTGCGCCTGCTCGGCCCGGTGTGGTTCGTGGTGTTCTACGTCAGCGCCGTGGTGGTCGCGTTCATTCCGACGACGCTGCGGCAAATGAAGAACCGCCGATATGCCTCTCTCGGCGCGTCGGGCGCCGTGTCGGCGATCATGTTCAGCGCGATCTTGCTCGAGCCAGGGATGCGCCTCTCTCTCTACTTTCTCCCGATCCGGCTGCCCGCAGTCGCCTTCGCGGTGATCTATTTGGGATACAGCGTGTGGAGCTCTTACCGCAACCGAGACGGCGTGAACCACGACGCCCACTTCGCCGGTGCGCTATACGGCGCCTGCTGAGCGACAACTACACCTCCCCAGCGACGACAATTACATCGCCCCATCCTTGGAGGCGTGACTCGTCGGCCTGGCGCCGGCCCTCCCTGGGATGGAGAGGCAGGCAGCTTGCGACCGGTG
>Ga0164241_10001611_pt1 | contig 27091 bp, 20 predicted proteins | sample OricomyardsoilBY_FD_108780 | JGI IMG/M metagenome (GOLD analysis project Ga0164241, IMG submission 108780) | Backyard soil microbial communities from Emeryville, California, USA - Original compost - Back yard soil (BY) | ecosystem: Environmental > Terrestrial > Soil > Unclassified | place: USA... | reverse complement strand
CTCGGCTCGCTGCCGTCGGCGAGGATTTCGATCAACGCGTCATGAACATCCGGGGCCATGCGCTTGGCGTCACCGCAGACGTAGACGACGGCGCCGCCGCGGAGCCACTCGCGTAGCGCCTGCCGCTGCTCACGCATCCTCGTTTGCACGTACACCTTCTCGGATTGGTCGCGGGAGAACGCCGTGTCGACACGTTGGAGGACGCCCTCTTCACGGAAGCGCTCGAAGTCGGACGCGTAGAGAAAATCGGTCGCGCCGTTGCGCGCGCCGAAGAAGAGCCACGCACGCCCCGTGGCGCGCTGCTCGCTTCGCTCTTGTAGGAACGCGCGAAACGGCGCGACGCCGGTGCCAGGACCGATCATCACGATGTCCTTGTCGGGGAGAGGCAGGCGAAACCCCGGCGTCTTGTGTGCGAAGACCGGGAGCCTCGTTCCAGGCGGCGCGTGGAGCGCGAGCTGACGCGACGCCACGCCCATGCGCGGCCACGACGCGAGCTCGTAGCGGATCACGTCCACAGTGAGGTGCACCTCGTCGGGATGCTTCCTCGGGCTCGACGCGAGCGAATAGAGACGCGGCGCCATCGTGCGGAGGAGCGTCGGGAGCGCGTCGCCGATCGCGCGTCCACCGCGTGCGTCGAGCAGATCGATCACGTGGTTCGCGCGGAGAGCTTCCTGCTTCGCCTCTGCCGAGAGGCCTGGCGTGAGCCGATCGACGAGGCGTGCATCGGGCAGCTGGATCTCGAGACGCGTCGAGAGCGCCGCGCGGAGCGTCAGGGATTCCGCTCCGAGGCGAATCGTTTCGTCGAGCTTGGCCCCGGCCGCAGACGCGACGCGACTGACGAGCTCGGGATCGTTTTCGGCCCAGATGCCGACGGAGTCCCCCGGCTCGAGCGCGAGCCCAGACACCGACAGCACGACGTGACGCGTTTCCTTCGTCGAGTCGGCGCCGTTGAGGTTCACGTTCTCGAGGACCGTCGCCGTCGCAGGATTTCTGCGCGTGCCTAGCGGATCGGTGCCGCGCGACTGAGAGGCGGGCGGCGCCGGGATCGCCCGCGTGGCGCTCGAGTCAGCCGGCGCCGACGACGCGCGTAGGGCGAGCGCCGGTACGACCTTCTGCATCCAAGCTTCGAAGGGTGCCTCGTAGTCGACGTCGCAATCCTCGCGATCGACGAGGCGCTCGGCTCCGAGCTCTTCGAGGCGACGATCGAAGTCTTTCCCGCACTGCGCGAACCGCTCGTAGGTCGTGTCACCCAGCCCACAAACGCTGAACGCGACGCCCGGAAGCGGCGGACACTTCTTCATCAAGTACGCGTGCAGCACCTCTGCGTTCGAGGGCGGATCGCCGTTTCCGTACGTGCTCGTGACGACGAGCAACAGACGGACGTTCTCGAGGTCGGGCCCCGAGAAGTCCATCATATCGATCACCTTCGGTTCGAGGTCGGCCGCGCGGAGCGCATCCCCGATGCGATCCGCAAGCCCCTGAGCGTTTCCAGACTCGGTGCCGAAGAGGACATGAACCGTCCGCACGACGGTGGCCACTAGCACAGCCACCGCCGCGCCTCCGCCTCGTGCGGTTACTTCTTCTTCGAGGCCTTCTTCGTCTTCTTCTTCGCGGCTGCCTTCTTCTTCGGCGCCGCCTTCTTCTTCGCGGCTGCCTTCTTCTTCGGCGCCGCCTTCTTCTTCGCGGCCGCCTTCTTCTTCGGCGCCGCCTTCTTCTTTGCGGCCGCCTTCTTCTTCGGCGCCGCCTTCTTCTTCGGCGCCGCCTTCTTCTTCGGCGCCGCCTTCTTCAGCGCCGTCTTCTTCTTCAGCGCGGCCTTCTTCTTCGGCGTTGCCTTCTTCTTCGCCGCCTTCTTCTTCGGTGCGGCCTTCTTCTTCGTCGCTGCTTTCGCCATCGTTGCCTCCTCCTTTGATGCTGCTCGTTTCGTCGACGCGGCCTTCTTCTTCGCCGCGGGCTCGACCATCGGCTGGGTCTCGGGCGGCGCATCCAGCTCGCTCTCGACCTCTTCTGCGGTGCCACCGATACGACCGAAGTGTCGCGTCATCGGTGTGAAGTAGAACTCTACCCAACCCTGCTCGTAGCGAGAGCCTTGGCCCTCCGGGATCTCGATGTGCTCGAAGACGACACGCGTGCCGCCGACGATCTCTTCGAAACGAAGTGTCAGGATCGAGTCGGTGTGATCCTCCGGGAACTGCGTGGTCCGCCACGACTGCACGATGCGGTCGTTCGGCTCGAGCGTGAGGATGCTACCCGAGATGTAGTCGTCCCATGCGGTGTGACGTCCTCCGACGCGCGCATCGATGGACGCCTCGCCGCCTGTCATCTTGGAGTGCGCCTCGCTCGACAGCCACGCCTCGTAGAGCGTCTGCGGATCTGCCGCGAGGTCGACCGAGAGAAGGAGTTGGTCTGCCATGCGCGCATGGTAGGCCTCCGCGGGCTGTCGGATCCAGCGTGCGCAGGCTCGTGATACGAGCCGAACATCATGCAGCGACCGACCGAGCTTCCGCCTCCCGGCTCGCCCGAGACGCTCTACATCGTCGATCTGCCGGGATACGTGCACCGCGCTTACCACGCGCTCGAGCCGCTGCAGAACGCTGCGGGCGAGCCGACGCACGCGACCTACGGCACGCTCTTGATGCTCACGAAGCTCGTCAACGAGCGCAAACCGGCGTTCCTCGCCGTCGCGCTCGAGGGCGGACGCACGTTTCGCGACGACATCGACCCTCGCTACAAGGCGACGCGTCCGCCGACGCCGTCCGACCTGAGCCTGCAAATGAAGCGCGCGCGTCAGATCGCGGAGGCATATCGGATCCCGGTCCTCTCGGCGGCCGGCTTCGAAGCCGACGACGTCATCGCGACGATCGCGACGCAGGCAAAGGCGAACAAGCTCTTCGTCGTCATCGCATCGGCCGACAAAGATCTCATGCAGCTCGTCGACGATCGCTGCGTGATGTGGGACGCGATGCGCGATCGCGTCTACGGCGGCCCAGAGGTCGTCAACAAATTCGGCGTCGGCCCGGAGCGCGTCCGCGACGTCCTCGCCCTCATCGGCGACACCTCCGACAACGTGCCGGGAGTGAAGGGCGTCGGACAGAAGACCGCGGCCGAGCTGCTCACCCAGTTCGCCTCGATCGACGAGATCTTGGCGAACCTCGATCAGATCAAGAAGCCACGCACGCGGATGCTCATCGAAGAACACCGCGCCGATCTCGAGGTCTCTCGCGCCTTGGTGTCGCTGCGCTTCGACACGCCCGTCGCCTTCGACCGCGAGACGTTGAAGAGCCAGCCCGGAGACACCGAGACGCTGCGCGCGCTCTTCTCCGAGCTCGGCTTCATGCGTCAGCTCTCGGCGTTGCCTCGGGCCGCGTCGGCGCGGCCGATCGAGGTGACGACGGCCTTCGAGACGATCACCGAGGAAGCGGCGCTCGCGCGCGTCGCCGAAGAAGCGAAGCGAGCAGGCCAGCTTGCGATCGCCGTTCTCACGACACCCGACGAGGCGATGCGCGCCTCCATTTCGGGCATCGCGCTCTCGGTGCAGACGGGCGTCGCGCACTACGTGCCCATGGGTCACCGCTATCTGGGCGTGCCGAAACAGCTGGGCCTCGCCGTGGTGAAGTCCGTGCTCGGTCCCGTGCTCGCCGACGCGTTCGTGAAGAAGCTGGGACACGACACGAAGCGCGACCAGGTCGTCCTCGCGCGTCATGGCATGCGGCTCGAGGGCGTCACGTTCGACGCCATGCTCGGGAGCTATCTGCTCGATCCAGAGGTCGCGCACGATCTGGTGAACGTGGCGGAGCGAGACGCGGGCATTCGCCTGAAGCCGTTCGACCTCCTCGCGCCGAAGCTCCGCGGAAAGCCCGCACCGTCGCTCGACGACGTGCCGGTCGAAGAGGCGACGCCGTGGGCCGGCGCCCGCGTGGACGCGATCTTGCGATTGTCGGCACCTCAGACGGAGCGCCTCCGCGAACAAGGCGTCGAGGAGCTGGCCCTCACGCTCGAGCTTCCTCTGTCGAGCATGCTCGCCGAGCTCGAGCTCGACGGCGTGATGGTCGATACGACGACGCTCGGCGACCTCGGCGTGCTGATGCAGAAAGAGCTGTCGAGCCTCGAGGAGCAGGCGCGCGCGGCCTCGGGCCACTGGGATCTCAACCTGGCGTCCCCCCGTCAACTCGAGACGATCCTCTTCGACGAGCTCGGGTTGCGCGTGACGAAGCGCACGAAGACGAGTCGATCGACGGACGCAGAGGCGCTCGAGGCCATCGCCGACGACCATCCGCTGCCGAAGCTCGTGCTGGAGCACCGCGCGATCGCAAAACTGAAAGGGACCTACGTCGACGCGCTGCCGCGGTTGATCCTGCCCGACACGAAGCGAATTCATTGCCACTGGCGCCAAGCCGTCGCCGCGACGGGACGTCTCTCGAGCGAAGAGCCGAACCTACAGAACATCCCGGTTCGCACGGCGCTCGGTCGTGAGATCCGGAAGGCGTTCGTCGCGCCGCCGGGGTCGGTGTTCCTGTCTGCCGACTACTCGCAGATCGAGCTCCGCGTGCTGGCGCACCTCTCGGAGGATCCGGTGATGGTCGACGCGTTCAAGCGCGGCCAGGACATTCACGTGTCGACCGCGATGGGCATCTTCGGCGTCGAAGAGAAGGACGTCACCGACGACATGCGTCGCAAGAGCAAGACGGTGAACTTCGGCGTCATCTACGGCATGGGAGAGGTCGCGCTCGCGAAGCGGCTCGGCATCACCAAGAAAGAGGCCGCCTCGTTCATCGAGGCCTACTTCGCGCGCTACCAAGGCGTCACACGCTTCATGCGAAAGACGATGGAAGAGGCGAAGCGGACGGAGCGCGTCCGCACGATGCTCGGCCGACTGCGCATCTTGCCGGATCTCCGGAACACCGATCGCATGCGACGCTCGTACGCAGAGCGCATCGCGCAGAACACACCCATTCAGGGGACCGCGGCGGACATCTTGAAGCTCGCGATGATTCGACTGCGCACGCCCGTCGTGCCGGGGGCGCGCATGGTCCTCACGGTGCACGACGAGCTCGACTTCGAGATCCCCGAAGAGCACGCGGAAGAGGCGGTGACGAAGGTGCGCGCGGCCATGGAGAACGTCGTCAGCCTGTCGGTGCCGCTCGTCGTCGACGTCGCGTACGGCAAGAGCTGGGCAGAGGCGAAGTAGCGCGCGGCGGGCCTCCGCGCGCGTCGTTCAACGGACGATCTTCGCGCGCGTGATCGTAAGCTCGACCGTGCTCGTACCTCGGCCGAGCGTGACGGAGACGCGGGTGCCTTCCGGTCCACGCAACCTCTGAACGCAGTCCGACACGGTGAAGCCCTCGGCGCTGGCGCCGTCGATTCGCATGATGCGATCCTCGGGGAGCAGGCCCGCCGCCTCGGCGGGGCCTCCGGGGAGCACGCTTACGATATCGACGAACTTGTCGCCCATCCCCAGGGTCGCACCGATGCCGGTCATCTCGGTCGACGGGCCATCGCCGGCAGGCGAAAGATCGATGTCTTCGTGCAGATCGTGGCTGTTCGAGCCGTCGAGCGAGACGATGCGGTCGTTGTAATCTCCGTGCGACAGACGCACGCTGAACGGGCCGTTCGGGACGCCGTCCAGGTGATAGGTACCGGTCTCGTCGGTGACCCCGGGACGAACGGCGCTGGCTCCGGAGCTCGTCACGGCGTCGAGGCGCACGCGGACACCGACGATCGGTCGGTGCGTGTCGCGATCGGTGACGATGCCGGAGAGCGTGCCGCCCTTGTCGAGGACGATCGTCACGCCGGACGTCACGCGCCCGGCTTCGACGTCGATCGGATCGCTCTTCGCGGGGGGTCGACCCTCGGCGCTCGCGACGAGCACGTACTTCCCCGCGCTCAGACCCTCGAGTGAGAAATTGCCACCGGGATCGTCGACGCGATCGCCCCGTCCCCACGGCGCAGGAAGCGAGCCGGGGAGCGGGACGAACGACTCGATGCTGAGCAGATAACGCGGGACTGGGTGGCCGAGCTCGTCGGCGACGGAGCCTGTGATGCCACCCGGCGCGACCATCTCGATTCGATTGCGATCGCCCGCGCTGAGCTCTGTCGGGCTCGAGCGGCCGAGCTCTGGGTGCATGGCCGTCGCGCGACATCCGTCCGCGGCGGCGGGTAGCTCGAAATGACCTGCGTCGTCGGTGGTCGCGTTCGCCTCGGTCCCATCACATTCGACGAACGCCCCGGAGACGGGCTTGCCTGCGGCATCGACGACGACGCCTGCCACCGCCGCGGCGACGTGAAGGCGGAGCTCCAGATCGAGGACGGCCCCCCCAGCGGGGACTTCGAGGTGCGCCTGAGCGAAGCCCTCTTTGCGCGCGCTGAGCGAGACGTCGGTCGTGGTCGCGTCGACGCTGAACGCCCCGTCTGCGCGGGTCGTCGTCTCGTGAGGCGGGTGTCCAGGAGACGCGGCGACCACCGTGGCTCCCGCGACCGCCGCGCCGTCCGCGTCGAGGACGTGGCCTGCGAGCTTGCGCGTCCCCGCCTCTTCGTCGGGCGCGTCGGTGGGCAGAGGTTGCGGCGCTGCGGTGTCCTCTGCGAGCGCGCTCGCGCTTGGCGCCGTGTCGACCCGAGCCGAGCTTGGAAATGCCAGCCACGCGACGAGCGGCAACACCAGGAGGCCGACCGCGATGAGCGCGACCTGAATCCACGCGCGACCCGAGGTGGGTGTCGGGAGCGCCACGATCAGGTCCCCGAGGGAAGGAACCGCGCCGCCGGATCCTCTCCGTCACCGCGGTACGCGCAGCCATCACGAACGCCGCACGCAGAGCAGGCCGGCGCGCTCTCTTTGCAGACGCGTTGACCATGCCGCTTGAGCACGTGGTGCGCGCGCCACGCGACCTCGGTGACGTCGCTCTCGGGGACCTCTGCGTCGAGAGATCGCGCGACCGCGGCGTAGGTCGAACCCGGGTAGCCAAGGCGGACGGCCACGCGGATCGCAGAAGGACCTGGCGAGACGAGCGACGCGAGGCCCGACGCGAGCAAGAGGAAGTCCGCTTGCTCGGCGGGCATGCGCGGAAGCTCGCGCAGACGTCTTCGTGCTTCGTCGACGTCGCGTGCGCACGCAGCGACGAGCCCCTCTTTGGCGGCCTGGCCGAGCGCGCGGAGAGCGGCGAAGGTGTCGTCGACGCGGCTCGATGGACAGAGCGCGGCGACGGCCGCGCGATCGAAGTCTGCGAACGCGCCGTCGCCCCCCGCGAGGCAGCGCTTCACGGCCTGCGCGGCGCCGAGCGCCGAGGCCTCGCCGCTCAAGAGGTAGTAAAGGGCGAGCTGCGCGAGGATGCCGTTCTTCGGTCGACTCGGGACGTCACCGCTCGACTCGAGGCGATCGAGCAGACGCTCGAGCTTCGAACGCGGGCGGAGCGTCACCTTGGATCGAAGCTCGCTCAAGTGGATCCTACCGACGCCAGCGCAGAGGTTGGCGACGAGGGGCGCGCGATCGCTCGGACGTGAGATCGACGGAGACGATGGGCGGCATGATGGGACAGCGAGCGTCAGCCGCTCCCTACCGAGGATAGCTGCCCTGTCCGACCTCCTCCACCGGGTTCGCCCAGATCCTCGCTGGCGTAGAGCCCCGTGCCGCAGAGCCCGGCTGCCCCAGAGCCCGTTCAGACAGAGCCCGTTCAGACCTGCGTGCTTCAGAACTGGGTAGCCGACGGGGGCGTCGCGTCAGGAGGTGCGGCAACAGGCGCTGCGGTGCCCGAAGAGGCCGGCTCGGGCTCGCTGTCGGGGCTCGTTGCCACAGTCGAGGCCGGCGCTCCGCGCTTGTACGGCGCGTCTGCCTTCTCTTGTTCGCCTGCGGGGCCGAGATCGACGTCGTTCGGCTCTGGCGGAAACGGCGTCTGGCTCGCGCTCCCGCCGCATCCGGCGAGATGAAGCGCTCCGAGACCTAGGAAGACCACGGCGAGCATCGAGGCTTTACCGACCGAGCGCATCGAGCGGACCCTAACACACGCGCCTTCGAGGCCGCGCGCGCTACTTCGTCTCTGCCAGGCAGGTCCGCGCGACGAACAGGCATGCGACCGCGTTGAGACCGCACCACGCGAAGAGCGCTGCGGTGCCGAAGACCGGGAACGTCTCGCCGAGGGCCAGCAAAGAGACGAGATACGCAGCGGTGCCGACCGAGAGCCCCGCCGCCGCGCGACGCAGCGTCTTCGAGTGCCAAGTCAGGATCATGGCGCCGAAGGCGACCGCCGCGTTCGCGAACGGCAGCAGGCGATGGAGGCCTGCGCCGACGTAGAAATCGAGGTCCGCGATCGGCCGCGCCAGCACGTCGACTGGGAGATGCACGCGAGACAGGAACATCGGGGCGAAGAAGAGGAGCCCCGGGCCCGCCGCGAGCGCCGCGATCCAGAACCCGATACCGCCCTTCACCGAAGCTGGCGTGGCGCCCTTCGACCGACGTGCCCACGCCAGCGCGAGCGCGCTGAGCACGCCGACGAGGGCGAGGCGAACGAGACCATGAGTGAACGTGACCTTGCGAACGGCGGCGCCCGCGTCGAGGATCCCCGCGCCGAACTTGAGGCGACCGCCTGCCGAAGGATCGACGTCGCGCGCCGTCGACTCGAGCGTCTTCTCGACGGCGGCGGGGTCGTTCACGCCCTGCGCGACGAGGAGCGCCGCTGCGGCGGCGACGTGCGGCGACGCCATCGACGTGCCCGCCCACCCCGGGAAGATCTCGCACTTGTTCTTGCCACCCTCGCAGATCGTCTGCTGGATGACGCCGACGCCGGGCGCCGCGATGTCGACCTCTTTGCCGCGCGAAGAGAACGACGCGAGCTTGTCGTTCGCGTCGCTGGCGCTGACGCCGATGACGCCCTTCGAGCCGCCGGGGTAGCCGACGGCGCCGCCGCTGTTGCCCGCCGCCGCGACGATGATGACGCCTCGTGCGAGCGTGTCGTCGACCGCGTCTTGCAGCACCTTCGAATTTTGGGGGCCCCCAAGGCTGAGATTGACGACCTGCGCGCCATTTTCCCCGGCCCAACGGATGCCGTTCGCCACATCGACCGTCGTGCCCCAGCCGCGCTTGTCGAGGACCTTCACCGGCATGAGGTTCACGCCGAACGCGAGGCCCGCGACGCCGACGCCGTTGTCAGTCGTCTGCGCGATCGTGCCCGCGACGTGCGAGCCATGGCCCTGGTCGTCGTTCGCGTGATCGTTGTCCCAGATGAAGTTCCAGCCGGAGACGCAGCCCGTGCCGCCGAGATCGGTCCCCTTCGTGAAGCCCTCGTAGTCCTCGCAGGCAATGCCGGTGTCGACGACCGCGACCGTGACACCGCGACCGGTGCCGTAGTCCCAAGCCGACTCGGCGCCGACGCGCTTCATGTTCCACTGCTTCTCGTAGAGCGGATCGTTCGGGACGAAGCTCGCGTGGACCCACGAGAGGGGCTCTGCCGCTTCGACGCGATCATCGGTCGCGAGGCGCGCGACGAGCGCTGCGACCTCGGACGGCGCAAGGCGCGCCAGCTCGATCTTCGTCTCGCCCTCGAGGTCGGACGCTTCGAACGTCGCGTCCGGGAACGCGGACCGAACATCGGAAAAGAGGCTGGCGACGTCGGAGGCGGACAGGTCGTCTCGACCGTCGATCACGACGACGCCGGGGATCTCCCAAGGCGACGCGGCGTCGGAGACGGTCTCGTTCGGTGGCGCGCCCCAGTCGTCTTCGGCGAGCGCCGCTCCTGACGCGGTGACGAGCGCGAGGGCAGCAGCGAGCGAGGTCGTGAAGCGGGCCATTCCCGAAAGGGTAGCGCTGGATCGGTGGCGCACAATCCCGCGGGGTCGACTCCACGTTTCTTCGCAATTCTCGTGGACGGCGCGCCTCAAAGCCCACGGACGCACGGGCCTTCCGGAGATGATCCGGAATCGCGACCGTGGTAGCCGAAACGCCATGGCATTCGTGATCCCTTCCCGAGCCACGCGGCCGAGCGATGATCCGATCTTCGCGCTCAACACCGAGGCGCGCGCCCGGGCCAAGAGCGGCGAATCCGTGATCAATGCGACCGTGGGCTCGCTCCTCGACGACGACGGCCGTCTCGCGACGTTACCTGGCGTAGTCCGCGCGATCTCCGAAGTGCCCTCGTCCGTCACCGCGGGCTACGCGCCCATCGCCGGCAACGCGGACTTCCTCCGCGGCGTCGTGCTCGATCTCCTCGGCGATCGCCCCGAGGCGAAGTGGGCGACGGCGGTCGCGACGACCGGTGGCACGGGCGCGCTGCGCCACGCGATCGCGAACTTCCTCGAGCCGGGGCAGGCGCTCCTCACGTCGAGCTTCTACTGGGGCCCGTACAAGACGCTCGCCGACGAGACCGATCGCGGCATCACCACGTTCAACATGTTCGACGGCACGAAGCTCGACGTCGGCGCGTTTCGTCGCGCGCTCGAGACGCGCGTCCGCGAGCAGGGCCGCGCGCTCGTCATCCTGAACTCGCCTTGTCACAACCCGACGGGGTATTCGTTCGACGGCGACGAGTGGAAGGCCGTCCACGACACGATCGTGGATCTCGCCGGGCTCGGCCCCATCACGGTGTGTTTGGACGTCGCTTATGCGCGATTTGGCCCACCCGGCGGCATGGACGCCATGCTCGACGCCGTCTTGAAGCTCGTGCCCCACGCCCTCGTCACGTTCGCCTGGTCCGCTTCGAAGACCTTCCTCGAGTACGGGTTGCGCGTCGGAGCGCTCGTCGCCGTGCACAGCGACGACGACGAACGCAGGAAGGTGCAGAACGCCCTCGTCTATTCGTGCCGCGGGACGTGGTCGAACGTCAACGCCGGTGGAATGGCCGCGCTCTCGACCATCCTGAATGGCGCCGAGCTCGGCGCGAAGGTCGACCAAGAACGTCAGGGCTTCGTCGAGCTCCTCGCCCGACGCGTCGCCCGCTGGAACGCGCTCGCGGCGCCGGCTGGGCTTCGATACCCGCGCTACGACGGCGGCTTCTTCACGACCGTCTTCACCGAGGACGCCTTCGGCGCAGCCGAGCGTCTGAAGGCGCTCGGCATCTTCGTCGTGCCGCAGACCGGTGCGCTCCGCGTGGCGCTCTGCTCGGTCGCCGAGCGGGACATCGAACGTCTCGTCCAAGGGATCGCGAAGGCCACGAGCGCGTGACGTCGAAGGACGGCGCCGCACCGGTGGGGCCGTCCAGCACGCCGCCGCCTTCGCCGGCGCGCTCGCGACCGAAGGTCTCGCTCGCACGCTACGCGTGGCTCTCGATCGCCGCCGCGACGGTCACCATCGGCCTGAAGTCAGGCGCGTATTTCCTCACCGGATCGGTCGGCCTGCTCTCGGACGCGCTCGAGTCCGGCGTAAACCTCGTCGCGGCGGGTTTCGCGCTCTTCGCGATCAAGCTCGCAGAGGCGCCGGCAGACGAAGAGCACGCGTACGGCCACGACAAGGCCGAGTACTTCTCGAGCGGCCTCGAGGGCCTGCTCATCTTCGCGGCGTCGATCGCGATCCTCGTCTCGGCGGTGCTGCGGTTGATCGAGCCCCGCGAGCTGGAGGCGGTGGGCCTCGGTCTCGGGGTGAGCGTCGTCGCCTCGGTCGTGAACTTCGTCGTCGCACGCGTGCTCCTGCGCGCGGGCAAGCAGCACCGCTCGATCACGCTGACGGCGGACTCTCACCACCTCATGACCGACGTCTGGACGAGCGTCGCGGTCCTGGTCGGCGTGGGGCTCGTGAAGTGGACCGGTTGGCTCTGGATGGATCCCGTGATCGCGATCGCGATGGCGCTGAACATCGCGCGAACGGGAGGGAGCCTCGTCTACGAGTCGGGCATGGGTCTGCTCGACAGCGCCGTCCCGAAAGAGGAGCGCGAGCGGATGGAGACCGTGCTCGACGGCTATCGCAGCGAGGGCGCCGTCTGGCACGCGCTCAGGACGCGGCAGGCCGGCTCCCGACGGTTCGTGACGGTGCACATCTTGGTTCCAGGACGTTGGAGCGTCCGGCGCGGTCACGATCTGCTCGAGCGCATCGAGCACGATCTTCGCCGACTCGGCCCGAAGACCATCGTGATGACGCACCTCGAGCCGATCGAAGATCCTCGCGCGCACGACGACCAAGATCTCGAACGGGATAGCGACGCCGGCGACTCGGCGGACGCCGCGCAGTCGGATTGAGCGCGAAGCCCCTCGTCCGCCCATCAGGCGGACCAGCGGTCACCCAGGAAGTCGGAACTACTGCCTCGGCCGTTCGACCACGCGACCGCCGATCGTCTTCGGCGTGTCCCACTTCTCGGCGCTGCGTACTCGCGGCGAATAGGGGATCTGCGGGAACGCTCCCGGAGCGCGGTAACCCGGCTTTCGATACGTGAGGATCGGGACGGCGTCGCCGTCGTAGGGCTTGTCACTTCCGGGCTTCGGGCATCGATCGCGCACCCAATACACGTCGAAGGCGACCAACTCGTCGTTGGGATTGCCCGTCTCGAGCTGCCACTTGAGCAGGTATTCCTTCAGGCCTTCTCGGTAGTACTGGTTTCGGTCGAGCCGAATCCGGTTGCCGTAGTCCTGGCGCAGCTGCGAGAGGCCCTCTCCCTTCGAGTCGGTGAGATCGAGATCGGGCGCCTGTCCCGTGAGGGGATCGATGCGTCGACCGTCGATCGTGTATGCGTCCACGGCGAGGACGCCGTCTTCCTGGATGGGATTGGGCGCGAACATGCCCCAACCCTGAAACGTCCGAGGGTAGTTGATCGTCGTCTGGAGAAACTCCCACGGAGGGTCGGGTTTCAACGTGATGACGCGCGAGCCGAGCACCTGGTGGAGCAGCGCCAAACCTTTTTGCTCCTGCGGATCGAGCGTCACCCCCGGCTTGACCTCCGGAGGAAGCGTCTTCGGAAACGCCTTGTTCTCCATGTAGACCTGCAAGGTCGCGCAGAGCGCGAGATAGGCGATCAACGCCTCTCTCGGGTAGACGAGCCAGCGGCGCACGCGAAGTCGGAGCGGAGACGACGCGTCGGGTTCGCGCTCGGCGAGATCGAGGCCGAAGAAGCGCTCGACCGTGGACGCGTGGCGGACCAGCGTCGCAAAGACGCTCGATCCGCCCAGGATGCGCGGCAGGAAATAGAGCGCGCGGCCCAGGGGGAGCGCCTGCGTCACGAGCGCGAGTGCGGCTCTCGGCTCGGTCACCCATTCGGCCTCTCCAGAGCGGCGCGCGGACACGAGAGCATCGCCCTCGGCCGCGACAAACGCGACGCGCCCATATCCGTCGAGGCGCTTCACGACGCGACCGAGCGCGAGGGCGAACGCCGAAGTCGCGCGGAGACCGAGCTCGATGGGCGCGCTTCGTTTCTCGTAGATGCGTTGGATCGCGGCGACGTGAATCGGCAAGAGCAACATCGTCGACCAACCGATGAGAAACCACGAGAACGGCCCGAGCCGCATCATGATCCCGAACGTCGTGTGCAGACCGAACATCAGCCCCATCGCGACGAGGCGCGTGACCTTGCGCGCGCGCCACGACACGATGCAGACGAACACCGTCGCCTCGCAGGAGAGCGTCGTGAAGTCGGCGATCTTGAACGACCACTCGGGCATGTGGTCGCGGAAGAAGACGGCGACGCCCGTCACCATCCGGTTGATGTGGAGCACGTAGTGGACCGTGTCTCCGTGACGCCACACGGCGCCCGACTTGTTGATGACGTTGAAGAGATAGACGAAGGAGAGGTTGATCAGCGCGGTGAGCCCCACCAGCGACTGCGTCGGCTGTGACTCGTGCACTGAATCGCTGCGATCTGCCAAGTCGGCCAGGGTGGTCTCTTTCCGAGCGCGCCAAGACGCGAGCCAGGCATCGACGCTGAACCGCCTGCCGAGCGGCAGGAACATCGCGTAGAGACACTGCAGATTCACGACGACGTAGCCGCCGTTCTCGACGAGCGGGATTCGACTATCCATGCTCGTCACGAAGATGAAGCCGAGGATCGCGAAGAGGCGCGTGCGGTACCCAATCAGAAACAGAAAATGGCAGAGGAGGCCGAGCGCGAAGAGGACGTGGACCTCGTTCACTGTCGAGAACGCATGAAAGACGCTGAATAGGTTTCCGCTCGAGGGGCGGAACAGGTGCTTGTCGTTCGGGAACGCTCCGGCGACGGAGTAGAGAAAGCGCGCTTCTTTCCAGTGGCGCAAGAGATCGAGGCAGAGCAGCGTCCCGAAGACGATGCGATAAAACCCCATGACGCGCGGATCGAGCGTCATGTAGCGGCGCCGCAGCCCCTCGAAGAGCCGGCGTGGCTTCGATCGAGACGCGGCGGCCGTGCTCACACGCTTCGCCGCTCTACCAAGGGCCACCCGTTCACGGAGCTACTCCAGATCCTGCCCGGGGCTCGATGGACGCGGCGTATCGCGCACGGGCGCCTCTGGAGAGGTCGGATCGCTCGCGTCGTCGTCGTCGGGCGGAGGCTGCTGTTGCGATGGAGGCGTCTCGCGTCGCGGCGTGGGCGTCGCGATTCCGACGGCCGTGAGCTTGCCGCCGCGACCATGTCGGAAGAGGCGCTCGGGCTCGCCCACGACACCCGTCGTGAGATCCTTGGTCACCCAGAGGGCGTCGACGCCCGTGATCCGCGATTCGGGATCATCGTGGTCCCACGCTGGACCGCGTCGCGCGGTGTACGTCTTGAAGGCCGCCTGGAAGTCTCGATACTCTTCTTTTCGAATGTTGGCGGCGTAGCGCGCCCACATCGAGCCGAGCTCGAACGGTTGGTCGTCGTCCAGCGTCGACGTCCGCCCTGTCATCAAATCGATGCTGCGTTCATCTCGAACCACAGCGTCGAGGACGAGGCGCTCGGAGGCGTTCGGCGGCTCGGGTGCCATGATGTCCCACGCCGCGTTCTCTCGCATCCACCAGTTCATGGTGGTGAGTGACGCGTTGTCGGGGGTCTTCCAGCCGAGCTGGTTCGCGTGCGTCGTGGCGTGCACCAGGCTGAGCACGACGACGAACGCGAGGACTTCTCGAATGACGCTGGTCACCGTGAAGCGGAGCCGGGTCGACGGCGCGACCGCGTGCGTCGGAGCCGGCGCGTCGTCATCGGATGCCTGCGGAATACCGCACGCCGCGAGCCCGAGCTCGACGCTGGCCTTCGCGCGACGTGGCGCGAAGATTCGATAGAAGACATCGAGGAGCTGCGACAGAACGGGGACGCTGAGCACGAAGCCGAGCCAGCGCAGACCGGGGACGGCCCGCAAGATCTGTCGAATCGCCGCGCCCTGCGACGAGACCTTCTCGCCAGGGCCGATGGCGAGCATCGTGCTGTCGAGGATCTTGTCGTCGATTTCGACCATCTCGCCGCTGGCGTTCTGCATCTTCGGCACGGGTCCGGGGACAGGCTTCTTCGACTTCTCGTCCCAACGAAGAAGCGGTGCGCCCTCTGTCGTGCGGTAGTGGGCAGGGCGAGCGAGGAAATCGTTGCCTTGAAAGACGAGGTGACGCCCCGTGTCCCAGCGACGGAGGATCTTCGTGAGCAAGAAGCAAACGCCGCAGTCGACGTCATAGATGACGGTGCGAACGCGACTCGGCACATGCTTCGTCGCCCAGCGGTCCCAGGTGTCGCTCGACACGACGAGCAGGCCAGAGGCGGCGATCGTGCAGCCGAAGAGGCCCAGGTTCGTGAAGAGGTGATACGTGAGCCCGTGAATCACCAGGAGCGTTGCTGCCACGAGGCGCACGGGGCCGCGCAGCACGGGCACGATGAGCAGCGCCGGAATGGCCCACTGCGACCAATAGACGAGCCTGCCCAAGAGGCCGATGAAGCCCGCGTCGCGAACGGCGAAGCCCTCTGGGCTCGCGAAGAGGTGGATCGAGAGCGCGCGATGCAGCGCCGATCCGTCGTGCCAAGCGCCCTTCTGGGCGATGCCCATCGCCAACATCAAGAGGATGATCTGCAGGAGCACGCCGAACGCCGCGATCGAGCGCGGGCTCCAGCCGGGGAGCCGGCTCGCGTCGAGCGCGTCTGCATCGGGCAGGTCGTCCCGTCGATTGAGGTCCTCGTGGCCCCCGATACGCGCGTCTTCCCAGGTCTTCAGGAATGAATCGACGCTGAAGCGCGACCCGAGCGGCAAGAACATCGTGAGCGCGAGGAACGCGATGCCGATGGCTTCTCCGGGGCCCTCTGCCAGGGTGTTGCGCGCGGACAGACTGACCAGCGCCACGAGCGACAGCACCTGGAACGCACGCGTCTTGAAGCCGATCGTGAAGAACAAATAGAAGAGCGCGATGACCGAGAAGGCGACGAACGCCTCTCCTGCGGTCGAGAACGCGTGGAGCGCGCTCCACACCAGCTTGCCCTGATTCTTCAGGTTGAAGATGTGGTTGTGATTCGGAAGGACTCCGTCGTTCGAATAGAAGTCCGACAGGTGGTGCCAACGCGCGCGCAGATCCGCCAAGAGCCCGAGACCGTAAAAAAAGCGAAAGAGCCCGAGCGAGCGAGCGTCGATACGAAGATAGTGGCGAAGGAAGTGCTTCAAAGCTTGTCCTCGACGCGAAAGCCAAAGTCGTCGGCGTTCTCGATCTCGGGGACCGCGGCCTTGCGCAGGAGCAAAGTGCGGACGGCCCAGAGGTCGCCGAATACGCGATAACGAAGCGCGGTCTGATCCAGATAGTCGACGCCCGCCGAGCCTCCGGTGCCGGTCCGCTTGCCGATGACGCGCTCGACCATGCGGGCGTGGCGTTGTCGCCAGACGACCATGGCCTGCTCCATCTCGATGAGCGCGTCGATCGCCTCGCGCGGCCACGCCAGGCGCGGCAGCTCTCGGTAGCTCTCGAGGAAGACGAGCGCGGCCCGGACGTTCCGCTTCTCTGCGCGCTCGGTCGGGGTCGCGGCGGCGTCCTCTTCGCCGAGGAGGAAGCGCTCGGCGAACACGAGCTCGTCCTCGTAGCGTTTGCGCCAAACGGCCAGGTCCTCGGCCGACAGGTTCATGCGCTGCCCGACGATCCCGAGGCGCATCTCGATCTCTTCGCGGTGGCCAGCGACGACGCCGCGGAGGAACGCATCCGGGCCATCCGAAGACACCGGCGTCCTGGCGAGCCACGCGTACACGACGTCGCGCAGACTCTGGCCAGAGGTCAGCCGCTTCTCGACGCGGCGCAGGGCCGGCGACGCCGAGCCGTCCATCGCCTTCAAGGCTTCTTTGTAGCTGCCGTCCTTGCCGAGCGGGATGCGCTGCGCCTCTTGCAGCCCGAGCAGGATCTCGATCTCGCGGAGCTGCGCCGACTGAAAACCGCTCGCGCCGATCAGGGTGTCGCGGAAGCCGAGGTAGTCGCGCGTAGTCAGCGTCTCCATCACCTTGAAATGGGAGACCGCTTGCTCGAAGAGCGCCGTCACGCGGCGGAACGAGCGCGTCGCCTGTGCGAGCGCCATGTCCGGGACCGGGTTCTGGTTCAACAGATCGCGCGCGCTCCCCAGCTCGCGCAGGACGAGCTTGAACCAGAGCTCGTAGATCTGATGGACGACGATGAAGAGCACCTCGTCGTTCGAGCGCTTCGACTCGTCGTCGTCGATGCCGCCCTGCAAGCGCAGGAGCTCTTCGACGCGGATGTACTCCCAATAGTTCAAGGGCCCTCGGCGGGCGCAGTCTACTCGATGCCCTGAAGGAATGGGCGGGCGTGGAGGATCGCTTCCGTTACGAAAAGCAAGCTCAGTCCACGCGACGTGTGCCCTCCGGACCGAGGTCCATGGGTGGACCGTAGTAGACCAGCTCGGCGCGTTCGACGACGCCCCCGCTCGAGACCTCGAGCGCGACGATGCCCACGTCTGGGCAGAGCGTCGTCGTGATGCGTATCGGAGCATCGCCTCGTCGCTCTTCGAGCAACGTCAGGCAACCGTGGTAGGTCCCCGCGGGCGTAGTGATCGTGACGTCGGCCGCTCCGAGCCGAGCCTCTCCGCCTTGCGGGCCGAGCCAACGCGCGTCGGGCGTGAGCGGCCACTTGAAGAGGTAGGCCGGGTTTCCAGTCTTCGTCTGCGTCGCGACGCCGAGAGGTCCGTACTCGAAGCGCTGCGACGACGCCGGTTTTCGCAGCTCGCCGGTGGTCGCGCTGTCGCGGTGCACCTTCATCATCAGCATGCCGGACTCGCGGCCGGCGTCGCCGAGGTGCTCGGTCCGGTAGTTGTAGATGTTGCCATCGACCAGCGGGAAGAAGTGCTCGGCCTCTGTACCGCTGCCGACGCCCTTCGCTCCTGTCGCGTCCGCTTGCCAACCCGACTTCGGAGTCGGTGCTTCCTGGGCACCACAGCCGACGATCGAAGCGAGCGCGACGCCGAGTACGAGACGGCTCATCGGGGTACCGCGGCCGCGTGTGGGTGCGCCAGGTAGTGATACGAAAGCACCGAGAGGAGAAGCATCGCCACGAGCACGAGCACGAGGCTCACTGGATCGGGCTTGATGCGGCGCCCCAGCTCGAGCGCCGCGCGCTTCACTTCGGGGTCGGTCGTTCGGTCGGCGAGACGCGGGGCTTCGCGCCGAATGCGTTCGTAGTCTCCGAGTTGGAACGCCGTCACGAGCGCGTCGAGCGTCTCGTCGTCCGGAAAGCCTCGCGCGAATTGCGGTCGTGGGACGGCGTCGCGATCGCCTTGGAGGGTCGCATCCGTGCGCGGGACGTTCAGAGCCTTCTTGCTCTTGGCTCTCGCCCTCTTCGACGCGGCGGGCTTTTTGGCGGGCTCGGCTTCGTCGCGCTGGGCAACGTCGTCCTCATGCCCGTCCGCAGCGTCGTCCGCCACTTCGTCGCTGCCCTTCGCGCTCGCCACCGCCGTGCACCTTACCACCGCGGTCGACGGTCGGCGCCCCGCTCACTCCGCGGGTCGATCCTGAATGGGCACGGGGCCCTCGTCAGCGCGATGCACGTCGCAGCGGATGCCCGAGCAATTCGCGTTGTAGCGCTGAACGCGTCCGCAGCCGACGGCCTTCCAGACGCCCCCCCACTCTTCGCTCAACGTGATCTCGTCCGGCGGACAGTCGAGATCTTTCTCGGCGTCGATGCGCACGATCGGCTTCGCGTGCTCGGCACCGATTGGATAACCGGTGCCACAGGCGCTCACGAACGCGAGCACGAACACGGCGAGCACGGTACGCAGCGTGGAGAATCGTGAAGACGGCATGGTGTTCACCGTCGCCGATGTTGAACGGCGAGCAGGTCCGTGCCAAGGATGAAGGACTTCACCCCATGGTGTTTCGGCTCGTCTTCGGTCTCGTGAAGGGACTCGTCATCGGGGGCCTTCTCGGCTTTGCGCTCGCAAAGATCGGCCTCGTCGCGCCCGGCGCGCTGGTCGCGTACCTCGCGGCGGCGGTCACCGGAGCGCTCGTCGGCTTGGTCGCGGGCAAGCCGATCTGGGCCTCTGAAGCCAGGATCGAGGCTGGTCTGAAGGCCGCGGTCGGCGCCATCGTCGCCATGGGCCTCATGTGGCTGACGCGCAGCTTCCTCACGTTCGGCATCCCGTTCGATCTCGGCGCCTTGTCCGAGGCGAACCGTTCACTCCACGAGACCGGCGCGCACGGCACGCTCGGCGGGTTGGCCGTGACGTCGCTCGCGTTGGTCGCCGCGGTCCTCGGTGGGTTTTACGACGCGGACAACACGCCGACTCCAGACGGCGAGAAGAAGCGCGTCGGGGATGCGCCGGAGAAGGCGCGCATCGCGACGAAGGCGGGCGCGGACGCGCTCGACGACGACCTCGACGAAGAGGCGGCTCCGAAGAAGCACGCCAAGAGATGAGCGCGCCGCCGGCCCGTGCCGCGCTCGGGCTCTTCGTCGTCGCCGCGTACGGGCTCATCGGCGCGTCGCTCTTCGGCGTGGCGGTCCCACTGTCGCTCCTCGTGGCGACGCTCCTCGGCGTGACGACATTCGTGACCGTCGGCGTGTTCTTTTTGAACCTGGGCGTCTTCGTCGACGTCACTTCGCGGGGCTCTACTCGGCGCTCGGTCGTGGCGCTGACGTTCGACGACGGGCCTCACCCGGTGCACACGCGACAGGTCCTCGCGACGCTCGCCGAACGGGGTCACAAGGCGACGTTCTTCGTCGTCGGCGAGAAGGTCGCCGCGCATCCCGACGTCGCGCGCGAGATCGCCGAAGCGGGGCACGAGCTCGGCCTTCACGGCTACGATCACGATCGCCTCCTGAACCTGCGCCACGAGCCTCGCATCATCCGCGACCTCGACAAGACGGCGGACGCGATCGCGACGGCGTGCGGGCAGCGGCCGCGGCTGTTTCGGCCCCCCGTGGGCTTCACGAGCCCACGCACGCGCGTCGCGGTGCGAGCACGCGACCTCGAGGTGGTCGGCTGGACGGCGCGGGGCTTCGACGGCGCGGGGCGCCCCTCGGTCGCGGCGCTCGTCGAGCGCCTGACGCGTTCGCTCTCTCCGGGCGCGATCCTTCTTCTTCACGACGCTCCAGAGCGCGGCGAGGTCGCACCCACGAGCGTCGAAGCGCTGCCATCGCTCCTCGCAGAGCTCGAGACGCGTGGCTTCTCGAGCGTCACGGTGACCGAGCTCTTGCACTCCGCAGCGGCGCCGCTCGCGCCGAAGTCCGAGCGTCCAGCGGAGTCGGCGATCTGCTAGACCGGCTGCATGATCAAGGTCGGCGACAAGGTCCCCAGCGTCAAAATCAAGCTAGCCGGCGAAGCCGGCGCCGGTGAAGAGATCGCGGCGGACGCGTTCTTCGCAGGCAAGAAGGTCGTCCTCTTCGCGCTCCCGGGCGCCTTCACACCGACCTGCTCCGCGAAGCACCTGCCCGGGTTCGTGGAGCAAGCCGATGCGCTCAAGGCCAAGGGCGTCGATGTCATCGCGTGCCTCTCGGTGAACGACGCGTGGGTGATGGGCGCGTGGGGCCGCGAACAGAAGGCGTTCCCGAAGATCGCGATGCTCGCGGACGGCAGCGCCGCGCTCACGAAGGCGCTCGGGCTCGAGCTCGATCTGAACGCGGCCAACATGGGCGTGCGCAGCAAGCGCTACGCGGCGGTCGTCGAAGACGGCGTCTTTCGATCGCTCGAGATCGAGGAGCCCGGCAAATTCGAGGTCTCGAGCGCGGAAGCCGTCCTCGGCAAGCTCTGACCGTCAGCCGCTCGGCTCTGGCAACGGTCCAGAGCCGAGTGCGCTCGCTACTTCATGATCGACGAGACGATGACCTGCGCGAACAGCGGGATCACGAAGAGGAGGACGGCACCGATGAGGAACCGACCCATCTTCTCGGGGATGAAGTAGAGCGCCGCAGGCGAGCGGAACAGGTGGCTCACGTAGCTCGGCGGATCGATGAAGATGAACAGGATCCAGAAGAACCCGTAGACGCCGCAGACTGCGGAGAGGACGGTGACGATGGTGCCCATGGTGGTTTCCTTCGCTTCGTGGCAGGGCCTCGAATTGGAAGCCTACCCCCTCGTGCGCGATCCGTCCGCGAAAACGGCCCTGAATTCTCGATTTTCGGCGTTCCTCCGGACAGCGATCAGCGATCGATCGCGTAGACGAAGTTCGGCTGCGGGAAACGCAGCATGCGATCGGTGATCACCGATTGCGGCACGCGTGAGCCCTTCTCGACGTATTTGTTCGCGAGGTCGAGCGCGGCCTGCTTGTCGTTCGTCGCCTTGATTGTGCCGACGGTCTTCATCAGCGCGACGCTCGCGTCGGCCATCTTCTTGAAGTCGACCTTGAACGCGCCGGTGTCTTTGCCGTTCGCGGCGAGCGCTTTGTCGTCCCAGGTGATCGCGCCCTGGTCCATCAAGAAGCCGACCTGGATCGCTGCGAGCTGGCTGTACGCCTTTCGTTGACCGTTCGGCGCGTACATCCCGCGCGAGATGTGGTTCAGGCTCCAGACGAGTGAATCGACGATCGTCTTGTCGACCATGGCCTGGTCGATGATGCCTTTGTCCTTCAAGAGCAGCAGGTAGTAGTACGCGCCCGACTGCGCCTTCAGCTCCTCGAGCATGCTGGCGAGGTCCCCGCCGAACGCCTCGTCGTCCTTCTGGCCCTTGTACTTGTACTCGTGCGCCGGCCCGAGATTGTGCGTCGCCTCGTGCAGGACCGTCGACAGAAGGCCCGCGCCCGGCTCGTCGACGTACTTCGCCATGGTGTCCGGCGCGAGCAGGCTCGCGGCCTTCTGACGCCTGACGCCCTGGCTGTCCGGGTCCATGTAGAGGTTCGTCATCGCGACGGTGCGGCCGCGACCCTCGTTCGCGACCGGACCCCAGTTCGGCAGGCTCTGCCCGATCGTCGCGCCGACGGCGTCTCGATCGTCGCCGCCGTTGATGATGATGTTGATGAAGTCCGGAAGGTGGAACGTGACCTTGCGCGCCTTGTATGGCGTGCCGAGCAGCTTGCCGAGGTCGTCTTCCATCTTCTGCTGCAGCGGCGTGAGCTTGTCTTGCAGCTCGAGCGAAGCGCGATCGATGAGCGCGAACGTGACGTGGAAGCCGGCCTTCTGGCTACAGGGCTCCCAGTAGGTCTCGTCCGGGGCGATGCGCAGATAGAACTTCGAGTTCTTCGCGTTCATCTTCGCCCAAGCCTCGTCGGCGGGTTGAAAGGCGCCAGTCTCGAAGCTCTTCGCCGCGGCCAGGAGGTACTTCTTGAACGCAGCCTCTGCCGGATCTTTCACGAGCTCGGCCGTCTTCTTCAGCTGCTCGGCGATCTTCCCCATCTCGGGCGCGTACGCCTTCGCATACGGCACAGCGACGAGCTTGCCCTTCTCTTCGCGGACGACGGTGAAAGGATCGAGCAGGGTCTTCGAGTCCTTCTCCTTCTCGAGCGCTTTGCAGAAGTCGGGGTTCTTCTGGATGCTCTCGGGGTAGACGTCGACCGGCTCGGCCGCGCCACCGACGACCGCGGAGCACGTCGGGTCCTTCTCGAAGCGCGGCGTCTTGCAGCCGGGGCCCCAGCTTCGTCGGAAGAGGCTCTGGCTCGCGGCGTCGGGCGCGACGCGGCTCGCGACGGCGGCAGCGCCGACCTGCTTCGCATAGAGCGCGTCGACGAGGTCCGCCGCGACCAGGACGTTGTCGACGATCGCGCGGTCTTCGGCGTTCAGCTTCGTGAGGTCGGTGAGGACGAGGACGCTGGCCGCGTCGTCGAGCTCTTTCTGAACGACGGCCTCGCGCGGATCGGTGGGCGCGGGAGCCGCCGCGGCGGCGACCATCTTCTCGTAGGTCGCGGCGAAGTCTGCCGTGAACGCGCCGGCCTCTACCCACTTGCCCTGCGTCGGGAAGAACAGGAGCGCCCTCACCTCGCCGGGATCGACGATGCCGTCCTTGTTCGCGTCGCTCGCCCAGTAGACCGGGAGATCGAGGCGCGTCGCCATGCGATTGAACGTCGCGCGATCGAGACGCGCATACCCCGTCGGGGCAGGAGGCGTCGGGACGGCCGCGGTGATCGTCGCCGTCGGAAAGACCATCTCTTCCGGCTGGGTCTGGACGTTGGAGCCACCACACGCGACGAGCGTGAGGACCGAAGCACACCGGAGCGCGAAGGACGTGAGCCGCATGGCGGCGCTCTTACTACGACTCTGCTCCCGCGGAACCCGCCGACTCGTCTTCGTCCGGCGCGGCGGGGAACGACACGACGAACCTCGCGCCACCGAGCTCGCTCTCTTCGAGGGTGATCGTCCCGCCGGCAGCTTCGACGAGGCCTCGACACACCGCGAGACCGAGGCCCGTTCCCTTGCCGACCTCTTTCGTCGTGACGAACGGCTCGAAGAGCTTTTCGCGCACGCTCGGCGCGACACCCGGGCCGTTGTCCTCGACCAGCACGACGACACGGTCGGCTTCTGCGCGCGCACCGATCCGGATCTTGCCGCCGGGCGTCGCGACGGCGTCGGCCGCGTTGAGCACGAGGTTCAAGAGGACCTGCTCGATCCGCTCTTCGCTCAGGGCGATGTCGGGCAATCCACGGCCGAGCTTCGTCTCGACATCGACCTCGCGGAGGGCGCGCTGCGGCGCCAAGAGTCCGACCACCGCCTCGACGGCGACCTCGACGCGGCCGCGCCCTTTGCCACGCTCGTCCTCTTTCACGTGCGCAAAGTCGAGGAGGTTTCGGAGCACGCGGTGGATGCGCTCCGTCTCCTTTTTCATGCGAACGAGAAAGTCCTTCTGTTCTTCGGGCGACAAATCTCCCGAGAGGAGCAGCTCTTCGAATCCCAAGATCGCAGCGATGGGGTTACCGACCTCGTGTGCCATTCCCGCAGCGAGTCGACCCACGCTCGCGAGTCGCTCGCTCCGCACGAGGGAGTCTTGTGCGCCGCGCAGCTCGGTGGTCGCGCGCTCCAGCTCGTCGATCTTCGCGCGCAGCGCATGCTCGTCGCTCAGCAGGCGATCGGTCATTTGCTGAAGGCTCGTCCCCAGCTCGGCCAGCTCTCGTGGACCGCGCGTCGGGATCTCTAGGCTTCGAGCCCCGTCAGCCACGCGCCGGGCTGCGCGCGCCAAGCTGTCGACTGGGCGCACCACGAGCCGCGTCATGCCGAAGTAGGCGACGAAGAGGAGACCGAGCGCGACGACCCCCGTGTAGAGCGCGACGAGGCGCACGAGCGGCGTCGCCGACCTTGCCGATCCCTGGAGCGACACCAAGACGAGCGCGGACTCGCCGTGGTCACCCGGGACGATCACGCGCAGCATCCGACCTGGAGACGCGTCGACCGTCTCGGTCGACTCGCCCGCGCGCGGCAGCGTCATCGGCAGATCGGTGACACGTCCGCCAGCGACCGTGCGAGCGCCGTCTTCGCCGTAGATCCCGATGGCGGCGACCCCGCCGTCCGAGAGCTGCGCCTCGAGCAGGCTCTCCACGCTCTCCGCAGACCTCTTTTGGTGCGCGACCAAGACGTACGCCCCGATGGCGCGCCCGAGATCGTGCGCGGCGTCGCGTCTGGCTCCGGCGAGCGTCGCCTCGGTCAGGCGAGCGACCGCGAGATAGAGCGGCACGAGCGCGCAGAGCAGCGTGAGCCCGAGCGCGAACAGGATCTGGAGGCGAATACCCGTTCTCAAAGCAAATGCTCGAGCGCGAGGGAGCGGCGCCGACGAGACAACGTACCGCGAACTGGGCCATGCGTGAGGACCTCTGATACCGACCGAGCCTCCCATGTCGCCGCTCGTTCGAGCCGCACTCGCCGCCCGCCGCGGTCTCCGTGGTCTCGCGACCCTCGCGCTGACCGCGGGCCTCGCGTGCGCGGTCGTCCTGGACGCCGTCAGCCCGCTGCCGGCGGTGTGGGCGTGCGCCGTCGCGGCGGCGATCGTCCTGGTCTGCGGCAGGACGCTCATCCGTCGCATGCGCAGCATCGACACGACGACGTTCGTCGAGATCGAGCTGGGCGCCCTGGCGATGATCGGCGCGTTCTTCCTGGTCGTGCGGGCGGACCACAGGCTCGACGGCGACGCCTACGCGGCGATCTACCTCTGCCTCGCGGTGGTCAGCGCGTTCGCCCGGCCCGCGGCGACGCTCGTCGCGCTCCTGCTCGGCGTCGGGCTCGAGATCGCCATCCGAATGATCGCGCGCGGCGAGCCGAACGCCGCCGGCGTGATCCAACACGCGGCGTTCATGGTCGTGTTCACCGGCTTCAACGCGGCCGTGCTTCGAACCGAGATCGCGCGCGTCCGTGGCGCCTCGACGAAGCGACTCACCGAAGAGATGGAGCGCCTGCGCACCGACGCACGGAGCTTCCGCTTGCTCGGGACGCCGACGCCCGAGTCGCAGCGCTCGCCCGAGTCCGACGACGAGCGCCTCTTGGTCAGCGGCGTCGAAGAGATCCACCAGTCGGTCCTCTTCGCGCTGCGGTTGCTCCGGGAGTCATTGAACCTCCACACGACCATGCTCCTCTGGCAGAACGACGCCGGGACGCACCTGCGGATCAGCGAGCTCGTCTCGGACGACGCCGACCTCCTCGAGGGCCCCTTCATGTCGGGCGACGGCGTCTTCGGCGCGGCGCTCTCCCGCGGCGCCGCGGTCTCGCTCGACGGCCTGAAGCCGGGTTACACGCTTCCGTACTACGCCTCGACCTGCCCGGTGCGCGCGGTCGCTGCGATCCCCGTGCACGAGCACGGCAAGATCCGCGGCCTCCTCGTCGCCGATCGCATCCAAGATCGACCGTTCACCGCGCGCGAGCAGGCCTTGCTCGAAGAGGCCGCGCGTTACGCGGTCCGCGCGATCCACAACGAGCGCGTCTTCCTTCAGCTCGAGCGCGCGAAGGTCGAGCAGGGCAAGCTCTACCGCGCCGCAGAGACGCTCGGCTCTGCGAAGACGGAAGCTCAAGTCATCGAGGCCGGCGTCCACAGCGCGCGCGAGATCACGAGCGTCGACTACGCCGCGCTCACCCTCTTCGACGAGACGACGCGGATGCACGAAATCAGTGTCACGAGCGGCGACTTCGCCGACGGCGACGGCACCGCGACGACCGGCGCTCGCTTCCGCCACAACAGCGGCCTCGTCTCGATGGCGCTCGAGAACCGACACCCCCTCCCCTATCGCGGCCTCTACGACGACAAGAAGCAGGTCGTCTTCACGCGGCACGTCACCCCGCCAAAGATGCCGAGCATCTTCGTCCTCCCGCTCCTCGCGCACGATCGCCCGCTCGGAACGCTCGTGCTGGGCTCGAGACGCCGCGGCGCGTTCGGCGAAGCGGTCCGCAGCACGCTCGAGGTCCTCGCGAGCCACATGGCGGTCTCGCTCGAGGGCGCTCGCATGCTGACGCGTCTCGAAGAGCTGGCCACGACCGACGGCCTGACCGGCCTCCTCAACAAGCGAGCGATGCTCGAGTCCGCAGACCAGAAGATCGCCGCGGCGCGACGTCACGGCCGACCTTGTGCGGTGCTCATCGCGGACATCGATCACTTCAAGAAGGTCAACGACACCTACGGTCATGACGTCGGCGACGTCATCATCAAGGGCCTCGGCGGCATCCTCGCGCGAGCGAAGCGAACGACGGACGCAGTCGCTCGCTTCGGCGGTGAAGAGTTCGTCCTCATCTGCGACGAGACCGACGAGCGCGGCGCGACGCAGCTCGCCGAGCGCATTCGCCAAGAGCTCGCCAAGACGATGTTCAACGGCGGCCCCGCGGCCGCCGGCGGCGAACCTCAGACCGTCCGCGTGACGTGCTCGATCGGGATCGCCACGTACCCCGCGG
>Ga0164241_10001610_pt1 | contig 27094 bp, 23 predicted proteins | sample OricomyardsoilBY_FD_108780 | JGI IMG/M metagenome (GOLD analysis project Ga0164241, IMG submission 108780) | Backyard soil microbial communities from Emeryville, California, USA - Original compost - Back yard soil (BY) | ecosystem: Environmental > Terrestrial > Soil > Unclassified | place: USA... | reverse complement strand
TCCGTCCCGACTTTGCCAATCTGGACGCCAATCCCGGCATAGCGGCCCTCCTGCCGTTCCCGAAGGGCGCGGAAGTCGCGCGGATTGAAGAAACTCGAATGGGGATCGAGCGTTCGAAGCATGCCGTCGATCGAGTTGTAGACGACGGCCTCCGAACCGCAGGGCGCGGCATTCGTGCAGTGCGCATCGAGCGGTTCGACGTACTCGTTTTCGACGACGGCAAGGGCCTCCGCGTAGATCTGGCGCCGGATGGCGCCGCGATCCTGTGTGGCGGCCGTGACCGACCCGAGCATGACGCCCGCGGCGACCGAGAGCACCATGACCACAGCGGCGGACGGGACACGAGATGCACGCATGTAAATCACCCTGGCCCGGACAGACGTCTCAGGCTTCTCGAGGCTTCTTCTTGCCGAAGATCCAGGCGACGCCGATGCTCACGACATAGAGAATCAGCATCGGAGCGGCAAACATCAGCTGATTCATGATATCGCTCGACGGCGTGATGAGGGCCGCGGCTATGAAAATGATCAGAATCGCGTACTTGAACTGCTTGATCATGAATCGCGCCGTGACAATCCCGAAACGAGAGAGGACGAGCACGAGCAGCGGCATCTGGAACACGACGCCGAACGCGAGCAGCATCTTGATGTAGAAGCCGGACACTTCCTTGATGGTCGGGAAGAACGTCACGTCGCCGTTCGCGAACGACGCGAAGAACTGGAACATCGACGGAAACGCGTAGAAGTGGCAGAACCAGGCGCCGGCAAGGAACAGCAGCGTCGAGGCCGTGATGAACGGTATCGCCATCCGCTTCTCTTTCGAATAGAGTCCCGGCGCGACGAAGAACCAGACCTGGGCAAAGATGAACGGTAGCGCCATCAGCACCGCGACGAGGATGCCAATCTTCATGTACAGGCTGAAGCCTTCGGTCATGCCTGTGTAGATCAGCTTCACGCCGAACTGACCGAAATACGCCGTGGCGTATTTGTACAGATCGTCGATGTAGAAAATGACGACGGCGCCGCACGCGAGAACGGCGTACAGCGAAAAGAGGATTCGGCGGCGCAGCTCGTCGAGGTGCTCGAGGAAGCTCATCCGCGAGCGTTCGTCGAGGGTCTCTCCAGCGGCTTCGAAATCGTCTGACACGGCGGACGAACCGCCGGAGGAAGACTGCGGGGACATCGGCGGCACGATGGTCAGCGGATCAAACTAGACCGTGTGCTGGCCCCTGGGGATCGACGAGTCCGCCTCGAGCGCCGGCGGCGGGGCGGGAACTGGAGGCGCGATCGGCTCGGGAGGCGCCTTCAAAGCCGTACGCTTTTCCTCGAGCTGAATCTCCTCGTCCAGGGTGTTCCGCAGTTCGTTGGACGCACGCTTGAACTCCGCCATGCTCTTGCCGAGCGAACGCCCGAGTTCGGGCAGCTTGCGCGGACCAAAAAAAATCAACGCGACGACGAAAATAAGAATGAGTTCCTGAAAACCAAGTGGGCCCATGGTGCGCTCCCTTACATGCCCCGAAGTGATTTGCTACCACGTCAGTATAGCCTGCCTGCCGGGCCCGCGCCGGTCCGGTTCATCGCCCGCGGCTCGCAACCCCTTGCTTTACGTTGACTTGCCGTCATTCGAGTACTAGGATGGCCAACAGGCTGCTCCCAAGGCGCGAAAGTTGCATTGGCCGCGTCACGGTGGCCCGGCCACCCTCAACCACGGGATGTCCTTCATGAAGCGACTGGTTGGTCTCTGCGCGCTCGGCGCGACTCTGGCGTATTCGGCAACCGCGGCGGCTCAACCACCGCAGTCCACTTCTTCACAACCTGCGACGGGCGGCGACGATGCCATCCGTTCGGCGACGACGACCGTGTCCGGCACGACCGGGCTATGGTACGTCCCCACAAGCGAGGTCCTTCCCGCCCTGAAGTGGTCCGTCTCCTTCTACCGGACCAACACAGACGACGGTCAGGGCTTTACCGACGTGTCGACATTCCCCGCCACGTTTGCCGTCGGTGTGGGTGATCGCGCGGAAATCTTCGGCAACCTGATTCTCGTCACGCGCATCGACCGTGATACCCGCCCGCTCTTCTTTACCGGCACGAACGACGAAGGCGTCGGCGGCGGCATCATGGTGAACTATCCGCTCGTCCGGGAGCAGTGGATCGGCAATAAGCTCGGGGACCTGCGACTCGGCGGCAAGGTGAACCTGTTGGCGCACTCGACCTCGCCGATGGGAGTGGCCCTCCGCGCGATGGTCAAGCTTCCTGTCGGCGATGACGACTCGGGCGCGTCCACGGGCAAGACCGATTTCCAGATTGACGGCATCGTCTCGGCTTATCACGGCATCGCGGAAATTTCCGGGTACGCCGGCCTGCTGGCTCGCGGTAACCCCGACGGCTACGACCTGACCAACGGCATCCGCTGGGGCATCGGGGCTGCGTTCCCGCAGCGCTACAACCTCGGTTTCCGCCTGACGACCGAACTGTTCGGCGAGAAGTACCTGGACGACGTGATCACCGCGCCGGCCGGCCTCACGGGCGCGGACAATTCCATCGTGCCGACTTCGACCACGGTCAAGAACCCCCTTACGGGATTGATTGGACTGACCTGGCAGGCCCCGAACGGTTTCTTCGTGGGCGCGGCCGCCAGTATCAACATGGGCATGAAAGGCCGGGACGAGGCTGGCTACCCATCGACGCCAAAAGACGACAAGGGCTTCGAGATCCGAATCGGCTTCCACCCTGGAGTACGTGACCGGGCGGCTCCGCGGTCGGTTGCCGCGCCTCCCGCGCCACAGGCGCCATTGGCCGCCCCGGCGCCAGGTGCCGCGGCTCCAGCGGGCCCCGCCGCTGCGGCGCCTCCCGCTGCTGCGCAAAACCGTCCGCCGACCGTGCGCGCATCATGCAATCCCTGCACGGTCGAAGTCGGACGCTCGGCCTCCGTGTCAGCGGATGCTCAGGATCCGGATGGGGACCCGCTGACCTACCGCTGGACCAACGGCGCGGGGCAGCTCGCGAGCCCGACCAGCCGTCAATCGAACTGGACGGCCCCGATGCAGCCGGGACCGGTACCGTTCACCGTGACCGTCAATGATGGACGCGGCGGTACGGCGAGCGACTCGGTGACGATTCAGGTCGTGCAGCCGGCGGCTCGCCAGTACAACTTCGAGGACGTGCACTTCGAATTCGATCGATACACGCTGCGGCCCGACGCTCTGAGCGTGCTGGACGAAGCGGTAACGGCGATGCAGGCCAATGCGACGCTGCGGCTGCAGATCGAGGGACACACCTGCAACATCGGCACGGCGGAATACAACCTGGCGCTCGGCGAACGCCGTGCCCAGGCTGTGCGCGATTACCTGACGAGCAAGGGCGTCGCGGCGAGCCGGCTCAGCACGGTGAGCTACGGCGAGGAACGCCCGCAGTTCGACAACTCGCGCGAAGAGACCCGGCGCCTCAATCGTCGCGCCGCACTCGTCGTCCGGCTCCAGTAGGCCGGTCTCCCGGCATTCAACGGCCTTCCGGCGGTTCCCCCGCCGGAAGGCCGTTTTTCGTTGATAATCACGGCGCCGGGCGAAGGGCCCGGCGCCGCATGTCCCTCCGCCCGTCGCGCGCGACCGAGCTCTCGCGTCTCATTGGCGATCTCCTGGACGCCGATGCCATCCGCCGTGAAACCGCGGCGGCGCGGCTCGCCGTGATCGGCGAGCGCGCCGTCGGTCCGCTCCTCGAGGTGGCTCACGGACGTAACGGCGCGAGCGCGGTGGCCCGGGCGGCGGCGCTCGGGGCACTGGCGGCCATTGGCGACAGCCGGGCAGTCGCGCTGGCGGTACGGCTCGCGGATGACAGCGCGGGGGACGTCGCACTGGCGGCGATCGACGTACTCGGGGCCGCCGTCCACGGCCGGGGACCCGAAGCGACTCAGGCGTTGGATCGCCTCGCGGAACTCGCGCTGAGCCGCACCCGGGACCCGGAACAGCGTGTGGCTGCGATTGCCGCGATGGATGGGCTTCCGGAAAAGACGCTGCGCCCCATCTACCAGACGCTCGCCGTCGATGATTCCTCGCCGAGCGTGGCGCGCATCGCCCGGGTGCAGGCAGGCGACATGCTGTCGCTGTCCGAACTCGTGGAACATCTGCCGGACGATCCGGCCATCGTCTCGACGGCGGTGCGCCACGACGGTGCCTCGGCCAGGCTCACCACCCTGAAACAGGCCATCGACCTCATCCGAAAGCGCGAAGCCGGCGCCGCGGAAGATGTCCGCGGCGCGTGGATGATTGTGCGCGGGCAACTTCACCAGGAACTGGCCAGTCGCGGGAGTCGAATCGCGCTCTACGACCTCCGCGAGACGGTCGAAGCCGCCCGCGCTCCCCTGCCTGTGGGGTTCATTGCCGCAGTGACCACCGTGGGCGACGCGTCGTGTCTCGACGCGCTGGCCGCCGCGTGGACGGCCAGCGCGTCAGACGATGCACGATGGTGGCGGGATCACGTCGTGGACGCGTTCCGCGCCATTGTCGCGAGAGAGAAGCTGACGCGGCGCGCGCCCGCGCTGCGCCGCATCCTCGAGCGCCGGCCGTCGGCCGGCGCGCTGGTCGCGCTCGCGCGGCGGTAAAAACATCCGGTGTCGTTGGCTGAATAGGGACACGGGTGTCGCTGGACGAAATTCAGCCAACGACACCCGGTGTCTTAGTCTTGTCGCTGTACCGCGCGCACCGCGTCGACAATGGCGTCAGGCGCCACCTTGCTGACTTCTTTCGTGCGCCGGTCGCGCAGTTCGACCACGCCTTCCTTCAGGCCTTTGGCACCGACGACCACGCGCAGGGGCATGCCGAGCAGGTCGGCGTCCTTGAACTTCACGCCGGGACTGAGCCCCTCGCGGTCATCGAGCAGGACCTCGAAACCCGCGGCTTCGAGGTCCTGCTCGATCCGTGCTGCCGCCGCCGCGATCGCGGCGTTTCCGCCATCGAGGCTGAGCACGTGCACGTGGAACGGCGCGACCGCCCACGGCCAGATGATGCCGTCGGTATCGTAGTTCTGCTCGATCACCGCCGCGATCGTTCGCGTGATCCCGATGCCGTAGCACCCCATCACCATCGGATGCTCCTGGCCGGCCTCGTCCACGAACATGCAGGACATTGATGTCGAGTACTTCGTGCCGAGCTTGAAGACCTGCCCGACCTCGATGCCACGGAACGCCTGGTAAGTTCCCTTCCCGCACCGGGCGCACGTATCGCCTTCGTGGGCCGTCCTGATGTCGAAGAATCCCTCGAGCGTCGGCAGGTCGCGATCGGGCTTGAAACCGAAGTGGTGCGCGCCGTCGGCGTTGCCGCCGCACGTGAGATTGTGAGCACCTTCGAGACTCGCGTCGACGTAGGCCGGCAGATCCAGGCCGACAGGTCCGATGAACCCTGAGCGTGCGCCGGCGAGGGCCTCGGCTTCCTCGACGGGCATGAGTTCCACGGTGTCCGCGCCGAGCACGCCGCGCAGCTTGGCGAGGTTCGGTTCGTGGTCCGCGCGCACCACCACCGACACGTCCCACGACCGATCGCCCTTCGTCGCGCGATAGAGATAGCACTTCGTCGCATGATCGAGCGGCAGTCCGTCGTGCGTGTCGTCCTTGAACGCGCGCACCTGGTCTTCCGTATTGACGATGCCCGGTGTCTGGAAATGGCCGCGCTGGAGCGGCCGCACGGGCTCGCCGGCGTATGGATAGGGCACGCGCGGCGCGGCCGTTTTCTCGACGTTCGAGGTGTACTCGCACTGGCTGCAACTGAGAATGGCGTCCTCGCCGCTGCCGGCCAGCACGTGGAATTCGTGCGTGAAACTGCCGCCGATGGCGCCGCTGTCCGCCTCGACCGGCCGGAACTTCACACCGAGCCGGCGGAAGATTCTCGAGTAGGCCTCGAACATCTTCCAGTACTCGCGGTCCGCGTCCTCATCGTTCACGTGAAAGGAGTAGCCATCCTTCATCACGAATTCACGCCCGCGCATCAGCCCGAAGCGCGGACGGATCTCGTCCCGGAACTTCGTCTGAATCTGGTAGAGATTCATCGGCAGCTGCTTGTAGCTCTTCACGACCTTGCGGACGACGTCCGTGATCACTTCCTCGTGCGTGGGGCCGAGACAGAAGTCGGCGTCCTTGCGATCCTTGAAGCGCAGGAGTTCCTTGCCGTAGAACTGCCACCGCCCGCTCTCGTCCCAGAGCTCCCTCGGCTGCACGGTCGGGAGCAGCAGTTCCTGGCAGCCGTCGCGCTCGAGCTCCTCGCGGACGATCCGCTCGAACTTGCGGATGGCGCGCAGCGCCAGCGGGAGGTAGTCGTAGATCCCCGCGGCGACTTTCTGGATCATGCCCGCGCGGAGCATCAACTGCTGGCTGATGGTGTCCGCGTCGCGGGGCGCTTCGCGGTACGTGAAGATGAGCTGTCTGGACTGTTTCATGAGCGTTCAGGAATGAGCTTACGCGACCCGTTCTCGCCGCGCCGGTCTGTCGCGTGCCTGAGCCAGCGGCCGTCGTCTGACCCGGGATAATCCAGCCGATAGTGGGCGCCGCGGCTTTCGTCGCGGCGCAGTGCGGCGCGCACGATCAGGCGGCCGACGGTGAGCAGGCTGGCCACACGCCACGCGTCGGCGTCGAACCTCTGCCCCTCTTCGACCCCGCGGATGAGCGAAGTCCATGCCGGTTCGATCACGTCCTCTGCCGCGCGGAGCCGCTCACGGTCACGAAACACGCCGGCGCCGGTCCACATCGTCTCGCGGAGCGCGCTCTCCGCGATCGGGCTCGACCAGATCGTTGTCGACGGTCGGACGGGCGTCTCGATTGGCGTGCTGGCGCCTGGCCATTCCCCGGGACTCGTGCCGGACATGGCAGCCGCCGCACGGCCGCCGAACACGAGTCCTTCGAGCAGCGAATTGCTCGCCAGACGATTGGCGCCATGCACTCCGGTGCAGGCAACTTCTCCGGCGGCGTACAAGCCCGGCAGCGAAGTGCGGCCGTCGCGGTCTGTCGCCACGCCGCCCATGACGTAGTGTGCCGCCGGCCCGACGGGCAGACGATCGGTCGCCAGGTCGAGTCCGACGCGCTGACAGAGATCCGCGACATGCGGGAACCGGCTGCGGACGCTGGCCGGATCCAGGTGCGCCATCGAGAGATACACCGGCGCGCCGGTCCGTTCGGACTCACGGACGATGGCGCGAGAGACACGGTCACGCGCCGCCAGATCCCCTGACGGATCGTAGCGGGTCATGAATGGCTCGCCGGCCGCATTGATCAGCCGCGCGCCTTCGCCGCGCAGGGCTTCTGAGAGCAGGTAGCGGGGAGCATCCGGCACGGCCAGCACGGTGGGGTGAAACTGCACGAACTCCAGATCAGAGACGCGCGCCCCTGCCAGATAGGCAAGCGCCACCCCGTCGCCCGTCGCCACGGGGGGGTTCGTCGTTTCCCGATAGACCTGGCCGGCGCCGCCGGTCGCGAGCAGCGTTGCCGCGGCGCGGGCCTCGGTCAACGTGCCGCGCCTGGCGTCCAGGAAGCGGATCCCGGTCACCATGCCCCGCTCGACGATGGCCTGCATGGCGATCGCGTGGTCGTGAACCTGGACGGACGTCAGTCCGCCGAGCCGCGCGCCGAGTACGCGCGCGATCTCGCGGCCCGTCGCGTCCCGCGCGTGCAGGACCCGCCTGACCGTATGCGCACCTTCCCGGGCCAGATCGAGCGAGCCGTCCGTCTTCCGGTCGAAAGCAGCGCCCCACTCGATGAGTTCGTGCACGTAGCCTGGCCCTTCGGAGACCAGGGTCTCAACGGCCGCGCGGTCGCAGAGGCCGTCGCCGGCGTTCATCGTGTCCTCGGCGTGCAGGGCAATGCTGTCGTCGGGCCCCACAGCCGCAGCAATGCCACCCTGCGCGTAGCCGGTGCTTCCGGCGCCGGGATCAGCCTTGGTGAGAACGAGAACGCGGCCGTGGGCGGCGAGCTCGACAGCAGCCCGCAGACCCGCGATGCCGCTGCCGACAATGAGGAAATCGGCGGAGACGCGGTCGATCACGAGGCCTGCTATCCTAGCAGGCCCGAGGCAGAGCGCACACCGTGCCCCTGTCCGCACAGCAGACACGGCTTCATGGACCCGATACGCCTCATCGTCACCAGCGAGCGCACGACCTACCCTGTCATCATCGGTTCCGGCGCGCTTCGGACACTCCCGGCCCTGTTCAGGGAACGCGGCATCGACAAGCAGCGCGTCGTGGTCTCATCGGCTCCGATCTGGCGCCTGCAGGGGCGCCGCCTGGCGGCGGTGACCGGCCCGAAAGAGCGTCCGGCCCTGATTGCGGACGGAGAGCGCGCGAAGACCCTGGGGACCGTCGCCCGCATCTACGATGCCTGCGTCCAGCGAAGCCTCGACCGCTCCGCCGCGGTCGTCGCATTCGGCGGAGGTGTCGTCGGCGACGTCGCGGGATTCGCGGCAGCCAGTTACCTGCGCGGCGTCAAGCTGGTCCAGTTGCCGACCACGCTGCTGGCTCAGGTCGACAGCTCAATCGGCGGCAAAGTCGGCGTCAACCTGCCCGCAGGAAAAAACCTCGTGGGCGCCTTTCATTCTCCTGATCTCGTCGTGTGCGATCCGGACGTGTTGACGACGCTTCCCCGCCGGGAATTCCGATCCGGCATGTACGAGATCGTGAAGTACGGCGTCATCGCGTCACGCGATCTGTTCGACCGGGTGGCAGCGAACCTTTCTGCGATCTTCGCGCACGACGGCGCCACACTGACACCCGTCATTGCCGATTGCTGCCGCATCAAGGCCGATGTGGTCATGGCCGACGAGCGCGAAGGGGGCCTGCGCCGCATCCTGAACTTCGGACACACCGTCGGCCACGCGCTCGAATCGATCACCAGCTACCGCCGCTTCCGCCATGGCGAAGCCATCGGCTACGGCATGCTTGCGGCTGCCCGGCTCTCGGCCTCCCGCGGTCTCATGTCAAAAGACGATGAGGCGCGACTGGCGGAGGTGATACGCCAGATGGGCCCACTGCCCACCGTGAACGACTTGCGGGCAAGCCACGCCCTGGACGTGATCGCGCACGACAAGAAGGTCGTGAAGGGCACCCTTCATTTCGTGCTCGCGCGCGGTATCGGCGCCACGGAGATCGTGAAGGATGTCCGGGAGAAAGAGCTGACAGCGGCCATGCGCGCGATCGGCATGCGGGCCTGAAGGCGCGCAAGACACTGCGAGGCGCGGGCCCTCCCACCGAACGGTCCCAGCTGGTGCTCGAAAGCGGTGCTGCCCGATCGGCTGGCGCCCGAACGTGCAGCCACGGCGCCGCTGCTCCCATCACGATCGACAGGTGCCACACGACGATCATCGGATCTCGCGCCAGCTGATGATGTCCGGAGCCGGTCCGGAACCACGCCTCAGCACGCGTTCGAGGGTGCGAATCGTCCCGCGAGCTCCCCGGGCCTGTGCGCGCACTACAACGAGTCCATTTGCGTCGCTGAACGGATTGCCGTCAGATTCGCCTCTGTCGTCCGCGATCCAGACGACCGCGTACGGCAGAGCGCGCTGAGGCACTGGTCCTGCGAGACGTTCGAGCGGTCCCCACGCAAACAACTGCCACTGTTCCCTGTTCACGAGGGTTCCGCTTTCAGCATCTGTCTGGCTCTGGAGCGACGTCGTCTCACGGTCGAGATCCACGACGTCGCCTGAAGGCAGCACGGGGACGCGCGTGCCGTCGGCAAGTACGGAACGATTCCCGCAGCACAGCGCGGTTGTCCATTCAGGACGGGCGCCCAGTTCGCGCGTGACGAACTCCGCCGCGGCATCGGCGGCGCCGGCTGTCTCCGTCCCGACGCGATAGTTGTCCGCAGCCAGCCGCTCCGTTACCGCCAGCGCGGTCAGTCCTGTGCCGAGCGCGGTGGCCAGGACCATGAAGACGAGCACGAGCAACACGACGCTTCCCCGCTCCTCTGCCGCGAATGCGAGACGCGTGCGCATGGAACTAGCGATCGGAGAGCCGGAGGTTCCTCGGCGCCGTATCAACAACAACGACGAGATCGGCAAGGCGATTCCAGACGCTGACATTCGTCCCCGTCGACAGGAAGTCCGCGCCCCGTCCCCGCATCGCACGCGACGACGCCTGGAGCGTCAGCGTGACCTTGACGCGGCGAACGCGCAGCAGGTCGGCATCGAACTCGATGCCGCCGGCGCCACACCACGGACCGTCGGTGAAGCGGTCGAGCGGGATCGCGACGAACGTTCCTCCAGTTGGGATGGTGCCGGGAAACGGGAGCGGTGTGCCGGCGCTGTCGTACAGGCAATTGGCAACGCCGACGGGCGGTTTCGGCTGCGACGGCGCGTCCGGCCGCCCGAAATACTCCACCCGCATCGCCACCACGTCGTCCAGCACCGGAGTGTCTGTCGTCTCCGTGTCGTACTGCCGGAGCTGACGCGTTGCCGGATCGAAGTACCACGTGCGGGCGATGACTTCCGCTGCGGCAGACCCTATTGGGTACGACAACGCTGCTCCTGCGGCGCGCCGCAGGACGGTAACGCCCGTCGCGTCGGCACCGATCGCGGTAAACAGGTCGAAGCGGCCGGTGTCGTCGAACACGACGACCCCCATGCCCTGGCTGAATCCGCAGGCCATGGAGGCGGGAAAACAGGCGTCTGACGGCGACACGACGAGCCGGCCGGTGTCGAGCGTCGCGTCCAGCGTCGCCTGCGCGCTGGTGCGCGGCACCCACAGGACTGAAAAGGCGTCGGACCGCGCAGTCGCGGCCGAGTCAGCATCGCGTGCCCCGATGCGCCGTGGCAGAATCGGCGGAAGGTAGTTCACGAGTGGTCCTGCGCCGGCCCCTCGTTCCGGTCCGGCTCCGGCGAGCGACAAGTCACGACGCAGCGCGGCAATGGCAAAGCGCGCGCCCTGCTGCATGTCCATGGCTTCTGCCTGCGACTCGGCCAGGAGCCTGGAGGGATTGAGAGCGGCCGCCAGGGCGCCGGTAATCAGAAGTGCCAGCGCGGCAGCGACGAGCAGTTCCACGAGTGAGAAGCCGCGGTCCCCAGCCATGACTCAGTCGGCGCGGCTGCCCAGCAGCACAACTTCACGCATCGCTGCGGCACGACCCGAAAGTCCGCGGTTTCCGATGTCACGCACTGCGGTCGTGACCAGGACCCGGAACACGAGCATGGCCGGGTCCAGATCGGACGAGCGCACTGTCCAGCGGCGGATGTAGGGAGATTCGCCCGAGGTGACGACGGCGCCGGTGGCGTCCAGGTGGTCGCAGTACCCCGGCGCGTCGTGCTCCAGCGCGTCTGCCGGTGACAACGCTAACGCGGCGTCCCCGCGGGAGATGGACTGCAACTCGTCCAGCTTGGCCGATGCAAGCATCGTTTCGATCGAGGCGTCGCGGCTCTCGCGCGTGAGGGCTGTCGAGAGCGCGAACAGGGACGCGACGTTCAGCACCACGACGCAGGTGAGCGGTATCGCGATCAGAACCTCGACGAGGCTGAATCCGCTATCGCCTGAACGCTCGCGTCCCACGGCTCTTTTTGGAGCAACGGGCGCGCCATGTGGTTTTTCCGGGAGATCTGTCGAACGACACGTGGAAAGTACGCAGAAACTGCAACCGGTACGAAAAACCAGATTGCAGTTTCTGCAATATCCAACAGGCGGTGAGACGTGCGCGACCGGGAGCGTGTCAATTGAAGGACGACAGGTACCAGGCCATCATCTGCTCGCCGGCCAGCGACGCGACGTAAGCGGCCAGTGCGAGAAAGGTTCCGAACGGGATTCGCTCGGTGAGCGATCGGCCTTTCACCGCGGTCACGGTCACCCCGACGACCGCCCCGACGATGCTGGAGAGGAACAGAACGACAACGACGTTGCGCCAGCCGAGGAAGGCGCCGACCATGGCCAGCATCTTGACGTCGCCGAGACCCATGCCGTCCACGCCGGTGGCCTTCTTCCAGCCCCATCGGATGGCCAGCAGCACGCCTCCTCCGAGGGCAATTCCCAGCAAGCTGTCCTGAATGCCGGGTGGAAGGACAAGGCTGCATGCCGCGCCTATCGCGATGCCCGGCAGGGTGATGACATTCGGCAACCGCTGCGTCTCGAGGTCCGTACCGAACAGCACGATGAGCATCGCGGTCAAAAGCAGGCGCTGCACGAGCAAGGCGAGGTCGTCACCAAACAGAAGCGCCTGGATCACGAACAGCCCCGCGGTCGCGATTTCCGTTGCCGGATACCGAAAGCTGATCCGCGCCCGGCACGCGCGGCAGCGTCCCCTGAGCACGAGATAGCTCACAACCGGGACGTTGTCGTACCAGGCGATGGCAACGCGGCACGACGGACAGCGCGAGCCAGGCGAGACCACCGATTCTCCGGCGGGCAAACGGCCGATGCAGACATTGAGAAAACTACCGATGGCGAGGCCGATCGCGCCGACCAGCAGGAGGAACGGCAGGTCCATCATTTCCTGGCCAGCGTCGTGGGGAGCGGAAAGAGCGGCGATGACCGGGACACACTCACCGAGTGGCTGGTGGCGTCGTATTCCAGCGGTACACCAGTGGCGTCGAGTGGGACTCCCGGAAATCCGGCGGCCCTGCCGAGTTCAGGCCAGTCTGCGGGATACCTGTCGTGGGCCGCGTGAAACGCGGTCACATGACTCTGCACGGCGTCGATCAGGTCGAGCGTCTGCAATTGCGCAAGCGACCGCTCGGCGGCTTGCCGGATGTAGCCTTCGTTGGATGACAGCAACTCGGTCAGCAGCTTGCGCGCTCCCGTCCGGTCCCCTCCCTGTGCGAGCGTGAGCCCGGCCAGCGGCTCGATCCATTCGGGTGCGCCAGGCATCGCGCCCGCGCGTTCGAACCATTCGGCCGCCAGCGCAAAGTTGCCGGTGTGCCAGTAATGAATGAACCCGATGTCATACGCGTACTGCCAGCGGCGCGGATTGGCCGCGAGGCCCTTTTCCAGCAGGGCGATCGCCTGATCAGGCCGCCCGGGGCCGTTCGGCGGTTCCATCGAGAGGAAGATCGCGCCGAAGCGGTACGCCAGGTTGAAACGAGGATCGAGTGTCGTGGTCAGGTCCACGAGCGGCTGCAGCAGTTCGAACCGGCCAGTCGTGCGTACTGACTTGCGGTCCCGTCCGTAGTGCTGGATCGTCCGCAGCCAGTAGACGTCGGCCGCCAGCGTGTCGAACGACAGGAACGCACGCTGGGCAGCCTTGCCCGCACGCAGGTAAAGCACGCGCTGCTGGTCGATGCGCGAGGGCTCCAGCGCCTCGCGCGCGTGCAGCACGCCGGCTGCCGACGCGATGCCGGCAAGCGCGGTGAGACATCCTGCGGCGACGGCCGCGCGCGGCGTCACTTGAACTCCCGCCGCGAGAAGACCGTGATGGACGCGACCAGCAGGGTCGCGACGTAAATGGCCGCGTAGCCGAGGTTCGCGAGCACCAGCGCGGGAGGCACGCGTACGCCGTGCACGACCTCCGCTTTTACATTGAAAGCGGAGAACGCGGGCACGATCCATCCGACGGCGCCCACAAGGTGTCCCACCGCGGGCGAGACCTCGACGATGTCGCCGAAGCCGCGGAGGTCGGCGCTGAACAGCCCGGTGATGAAGACGCCAATCGTCAGCACCATCGAGAGCAACGCACTCGACGAGAAGGTCGAGAAGAACAGCGATACGGCCGTCAGCAGCGCGAGTTCCACCGCAATCATCAGCACCGCGACAAGCAGGCGCGGATCCGCTGCCGGGGCGTCCCACGCGCGGCGCTCCACGGGAAGGGCCTGCCAGTCCATGTACACGAGTACCAGGTACAGCGCGGCCGCCATCGCCGCCACGTTGACCAGAATGGTGAGGACCAGCCCCAGATACTTGCCGACGATGAACTCCCAGCGCGGAAGCGGCTTGGCGAGCAGGCTGAAGATGCTGCGGCGATCGATCTCGCGCGCGACCAGGCCGACACCGATGAAGATCGTCATCAGCAGGCCCGCCACTTCGATCGTCGCCAGCCCCAGGTCCTTGACGATCTTGACGTCTTCGCCGGCGCTCAGCTGCCCGATCAGCAGCGCGACGGCCACAAGCAGGATCGCGAATGCAGCGATGCCATAGAGAACGCGATCCCGGACGCTTTCCTTGAACACGTGCCAGGCGACCAGCCCGATGCGCGCGACGCTCATCGTTGCAGCGCCTTCATGAACACATCCTCGAGCGTCGCCCTGATCGGCGCCACGGAGACGAGCGAGGCTCCCGCGGCCGCGAGTTCGGCGATGAAGGGTTCAGGTCGAACCTCCCGCAGCAGCTGAAACGCGTACCGGCCGTCGTCTATGCGAGTCGCTTTGGCGACGCGCGGCCCCAGGGTATCGGCGAGGCCGGCCGGGACATGGGACATGACGACTTCGTGACCGCCGACATGGTCGGCCGTGAGCTCGCTGAGCGTCCCGTGGGCCACCAGGCGGCCGTGCGAGAGGATACCGACGCGGCTGCACAGGACCTCGGCGTCGGAAAGAATGTGGGAGCTGAAGAGTCCCGTGCAGCCGGCGTCGCGCAGATCGAGGATCATCTGGCGGACGTCGTGCCGGCCGATCGGATCGAGTCCGGACATCGGTTCATCGAGGATCACGAGTTCCGGGTCGTTGATGAGCGCCTGCGCCAGACCGACGCGCTGCAGCATGCCCTTGGAATACTGACGCAGCGGACGCCGGCGCCCTTCCTGCAGCCCCACGCGATCCAGCACGGCAGCGACCCGGCGCGCCCGGTCGGCGCCCGTGCAGCCGAACAGACCGGCAAAATACGAGAGCAGCTCCTCGGCGGTGAGGTGTTCGTAGTAAGTCGGCTGCTCGGGAAGGAAGCCCAGGCGTTGCCGCGCGCGCACATCCCCGGCAGGACGCCCGAGCAGCTCGGCATGGCCGGACGTCGGCCGCAGGAGATCGAGTAGCAGCTTCAGCGTCGTGGACTTTCCGGCGCCGTTCGGCCCCAGGAGGCCGAACACGCCGCCAGCGGGAATCTCGAACGAGAGCGCGTCGAGCGCGCGGTGCGGCCTCGGACGCCAGAAGCCCGTGCGGAAGTCCTTGGTCAGTCGATCGGTTCGAACGACCGTCGCCATGCGTGAGAGGGGTCGCGGCCGCCCACCGTTACGGGCGATCCAGCTCGAGGTTGAGGAGCAGCTCGAAGTACGGAATGGGCATGAGGCCGGAGGGCAGTTTCACGCCGTTGACGAAGTATGTCGGCGTCGACTCGATGCCGAGCACCCCGCCGTCAGCGATGTCGCGCCTGATGTCGGGCAGCTTCGCCGCGTACTCCTTGTCGAAGTCCAGCGGCCCCAGAATGCGGGCCGCCGCTGCGCGGACGTTCTCCGGGCTGGTCTGCTGGTTGCTGAAGAGCCACCCCGCCATCTCGTCGTACTTCCCGCGTTCACGCGCCACGCGCGCGGCGACGGCCGCGTCGCACGCGGCCTCATGGCCCGGGATCGTCGACGCAATACCGAAATTACAGGCGCTGTTCCATGGCCAGTCCTTCATGACGTATTTCACCGAGCCGGGGTGAGCGGCCTCGAACTTCTGGAGCACCGGCTTGTACGTCATCTCCGCCTGGGCGCATGCCGGACATTCGTAATCGTTGAATTTGACGATCACGATCCTGGCGCCGTCAGGATTGATCCCCAGATCCGTGCGCGGCTGCTTCGCCCACGCGTCTGCAAATACCTTCTGCGTATCCGCGGAAAGCGGTGTCGCGGCGGCCGCGGCCTGTTCCGCGCGGGCGGCCATGTCCTCTTCTCGAGGAAAGAACGCGATGAGCGTCCCCGTTCCCACAACGAACAGCGCGGTGACGACGAGCGTCACCGGCCTGGAGACGATAGCAGCGAGATCGTTGAACAGACGAGCTGGCAATCGAGACATGGATTCCGCGCTTGTGAAACTCGACAGAAAGAAGATGCCCGCAACCGAGACATACGTGCCCATGCAGAGCACGCACCAGGTCTGAAGGACCATGGACGAGACATAGCCCAGGTACAGCACGACGGCGAGGCCCACGACCGAGAGGGCGAAGATGTAGGCGGCCGCGGCGCTCCTCGATTCGCCGGGCCTGGCGAACGCGGCAATGAGCCCGACCAGCCCGAACCAGATTACGCCCCCGAACGCGACCGGGACCCCGGCCACCGAGCCATACCGGCTCTTGTAGAGCTCCGTGCAGTTGAACTTCGCGTTGATGTCACAGGGGCTGACATACGCCGCATCGGTCAGCGAACGATAGTGCACCCACGACGACGCCGCGGAAAAGCCCAGGCCAACGATGGCCAGCGCCAGAATCAGCGCGCGTATACGTGAGGACATGGGCGGAATTATGTACCAGGTGCGAACGAAGCGGTCTCCCCGGCCATCGTGGGTGTACAGAGGAAACCGGGTTTCCGCGACGCTCGAGGAAACCCGGTTTTTTTGTACCCCGCCGGCAGGTGCCTATCCCTGAGCGCCCTGGCGGCTGGGTGAACGAACGAACCGGGTTCCCCCGATGCTCGGGGAAACCCGGTTTCCTGAGTCGCTACTGGATCGGGTTGACCGTGGCGCTGGCCGTGAAGGGCTCTGTCGGCGCCGCACCGCTCGTGTCCTGCCAGATGGTGTTGCCCGCGTTGACTGCGAAGCCACGCGTGCCGGTCGTCCCGATGGTCGTCGGGACGGCGGTCGCCAGCCATGCGGTGATCGTCGCCGCGCCAGCACCGTCATTCGGACCGGCCGCCGAGCCAGCTCCCGCGACGAGATCGAAGTCGTAGCCGCTCTTCTGAACCGGAGCCGCGTGGCCGAGGTCCTGCGAGATGAACGCTTCGGTCGTGCCCGTCGGGGGCGTGCCGAGCTTGAGGTAGGTCGGCGCGTAGCCGCCGTTGCCCCACGACGCCGAGAAGGCGACCTGAGACGACGTCGTAACCTTCAGCGAGGCGATGGCGGACGTTTCATTGCCCGTCATGCGCGCGCGCAGAAGCCCTGGCACCGCGATGGCCGCGATGATGCTGATGATCGCCACGACGATCAGCAGCTCGATAAGGGTGAAACCCTGTTCTCCTTTGCCCTTCATGTGCTCTGTTCTCCTAAGCTGAAAAAATTCCAACAACCCAATCTGTTTCGCGGCCGGCCTTGCCAGGGTGCTCCTGCAGCGCGTTCCCATCTCTGCGCCGCCGCCGGTCCGCCTTAGAGCAATGCCGGTACCAACCCTTGACCGGCGCTGCCTGCATCCCCATAACTATCTGGATATCAATCGTTTACAGCCATTGCTCCAACGCCGCTCCGACGTTCTTGCTGACCTCGCAGCGTGGGCCGGACTAACAGACCCCAACGCCCGCACACATATTTGACATCGGCTCACGACAGTTGGCTGATCAAATCGAACATCGGCATGTACAACGAAATCACGATGCCGCCAACGATGACGCCGAGAACGACGATGAGGGCCGGCTCCAGGATGGTCAGGAGGCCGGCAACCGCCACATCGACTTCGTCTTCATAGAATTCCGCGATTTTCGCGAGCATGGTGTCCAGCGAGCCGGTGCTCTCGCCTGCGCCGATCATCTGGGACACCATCGGGGGAAAGACACCCGTGCTCTTTAGAGGTGGGGCGATGGACTCGCCCCGTTCAATCCTGGCACGCACCTGTTTGACGGCCGTTTCGATGATGGCGTTTCCCGAGGTCTTGGCCGTGATGTCCAGGCCATCAAGGATCGGCACGCCCGAACTCAACAGGGTCGCCAGGGTGCGGCAGAAACGCGCCACCGCCACCTTGCGGAAGATGACCCCGACGAGCGGCATGTTCAGCAGCGCCTTGTCCACGCGCATGCGCCCGCCGGGCGTCTGGTAGTAGCGGCGGAAGAGATAAACCAGGATTCCCAGCCCCACGACGATGAACGGAAGCGACACGATCAGCTTCTTGCTCATCCAGATCACGACCCGGGTTGGCAGCGGAAGGGTGGCGTTGAGTCCCTCGAACAGAGCAGTAAACGTGGGGATGACCTTCCAGAGGATGACCATCACGACGACCACGGCGATGCTCAGCACCGAGATCGGATAGATCATCGCCGACCGCACCTGCGAGACGAGTTTGGCCTGCTTCTCGATGAACGTGGCCAGGCGCTTGAGAATGACGTCGAGAATACCGCCAGCCTCGCCGGCGGCGACCATGTTCGTGTAGAGAGGATCGAAGGCGAAGGGGCGCTTCTGCATCGAGTCGGCGAGCGATCCGCCGGCCTCGACGTCCGCCTTGACGTCCCCGATCGCCGCGCCCAGTGCCTTGTGGGGTTCTTCCTTCCCCAGCAGTTCGAGACACTGCACGAGCGGCAGCCCGGCGTCGATCATGACGGAGAACTGTCGCGTGAAGATCGCGAGATTCTTAGGCGGAACCTTTCGGAACCGCTGCTGCTTCTTCGCGGCGGCGGCCACCTTGGTGACGAGAATCTGCTCGCGGCGCAGCGCGTCCGTCAGCGCCTCGGTGGTTTCCGCCGCCCGCTCGCCTTTGACAATCTGGCCTGTTCGCGTCCGGCCGACCCATGCGTATGTCGTCATTGGTTGACTCCGGTCATCGGCCGGCGGCCAGGCATGGCCACCCCGGTGGAGGTAATCGTCGGCACGCCGCGTTCGAGCAGCATGATGAGTTCGTCACGGTTCGAGGACGTCGAGAGCGCCGCGTCGCGGGTGATGAGCTTCTTCTGCACCAGCCGCGCGAGCGACTGGTTCATCGTCTGCATCCCGTACTTTTCCTGTCCGGTCTGCATGGTGCCGTAGATCTGATGGATCTTGTCTTCGCGGATCAGATTCCGGATGGCGGGATTGGCCACCATGATCTCGAGTGAGGCCACGCGTCCCTGGCCGCTCGCTTTCGGAATCAGCGCCTGACAGACGATGCCCTCGAGGACGAGCGAGAGCTGCGTCCGAATCTGCGCCTGCTGGTGCGCGGGGAAGGCATCGACGATGCGGGTGATCGTCTGCGCCGCCGAATTGGTGTGCAGCGTGGCCATCGTCAGATGGCCTGTTTCCGCGAGTTTGAGCGCGGCTTCCATCGTCTCCAGGTCGCGCATTTCGCCGACGAGGACCACATCGGGGTCTTCGCGCAGGGCGGCGCGAAGCGCCTTGGTGAAACTCTGCGTGTCGGCGTGGAGTTCGCGCTGGTTGACGAGACTGGTCTTGTGCTGGTGGAGGTACTCGATCGGATCCTCGATGGTCAGGATGTGCGCGTGCTTGGCCTGGTTGATCCGATCGATTATCGCGGCGAGCGTCGTCGACTTGCCGCTGCCGGTCGGGCCGGTGACGAGGACGAGACCGCGCGGCCGGTCGGCGAGTTCGGCGAGGACCGGCGGCAGCGCCAGTTCTTCGAGCGACCGGATCTTCTCTGGAATCAGACGGTAGACGCCGCCCACCGCGCCTTTCTGGTTGAAGACGTTGCAGCGGAACCGGCCCACGCCGCGGAGACCGAAGGCAAGGTCGAGTTCCCAGGTCTCTTCGAACTTCTTCTTCTGGGCGTCCGTCAGCACGCTGTAGACGAGCGACTTCAGGACGTCGGCCGTCAGATCGGGATGCTCGAGCTTCCGCAGATGACCGTCGACACGGACCTGCGGCGGCGAACCGATTGACAGGTGCAGGTCCGACCCTCCGAGGTCGAGAGTGGCTTTCAGCAGGTCCGGCAGATTAATACTCACATCGTCTCCCGCACGACTTCTTCGAGGGTCGTTACGCCTTCGCGCACTTTTTCGAGCCCGCTCTGTCGCAGTGTGACCATGCCCTCGGCCACGGGCAGTTTGCGGACAGCGGTGGCGGCCGCATTCGACACCAGCAGCTCACGCAGGGCGTCGCTCGTTTCCATGACTTCGAACAGGCCGACGCGGCCCTTGTAACCCGATCCGCCGCAACGATCGCAGCCTCGGCCCCGAACGGGTTTGAACGCCCCCGCCTCGGCCGGGTCGACACCGGCGTCGATGAGCTTCTGGATGGGCACGTCCTCGGGCTCCTTGCACGCCTCGCAGACGCGGCGTGCCAGCCGCTGGGCGCAGACGAGGTTGACCGAGTTGCCGACCAGAAACGGTTCGACACCCATGTTGACCAGCCGGTTCAGGCTGCTCGGGGCGTCGTTGGTGTGAAGGGTGGACAGCACCAGGTGACCCGTCAGCGCCGCCTTGACGGCAATGGCGGCGGTTTCGCTGTCGCGGATCTCACCGACCAGGATGACGTTGGGGTCCTGACGGAGAAAGGACCGCAGCACCGTAGCGAAATTCAGACCGATGTTTTCGCGGATCGGGACCTGATTGATGCCCTGCAGATTGAATTCAACGGGGTCTTCCGCGGTCATGACGTTGACGCCCGGTTGATTGATCTGTGCGAGCGAGGAGTACAGGGTGTTGGTCTTCCCGCTCCCTGTCGGTCCGGTGACGAGCACCATTCCCCAGGGCTTGCGGATGGCGCGGTCGAAGCGCTCGAGTGCCATCGGCGAGAAGCCGAGCTTCGACATGTCGAGCTTGAGGCCTTCCGGATCGAGGAGACGAAGGACGACCTTCTCGCCGAACAACGTCGGCAGCACGGACACGCGGAAGTCGATGTCGCGGTTGCGGCCGCGGTCGACGAACCGCGCCTTGATGCGCCCGTCCTGCGGCAGGCGCTTCTCCGCGATGTCGAGACGCGCCATGATCTTGACGCGCGAGATGATGGCGTCGCGATAGCGCAGCGCGGGCGACATGACCGGATGCAGCTGGCCGTCGATGCGGAAGCGGATCCGCATGTCCTTTTCGTACGGCTCGATGTGGATGTCGCTGGCGCCCTTCTGAATCGCCGACAGCATCAGGGCGTTCACGAGCTTGATGATCGGGGCCTCGCCGCCCTGCCGTTCGAGCGCCGCGGAATCGATCTCTTCGGCATCGCCGACGACCTCGAGGGTCTCGTCGACTCCCCCGCCGAGTTCTTCGAGTGCTCGATTGGCAACGTCGGTGGCCCTGGGGGTCGGCACCGTTTCCGTCTTGGCCCCGAAGTACCGCGCGATGGTCTCGCGAATCGCCGTCTCGGAGGCGACCACCGGCTCGACGTGCAGTCCCGTCATGAACTTGATGTCGTCCATGGCGAAGACGTTCGTCGGGTCGGCCATCGCGAGCGTCAAGGTGGTGCCTGCCCGTGCGATGGGCAGAACGTTGTACTTGACGGCGCTCTCGCCAGAGATCAGACGAACGACGGCGGGGTCGAGGTCGAAATCACGGAGTTTGATCGACGGGACGCCGACCTGGCGGCTGATCGCCGCCGCGATGTCATCGTCGCCGACGAAGCCGAGCTTGACGAGGCTGGCGCCGAGACGACCGCCATTCTGGCGCTGATGGTTCAGCGCCTCCTGGAGTTGTACCGGAGTGACGCGCTTTTCGCGCAGCAGCAATTCGCCGAGTCGGACAGCCATGGGGCGTGATGGGCATGGCGACCTTCAGAGGCCCGCGCGCAGCGCGGCACCAAACTCGCGATCTTCGACGCGACGGCCGTGGGCGTAATGCCCGTCGAGCCAGATACCCGGCCTGAGGCTGATGCTCAGTCCGGCCGACCCCAGCAGCCGCCGGTCTCCTTCAAGATCCCAGCGGATGCCTGTGCGAACGGCGAGGTGACGGCCAATCCGCCCCTCACCTCCCAAGGCCACCATGCGTCGAAGGTCGTCCCGGAGGTCGACCGTTTCCAGGTCGAGGTCCATAGCAAGGGTCAGGCCATCAGTCGGAAGAATGGCAATGCCTAAACGCGTCTCACGCGGGATGGTTACGCGATTTTGTGCAGTTTCGCCGAACGAGGGAGATCGCAAATTTCGCAAGGTCAGGCCGACCCGCAGCCGCCGCATGTCCGCCATCAGCCCGGCGTCGAGGTCCAGAGCGCCCGTGCGCTTTCCCTGCATGTCGTCAGTGGTCGCGAACGCCTCCTCGACCGTCGGGCGATCGGACACTGCCTGGACCACATCCCCCCGCATGTACCGGACCGTGAGACCGCCGATCAGCCCTTCGGCAAGGGTCTGCAGAATCGTCAGGCCGACATGACTGGTGTGCAGCGTCTCCACAGTGAAGAGGCCGTCTTCCCGAGCGCCCAGGGTCGAGTGGGTGAAGTGCCCATAGGAGAGGCCCGCGGGCCAGCTCCCAATGCTGGTGAGGGTTGCCGTCCGTCGTGTCAGCCCAGGTTCAGGATTGGCTTTCGGATTACCAGCTTGAAATCGAGACCACCCGAAAGTGGCGCTTGCAGGAGCACCTACGACGAGTCCGGCCGGGTTCCAGAACGTCGCGGTCGAGTCGTTCGCGACCGCGACAAACGCACCACCCATGCCGAGGGCACGCTCGCCAGTCGACTCAAACACCATCTGGCCATGGGCCATCGCAGGCACACCCAGGGCGAGCATCAGGACGACGAACCCGTGTCTGAAGTGCATGAGGAGCGAGCCTATCAGGTGCGGCTCGTACGTACCAGACTGAAACCACAGAACTTTTCGAAGTGCGATATCGTAAGTGGCTGCAAGCTCGACACCGTTGATCGGCGGACGTCCCACCTCGCCGCCGGAGGATTCATGCCCGACACTGCTGGCGTCGACGTCCCGGACCTGGGCCTATTCAGCCGCGCAACCGGAGTCATCTTCTCTCCCGGAAAAACCTTTCTCACGGTAGCGGCGTATCCCCGGCCGGCCACCATCTTGTTGGTCGTCTGCCTGATCCTTGGGCTGGCGACGGCACTCCCACAGTTCACCGAACAAGGCCGGCAGCAGATGCTGGAAGCTCAGGTGCGCCAGATCGAACGCACGGGCCGGACGGTCACGCCCGAGTTGTATGCGAGTTACGAGAAGATGTCGCAGTACGCGGCCTACACCGCGTTCGGTTCGATGTTCATCACGGTCCCTGTCCTTTCGCTGCTGCTTGCGGGGGCGTTCTGGGGGGTGTTCAACGCGATCCTGGGCGGCCTCGCCACGTTCAAGCAAGTTCTGGGCATCGTGACGCACGCGCAGGTGATCGGCGCGCTCGGCGTCGTGGTGTCTGCGCCGATCGTCTGGTTCAAAGGCATCGAGAGCTTCGCCGGCCCCTTCAACCTCGGAGCCCTGGTGCCGATGCTCGATGCGGCGAGCCCCACGGCCAGCTTCCTCAGCAACATCAGCTTCTTCACGCTGTGGCAGATCGTGGTGACTGCGATCGGATTGGGAGTGCTCTACCGGCGCAAACCGGCGGGCATCGCGGTGGCGTGCATGGCGGCGTATCTGCTGCTCGTCGCCGGCCTCACGGCGGTCTTCTCCGCCATGGTGAACAGGTAATTCATGACACGGAAAAAGATCCTGATCGGTCTCGCCATCGTCGCCGTCCTCGGCGTGATCGCCTTCATCAACATCCGGTACAAACGCACGCCGGCCACGACCGTGACGGTCGAGAAGATCGGGCGCTACGATCTCGAAGCGATCGTCACGGCCAGCGGGAAGGTACAGCCCAAGCGCCAGGTGAACATCAGCGCCGAGACCATGGGCAAGGTCGTCAATCTGGCGGTGGCAGAAGGCGACACCGTGAAGCGCGGACAGCTCCTGCTGCAGATCGATCCGCGCAACCTCGAGACGACGGTGCAGAACCGCGAGGCGAGCCTGGCGACCGCCAGATCGCAGCTGGAACAGACGCGGAGCCAGGTCGAAAACGCGAGGGTGACTCTGCGGCAGGCGGAGGATAACTTCCGGCGGCAGGAAAACCTCTACAAGAGCGGGCTGCTGCCGCGCAGCGACTTCGAGCGCGCTCAAAACGATCTGAAGATGCGGCAGACGGACCTGCTCGTCAGCGAGCAGTCGGTCCGTACGCAGGAGCAGCGGATCAAGCAGGAGGAAGCGAACGTCGAAAGCGCGCGGTACGATCTGAACAAGGTGCGCATCGTGTCGCCCATGGACGGGCTCGTGACCCGCCGGAACATCGAGGAAGGCGAAACCGTGGTGACCGGCACGATGAACAACGCCGGAACCGTGCTGCTGACGATCGCGGACATGTCGGTCATCGACACGGAAATCGAGGTCGACGAAACCGATATCCCATACGTGCAGATCGGCCAGCGGGCCAAGATCACGATCGACGCGATTCCGGACAAGGAGTTTCCCGGCACGGTCACGGAAGTCGGCAACAGCCCCATTCAGGCCGCCGGGGCCGCCGCCTCGCAGGGCCGAGCCACCAACTTCAAGGTCGTGGTCACGATCGACGGCGCGGTGCCGAACGTGCGTCCGGGCTTCACATGCACCGCCGTGATCACCACGGCAACGCGCAAGAACGCGATCGGCGTGCCCATTCAGGCCCTGACCGTGCGTGAACTCGTCGTCGACAAGAACGGCGCCATCGTGCCGCCGCCACCGCCCGTGCCCGGATCGAACGCGAAGCCGGCGGCACCGGCCAACTTGAAGCCCGGCGAAACGCGCAAGGAATTCGAGGGAGTCTTCCGCATCAAGGACGGCCGGGTCGTGTTCGCCACGATCAAGACCGGTATCTCCGGCGAAAAGTATTTCGAGGTGCTGGACGGCCTGAACGAAGGTGACGAGGTCATCACGGGCCCCTTCGCGTCGGTCCGCCAGTTGAAGGAGGGCGACGAGGTGAAGGTGCAGACCGGCACGAGCGGAGCCGGGGTCCAGCCGGTTCGCTGATGAATCAGTTCCTGGAGGCGGCGGCCATCGCGCTGCAGGCGATCTGGGCCAACAAGCTGCGATCGCTGCTGACCGTCGCCGGCAACGTCGTGGCGGTGACATCGATCATCGCCGTCGTGTCGCTCGTGCAGGGCCTCAACGCCTCGGTGACGGACGCGATCCAGAGTGAATTTGCCGCCGACGCGTTCACCGTGACGCGCACCGGCGTCACGCGCACCGACGAGGAACAGGCGCGTGCCGCGAGCAATCCGCGTGTGACGATGGACGACGCGGTGGCGCTCAGAAGTTATGGCGGATCGATCGGCCTGGTCATGCCGGAGTCGAACACCAACGGAGAAATCAAGTTCCGGGGCGTGACCATCGACAGCGTCCAGATCCGCGGCGTCACGCGGGAATACCTGAGCCTCCCCTCAACCTCGATCGATCGTGGACGACCGATCACACCGGCCGAATTCGACAACGGACGGCACGTTGCCATTCTCGGCTGGGGCACCGCGGATCAGCTCTTCGGCCAGCTCGATCCAATCGACAAGGTCGTGACGATCGGCGGATCCCACTTCACGGTCGTCGGCGTGGCCCCCAAGAAAGGGTCGATTCTGGGCCAATCCCAGGACGAGTGGGCCGTGATGCCACTTTCCGCACTCCAGGCGGTGTTCGGTTCGCGTCTCGGCCTGCGCATCACGGTGCGTCCGACCAACCCGCAAATGGTGAGCGCGGCTATTGACGATGCGACGGTCGCCCTCCGCGTCGAGCGCCGGCTTCGTCCACGGGCGCCGGACAACTTCGGGATCGTGTCCTCCGACACCTTCCTGAACCTTTACCGGCAGGCGACGACCGGCATCTTCGCGCTGCTCATCGGCGTCGTCAGCCTGTCACTCGTGGTCGGCGGCATCGTCATCATGAACATCATGTTGATGGTGGTGAGCGAACGCACGCGCGAGATCGGTCTCAGGAAGTCGCTGGGGGCGCGCCGCCGCGACATCCTGTGGCAGATCCTGACGGAGTCGATCACGCTCTCGACCTTCGGCGGGCTGATCGGCACCGGGCTCGGTTTCTCCGTCGCCTGGGTCATCAGCCAGGTCAGTCCACTGCCGTCGATCGTGGAAGCCTGGTCTGTAGCGCTCGGCATCTCGATGACCGGCGTCGTCGGGTTGTTCTTCGGTCTGTATCCGGCGATGCGCGCGGCGTCGCTGGATCCGATCGAAGCCCTGAGGCGCGAGTAACCGATGCGCTGGACGCTGTTCAACGAGATCTTCACGATGTCCTGGGACACGGTGCGCGGCAACAAGCTGCGCTCCTTCCTGACCGTGCTGGGGATCGTCATCGGGATCACGTCCATCGTGGGCATCACCGCCCTCGTGCGCGGTCTCGACCAGTCATTTCGGGACCTGATCCGTGAAATCGGGCCGGACACGATCTACGTCCAGAAGTTCGGCATCACCAATCTGGGGACGGGCTCCAGCTTCGAGGAGCTCATGAAGCGCCCGAACGTGACGCCGGCCGACGCCGAAGCCATCGGGACCGCGCCGTCGGTTCAGGTCGTGGACGTCATGTTCGGAGGCGGCGGTCCCGGCGGCGGCACCAGTGAGCGCGTCTACTATCGCAATCAGCGCACCAAGCCGCTCGCGGTCATCGGCACGACGGATCGGTGGCCGTATGTGAACAAGCTGACCGTCGCGTCGGGCCGGTTCTTCACCGAAAACGAGGTGCAGCGCCGGCAGAACGTCGTCGTGCTGGGACAGACCGCGGTCGAGGCGCTGTTTCCGAACGAGGATCCGCTGGGCAAGCACGTCCGGATCGGCCTCTTCCAGTACACGGTCATCGGGGCGATGGCGAAGCGGCCCAGCATGGGCGTGTTCGGCGACGGCCCGGACGACTTCGTCGTCATCCCGCACACCGCGTATCAGAAGCAGTACGGGATCCGCGCCAACCTGCTGGCGCGCGGCGAGATGCGCAGCGTGCAGATCGCCGCCGTTCCACGCGAAGGCGTGTCGCGAGAACAGGCGCAGGCAGAGATCGAGACGATCATGCGCATCCGTCACGGCCTGCATCTGAATGAGCCGAACGACTTCGATTTCATGACGCAGGATGCGCTGCTCGCCTTCTGGGATCGGATCACGCAGGCGACCTTTCTCGCGCTCGTGGTCCTGTCCTCGATTGCCCTCATGGTCGGCGGGATTGGCGTCATGAGCATCATGACGATCAGCGTCACGGAGCGGACGCGCGAGATCGGGGTGCGCAAGGCGCTCGGCGCGCGGCGCGTGGAAATCCTGTGGCAGTTCCTGCTCGAATCGATGTTCCTGACGCTGGCGGGGGGCCTGCTGGGCATTCTCTGCGGCGCCTCCATCGGCCTGGGCGTCCACGCGCTCACAGGGTTCCCGGTGTCGCTCCCCTGGTGGTCGTTCGCGATCGGCATCGGCTTTTCGGCATCCGTCGGCGTCTTCTTCGGGATGTACCCCGCGATCCGGGCATCCCGCCTGGATCCGATCGAAGCGCTCCGC
>Ga0164241_10001609_pt1 | contig 27122 bp, 27 predicted proteins | sample OricomyardsoilBY_FD_108780 | JGI IMG/M metagenome (GOLD analysis project Ga0164241, IMG submission 108780) | Backyard soil microbial communities from Emeryville, California, USA - Original compost - Back yard soil (BY) | ecosystem: Environmental > Terrestrial > Soil > Unclassified | place: USA... | reverse complement strand
TCCCGTGCGGATCGTCAGCCTCGTGCCCCACGCCACCGAGCTGCTCTTCGCCCTCGGGCTCGGCGAGCAGGTCGTCGGGGTCACGCACGAATGCGATCATCCCACCGCGGCGCGGTCGTTGCCGCACGTGACCGCCGACAAGCTGCCCGCCGGGCTCTCGGCCGCCGAGATCGACCGCGAGGTCAAGGAGCGCACGCAGCGCGGCGAGGCGATCTACGACCTCGACGAGCAGGCGCTCCGCGCGCTCGAGCCGGACCTGATCGTCACCCAGGAGCTGTGCCCGGTCTGCGCGGTCTCCTACGAGGAGGTCGCGGGGATCGCCAAGAAGCTGCCGACCTGCCCGCAGGTCATCGCGCTGGACCCCAAGACGTTCGGCGAGACGCTGGGCGACGCGAAGGTCGTGGCCGAGGCGACCGGCGCGAACGCCGCCGCGATCGAGCTCGTCAAGACCTCGCGGGCGCGGGTCGACGCCGTCCGGCGGACGCTGCGCGACGCCGGCCGCGCGCCGGTCCTGGTCGCCGCGGTCGAGTGGTTCGACCCGGTGTTCGTCGCCGGCCACTGGACGCCGCAGCTGATCGAGTACGCCGGCGGCCTTGACGTCCTCGGGCTGCCGGGCGAGCACTCCGAGCAGGTCACGTGGGAGGTGCTCGCCGCGGCCTCGCCCGAGGTGATCGTCGCGATGCCGTGCGGCTACGACGCGCAGACCGCCTACCGCGAGGCCGAGATGCACCTCGACGACCTGCGCGCCACCGGCGCGCGGCGCGTGGTCGCGGTCGACGGCGGCGCGTACTTCTCGCGGCCGGGGCCGCGGCTCGTCGAGGGCCTCGAGCTGCTCGCCCACGTGCTGCATCCGGACCTCTTCCCCGAGGCGCCCGCCGCGGCCCTCGAGGTGCCGGTCTGAGCGCCCGGACCGTCCTCTACCTGCACTCCTCGGCCGGGCGCTACGGCGCGGACCGGCAGCTCTACGCGATCGCGCGCGGGCTCGACCCGGAGCGCTACCGCGCGCTCGTCGTGCTCCCGGAGCACGGGCCGCTCGGCGCCGATCTCGTCGAAGCGGGCGTCGAGGTGCTCGTGCGGCCGCTGGCCGTGCTGCGGCGGGCGCTGATGTCACCGCGCGGCATCGGGCGCGTCGCGGCGGCGTGGGCGGCCGACGCCGGCGGCCTCGGGCGCCTTTCGCGCGCGCGCGACGTGCGGCTCGTCCACACGAACACGTCGGTGACGCTCGGCGGCGCGGCGGCCGCGCGGCTGGCCGGCGTGCCGCACGTCTGGCACGTGCGCGAGATCTACGCGGGCTTCGAGCGCTGGTTCCCCGCCTACCGGCGGCTGCTGCTCACCGCCGACGCGCTGCCGTGCGTCTCCGCCGCCACCTCCGAGCAGTTCGAGGGCGCGCCGCAGGCCTCCGTGCTCGCCGACGGGCTGGCGATCCCGCCGGCGCGGGCGCCGCGGGCGGCGGCGCGCGCCGCGCTCGGGCTCTCCGAGGACGCGTTCGTCGTCGCCGTGCTCGGGCGGATCTCCGGCTGGAAGGGCCAGGACGTGCTCGTCCGCGCCCTCGCCGCGCTGCCCGACGACGTCGTCGCGCTGGTCGCAGGCGCCGCGTGGCGCGGCGAGGAGCGCCACGCGCGCGAGCTGACCGAGCTCGCCGTCACGCTCGGCGTCGCCGACCGCGTGCGGGCCGTCGGCTTCGTCGACGACCCGTCGCTCGTCTACGGCGCCGCCGACGTCGTCGCCGTCCCCTCCAAGCAGCCCGACCCGCTGCCCAACGCGGCGATCGAGGCGGCGGCCGCCGGCTGCGCGATCGTCGCCTCCGGCCACGGCGGCCTCACCGAGATCGTCCGCGACGGCGAGACCGGCCTGCTCTTCTCCCCCGGCGACCCGGCCGCGCTCGCCGGCGCCGTCCGCTCGCTCTACGACGACCGCGCCCGCGCCGCCGCGTTCGGCGCGGCCGCAGCGGCCGACGCGGCCGCCCGCTACGCCCCGGAGCGGATGCTCGACGAGCTCCAAGCGCTCTACGACCGCCTGATCGCGGCGGCGGGCTAGCGGGCTCGGAGCCCTCGCCGCCGAGCTCCGTGGACGTTCGTTTGATTGTGGATCTCTTGCGCATTCAGTAGGACTCCACTTTCTGGTCAACAGGCGGGGGAGCTGGGATGCGTCGTTTGGGATGTGGCGGCGCATGCGTCGGTCTGCGTGTTGTGGTGGGGGTGCTGCTTTCTGGCGTGCTGGTGGTGTCGTCGGCGTCTGGTGCGGCGGATGTGGGTGTCGACGGGTCGGCGGGTGCTGTTGTGTCGACGACTGGTGGGTTCTCGCCCTTCCCGTCCGCAGGTGACGCCCTCGGCTCGGACGCGCTGCCGTCAACCGACGTGCTCGATCGGGTGATGGCGCGTGCTGTGGAGGATGCGCGGGTGCGTGAGCTGGTGTTGCAGACGCCGGAGGCGATGCAGGCTCGTCGTGATTCGGAGACGAGGTTCCGTGGTCTGGGTCCTGATGAGGCGGCGGCTGCGGCGAAGCGGTACTTCCGAGCGGACGTTCCTCTGTGGAGCCCCCCGGCGCTGCTGCCGGACGAGCGGATCGTCGAGTACGTCGCTGACGATGCGATGGTGACCGTCGACGGTGCGGGTCGGCGGCAGCTGGTCGAGTCCCAGCTGCCGTTGCTGGCCACCGATCGGGACGGCGTGCGGCGCGCGGTGTCGCTTGCGTTGGAGGATCAGGGCGCCGTTTTGCGGCCTGCGAACCCGATCGTCGAGACCGGGATCGACAAGGCGACCGGCGTGGTCGGCTTCCCTGGGCAGCGCATCGCACTGCGCCCGCTCGGCGCGGAGGTCTCCGACAGGCCTCAGGTCGTCGGCGGTCGTGCGTTCTTCGCCAACGTGGCGACGGACACCGACTGGGTCGTGGCGCCGCTACCGCACGGCGCCGAGACGTTCTGGCAGCTGCGCTCCCCCGATAGTCCCACGCAACTGGGCCTTGAGGTCGACATCCCGGACGGGACGGTGCTCGAGCAGGGCAAGGAGCCCCGCGATGGGATGCGCGTGGCGCGCGGCGAGGAGACGGTCGCGACGATCGCGGCGCCGGTGGCTACCGACGCGCAGGGCCAGACCGTGCCCGTCACCTATCGGGTCGAAGGACCGACGGTGACGATCACGGTCGACACGTCGACCAAGGACGTCGCGTATCCGATCCTCGTCGATCCGGTCGCCGACGTGCTCGACACCGGCCCCGAGGTCGCCGGCGACTGGGGCTGGAAGTGGACCAGCAACGCGAACTACTGGGGCCGGTACGAGACCGGATACGCCGGCTGGGGCCAGTATCAGGGTGGGGCGCCGTATCAAGGGCGAACCGCCGGGGACTACGCGGAGTGGTACTACCGGCCGATTCGTCAGTCCTACGTCTCGCGGTGGGGAACCGGCTACACGAACGTCGATCTCGGCCAGGGGCAGTGCTACATCGGCGGGATCTCCAACCCGCAAACCCCGGGAACGTGGCACAGCGGCGGATGGATGTGGGGCTCCAACTGGATGGCCGGCGCCGGCCCGGTCTCGTTCTGCAACCCGCCGTCGTCGGCCAGCCAGTACGTCTACCGCGGCTTCCCCGCCTCCTACTGCGCGCTGACCGACTGCGCCCCACCCAGCGGATTCGTCGACGACCGACCCGAGTTCCTGCTCTGGACCTACCAAAGCACGTTCGACACGCTCGGCAGCGCGCTGTTCACCAGCGGCAACGTCGTCTCGATCGGCGACGACAGCAACCCAACCGTCACCGCCAGCGCCATCGACAGCAGCTGGCGCAAAACAGGGGCAGCGGGCTCGGCGATCCCCGACCTCACCGGCACCATCAGCGGCTACGACCCCGGCGTCGGCGTGAAGTCGCTGCAGGTCATCAACGGCGCAGCCGAACAGACCCTGTCGGCCTCCTGCACGGGAACCACCAGCAACCCCTGCCCGGACGCCTTCGCCCTGAGGCCATACCACCTCGCCCAGCACGAGGGAACGAACACGATCACCTACCAAGTCGCCGACGCGATGGGCAAGAACACGGGAACCCCGTGGCCCGCAGACCAATCCCGCATCGACAACACCCCACCCACCGGGACGCTGCAGTCCCCCGGCCGGGAAGTGCTGCGCAACTCGATCACCTTCTCCGGCACGATGACCGATCCCGGAGCGCCGACCTCAGGGTCTGGTACCGGTACGTGGGCGGTCGAGTACGAGAAGGCTGGAGACTCGAGCTGGCACACCGCGTGCACGGCGGCGCAGGCCCCGGGATCGAGCTCGTTCTCCTGCCTGTTCAACACGACGTCGATCGACGACGGCTCCTACCACCTGCGTGTGGCCATGACCGACCAGACCGAGATCAGCGGCCCTAACTCCGCGACCACTACCCCGATCGACGTGCGGGTCGAAAACGACGCCCAGGTCGGCGCCAAGCCGTCATACGTGATTGAGAGCCAGAAGCTCGCTGACCGTATGACCATCGGCGCGAACGTGGCGACGGGCAACCTGATGGTCTCGAGCCGGGATCTTTCGGTCGGTGGCGTCGGCGTGGACATGTCGGCATCCCGCGTCTACAACAGCCTGACCAATCACGCCCACCAGGGTGCTCGCGGGGAGCTGGGACTCGACAACAACCTCGGCTTCGGCGAGATGACGCTGGTGCGCAACAGCAGTGACCACGACGAGACGTTCTACGACCGGACCGGGGACCCGTGGCGCTTCGACTATCAGGCCCACTGCGACTTCAATCCTCCTCCGGGCCTTGAGGCCACCCTGGTCTGCGACGACGACACGGGCGGGCGGATACTGAGGTTCCTCGAGACCGGCGAAAAGCTGTACTTCGACGATCACGACAGCAGCGCCGTGACCAAGGAGGTCGATCGTCACGACAACGAGATCGACTATGAGTACACGGGCGGCTCCGGGTCAGGCGGCCAGCTCACCGGGATTACCGACACCCAAGGCCGCGACTACACCGTCAACCACTCGACTCTCAGTGGTCATGACGTGATCACGTCTATCGTCGACGAAGCCGGCAGCCGAACATGGTCCTACGGATATGACTCAACAGGGTCGCTGCTGACGAGCGTCACCGACCCGGACTCTCACGTCGTCCACTACCAGTACGACGCGGCGCACGACAACGCCCTCTCACAGATCACCGACGGACGCGGCAACGACACGTTCATCACCTATGACTCGAGCGAGAGGGTCGCGACGATCCGCCGCGATATCGCGGGCACGAGCAACGACCCGACCACGACGTTCACCTACCAGGCGGTCAACGCCGCGCAGTGCGACACCGGCGACCACGTCCGCCAGACGCAGGTCACTGACCCGATGGGCGGCCACAGCTACTTCTGCATCACTGACACACGGCACGTCACCCACAGCCAGGACCAGATCGGCCACGAGCAGTCCCGCGCGTTCAACACCCGTGAGAACGTCGCCGACTTTCAAGGCTCCGGCACCGGAAGCGCTCAGTCAACGGCCGTCTACGAGCAGGATGCCACGGGCGGCAGCTCCTGTGGCCAGGGCTCGTCGTCGAAGTGGGACAACCTCTGCTCAACCACTGCGCCGATGGGCGAGGAACACGACTACGGCTACACCCACGCCGGCTGGCCCGGCGATGACGACATCCGCAACTACCGGCCGACTTCCGCTACCAGCCCGCAGGGCGAGGACACCGGGATGCACTGGGATGCCGGGGGCAACCTCACCGACATCTCCCGCAGCACTGGCGGGTCGTCGCCGGTCATGCTCCAGGCTCAGCTCACCTACAACAGTGACGGCACGATCGATACGACGACCGACGCGAATCACAACGTGACTGACTTCGCCTACTACCTGGCATCCGACGGTGGTCATCGCAAGGGCCTGACCAAGCACGTCACCGCACCGGCCGTCACGTCGGGTGATCAGCTCGGCACCTCGGGCAACCGCTCCCTGGTTCAGTACGACTACGACCAGACCGGCCGCACCGCGTCGATCATCAACGGCCGCGGCCAGGAGACCACGCTCACCTACGATGGCGAGGAAAGCCTGAAGACCGAAGCGTTCTCCGACGGCAGCTGCTTCGTCTACATCTACGACGCCAACGGCAACACCACGTATCGAAGCGAGTACGGCGACTGCACCAATCAGAGCAGCACGCTGACGGCCACCTACGGCTACACGTACGACGAGCTCAACCGCCGCACCTCAGAGACACAGCCCGGTTCGGTCACCCACAGCTACACGTATGACCGCAACGGCAACATGCTCACGCTCTCCGACGACGCCGGCACCACCACCTACAGCTACAACGCCGACAACACACTCCACGATGTCGCCGAGCCCGGCGGCTCGTGCACCGGCACGATCAGCCTCTGCACGACCCGCACGTATGACCGCGATCCGAACTGGACGCTGACGAAGTTCCCGAATGGGATCTACGTCAAGGAGATCTACGACTCGTCGGGCAAGACGACCGCGGTCAAGGCGTATGACGCGAACCCGAACTCGGGCAGTCCGACCCCGCTACGCGGCTTCGAGTACGACTACCGCAACGGGGCTTCCAGCGACAAGGAGATCCTTCAGAAGCGCACCAACGCCGCCGGCGACCGCATCACCGCGTACGGCTATGACGGGCTCGACCGCCTGACCGACGCGACCACCGTCGACGATGACGACGACCCCGTCGACGAGTACGACTACCGGCTGGATGCTAACGGCAACCTCACCCGCAAGCAGCACACCACCGGCTCCGGCAGCCCCGTCAACACCTACTACGCCTACAACGAGAACAATCTGCTCTGCTGGAAAGCATCCAGCGACGGAACCTGCGGCACCACACCCTCCGGCGGCACCGACTACGGCTACAACCGCGACGGCGACGACGACCGCTTCACCTACAACAACCGCAACCAGACCACCAACACCGGAACAAACCCGCTCAGCTTCGCGGGCCCGAACCAGTGGGAGCTCACAGGCGATGACACCCTGACCCTGGCCAACGACCTGCTCGGCATCGCCACGACCAAGGCGGCGAGCAACACCACCCGCTACACCCGCGACCCGTCTGGCAGTCTGCTTGCCCGCAAGCTCCCGACCGGGGCGCACGAGTACTACGAGCAGCTCGACAACCTCGGTTCCATCACTGGCCTTGACAACAGCAGCGGCACGCACGTCGCGACCAAGGCCTATGACCCGTACGGCAACATCACAACCGACACCTCCACGACCAGCGCCGACCGATTCGGATACGCCGCCGGCTACACCAGCCCCAGCTCAGGACTCATGCATTTCGGGCTGCGGTGGTACGACCCAACCATCGCCCGCTGGACCCAGCCCGATCAACTCAACATGCCCGCCGACCTCCAACAAGCCAACCACTACGCCTACGTCGGCGGCAACCCCATCAGCTACACCGACCCCGATGGTCAGAAGGTCGGCTGCGCGAGCGTCGGTATCGGGCATATCTGCAAAGCAGCTGACGAAGCGGCGAGTCACGTGACCTGGAAGAACGCTGGCCACATCTACGCTGGTTATGAGGCGCTCGGCGGGGCCCTAGTCACCGGCGGAATCGCGGCTGGTGGGACCATCGCGTGCGTGGGCGCCACGGCCGGTTTGGGCAGCGCAGCCTGCGGATTCATCGGACTCTCGGCAGGATCAGCATCCGCTGGTCTGTCCTATGGCTCCTACAAGGAGTTTTCGAAGGTCGAATGAGCGGACACGCACCGAAGCGCTCCCCCGAAGGTCAAATACGAGCGCTGCGCCTCGCGGGGCTCTTCGTCGCAATAGTCTTTGTGGGTGGCGCCGTAGCCGTTGGCCTCTTATCCGGCGACGCCGATGCCGGATTCGGCGTGTTGGGGATGTCGGCTGGATCGCTTGCGCTTATTGCTCTGGGGGCAGGTCGGCTTTATCCGCAGCCCAAGGGGCCGCCCGCAACCGACAGGGAAACGCACCTTCTCGCTGCAGGATTTGGTATCGCTGGCGTTTTCGGAATGACCGGAGTCTTTGGTTGGCACCCGGGTGCGTGGATCGCTTTTGGAATCGCATGCGTGATAGGGATCGTCGGGTTGCGGATCATGCTCCGCTGATCTCGCCTCTCCTGACGCGCGGAAGGTAGAGACCTGGGGCGCCGGAACAGGTACCGCCTCGCGCCTACCCACTGTGCCGCTCGCGCTCTTCGGCCTGAACGTCTCGGATCTCGTCGCGGACTTGGTCCGGGGTCTGGTGGATCTGCTGGTGCCGGATTTCGCGGCGGGATGGGCGACCGCGTTGGTGACGGGGCTGGTGGCGGTGCCGGATGTCACGGGTCCTGGGTTTGCGCGGGTCGACGCGCTCAGGACTGACTTGACGGGGGTGGGGTTCGGGCTGCTCGGGCCGTGCCTGGTGGCGGGCGGGTTACAGGCGAGGCTGGCCGGCTTCGCGTCGGGTTGATGCGGGCGGGCGAGGTCCTCAGACGAGCCGTCGTCGCGGCCGGCCTGCTCGTCGTCCTGCCGAGTCTGTTGAAGGCGGGGGTTGTCGGCGTGAACGTGGCGACCGCGCAGCTGATCGAGTCCCGCGAGGTCAAGCAGGGGTTGGATTCGGCGTTCGGGGAGGCGTTCGCGTACGGGGTCGTCACCCAAGGCTTGAGCTTGGGGTTGGCGATTGGCGTGGACCCCTTGGGTGTTGTCGTTTAGGCCGCTGTGGAGCCGGTGGTGGTAGCTGTCGATGTAGTCACTGATCGTTGTTCTGGCCTCGTCGAGGGTCTCGAATTCTTCGCGCCAGACGCAGCCGAGCCAACCTTCCGAAACGTCCTCGATTGCCACACCATTTCGGCCCCATCGCGGCTGTTCAGCGGCTTCATCACCTGCTTGCTCTCACCTCTCGGTCCCCCGGTCGCTTCATCGAGGTCCGCCACCACGGCTCGAGTTGGACGTACTCCGACCTTCCCGCACTCGTGGTGAGCCCGACCGGGACCGCCGCACGGGTCCAAAGAAGGCCGACCACCGTTGAGACCCACCGGATGAGCATCACGCAACCGGACACGGCGATCGACTCCGGACAGATCGACCAAGCATCGCTTGCACTCGGCGGAGCCCGGCTCTACTGGGTCAACGCCGGTGTCGCTCGCACGTATCCCCGGTGGGCCGGGATCAGGGACTGCCGTCGGCGCATGTCCCGTGCGATCGGAACCGTCTCCGAAGGCTGACGCCGGACCCGGCAGCGTGATCGCCGGCCTTATATCCGGGCACCCAGTCCACGTGGTTCAGCTCCTGGATGAGCTCGTCCCACCTACCCCAGGATCGTCACGTCGTGCGCGGCTCGCGCGACGGGGACGCGGCGCAGCTCGCGCCCGGCGGGATCGAGGATCGTCAGCGTCCCGAGGGCGAGCGACGGGGTCACGACGACGCCGGCGCGGCGGAGGACGTTGTACGAGCCGAGCGGGACGCGGGCGTCGCGGCGCACGCGTCCGTCGGAGAGCTCGTGGACGCGGAGGCTGCGGCCGTCGCCGCTGGTGACGAACGCGCGGGCGTGGTCGAACGAGACGTGCTGCGGGGCGTCTGCGGCGTCGAGGACGCGCAGTGGCCGCTCGCCCGACGCGGTGTAGACGGCGAGGCGCCGCTCGCGGCCCGCGGTCACCCACACGCGCCGGCCGCTCGGCGAGAACGCGACGTCGTGCACGCCGAACGGCGGGGCGATCCGGCGCGTGACGCGCGGGTGCTCCGGGTCGGCGAGCGAGACGACCACGATCGTCGCCGCGGTCGAGCCGAGCGCGATCCACAGCGTCCGCCCGTCCGGAGAGAGCCCGAGGTGGCGCGCGGCGGCGCCGACCTCGACGCGCCGCAGCACCCGCCCGCGCACGAGGTCGAGGACCGCGAGCTCGCCGGTCCCGCCGTCGGTCACGTAGGCCAGCCGCGCGTCCGGCGCGATCGCCGTGTACCGCGGCGTCTGGAAGCCGCCGAGCACGCGCCGGACCCGCAGCTCGGAGCGGTCGATCAGCGACACCGCGCCCTCGCCCGAGTGCCCGACGACGGCCGGCCCGCGCGCGCCCGCCTCGATGCTCCGGGGATCGGCGCGCGTGGCGATCCGCCTCCGTACGCGACCGCCGCCGAGCGCGACGACCGCGACGTGCGCCTCCTGGTCGGCGGTCACGAGCGCGACCGGGCCGCCGGAGCGCGCCGCGAACGCGCGGCCGCCGAGGAGCGCCGGCGCGGCCGCGAGGCCGCCGGCGATGAGCTCGCGTCTGCGCATGTCCCCTCTACGCCCGCGGCGGGCGCGGAGGTCCCGGGCCGCTAGAGCCCGCCGCCGCCGGAGACCGCGATGCCGCCCGCGGCCGACACGGCGGCGATCACCAGGCAGATCGCGAGCGAGGCAGCGGCCGGCAGGCGCCGGCGGTCGGCCTGCTGCATCGCCAGCATCGCGAGGCCGCCGCCGATCAGGCCACCGATGTGGCCGCCGATCGAGATGCCGGAGAGCGCGAACGAGAGCACGAGGTTGATCAGGATCAGCCCGCCGATCCCGGACTGCATCGGGTCGATCCCCCGCGCTCGCTGCTCGAGGAACGTCGCGCCCATCAGGCCGAAGACCGCGCCCGAGGCGCCGACCGTCAGCGCGTTCGGGTCGAGCAGCAGGGCGCCGAACGAGCCGGCGAGCAGCGACGCGAAGTACAGGGCGGCGAAGCGCACGCTGCCCAGCACCGGCTCGAGCAGCTGCCCGAGCACGTAGAGCAGGTACATGTTGAAGCCGATGTGGATGATCCCGGCGTGCAGGAACCCGCCGGTGATGAGGCGCCAGTAGTCGTGGTCGAAGTGGATGCTCGGACCGAACAGCGCGAGGTCGCGGTAGAGGCTCGTCCCGCTGCCGCTGTTGCCGAACCCGAACTGGCCGCTGGCCAGGAACAGGAGCACGTTGATCGCGATCAGCGCCATCGTCACCCGCGGCTCGTTGCTCCGCTGCAGCGTGCGCGCCGTCACCACCTTCTGCTTCTGGCGCGCGCACTCCGGGCAGCGCATGCCGACCGAGGTCGGCGTCATGCAGTCGGGGCAGATCGGGCGGTCGCAGTTCGAGCACGAGACGCCCGTCTCGCGGTTGGGGTGTCGGTAGCAGGTGGCCATCGGCTGGCCGGGGACGCTACTAGGCGTGCGCGGCGGCGATGAAGACCGGCTTGCTGGTGGGCGCCTGGCTGCCGCCCTCCGGCTCCGCCGTGATCAGCACGTTCTCGGCGTCGCGCACCCCACCGGGCACCTGGACCGTCGCCGATCCGGCGCGGCTCACGGTGAACAGCGCGTCGGTCGGGACGTACGTGCCCGCGGGTCGCTCGATCCAGACCTGGTAGACGCGGCCGGGCCCGGGGGCGGGCATGCCGGAGACGTGGACGCTCGCCATGTCGCCGGCGACGATCAGGCGGCCGGCGGCGTTCCGCAGGGTCGGGAGCTTCGCCTGGATCGTCGTCGCGTTCGGGCCGTTGTCGTCGAACGACGTCAGCGCGACCACGGCGATCGCGGCGGCGGCGACCGCGGCGAGCCCGGCCGACCACACGGGGCGGCGGCGCAGCAGCTCGCCGAGCCGCGCGAACGGCGCCCGCGAGCGAGCGGCGTTCGGCCGGCGCGCGGCCTCGGCCTTGACGATGTCCATCACGGCCAGCTTCAGCGCCGGCGGCGGCTCGATCTGCTCGGCCACCATCGGCAGCGCGTCGGCGACCAGCTGCAGGCGCGCGACCTCGGCGGTGCACCGGTCGCAGCCGCGGAGGTGCATGGCGAAGTGGGTCGCCTCGTCGTCGGGCAGGGCCCGCAGGACCCAGGCGCCGGCGTCGATGCTGTGCGGGCAGTCGCTCATGCGAGCTCCTTCCCCGGGTCGAAGCCGCTCAGCTCGCCGCGCATCTTCTCGAGGCCGAGCCGGATCCGGCCCTTCACGGTGCCGATCGGAGTGTCGAGCATGCTGGCGATCTCCGAGTGGCTGAAGCCGCCGAAGTAGGCGAGCTCGATCGCCCGCGACTGGTCGGCGGGCAGCCCGCGCATCGCGGCCTGGACCTCGCGGGCCTCGTCGCGGCGCGCGACCTCGGTGTCGGTGCGCTCGGTCGCGGCGAAGCGCTCCTCGATGCCCTCGTCGCTGGCGCGGCGCTTGTCGTGGACGACGCTGCGCCGGAGGCTGTCGATCGCGCGGTTGTGGACGATGCCGAGGACCCAGGTGCGGACGCTGCCGCGGCCGCGGTCGTAGCGGGCGCCGGAGCGCCACAGCGACACGAACGCCTCCTGCACGACCTCCTCGGCGGCGGGCCGCGAGCCGACCATCCGGTAGGCGAGCGAGAACGCCGCCGTGGAGTGGCGGTCGTAGACGCACTCGAACGCCCGCGAGTCCCCGCGACGCACGAGCTGCATCAGGTCCTCGTCGGCAAGGGTGCGGAGGTCCATCGGAGGCTTGCTACGCCCCTCGGAGGGCGATGGATCAGTCGCGGTCCAGAAGATGGCGCGCTTCCTCGGCGAGGTCGCGCACCGTGCGCTCGATCAGCTCCAGCGGGTCGCTGGGGCGCTGGTTGCGCTTGCGGCTGCGGTTCCGGGCGCGTGCGCGCATGACCACGAGGCCGGCGCCGGCGGTCGTCGCGACCGCGCCGGCGACGACGGGACGGACCCAGTTGCGCGGGTCGCGCATCGCCGAGATCTCCCAGGAGTCGAGCTCGTCGAAGGCGGTCTCGGTCAGCGTCTCGAGCGTCGACTCGAGGCGCTCGGACAGCCGTTCCGGGGGATCGACGGGCGACAGCGCCTGGCGCAGCAGGCCCTCGAAGTCGATGCCGCCGCTCTGCGCCGCGCCGCTCACGAGATGGCCTCCTCGGTCTTGACGATCTCCTCGAGCTGCTTGATGGCGCGATGGATCAGCACCTTCGTGGCGCCGTCGGTCTTGCCGAGCGCGCGGGCGATCTCACGGTTGTCCATGCCGAGGGCGAAGCGCATGATCAGGGCCTCCCGACGCTCGTCGGGCAGCTGCTGGACGCCTTCGAGGATTCGCGACAGCTCATCGCGTCCCTCCACGAGATCCTCGGTGGTGTGCATCGTGCGCACGGGCTGCGTGGGCTCGGTCTCCTCGAGCGAGGTCTGCGGCCGCCGGGCGCGATCGCGGTAGTGGTTCGCCGCGAGGTTGTGCGCGATCCGGATCAGCCACGGCCGCAGCGGCCGCCCGTCGCTCTCGCGCTGCGCGCGCTCGAAGTGCCGGTAGGCCTGCAGGAACGTCTGCTCCGTGAGGTCCTCGGCGTCGTGGTGGTTCCCCACCCGGTAGTACGAGTAGCTGTAGACGTCCTTCAGGTGGGCCTTGTACAGCTCCGTGAAGTCGGCATCGAGCCGGGCCTTGTCCACGCACGCCAGCCTACCTGCGTCCCCTACGCGACCTGCCTGCGCGCCGGACGACCGTACGGGGCCGTGACGGCGTCGGCCCACGCCTCGGCCTCCATCCGGCCCTCGACGACCGCGGCGAGCGCCTGCGTGGTCGGGGACTTGACGCGGTGCTCGCGCATCATCGCGGCGAGCAGCGGAAGGACGTCGAGACCCTCGGCGGCCTGGCCGAGGGCGGGCTCGATCTCGCGCATCGGCGTGCCGGTTCCCAGAAGCTCGCCGGCGCGGCGGTTGCGGCTGTGGGCGGCGACGACGGTCGCGACGAGGTCGCCCGCGCCGGCGAGACCGGCGAACGTCTCGGGCTTGCCGCCGCGCGCCTGCGCGAGCGCGTGGACCTCGGAGAAGACCTTGCCGGCGGCGGCGCCGGCCGCGTTCGGGCCGCTCGGGGCGGCCGCGGCGGCGGCGACGACCGCGGCGTTCTTGGCCGCGCCCGCGAGCTCGACGCCGACGAGGTCGGTGGTCAGGTGGACGTCGAAGCCGGCGCGGCCGAGGGCCTCGCCGAGCTGGCTGCCGAGGTTGCGGTCGGTCGCGGCGAGGACGAGCGAGGCGCCGTTGTGGAGCGCGTCGGCGGCGTGGCCGGGGCCGGCGACGCACGCGACGCCGCGGACGTTCGTGCGCGCGGCGACGAACGCGGCCGGGCTCTCGCCGACCGGCGGCACGAGGCCCTTGGAGAGGACGAGGACCGCGGCGGTCTCCGGGATCCGGGCGCCGTGGGCGGCGACCGCGACGGGCAGGTCGCGGGAGGGGACGGCGAGGACGACGAGGTCGCGGTCCTCGAGGTCGAGCGTGTCCGCGGACGCGACCCGCAGGCCCTCGGGGAAGCGCAGGCTCGGCAGGTAGTGGCGGTTCTCACCGTGCGCCGCGAGCGCCTCGGCCTGCTCGGGCGTGCGGCAGCCGAGCACGACGTCGATCCCGGCGCGATGCAGCGCGATCGCCATGCTCGTGCCCCACGAGCCGGCGCCGATGACGGCGGCGCGGCGGACCGGCGGCGTGCCGCCGAGCCACTCCCACTGCAGGGCGACCATCGGCCAGATGCGATCGGTCACCGCGCCCGCGAGCTGCGGCGACGGGTTGGCGACCCTCGGGAAGTGCAGGGCGCGGCCGGCGCGGATGCGGACCTTGTGCGGGCGGATGCGGATGCCCTTGCGGATCCGCTCGGTGCCCATCACGGAGACGGGGACGACCGGCGCGCCGGTCTCGAGCGCGAGCCGTCCGACGCCGCGCTTGGGCGTGCCGAGCGTGCCGGGGCGCGTGCGCGTCCCCTCGGGGAAGATCAGGACGCAGTCGCCGCGCTCGAGGATCGCCCGCGCGGTGTCCATCGCGCCGGTGTCGCCCGCGCCGCGGTCGATCGGGAACGCGCCGAGCGAGTTCAGGAACCAGCCGAGGAGGCGGTTCTTGAACAGCTCCTTCTTGGCGACGTAGTAGATCGGGCGCCGGACCATGCAGCCGATCACGAACGGGTCGATGAACGAGCGGTGGTTGGCGGCGAAGATCACCGGGCCGTCGGCCGGGATGTGCTCGCGCCCGACACGGCTCAGCCGGAAGTACAGGTGGAAGAACGGCTGCAGCACGCCGCGCGCCAGCCAGTACACCAGCGGGTTGACGCCCCGGTGTCGCGCGCGGTTCAGGAGAGCTTGGCGATCCACGTCGATGGATACCCACCGCGACGAACGCCGTTACAGTCCGCGCATGGCGTTCGATCAGGCCAAGACCGCTCGCGGAGCCGTCGCCGGTGCGGCGGCCGCGGGTCTCTGGGCCGCACAGCAGCCCCTCGACAAGCGCGTCTTCGGGGTCGGCTACGACGACACCGAGCTGCTCGGCAAGGCCGTCACGCGTGGTGCGGCGTGGCCGTTCGTCGGGTGGGCGATGCACGTCGCCAACGGCGCGGTCTTCGGCGCGATCTACGCGAACGTCGCCCCGCGGATCCCGCTCCCGTCCTGGGCCCGCGGCCCGGCGGCCGGCCTCGGCGAGCACCTCACGACGTGGCCGCTCGTCGGCGTCGCCGAGCGTGTCCACCCCGCCCGCGCCGACCTCCCCAAGCTCGCCGCCAACCCCCGGGCGTTCGCGCAGGCGACCTGGCGCCACCTCCTCTTCGGCGTCGTCCTCGGCGAGCTCGAGCGCCGTCTGAACCCGCCCTCGGACCCCGAGATCCCGTCCTTCGAGCACGTCGCCTCGACCAACGGCCACGGGAACCTCGAAGCCGCGCTCACGGGCCGCGGCTGACACCTGGCTCGGCCCCGTCCGAGCCTATGAGTACCATCGAACATATGTTCGATGGAGCGCCCTCGACTCACCCGGTGGACGTCGGCCTGCGCAGCGAGACGGCGATCCTCGCGCAACTGGTCATGAGGGGCTACGAGGTCTACGTGCCGTGGGGCCACGCGACTACGTCCTGTTCGAAGGCACGGTCGCTCGACGCGCGCTCCCGCCGCCGCCCCCTCAAGCTCCCGTCACGACCTAGAATCGAACCTTCGGGCCGGAGTAGCTCAGCTGGTAGAGCATCTGATTTGTAATCAGGGGGCCAGGGGTTCGAGTCCCCTCTCCGGCTCCTCGCGAAAGGGCCGCTATCGCGGCCCTTCTCCGTCTTCCGAGCCGATCAGGTACGGCCCGAACTCCTCGGGGATCTCGTCGAAGTCGTCTGCGATCCAGATGCGGCCGCGAAGTGCGCCGCCGCGACGGCGCTCGGGCCGACTCTCGATGCGGACCGACCTCACGACGGGGTGTGCGATCGGGTGCTCTATGACGTGGACCGACGGCATGCCGAACAGGCTACGCCGACCGGCCGACGTACACCGAGCGGGCGGAGCCACGCTTCTCGCGGCCCCACCGCTCGGCCCCGTCTAGGCGCCGATCTTCTTCACGTCGATGACGAAGACGAGGGTCTCGTTCGGGAGGATGCCGTTCTGGCCCTGGGCGCCGTAGCCCATGTCCGGCGGGATCACGAGCTCGCGGCGGCCGCCGACCTTCATGCCGGGGATGCCCTTGACCCAGCCGTCGATGAGCTGGCCCTGGGCGAGCTGGAAGGTCGCGGGCGACCGGCCCCAGGAGGTGTCGAACTGCTGTCCGTTGGAGAACGACAGACCCACGTACTCCACCGTGATCGAGTCGCCTTCCTTGACCGTGGCGCCCTTGCCGACCACGAGGTCCTTCTTGACGAGCGTCGAGGGCGTCGGGCCGGACGGGCGCGCGATCTTCGGCTTGTGCTTGAGGTCGGTCGCGTTGGAGACGGCCGGCGCGGTCGCGTCGTCGTTGTTGGGCGCGACGGCGGTGTCGTCGCTTGCCGTGGAGTCGGCGGCAGTCGCGGCCGCGGTGTCGGCGGCGGAGGACGAGCCCTTGTCGTCCGATCCGCCGCATCCGGCGAAGACGAGGGCGCCGAGCGCGAGGAGCAGCGGCAGGAAGCGCGGGTTGAGCATCCGCAGATCCTAGACAGGACGCCGCGCGTCCCTCCGCCGGCGCGCTACGAGGACGTGAGCTCGCTCGCGAGGAGCTCCATCAGCAGCCCGTCGCGCCAGGCGCCGTCGGGCCCGCGCTCGTAGTCGCGCAGCGTCCCGACCGGGCGGAAGCCGACCGCCGCGTAGGCGCGGATCGCGCGCTCGTTGTGCGCGGCCGGGTCGATCGTGAACCGGTGGTGGCCCCGCTCGACCAGCCAACGGATCGCGAGGCGCAGCGCCTCGGAGCCGAGCCTGCGGTCCTGGTGGCCGGGGCCGAGGATGATGTCGAGCGTCGCGTGGCGGTACTGCGGCGTGTTCTCCTCCCAGAAGCCGAGCCACCCCGCGAGCGCGCCCGCCTCCTCGATCGCGAACGCCGATCCCTCCTGGCGCAGGTCCTCGCGCCGCTCGTCGATCTCCTCCGCGTCACCCCACCACTCGGCGACGCCGGGCACGGTGACGAGCACGCACAGCGCGTCGAGGTCGGCCTCGGTGAGCGAGCGGAGCGTGACGCGCTCGCCGTGCAGGACAGGAAGCTCCATGCCGTCGAATACTGTCGAGCCGATGAACGACAAGGTCAACCTCGCCGAGAAGATCGGGCTCCTCGACGAGGCGTACTCCCCCGGGATCGTCGGCTACTACAACGAGAACAAGCTCGTGGTCGTCAAGGTCGACGGCGAGTTCGTCTGGCACACGCACGACGACACCGACGACTTCTTCCTCGTCCTCAAGGGCCGGCTGACGATCCAGCTCCGCGACCGCGACGTCATCGTCGAACCGGGAGAGCTGTTCGTCGTCCCGCGCGGCGTCGAGCACTGCCCGAAGGCCGACGAGGAGACGCACGTCCTCCTGATCGAGCCGAAGGGCACGGCCAACACCGGCGACGCCGGCGGTGCGAAGACGGTGCCCGAGCGCGAGATCTGAAGAAGAGCGCGCGCCCGGACGGTCCGCCGAGCGGCTTACTTCCGGACGGTGATCGTCATCCGCATGTCCTCCTCGTGGAACGTGCAGATGATCTTGTAGACGCCCGGCGTCTTGAGGGTGCGGGTGTACTTGTAGCCGACGCCCCCGGGCTCGGAGGCGAACTTCTTCTCGCCCTTCGGGCCCTTGGTGAGCTTGACGTCGTGGACCTCGATCGCCCCGTCGTCCCAGACCCAGGTGATCTTCGAGCCCTTGTTGACCGTGAGCTTCGACGGGCCGTAGTAGTTGTCGGCGACGTCGACCGTCTTCTTCTGCGGCTTGCGCACCGCGGCGCCGAGCGTGGCCGGCGCCGCCACCGCGAGGGTGACGGCGCCGACGACGAAGGCGAGGCTGGACCGGGTCGCCCTCACTTGGTGTACGTCTCCAGCGGCGTGTAGCCCTTCTTGGGCGCGTGCGGGTGGCGGATGTACGGCGACTCGTGGTCGGGCGCCACCAGCCACTGCAGCATCTGGTCCTGGGCCGGCTTGCTGAACGCGTTGGCGCCGGTGAACGGGCACGCCGGGAACGAGGCCGGGTCCGGGAACACGTTCTGGATGCCCTCGTTCGGGCCCCAGCAGTTGCCCGAGCCGTTGCCGTCCGCGAGGAGGTCGCGGCCGTTGAGGTCGGTGCCGCCCAGGCCGAACCGGTTGCCCTTGACCTCGTTGCCGATCAGCGTGTCGCCGCCCTTGACCTTGGTCGACAGGAAGCCCTGCAGCGCCGAGACGCCGGCGACCCAGTTGCCGTAGATGTCGTTGTCGGAGATCTGCGTGCGCTGGCCACCGAACAGGACGATGCCGATGCCCGGCGGGTACGGCACAGGCGTCTTCTTGTTGATCGCGAACGGCGCGCCCTTGTAGTAGTTGAAGTTGTTCCAGAAGATCTCGTTCTTCACCACGGCGTTGTCCTGCGGCGGCGCGTACTTCTCGCCGTCCTGCGAGCTGAAGGCGATCCCGATCGCGTTGTTGTAGAAGCGCGACTTCGTGATCGTCACGTAGCGCATGTTCTCGGCGCTGAAGCCGAGGACGTTCGCGTAACCCTCGACGTTCGTGACGAGCGTCCGGACCGGCTTGGCCTGCGGCGGGGTCTGCCCGATGTAGTAGGCGCCGTCGTTGGTCTCCGACGCGCTCGAGTCGCGGATCGTGCCGCCGACCGAGTTGAACGCGTAGAGGCCGTACTTGCCGGTGTGCGTGGCGACGAGGTCGTGCATCGTGTAGCCGACGACGTTGCGGACGAAGAAGCCGTTGGCGCCGTAGTCCTTGGCGCTGAAGCCGCCCATCTGGACGTTGTCGGCGCCGTCGACGAAGATCGCGTTCTGGCGCTTGCCGTTGCCGCCGTCCATGACGACGCGCTCGGGATCCTCGAAGTTGCCGCGGATCTTCAGGTAGCGCTTGCTCGGGCCGGTGACGAGCACGGCCTCCTTGTACGTCCCGTCCGGGACGATCACGGTGTCGCCGGCCTTGGCCGCGTCGACCGCCTTCTGGATCGTCTTGTAACAGCCCTTCTTCTCGTTCTTGGCGCACACGTAGCGCGTCTTGAACGGGCCCTTCGGAGCCTTCTGCGGGGCGCCCGGCGCGGCCGCCGGCGGGTAGTCGTTGACGGTCTGCGCCATCGCGGGCGCGCTCGCGGCGAGCGCCCCGGCCGCGATCGCGGCGAGAACGGCGAGGGAACGTGTGTGGGACATGTCCTGCTCCTCCTCCAGAGAGTTACGGATCGACCAGGTACCAGCCCGCCATCCCGCCGTCCTGATGGGCGAGGACATGGCAGTGGTAGAGCCAGCGACCCGGGTTGTCTTCGCGGAACCTAACGGTGATCGACTCGGCGGGTCCGACCGTCTCGGTGTCGATCGGCACGCCGCCGCGCTGCCAGCGATGCCCGTGGACGTGGAAGTCGTGGAAGAAGTCGTCGATCCCGAAGACGTGCAGCGCCACGTCCTGGCCGACCTTCGCCCGCAGCGTCGGCGTGTTGCCGGCGCCGGTGCGATGGTTGATGCACTGGAACGCGCGGCGGCGCCCGGTGACGGCGGGCGACAGCGCGCCCAGGAACAGCGCGCGCTCGAAGTCGGGGACCGGCGCGCCCTTCTCGCGGATCACGATCGAGCCGTAGAGGCCGCGCATCGTGTTGAGCATGTGGTTCGGCCCGTGGTCGTGGTACGGCCAGGCGCCGACCGAGTCCGGGGTCGCCTCCCACGTGTAGGTGAACTCCTCGCCGGGAGCGATGTAGCCGCCGGCCCGGGTCCGCGCGCCGAGGTAGACCCCGTCGTAGTCCGGCGTGTAGCGGACGCCGTGCGGGTGCATCGTCACGGCCTGGCCGAGGTCCGTCGCGCCGTTGCGGAAGTGCACGACGAGCGTGTCGCCGACCTCGGCCGTCAGCATCGGGCCGGGGATCGTGGGCCCGCCGATCGCGCCGGCGAAGCCCGGCGCCATCAGCTGGTAGCTGAGCGCCTTGAAGCTGCGCGGCTTGGGGATCACCGTGCCGTGCCACTCGTCGCGGCCGAGCGGCGCGGGGTCCCACGTGTGCGTGCGCGCCTCGATCCAGTACTCGCGCGGCACGCCACCGGGCTGCGGCTGCGGCGTCGGGAACTTCATCGTGTCGAGCGGGTCCGTGGCCGTGGCGGCGCGCGGCCGGCGCAGCGCGCGCACGGCCTCGTCCGCCTTGTCGGCGTCGGACGCGTTGTCGAGCACCAGCGTCTTGCCGCCGATCGAGCACAGCAGAGCGGTGCCGACGCCGGCCTGCAGGAAACCGCGACGCGGGAGCTTGGGGTCGGTGGGGAAACCCATTGCCTAACGGGGTTTCTACAGCCCCGGGCGGCAATGGTTCAAGTGCGAGGCCTTAAGACGGACCCGATGCGGGGGACCACGTGTCGCCCCGGCGGTGCAGCTCGAGGCGCTCGTCGGCGCCTCCGGAGACGACGTGGAAGACCGCGCTGTCCTCGTCGGTGCCGGGCAGGTCGACGACCTGGACCAGCTCCAGCGACTCGACTTCGACGCCCGGCCTGCGGGCCTCCAGCGCGGCGCGCGCGGCGGCCTCGAGAACCGCGCGATCCCAGCCGCGGTCGGTCGCGCGGGCGTCGGCGAGGGCGTGGTCGGCCTCCGCGATGCGCTGGCGCAGCCGCCGGTCACGGGCGGCGCCGGCGCGCGCGTTGCCGGCCAGGCCGCCCAGGAAGAGCAGCACCAGCAGCGCGACGATGACGAGGACGACGATCTCCCAGACGGCCATTGCCGCTGAGTGTGCCACACGCCCGGTGTCAGCCACCGGGCGTTTTCCCTGCTCAGGCGGCTTAGGCGGGGATCCGCCGCGACTCGAGGTGGACGCCGACCTTGCGCTTCACGCGCTGCAGCGCGTTGTCGACCGTCTTGGCGTCGCAGTCGAGACGGCCGGCGATCTCCTCGTAGGAGCGGCCGTCGAGGTACAGCGACAGGACGCGCGACTCGAGCTCGGAGAGCGCGGTCGAGAGGCAGCCGACGAGCGACTGCAGCTCCTCGGAGGAGATGACCTGGTTGACCGGGTCGTTCACGGACGGCCCCGGGATGATCTCGTCGAGCGTCGGCTCGCTGTCGGACGCCGACGCGGGCGAGGCCGAGAACGAGACGTACTGGTTCAGCGGCGTGTGCTTGTTGCGCGTCGCGGTCTTCACCGCCGTGATGATCTGGCGCGTGATGCAGAGCTCCGCGAAGTTGCGGAACGACGACTCGCGGTCGGTCCGGTAGTCGCGCACCGCCTTGTAGAGGCCGACCAGGCCTTCCTGGATCAGGTCGTCGCTGTCGCCCCCGGCCAGGAAGTACGACGAGGCCTTGAGCCGGACGAAGCCGTAGTACCGCCGGACGATCCGGTCGTAAGCGGTGGGGTCGCCCTGCTTCGCGAGGGCGATGAGATACCCGTCATCGACCTGAAGCTGACCCTGAGAGTTTGCCGAAATCCGCGCCATGAGCAGTCCTCCCCGGCCCCGTCTGGGGTCCGGAAATCCAAAAGGAATGTGCTCGGCGGCGGACCCCTCCCAGGGCGCCAACCGTATTCAACCCTGAGGCTTTCTCAACCTCAGGTTCACCGTTCGATCGGGAGTTTCCATATCTCCGACCCGGTTGTCAAGTCGGATCCTTCCCCTGCAAGATCCCGTACAGGAGCGCGGACGCCGCGGCGCTGACGTTCAGCGACTCGATCTTCCCCCGCACGGGCAGCGCGATCAGCTCGTCACAGGCCTTCGCCACGCGGGGCCGGAGTCCCTTCCCCTCGGCGCCCATCACGAGCACGACGCCGCCGCTGTAGTCGGGCGACGTGTACGGAACGCCGGCCGCGTCGGCCCCGTAGGACCACAGCCCGGCGGCCTTCGCGTCGTCGAGGAAGTCGGCGAGGTTGCGCACGCGCGCGATCCGCAGGTGCTCGACGGCGCCGGCCGACGCCTTGCACGCCGCGGCCGTGACCTCGGCCGAGCGGCGCTCCGGGATCACGAGCCCGGTGGCGCCCGCGACCTCCGCGGTCCGCGCGATCGCGCCCAGGTTCTGGGGATCCTGGACCTCGTCGAGCGCGACGATCAGCGCATCGGAGACGAGCAGCAGCTCGGCCGCGCCGACGTAGGGGTAGCCCTCGGTCTCGGCGCAGATGCCCTGGTGGTTCTCGGAGTCCGCCATCTCCGTGAGCGCGAACGGCCGCACGATCTCGACCTTCACGTGCTCCAGCCACGGCTCGCTCGCCGCGCCCTCGACGGCCCAGACCTTCGAGACCCGCCGCCGCTTGGCGCGCAGGAGCTCGCGGACCGGCTGGCGGCCGTAGACGATCACGCGTCGTCCGGGACGAGCTCGAAGCCGCCCGCCACGTCGCGCACGACCCAGCCGGCGGCGGCGATCGCGTCGCGCAGCCGGTCGGACTCCGCGAAGTCCCTGCTCTCGCGGGCCTTCGCGCGCGCCTCGGCGAGCGCGACGACCTCGGCGGGCGCGGCCGCGTCGTCGTCGAGGAGGTTGGCCAGGCCGAGCACGTCGAGCATCTCGCGCAGGTCGTCGCCCCCGTCCCCGTCGGCGGCCAGCCGCCGCCACTCCGCGAGGACGGCGAGCGCCTCGGGGGTGTTGAAGTCGTCGGCCAGCGCGGCGAAGAAGCGGTCCTTCAGCGGCGCCAGCTTCGGCGGCGACGAGCCGGCCGCGAGCCGGCGCCCCAGCTCGCGCACCCGCCGCACGCTCGCCGCGGCGCTCTCGAGCGTCTCGTCGGTGAACGCCAGCGGCTGGCGGTAGTGGCCGGTGCAGAAGAACCAGACGAGCGTGTCGCGGCCCCAGCGGTCGAGGACGTCGCCGAGCAGCGCGACGTTGCCGACCGACTTCGCCATCTTCTCGGCGCCCATCTGGAGCATGCCGTTGTGCATCCAGATCCGGGCGATCTCCGCGCCGCGGCCGGCGCGGGTCTGCGCGGCCTCGTTCTCGTGGTGCGGGAAGACGAGGTCGTTGCCGCCGCCGTGGATGTCGAAGCCGACGCCGAGGAGGTTCTCGGCCATCGCCGAGCACTCGATGTGCCAGCCGGGGCGGCCGCGGCCCCACGGCGCGTCCCAGGCCGTGTCCTCGCCCTCCTTGTGCGCCTTCCAGAGCGCGAAGTCGAGCGGGTCCTCCTTCAGCAGGGCTCCCTCGATGCCCTCGCCCTGGTCCATCTGGTCGACGTCGCGGCGCGAGAGCGTCCCGTACTCCGGATCGCTGCGGACACGGAAGTAGACGTCGCCCTCGACCGCGTAGGCGTGGCCGCGCTCGATCAGGGCCTCGATCAGCGCCACCATCTGGCCGACCGTCTCGGAGGCCAGCGGCTCGTGGTCGGGCCGGCCGAGCCCGAGGCCGCCGGTGTCCGCCGTGTACGCCGCGGTCATCTCCGCCGCGAGCTGCGCGCTGGGGATCCCCAGCGGCCGCGCGGCGTCGTAGATCTTGTCGTTGACGTCGGTGACGTTGATCACCAGCGTCGCCTCGAGCCCCTCGTGCGCGAGGAACCGCTTCAGCAGCGAGAAGACCACGAACGGCCGGGCGTTCCCGACGTGGATCCGGTTGTAGACCGTCGGCCCGCAGGCGTAGATCCCGACCTTCCCGGGGTCGCGGGGCTCGAGGGCCCTGACGGACCGGGTTCGGGTGTCGTAGAGCTGCACCGGGCGCACGTATCCCGCATTCTGCGGCATTCGGTTGGCACCTGCCCGTCCCCGATCGGCGATAGCGTCCCGGCCTTGCCTGGCGGGCCACCCCACGCCGAGCGCCTCGCCCTCGTCGAGGACGCCTTCCGCACGCTGCCGGATCGCTACCTGGGCGCCGAGCCCGGCTTCGACGCGACCTACCACGTGCGCCTCGCCGACGTGGGCCGGACCTGGGAGGTGCGCTGCACCACGCACGGCGCGCGGGTCCGCAAGGGCGTCACCGCGCGGCAGCCCGACGTGGTCATCGGCACCGACGCCGACACCTGGCTGCGGCTGCGCCAGGGCGAGCTCTCGAGCATCGAGGCGTTCTCCCAGCGGCTGCTCTACGCCCGCGGCGACCTCGACCTCGCGGTCGGCTTCGAGGGCCTGTGGCGGCTGCCCGGCGTCCACGGCGGCTCGTCGCGCCCGCCGCTCGCGCGGATCCACAACGTCCGCCTGCCCGGGCGCCGGGTCTCGACCCTGACGATGGGCGAGGGCCCGGCCGTCCTGCTGCTCCACGGGCTCGGCGGCACCAAGACCTCGTTCTTCGACACCGCCGCCGCGCTGAGCCGCGACCACACCGTCCACGCGCTGGACTTCCCGGGCTTCGGCGGCTCCTCGAAGCCGGCGACCGCGCCGTACAGCGCGCGCTGGTTCGCCGACACGGTCGTCGGCCTGATGGACGCGCTGGAGATCGACCGCGCGCACCTCGTCGGCAACTCGATGGGCGGCCGCGTCGCGCTCGAGGTCGGCCTCCGCGCCCCGGACCGCGTCCGCGGCCTCGCGCTCCTGTGTCCCGCCGTCGCGTTCGTCAAGCGCGACTTCCACCCGATCGTCCGCCTCGCCCGCCCCGAGCTCGCCTTCCTCCCCCACCGCTTCGGCCGCGCGACCGTCGCGAAGCAGTTCTGGTCGATGTTCCGCGACCCCGACGCCGTCGACCCCGCCGTCGCCGACATCGCCGTCGACGAGTTCCAGCGGATCTACGCCTCCGCCGGCGCCCGCTTCGCGTTCATGTGCGCCGCGCGCAACATCTACCTCGACGCGCCCTACGGCCGCAACGGCTTCTACCCGCGCCTGAGCGAGCTCGAGCCGCCCGCGCTGTTCGTCTGGGGCAGCCACGACCCGCTGATCCCGGCCGCCTTCAAGCGCCACGTCGCGGAGTGGCTCCCGCGCGCCGAGCAGATCGTCCTCGACCAGTGCGGCCACGTGCCCCAGGTCGAGCGCCCCGAGCAGACCAACGGCCTGATCGACCGCTTCTTCGCCCGGGTCGACGCGCTCGAGCGCCCGCGAGCCACGACGGCCGCGAGCGCCCGCGAGGCGGCGTGAGCGTCCGTCAGAGCGCGCGCGTCGCGCAGCCGACGCGGCCGAAGCCGGCCTTGTTGGTCTTGTAGTCCCACATGAACAGCGCGTCCTTGCCGAGGCGGTTGTAGAGCGCGACGCGCTCGCCCTCCGGCAGGGTCGTCGTCAGGTCGTGGAACTTGCGGCGGTGGGTGTCGTAGTTGCCGAACAGCCGCGTGGCGGTGCAGGTGATCTTCCCGGGGACCGCGATCGTGCCGCCGACCTTGGTCGCCGGCGCGTGGACGACGATCGTGGTCGACGAGGTCGAGCCGTCGGCGAACGTGGCGGTGATCTTCGTCCGGCCGACCGCCGACGGCGCGCCGTTGCGCGAGGGCGAGCACGCCGGGCGGTCGATCGGGGCGGGGTCGAAGCAGACCTGGGTCGGCGACGCCTTGTGCGCGCCGACCTGGACGACGGCGCCGACGTGGAACGTCTTGACGCCGCCGGAGAAGATCGGGTGGACGAGCAGCGCGGGGCCGGACGTCGCCGCCCCGGCCACGGCGGGGAACGCGGCGAGCGCGGTCAGGGTGAGGGCGAGCAGTGAGCGCTTCATGAGGATGACTCCTGGGAACCGGGGATGGACATGGCGACAACGCAGCCGGAGCGGCGAAGGTCACGCGCGGCCCCACTAGCATCCCGCCGATGTCCGAGGCAGGCACCACGGCACCCGTGAACCGCCTCTTCGGCGCGATCGCCGGCGCCGTCGCCAGCCGGATCCCCGTCGCCGACCTCGACGAGCGCGACCCCGACTACATCCGCGAGAGCCTCCCGCGCCTGTGGCTCCTCTCGAGCCTGTACTTCCGCGGCGAGGTCCGCGGCCTCGGCAACATCCCGGAGGACGGCCCGGTGCTGCTCGTCGGCAACCACTCCGGCGGCAACCTCACGCCCGACACCCACGTCTTCACGCTCGCCTTCACCGCGTACTTCGGCGTCGAGCGCGCCTTCTACCAGCTGGCCCACAACCTCGTGCTGTCGATGCCCGGGCTCGGGATCCTGCGCAAGTACGGGACCGTCGCCGCGTCGCGCGCGAACGCGACCAAGGCGCTCGAGTCCGGCGCCGCGCTGCTCGTCTACCCCGGCGGCGACTACGAGGTCCACCGCCCGAGCTGGGACAGCGCGAAGGTCGACTTCGGCGGCCGCAAGGGCTTCGTCCGCACCGCGCTCGAGCACGACGTCCCGATCGTCCCGGTCGTCTCGATCGGCGGCCAGGAGACCGCGCTGTTCCTGAGCCGCGGAGAGTGGCTCGCGAAGGCGCTGATGCTCGACAAGCTGTTCCGCCTGAAGGTCCTGCCGATCTCGATCGCGGCGCCGTGGGGCCTGAACGTCGGCGACATGCTCGGCCACCTGCCGCTGCCCGCGAAGATCACCGTCGAGGCGCTGCCGCCGATCCACCTGCGCGAGGAGTTCGGCGACGAGCCCGACGTCGACGAGGTCTACGAGCACGTGATCCGCGTGATGCAGGACACCCTCGACGCGCTCGCCGCCGAGCGCCGGTTCCCGATCGTCGGATGAGGGTCGCCGCCCAGATCGACGTCTCCGCGCCGGCGCCCGTGGTGTGGGAGCACATCACCGATCCCGCGAAGACCCTGCACTTCATGCACGGCGTCACGCGCTGGGAGATCGCCTCGGAGCAGCTCACCGGGGTCGGAACGCGGATCCGGATGCTGATGCGCGTCGGGTCGGCCGAGATCGGCGGGCTCGTCGAGGTCGTCGAGTACGACGAGGGCCGCGACATGGCGTGGAACAGCATCACCGGGATCGACCAGCGCGGCCGCTGGCGCCTGCGCGAGCGCGGCCCCGCGCGCACCCACGTGGAGCTCCGCCTCTCCTACGGCGTCGCCGGCGCCGGCCCGCTCGGCTGGGTCGCCGAGCGGTTCGCGGCGCCCACCGTCCGCGGCCACCTGCGCCGCTCGCTGCAGCAGCTCAAGCG
>Ga0164241_10001608_pt1 | contig 27129 bp, 25 predicted proteins | sample OricomyardsoilBY_FD_108780 | JGI IMG/M metagenome (GOLD analysis project Ga0164241, IMG submission 108780) | Backyard soil microbial communities from Emeryville, California, USA - Original compost - Back yard soil (BY) | ecosystem: Environmental > Terrestrial > Soil > Unclassified | place: USA... | reverse complement strand
TTCGCCCGCCGCGACGTGATCATCGTCGCCTCGGTCTCCTGCATCTACGGGATCGGCTCGCCCCAGGTCTACAACGAAAAAATGCAGCTCTTCAAAGTCGGCGAGCAGCTCGACCGCGACGAGGTGCTGCGCAAGCTGATCAAGATGCAGTACCAGCGCAACGACTCGGTGCTCGGCCGCGGCGCCTTCCGGGTGCGCGGCGAGGTGCTGGAGATCATGCCCTCCTATGCCGAGTCGGCCTACCGCATCGCCCTCTTCGGCGACGAGATCGAGGGGATCCAGCATTTCGACCCGTTGACCGGCGAGATCCTCGACACGATTGATCACGTCTCGGTCTGGCCCGCCTCGCACTACGTGACCAGGGACGAGACGCTGGAGCGCGCGGTCGAGGAAATCCGCGCTGAACTGAACTCCCGCACCACCGAGCTCGAGGCCGAGGGCAAGCAGCTGGAGGCGCACCGGCTGCGCCAGCGCACCGCCTACGACATCGAGATGCTCAAAGAGATCGGCTTCACCTCGGGGATCGAGAACTACTCGCGCATCCTCGACGGTCGCCCTCCGGGCAGCCCTCCGCACACGCTGATTGACTATTTCCCTGACGACTTCGTCGTTTTCGTCGACGAGTCCCACCAGACGATCCCGCAGGTCGGTGGCATGTACGAGGGCGACCGTTCGCGGAAGCAGACGCTGATCGACTACGGCTTCCGGCTTCCCTCCGCGATCGACAACCGGCCCTTGAAGTTCGACGAGTTCCTTGAGCGCGTGCCGCAGCTGGTCATGGTCTCGGCCACGCCCGGGCCCTTCGAGCGGGCCGAGTCGTCGCGGACCGTTGAGCAGATCGTCCGCCCGACCGGGATCATCGATCCCGAGATCGACGTGCGCGAGACTCGCAACCAGATCGACGATTTGATGAACGAGATCAAGGGAATCGCCGAGGCCGGCGACCGGGTCCTCGTCACCACCTTGACCAAGAAGATGGCCGAGGACCTGACCAACTACCTGCTCGAGTACGGGGTCAAGGTCCGCTACCTGCACTCCGAGATCGACACCCTGGAGCGGATCCAGATCATCCGCGACTTGCGCCTCGGCGAGTACGACGTGCTGGTCGGGGTCAACCTGCTGCGCGAGGGACTCGACCTGCCAGAGGTCTCGCTGGTGGCGATCCTCGACGCTGACAAGGAGGGCTTCCTGCGCGGTGAGACCAGCCTCGTGCAGACGATCGGCCGCGCCGCTCGCAACGTCAACGGGCGGGTGCTGATGTACGCCGACAAGGAGACCGACGCGATGCGCGCGGCGCTGCGCGAGACCGACCGCCGGCGGGCGATCCAGCTCGCCTACAACGCCGAGCACGGGATCACCCCGGCGACAGTGCGCAAGGGCATCTCGGAGATGAGCGAGTTCCTGGCCATGGAGGACCGGGCGCCGCGCAAACGCCGCGGCAAGCGCTCCGCCGACTTCGCCGACCCCGCCGAGCTCGAGCGCGCGATCGTCACCCTCGAGGAGGAAATGCTCGCCGCCGCCGATGATCTCCGCTTCGAGGAGGCCGGCCGGCTCCGCGACGAGCTGAAGGAGCTGCGGCGCGACCTCGACGGGATGCGGGCTGGCGCATAGCGGACGGGCCTGCGAGCATCGTCGCGTGACGATCTGTGGGCAGATTGCTGAGTGGGCGGTGGGGTTGCGCGCTAAGGACCTGCCCGACAGCGTGCGGGAGCGGGCCGGGTTGCAGGCGATGTGCATTGCCGCCGGTCGCGCCGCCGGCGAGGAGGCCGCGGCGCCCTTTGCCGCTGTCGCGCCCGACGGCCCGGTCGGGGAGGTCTACCGCTCGGCGGTCGCCTCGATCGCCCACGACTGGGACGACTACCTCTTCATGGGGCACACCGGCCATTCCGCGGTGCCGGCTGCCGCCGCCTTCGCGGCCGACCCCGAGCGGGCGCTGCTCGCGCAGGTCGCTGCCAACGAGGTCGCCGGACGGCTCGGCGCGGCGCTCTTCCTCGGTCCCCACAACGGCCAGTTCTGGGCCTCGATTCACTGCGCCTCAGCGGCGGTCGCGGCCTCGCTCGGCCTCGGCCTCGACGTGGAGCTCACCGCGCACGCCCTGGCGATCGCGCTCTACCAGCCGCCGTATGGAATGTGGCCTGGCTTCATGGGCCCGACGAGCAAGCTGCTGACGGCTGCTGAGCCGGCGGCTGCGGGGGCGCGGGCTGCGCTGCTGGCGGCGGAGGGAATGACCGGCGCGCTCGACGTGATTGAGCATCCGCGTGGTGTCCTTGCCAGCCTCTCCTTCGCGCCGCGCCCGGCGATGTTCGGTGGCCTCGGCAGCGTCTGGCTGACCGACACGCTCGCCTTCAAGCGTCTGCCCGGTTGCGCCTACCTGCAGTCAGTTGGCGAGGCCGCGCTCGCCCCGGGCTTGCGGGCCGCCGAGATAGCGAGCGTCGAGATCGAGGCCGGCTGGCTGACCTGCGAGATGGAGGAGCTGGGCCGGGGCCCGGACCTGACCCCGATCCGGGTCAACTTCTCCGCCACCCTGAGCACGGCGATCGCGCTGCTCGCCGGCAGGCTGACGCCGGCCGAGCTGCGGCCGGCCTGGCTGGCCGCCCACGAGGCCGAGATTCGTTCGCTCGCCGCCCGAGTGAGCCTCAGCCACGAGCCGGCCCTGACCGCGAAGACCCTGCTCGGGACGCTCGAGGCGGGCGCCTCGCCCGATCTTGGCCTACGTGACCTACTGCGCATCCGCCGTCGTCTCAGCGACGTCAACATGGACGGGGCCAACCCAGGCCCGGCTATTGCGCGGGCTGTGGCCGCCGATCGCGGTCTGCGGCGCTTCCTCGGTCGCTCGTTGCGCGGGCGGTTTGGCGGCGACACGAGCGACCCCGGGATCGACGAGATCGACACGGCGGCGCTGCGGATGACCTTCCCGAGCCGTCTGCGCATTCGCCTGCGCGACGGCTCGACCCGCGTCGTCGAGGGCACCGAGCCAGGCTCGGCCGGGCATTCGCTCGCCGAGCAGCGCGCCGTCGTCGAGGAACGGCTTGCCGTCGCAGGTCTAGCTGTCGGCTCGGCCGCCTAGGCCAGGACCTTCGCTGCCTTCGCGCTGTCGCCATAGAACTCACCGCGCACGATCCTGTCGTCGGCGAACTTCATCAGGTGCGCGAAGGGCGCCGCGAAGCTGTCGCCGTTGTGGCCGGCTCGCTGGGTTCCTCTCACCACCACCCAGTCGCCGGCTTCGATGAACTCCTCCGGCTCGACGCTGAAGGACGACCAGTAGTTGGGGATCTGGGCGAAGTTGCCGAGGATCGCGTCGCGACCTTGGGTTTCACCGCCGAGCGGCAGCTCGTCCGAGGTGAGCCAGGTGCTGTCCTCGGTCAACATCTCCTTCAGGGCTTCCAGATCACCGCGGCCAAAGGCCTCAAAGGCGGACCGGGCGATGTCGACGTTCGACATGTCATCTCCTCTGTTGGGCTGGCCCTGCCTTTGGCTCAACGCTACGCCGGCTCGGCCTGATGCGCAAGGCGACTTAACTAATCTGCGCCGATGGCGATCGACGTCGGCGAGGCGAGCTTCGAGAGCGAGGTGATCGAGCGCTCGCGCCAGGTTCCGGTCGTCGTCGATTTCTGGGCCGAGTGGTGCGGTCCCTGTCGAACCCTGACGCCGGCGCTCGAGGCCGCCGAGGCGGCTCGCGACGGCAAGGTCGTGCTCGCCAAGGTCGACGTCGACGCCAACCAGGCACTGGCAGCGCGCTTCGGCGTGCAGGGCATTCCGGCCGTGAAGGCGTTTCGCGATGGCGCGATAGTCGACGAATTCGTCGGCGCTGTCCCGAAAGCGAAGGTCGAAGAGCTGTTCGACTCGCTGGCACCCTCGCGTGCCGATGAGCTGCTAGCGGCCGGTGACGAGCTCTCCCTGCGTGAGGCAACTGAACTCGAGCCGCGCCGCGCCGACCTGGCCGTGGCGCTGGCCCGCAGGCGTTTGGAGCGCGGGGCGGACGACGACGCCCTCGAGGCCGTCGAAGGCCACGAAGGCGACTTCGCCGCCGCTGGAATCGCCGCCCGAATCAGCCTCGTCAAGAGCGGCATCGCCACCGATGCCTTCGAAGCCCTCGACCGCGGCGAAACCGAGGTTGCCCTGGACGCCCTACTGGACCAGTTCGCCGACGCAGACGACGACACCCGCGAGCAACTCCGCCGCGCCATAGTCGGCATCCTCACCACCCTCGACCCCGCCGACCCAACCGCAGCGAGCTACCGCCGTCGTCTAGCCACCGCCTTCTACTAACCCCAAATCCAGGCTGACTTCGTGTTTCTTCGCGGTATACGCGAGTAAACACGAACTCACCCTGTGGTTGGGGGCGATCACTGAGCCTCCCGGTTGAGGTGGCGGCGGCGCTGGACCAGTAGGCGGCGAAGGCGGGCCACCACGGCCTCGGGTTCGCGGTCCATTCGTATGCCGGTCACCCTGGTCATCTCTATGCCAGCCAGCTTCAAGTCCTCTTGGCGGAGCCTGTCTTGCTCGAAGGCAATGTGCCCGCCATGGTGGTCGTAGGTATCGAGTTCGACAGCGAAGCGCTCCGCTTGCCAGTAGGCGTCCAGCTCATACCCTTCAGCGAAGTAGTTCATGGATGGTCTTGGTAGCCCGCCACGCTTAACGAGCGCGAGGAAGCGACGCTCCAACCGGGAGCGGGTAAACGCACGATCGCGATAGAGCTCAACCGCGTCCCGCAATCGTGCCACCCCTCGAAAGCCGCGACTGCGCTTTATCAGGGCGTCGATCGAGATCATGTCGAGCAGGCCGAGCCGCTCGGCGCCCTCCACTGCTCCACCAAGGAAACGAGGATCGAGTGCGGCGAAGTCGAGGAGGGTTCTTGGGACCGCAGTGACTGGAACGCCTTCGGTCACGCTCCTGTCCTCGGGGGCCAGCGCTGCGGCGCTATGCACCCGGATCTCTTGGCGCGTCTCCCTTGGGCTTGTCGCAGTGACTTCGACGATCGGCGGCGACCATTTCGTGAGGCCCCAGAGCCAGGCGGCCGAACGGTGGCTGAGCAGGGCGCCGTCTCCGCAACTGAGGACTCCGGCGATGCAGCGACCCTGTCGTGAGAGAGAGGTATGACCAACCGCGTACACGCCGTGATGAATCTGGTGAAACCTGGCCTTTGTGGTCTCGCGTGAGATTTCGTCCTTCGAGAACCCGAGCTCGGCAAGCTGCCAGATAGAGACAACGCCGTGTTGCTGCTTCGCCAGCTCGGAAATCGGCCGGTGACTTCGTGGTTCGTCGCGCATACCGCGACTAAGGACGAAGTCAGCCGAGTTCGGCCCCCTGGAGGAGCCAAAACGCTTGGTAACTGCGCACGTTGCGGAGAAGCTAGGGGGAACATCTGTTCGGGTGCGTAGAATCGCCACCTAGTGGCTGCTTCTGACCGCATCGTGATTTCCGGCGCCCGTGAGCACAACCTCAAGGACGTCGATATCGAGCTGCCTCGCGACGCCCTGATCGTGATCACCGGGCTCTCGGGTTCGGGCAAGTCGAGCCTCGCCTTCGACACGATCTACGCCGAGGGGCAGCGCCGCTACGTCGAGTCGCTCTCCGCCTACGCGAGGCAGTTCCTCGGCTTGATGGAGAAGCCCGACGTCGACTCAATCGAGGGGCTCTCGCCGGCGATCTCGATCGACCAGAAGACGACCTCGCGCAACCCCCGCTCGACGGTCGGCACGGTGACCGAGATCCACGACTACCTACGCTTGCTCTGGGCGCGGATCGGCGTGCCGCACTGCCCCAAATGCGGCGCCGAGATCACCGGCCAGACCCAGGAGCAGATCGTCGACCGACTGATGACTCTGGAAGAGGGGGTCAAATTCATGGTCATGGCGCCGGTCGTGCGGGGGCGCAAAGGCGAGTACGGAAAGCTCTTCGAGCAGTTCCGCCTCGAGGGTTACTCGCGGGTCGAGGTCGACGGCGAGCTGCGCCGCCTCGACGAGGAGATCGTCCTCGACAAAAAGTTCAAACACGACATCTCCGTCGTCGTCGACCGGCTGGTGATGAAGCCGGACCTGCGCCGGCGGCTCTCCGAGTCGGTCGAGGCCGCTGCCGCTCTGGCCGGCGGCCTGGTCGAAGTCGAGATGGTCGACGACAAGAGCGAGCCACTGCTCTTCTCCGAGCAGTTCGCTTGCCTCGAGTGTGGGACCTCGATCCCGGAGCTGGAGCCGAGGATCTTCTCCTTCAACTCGCCCCACGGCGCCTGCGAGCGCTGCCACGGGCTCGGCTTCCAGCGCGTCATCGACCCTGAGCTGGTCGTGCCCGACCCGACCCTCTCTTTGGCCGAGGGTGCGCTCCAGCCCTGGAACCGCGGCATCACCTCCTACTGGAAGCGCCTGATCGGCGCCGTCGCCGAGAGCTACGACGTCGACGCGGACAAGCCTTGGTCGAAGTTGAAGAAGACCGAGAAAGATGTCTTCCTCTACGGGACCGGCGAGGAGCGCCACCAGGTCACCTACACCAACCGCTTCGGCCGCAAGCGCTCCTACAAGGTGCGCTTCGAGGGGATCGTCAACAACCTCGAGCGGCGCTACGAAGAGACCGACTCGGAGACCAATCGCGAGCGGATCGAGAGCTACATGGCCGAGCAGCCCTGTCCGGACTGCCAGGGCGCGCGCCTGCGCCCGGAGAGCCTCGCCGTCAAGATCGGCGGGATCAGCATCGCCGAGTACAGCGCGATGTCAGCGCGCGGTGCGGCTGAGTGGATCAACTCGCTCGAGATGACCGAGACCGAGCGGGCGATCGCCCGCCTGATCGTGCGCGAGATTTCCGAACGGCTCGCCTTCCTTGAGAACGTCGGTATCGGCTATCTCTCGCTGGGCCGCTCGGCCCGTTCACTCTCCGGCGGTGAGGCACAGCGAATCCGTCTGGCGACCCAGATCGGCTCCAGTCTGGTCGGCGTGATGTACGTGCTCGACGAGCCCTCGATCGGCCTCCACCAGCGCGACAACGAAAAGCTGATCGCCACCCTCGACCGCCTGCGCGACCTCGGCAACACAGTGATCGTCGTCGAGCACGACGAGGGCACAATGATGGCCGCCGACCACCTCGTCGACCTCGGCCCCGGCGCCGGCGAGCACGGTGGGCACGTGATCGCCGCCGGGCCGCCCGCCAAGGTCGCCAAGAACCCGGCCTCGCTGACCGGCCAGTACCTCTCCGGCAAGCGCAAGATCGAGTTGCCCGCGGAGCGTCGCGAGCCGCGCGGGGCGCTGCTCGTCCGCGGCGCCCGCGAACACAACCTGAAGGACATCGACGTCACCGTGCCGCTTGGCGTCTTCTGCTGCGTCACCGGCGTCTCCGGCTCGGGCAAGTCGACGCTGATCAACGAGACCCTGCACCACTCGGTCGCCAACCGCCTGCACCAGGCCAAGCTTCGACCTGGTGCCCACGAGGGCGTCGACGGTCTCAGCCAGATCGACAAGATCATCAACATCGACCAGTCGCCGATCGGCCGCACGCCGCGCTCCAACCCGGCCACCTACACCGGCGTCTTCGACCACATCCGCCAGCTCTTCACCCAGACCCAGGAGGCGCGAGCGCGCGGCTACAAACCCGGTCGCTTCAGCTTCAACGTCAAGGGCGGCCGCTGCGAGGTCTGCCGCGGCGACGGCCAGATCAAGATCGAGATGCACTTCCTGCCCGACGTCTACGTGCCCTGCGAGCAGTGTCACGGCAAGCGCTACAACCGCGAGACGCTCGAGGTCCGCTTCAAGGGCAAGAACATCGGCGACGTGCTCGAGATGTCGGTCGAGGAGGCCGTCGAGTTCTTCGAGAACGTGCCGAAGATCGCTCGCCGCCTGCGCACCCTGCACGACGTCGGCCTCGACTACATCCGCCTCGGCCAGGCGGCGACGACGCTCTCCGGTGGCGAGGCACAGCGGATCAAGCTGGCGACCGAGCTCTCCAAGGTCGCCACCGGCAACACGCTTTACATCCTCGACGAGCCGACGACCGGCCTGCATTTCGCCGACGTGCAGCGACTGCTCGACGTGCTCGGCCGGCTCGTCGACGCCGGCAACACCGTTGTCGTCATCGAGCACAACCTCGACGTGATCAAGACCGCCGACCACCTCATCGACCTCGGTCCCGAGGGCGGCGAGGAGGGGGGAGAGGTGGTCGCCACCGGCACCCCCGAGCAGGTCGCCGCCGTTGCCGGCTCCTACACCGGCCGCTTCCTCGCCGAGCTGGTCGAGCCGGCGAAGCCGAAGCGCGCACCGCGCAAGCGGCGGGTAGCAGTAGCTGCTTAGCCGCAAGGCGCGGATTTCAAAAACCTATGGTGAAAAGGGCTTTCTGCGGTACCTTGGAGTGGTATTCGCGGCGAGCGGGTAAGGACAGGGGCGAAAGGAGAGCTCATGTCTCAATCAGCTTTGAAGCGGTTCACGCTCGCGGCTGGCGCTCTGCTCGTGGTAGTTGCGGTGGCGGCCGGTTGTGGAGGTAGCGACGACGGTGGCGGCGGCGCGAAGATCGCCCTGCTCCTGCCCGAGAACTCGACGCCGCGTTACGAGTCCGCGGATCGCCCCTACTTCGAAGAAAAGGTCGAAGAGATCTGCCCGGACTGCGAAATCCTCTACAGCAACGCGACTGAGGATGCCTCCAAGCAGCAGAGTCAGGTCGAAGCGGCCCTGACCCAAGGCGCCGAAGTTTTGGTGCTCGACCCCGTTGACGCTGCCTCGGCCGCGGCCAGTGTCCAGAAGGCCGACGCCCAAGGTGTCCCGGTGCTCAGCTATGACCGGCTGATCCTCGGTGCGGAAGTTGCCGTCTACGTCTCCTTCGACAACGTCCGAGTGGGTGAACTACAGGCCGAGTCGCTCTCCGAAAAGTTGAAAGAAGACGGCAGCCCCAAAGGCCCGATCGTGAAGATCAACGGCGATCCAGCAGACAGCAACGCGGCTCTCTTCAAGGAAGGCTCAAACAAAGGGTTTGAAGCCAGCGGCGTTCAGATCGCCAAGGAATACGACACGCCGGGCTGGTCGGCGACCAATGCCCAGAACGAGATGCAGCAGGCGATAACGGCAATCGGCAAAGACGGCTTCGCCGGCGTCTACGCCGCCAATGACGACACCGGTGGCGGCGCAATCGCGGCGATGAAGTCCGCCGGCATCAACCCCGAAGAACGACCCACCACCGGTCAGGACGCGACGGTCGCCGGCGTGCAGCGGATCCTCGTTGGCCAGCAATACATGACCGTCTACAAGGCGATCAAACCGCAGGCGTCGATCAGCGCCGAAATCGCCGTCGACCTCGCCGAAGGCGAAGAGATCCCGCAGGACAAAGTCACCGACGAACTCGACAACGAAGCGGGCAAAGTGCCCTCGATCCTGCTCGAACCTGTCGCGGTCACCAAAGACAACATCAATGAAACCGTGATCAAAGACGAATTCATCACGCCCGATGAACTCTGTACTGGGCCCTACGCCAAAGCCTGTCAGGAAGCTGGGATTTCCTAGGTCAGGCAAGCCAGGCCCATGAACACAGCCGCCCCGTTGCTTGAGATCGACGGGGTCAGCAAGAAGTTCGGCCCGGTCCAGGCTCTGGATCGGGTCGACTTCGCGGTCGAGGCGGGCGAGGTGGTCGGTCTGGTCGGCGACAACGGCGCCGGCAAGTCGACTTTGGTGAAGACAATCGCGGGGATCCACTCGCCGGATGCGGGCTCGATCCGCTTCGGCGGCGATGCGGTCTCGATAACCCGCCCCCAGGACGCAACGGCGCTTGGGATCGCCACCGTCTACCAGGACCTCGCTCTCTGCGACAACCTCGACGTCGTCGCCAACATCTTCCTCGGCCAGGAGGTGGTGACCGGTGGGCCGGCGCGAGCCAGCCGCCAGCTCGACGAGGCGAGAATGGAGCACCGGGCCGGCGAGCTGCTCTCCAGCCTCGCCGTGACGATCCCCAGCGTGCGCACCGAGGTCGGCACGCTCTCTGGCGGCCAGCGCCAGCAGGTCGCCGTCGCGCGCTCGCTTCTCGGCGAGCCCAAAATCGTATTGCTCGACGAGCCAACGGCGGCTCTCGGCGTGCCGCAGACCAAGCAGGTGCTGGAGCTGATCGGGCGGCTGCGCGAGCGGGGGATGGGCGTGGTCGTGATCAGCCACAACCTGGCCAACGTCTTCGAGATCGCCGATCGGATCGTCGTCCTGCGCCTCGGCCGCACCGCCGGTGACTTCCAGGCCGAAGCGACGACCGAGGAGCACGTGGTCGCGGCAATCACCGGCATCGGTGGCAACGGCGAGAAGAAGGACGAAGAGGAGGGAGCGGCATGAGCGCAGCGGAAGGCGCCACACCGGCGGCCGCCGGCGAGAGCGAGGCGAGCACCACCTCACAGACCGTGCGGCGTTTCGTCCAGGGCGACCTCGCATCGCTGCGGGTGGTGCTCGGGCTGGCCGTGATCTGGGCGATCTTCCAGTTCGAGAACGACCGCTTCCTCTCGGCCGAGAACCTGACCAACCTGATGTTGCAGATCACCGCCGTCGGCCTGATCTCGATCGGCATCGTCTATGTGCTCCTGCTCGGTGAGATCGACCTCTCGGTCGGCGCCGTCAGCGGGCTCGCCGCCGCGGTGATGGCGGTGCTCAACGTCCAACACGGCTGGAGTCCCTATTTGGCGATCGTTGCCGCGATCCTCGTCGGCACCGCGATCGGCCTGCTTCAAGGGTCGGTGTTCAGTCGCTTCGGCGTGCCCTCGTTCGTCGTCACCCTCGCCGGCTTGCTGGCCTGGCAGGGAGCTCTGCTGCAGGTGCTCGGCTCGACCGGCTCGATCAACATCACCAACCCCAAGATCACCGGGCTCGCCAACACCTTCTACTCAGACACCGTCGGCTGGATCTTCGCCGTGGTGGTGATCGCCGCCTATGCGGGCATCGTGCTTTCCGGCTACCGCAGTCGGGTCGCCCACGGGCTGACGGGGGAGAGCCTGACGCCGCTGGCGGTGCGGATCGTGCTCGTCGCCGCGGTCACGATCGTCGCGGTGGCCATCCTCAACTCCGATCGCGGCGTGCCGCTGGCGCTGCTGATCCTGCTCGCCTTCGTAGTCGGCTTCGAATACGTCGCCAGGCGCACCCGCTTCGGTCGCCACGTCTACGCGGTCGGCGGCAGCGCCGAGGCGGCCCGCCGGGCCGGCATCGGGGTGAACAAGGTCCGTGTCGCCGTCTTCGCCCTCGCCAGCACGATGGCCGCGATCGGCGGCATCCTCGCCGCTTCGCGCCTGCTCGCGGTCAACCAGAGCTCCGGTGGTAGCGAACTGCTGCTGCTGGCGATCGCCGGGCCGGTGATCGCCGGGACGAGCCTCTTCGGCGGCCGCGGCGCGGTTTGGACCGCCCTGCTCGGCGCCCTCGTGATCGGCTCGATCGCTAACGGCATGGACCTGCTGGCGCTCTCCTCGGCGGTCAAGTTCATGGTCACCGGTGGCGTCCTGCTGCTCGCCGTGATCGTCGATGCGATCGCACGTCGACAACGCCAGGCCGTCGGTCGGGTCTAGACGTCTATCGGGTGAAGAGCAGCGAGGCGCCGATCGCGCCACCGAGGTCGCCGAGTGCCGCGACCCGCACCGCCGGTGGGCGCTCGTCGATGAAGAGGTGCTTGCCCATCTCCTTGGTGAGCGGCTCCATGTAGCGCTCGCCAAAGCGAACTCCGAGACCGCCGCCGATGATCACCGCTTCGGGGTCGAGCAGGTTGACAGCGGAGGCGATCCCGGTGCCAAGGGCCTCGATCGCGCGCTCAATCAGCCTCTCGGCGAGGTGGTCGCCATGGTCAATTGCGCGCTCCCAGATCCCGCTCGTCAGACGGTCTTTCTCGTGCTTGTGCATCAACTTGAAGAGGTCGGTCTTGTGGCCCTCCTCGTGCTGGCGCCGCGCCTCGGCCTCCATTGCCGCCCGTCCCGCATAGGCCTCCATGCAGCCCTTGCGACCGCAGGGGCACTTGGCGCCGCCGCGCTTGACCACCATGTGGCCGATCTCACCGGCGGCGCCGCGGCCAAGCCAGGGCTTGCCGTCGAGGACGAGGCCGCCGCCGACGCCGGTGCCCCAGAAGACGCCGATCAGGCTGGAGAACTCGCGCCCGGCGCCGAGGTGGAACTCGGCCTCGGTGGCGACTTGGACGTCGTTGCCGACACGAACTTCGGTGCCCAGCGCCTCCTTCAGCGTTGCGGCCAGTGGAAAGCTGCCCTCCCAGCCGGGCAGGTTGCGGGCGCCTGAGACGACACCGGTCTTCTCGTCGGCGTCGCCAGGTGAGCCGACGCCGACGCCGGCTAGGGCGACACTCTCGATGCCGGCTTCCTTCGCGGCTTCCTGTAGCGCCGCCGCCATCTCATCGGCGACGCCCTGTGGGCCGCCGCTGGTCGGGGTAGGCCGCCGCGACTGCCCGAGCACCTCACCGCCCGGATCGACGATCGCCGTCTGGATCTTCGTCCCGCCAAGATCGATCCCTCCGCGCAGCTCAGCCATGCGCCGCAGTCTATTCCCGCCACGCCCGCCGACGGGCCGCAAACGTGTCCATATGTCACGTTTGCGGCCCGTCGGCAGCGGTTTCGTAGGGTGCGGGGGGCGATGAGTGAGTCGGAGGGGCAGAGGGGGTGGCGCATCTGGTGGGCGAAGCGGCGCTGGTATGAGCGCAACCGGCGCCCGGCGCGGCGCTGGCGCCTCGCCCGGCACGCCGCCCGCGGCGGCTTCTTCATCCGCCAGCCGGTCGAGGGCGAGCTGCTTGAGGCGCTCGACGAGGGGCGACTGCGGATCGGCGAAGGCACGCTGCTCGAGCCCGGCTGCTGGCTGACCCTGGCGCCCGAGGCCCAGATCGAGATCGGCGCCGGCTGCTTCCTTAACCGCAACACGATGCTGGCCGCGCTGGAGAGGATCGAGATCGGCGATCACACGATGTTCGCCAACGGTTGCTTCGTCGGCGACTCGTCGCACCGCTTCGACGATCCGGACACGCCAATCACCCAGCAGGGCTTCACCTCTAAGGGCCCGGTCAGGATCGGCTCGAACTGCTGGTTCGGGGTCAACTGCGTTGTCACAAGCGGCGTGACGATCGGCGAGCGCTGCGTAATCGGCGCCAACTCGGTCGTCACCCGCGACCTGCCGCCGGGCACGATCGCGGCGGGCGCACCCGCAAAACCAGTGGGCAAGAGCTAAGCGTCCGCCTCAAGCGCCCAAAATGGAACTTTGGGCTAATGGATCAATGTGATCAAGTCGATCTAACGGGGGATTGGCATGCCTATAATCCGGAGACGGCCGTGACCCGAAGGGCATGGACCCAATGGACCTCGCAGAACTGGTCGAATCCTCACACGCACAGAGCGACGTGAAGCTCATCCGCGCCAAGGACGAGCTTCGAGCTGCGCTTGCCCCTGTCCGCCGCGAGGGCAGCACGATCGGTCTGGTGCCGACGATGGGCTTCCTCCACGAGGGCCACCTTTCGCTTCTGCGCGCTGCCCGCGCCGAGTGCGACTTCGTCGTCATGAGCCTCTTCGTCAACCCGGCCCAGTTCGGCCCCGGTGAGGATCTCGACCGCTACCCCCGCGACGAGGAGCGCGACCTGCGCCTCGCCGAGGAGGCCGGCGTCGATTTCGTCTACGCACCGCCGGTCGAGGCGGTCTACCCCAGCGGGTTCGCCACCCACGTCGAGGTTGAGGGAGGTCTCACCGACGTTCTCGACGGCGACCCGTCGTGGCGCGGCCCGGAGCATTTCCGCGGCGTCACCACGGTCGTCGCCAAGCTCTTCAACTCGGTTCAGCCAGATGTCGCTTACTTCGGCCAGAAGGATGCCCAGCAGGCAGCCGTTATTCGCCGCATGGTTCGTGACCTCGATATCCCGGTGCGGATCGAGGTCCTGCCGACCGTGCGCGAGGCCGACGGGCTGGCGATGAGCTCCCGAAACGCCTACCTCGATCTAGAGGCTCGCGAACGGGCGACGGGGATCTCGGTGGCGCTGGAAGTGGCGGAGCGGTGGACGCGCTCTCACAGCCTCGCCGTCGGCCTCGATGCCGCGCGCAGCGAGCTGAAGCTGGCCGGGATCGAGCCCGAGTACTTGGAGGCGCGCGACGCCGAAGACCTGACCCCGGTCGCCGATCTGGGCGACCGTCCCATCCTGATTGCCATCGCCGCCCAAGTCGGCGGCGCGCGGCTGATCGACAACGTCTTGATCCAACCTTGACCCGAACTCAAGTGCCCACTTACCTCGAGAGCTGACACGGAGGCCAAATGCAAAGGCAGATGCTCAAGTCCAAGATCCACCGGGCGACGGTGACCGACTGCGACGTCGACTACATCGGCAGCATCACGATCGACACCGAGCTGATGGCCAGCGCGGACCTGATCACCAACGAGCAGGTCCATGTCTGGGACATCGACAACGGCGCCCGCTTCGTCACCTATGTGATCGACGGCGAGCCCGGTTCGAAGACGATGCAGGTCAACGGCGCCGCTGCCCACCTGACCCGGCCCGGTCACAAGATCATCGTCGCCTCCTTCGGCGCCTACGACGAGAGCGACCTCGAGTCCTACTCGCCGGTCGTCGTCCACGTCGACGACGAGAACGCGATCACTGCCGTTGACAGCCGCCCCGAGGTGTTGCTCTCATGAGGCCCGAGCAGGCCGGTGCCGAGGGGCGTTCACCGGTCAACCTGCCGCGCCTGGCTGAAATGAAGGCGGCCGGGGAACCGATCGTAATGGTCACTGCCTACGACTACCCCTCGGCGCGGGTCGCCGAGGAGGCCGGTGCCGACATCGTCCTGGTCGGCGACACGGCGGCGATGGTCGTGCTCGGCTACCCCGGCACCGAGGCCGTCTCGATGGACGAGATGGTGATGCTGGGTCGCGCCGTGCGCCGCGGACTGCGGGCCCCGCTGATGGTCGGCGACATGCCGATGGGCAGCTACGAGGCGACCAACGAGCTGGCCGTGCACAGCGCTCAGCGTCTGGTCAAGGAAACGGGCTGCCAGGTGGTCAAGTTGGAGGCGGGGGGGACCTCTGTCGAGCGGGCGCGGGCGATCATCCGCGCCGGCATCCCGGTGATGGGCCACGTCGGCCTGACCCCGCAGAGCGCCACGGCACTGGGTGGCTACAAGACCCAGGGCAAGACCGTGCAGAGCGCGATCCAGCTCTGCGAGGACGCCCTCGCCCTGCAATCGGTCGGCTGCTTCGCGATCGTCTTCGAGGCGGTGCCGGCGGCGATCGCCGAGGCAATCGCCGAGAAGCTCGAGGTGCCGACGATCGGCATCGGCGCCGGCCCGGCTACGGCGGGGCAGGTGCTCGTCTTCCACGACCTGCTCGGCATCACCACCGGCCGCGTGCCGAAATTCGTCAAGCGCTACGCCGACGTCCACGGTGAGATGGTTGGCGGCGTGCGCCGTTACGTAGAAGAGGTCCGCTCGCGTCACTTCCCCGAACCCGACCATGTCTACGGTGTCGAGCCCGCCGAGCTGGCCGAATTCAGGCGATACCTCGACCAGGAGAGCCTCTCCTCGGCGAAGGCCTGGGACTGGGAGCCGCTGTCGTAGCGACTTAAGATGGGCATCAGTGCCCGTCTACGAGTTCGAGTGTGAGGACTGCGCCAGCCGCTTCGAGGAGCTGGTGCCGAGCGATACCCGAGCCCTGGCCTGCCCTCGCTGCGGCTCCGCGCGTACGCGGCGCCTGCTCTCCACCGTCTCCCCGGCCTCCCGCCAGCCGCGCGGGGCGGCGGTGCGGTCTGACGAATCGCGACGTGGAGAGCGCGAAGCGGCGCGTGGTGAGCGCTTGGCGGAGACGAAGCGCAAGCGGGCGAAGGGGGAGCTCTGATGGGCGCCAGCGCGGAGGAGCGACGCGAGGAGCTGGTTGCGCTCTACAAAGAGGTGCAGGTCTGCGAGAAATGCCCCCTGCACGAGACGCGGACCAAGGCGGTCTTCGGGGCCGGCGACGCCGATGCCGACCTGATGTTTGTCGGTGAGGCGCCGGGGGCCGAAGAGGATCGCCAGGGTCTTCCCTTCGTCGGCCGCGCCGGCCAGTTGCTCAACCAGATGCTGGAAGAGATCGGCATGTCGCGTGAGGACGTCTTCATCGCCAACGTGCTGAAGAGCCGTCCGCCCGGCAACCGCGATCCGCAGCCGCTCGAGATCGAGACCTGCCGGCCCTACCTCTTCGAGCAGATCCGGCTGATCGAGCCAAAGGTCGTCTGCACCCTCGGCAACTTCGCCACCAAGCTGCTCAGCGGTAACCCGGCGGGGATCACCCGTGTGCACGGAGAGCCGCAGGTGCACGAGCTCGGCGGTCGCGCGGTATTTCTGCTGCCGATCTTCCACCCGGCGGCGGCGCTGCGTACGCCGGCGGTCAAGGAGAAATTGCGCGGCGACTTCGCCACTCTGCCGAAGCTGCTGGCGGCGGAGCCGCCGGGGACGACCGAGCCGGTCGAGGAGCCGTTGGAGGAGGCACCCGAGCCGCCGCCGCAGCCGTCGGCCGACCAGCTCGACATGTTCGGTTGATGGCCGCCACCGAGTCTGCCGCAGAGACCGAAGCACTTGGGGCTGAGCTTGCTGAGCGGCTCGGTCCCGGCGATGTGGTCGTGGTCAGCGGTGAGGTCGGTGCCGGTAAGACGACGCTGATTCGCGGCGCTTGCCGCGCCCTCGGCATCGCTGGGCCAATCACCTCGCCGACCTTCACGATCGGGCATCGCTACGACGGTGGGCGAGTACCGGTTGCCCACCTCGACCTCTACAGACTGGAAGGGCTCGAGGACGAGGATCCCGCGTTGCTCGACGACTACCTTGGGCCAGATCGAGTCGCTTTCGTCGAGTGGCCGGCCGTGGCGGAGCCACAGCTCGCCGAGCGCAGGATCGTTGCCGTCCGCCTTGCGCACGCCGGCGGTGACCGCCGCGAGATCGAGCTGCCCGCCGCATCCACCCGTAAATAGACGTGTTCGGGAGATGTACGGTGCATGTAGCATCGACGCCGAACTTGATCCGCGAATGGAGGGACGCTCGATGAAGGGACTGAAGACGCTGACCGCGATGCTGCTTGGGATCGCGCTGCTCGCTAGCGCGGCACCGGCCTCGGCGGGTGCGGCTGCGTACAGGCACTACGTCGCCTGCGGGGTTTCCCAGAACGCGAAACCAGCCCACAAATGCCCCAAGCCGAGCAAAAAGGGCGCCTTCTTCAAAAGCCTCAAAGCCGACGTCAACTACAGCGTTTGCGTCAAGTTCCCGACCGGCAAAAACATCTGCGCCAAAGCCCAGCCAGCCACACAGGGCACCCTCTATGTCAACAAGATCACCTCGAACATCCCGGGCAAGCACCGGGTGAGCTGGTTCGTCGAAGGCAAACGCGTCGGCACCACCGTTTTCAGCATCTCTGACTGAGCGGGGCGGCAGCGGCATGACGGTCGTCGGTTTCGACACGGCGACCGCCGACACCGCCGTCTGCGCGATGCGCGCCGGCGAAGTCCTCTACGAGGAGCGGCTCGGGCTCGCTCCTGACGGCAGTCCACGCCACTCGACGGCCCTGCTGGCCGAGGTCGAGCGAGCCGCCGATGCGGCGGGTGGCTGGAGCGCGGTCGAGCGGATCGCGGTCGGACTCGGCCCCGGATCGTTTGTCGGCATCCGCATCGGCCTCGCCACAGCGCGCGGGCTGGCGGCGAGCACCGGCCTGCCCGTCGACGGCGTCTGCACGCTCGACGCGCTCGCCCGGGCAATGACCGAGTTGGTTGCACCGGCGCGGGCCGAGGGGCAGCCGGGCAAAGACTGCCTAGCCGTCCTCGACGCCCGCCGCGGCGAGATCTTTGCGGCGCTTTACGCGGCGAGCGGCGAGCGGCTTTGGGAGCCGCTGGTCGCTGCCCCTGGCGACCTTGTCGAGCGTCTCGGCGAGCTGTCCATGCCGCCGATGGCGGCCGGATCGGGGGCGGTACGATTTCGGGATGAGTTGGCGAGTCGGGGTGTCGCAGTTCCCGACGACGCCGATCCCGTGCACCGGGTCGCCGCGCGTCACGTTTGCGCCCTCGCGGCGGCCACGGCAGATCGGGGCGGCGACAGCCTCGAGCCGATCTATCTGAGACCCCCCGATGCGCAGCGATGGCGTGAGCGAGACACTCCGACAAGAAGCGACTGAGGTGGTCGAGGGAACCGCTATCCGGCGGCTCGCCTACAGCGACCTGCCGGCGGTGATCTCGATCGAGCGGCGCTCCTTTCCGACCCCCTGGTCGCTGGCGATGTTCGTGCTCGAGCTCTCCAAGCCCTCGGGGATCTGCCTGGCGGCGACCGATGGCAAGGAGCTGCTCGGATACCTGGTCTGCTCGCGCTACGAGCAGGTCTGGCACCTAATGAACGTCGCCGTCGCCCCCGAGCGACGGCGTGGGGGTATCGCCCGGCGGCTGATCTCCCAGCTGGTCGAGGAGGCCGGCGGCAAGCTGCCCTTCACCCTCGAGGTGCGGGTCTCCAACCAGCCGGCGATCGTGATGTACGAACGGCTCGGCTTCCGCTCGGCCGGCGTGCGGCCTCGCTACTACCAGGACAATGGCGAGGACGCGCTGATCATGTGGCTGGATTGATCCTCGCTATAGAGACCTCGTGCGACGACACCTGCGCGGCGGTGCTGGACGGGCCGCGCGTGCTCGCCAACGTGATCTCCTCACAGGCAGCGGCTCACGCGCAGTTCGGCGGTGTCGTGCCCGAGGTTGCCTCGCGCCATCACCTCGAGCTGGCGACGCCGGTCGTCGAGGCAGCGCTCACCGAGGCGGGGATCGGTCTCGATGACGTCAGCGCCGTCGCGGTCACGACCGGGCCGGGCCTGATCGGGGCGCTCCTGGTTGGTGTCAGCACGGCGAAGGCGATCGCCGCGCCGCGGCGGCTGCCACTGATCCCCGTCAACCACCTACAGGGCCATGTCGCCGCCAACTTCCTCGAGCCCGAGCCGCTCGAGCCCCCCTTTCTCTGCCTCGTCGCCAGCGGTGGCCACACGCTGCTCGCGGCCGTGCGCGACCACAGCGGCCACGAGCTGCTTGGTCAGACCCTCGACGATGCCGCCGGGGAGGCCTTCGACAAGGTCGCCCGCATGCTCGGGCTTGGCTACCCGGGTGGACCGGCGCTCGAGAAGCTGGCGCGCGAAGGCGACCCCAATGCCTTTCCGATGCCGGTCGCGATGAGCCGCAATCCCGGCCTCGACTTCAGCTTCAGCGGCCTCAAGACGGCGCTGGTCTACCTCTGCCGCGACCTCGGTCCTACCAGGGTCGAGGAGCGCCGCGCCGACCTCGCCGCCAGCTTCCAGGCCGCCGCGGTCGGTCAGCTCGTCGCCAAGCTGGAGCGGGCGCTGAAGCAAGGGGAGTGGGGGGCGGTTGCCCTCGGCGGCGGGGTCGCCGCCAATGGACCGCTGCGCGAGGCGGTGCGGGCCCTCTGCGAGCGGCACGGCGTTCGACTCAAGCTCGTTTCGCTCGAGCTCTGCACCGACAACGCCGCGATGATCGGCTCCGCCGCCCGCTTCGCCGAGCCGATCCAGTACCCCGACTACCTCGCCTATGACGCCTTCCCCACCCGCAAACCTTCCGCCGACGGGCCTGAAACGTGACAAATGGTCACGTTTCAGGCCCGTCGGCCCAGGTGACGGTCTATTCGCGTCCCGAGTGTCATCTCTGCGCGGAGGCGATCGAGGCGCTCATCGGCCTGCACGGCGAGGGTTACCGCTTCGAGCTGCACGAGGTCGACATCGAGAGCGAGGAGCTGCTCTTCAAACGGCTGCTCGAGAAGATTCCGGTGGTAGAGATCGACGGCGAGGTGGTCTCCGAGCTGCTACTCGACGAGGCCGCCGTGCGGGCGAGGCTCGATACTGTGGGGGCGTGAGCGCGGTGATCGAAGAGCAGGACGCGGCCAGCGGGCTGATCGTCGACGGCGAGCGGCTCTCGCTCGGCGTGGCGGCGCGGCTCTCGCGCTATCTCCAGGTGCTCACCCAGGCACGCAAGATGGGCCGCGAGACGATCTCCTCGCAGGAACTCTCCGAGTACACGCACATCAACCCGACCCAGATTCGCCGCGACCTCTCCGGCTTCGGCAAGTTCGGCAAGCGCGGCGTCGGCTACAACGTCGAGTCGCTGGTCGCGGAGATCCGCAAGATCCTGCGCACCTCCGGTCAGCACAACATCGCTCTCTTCGGCGCCGGCAACCTCGGCCAGGCGATCGCCAGCTCCGACATCTTCGCCGACCACGGCTTCCAGATCGTCGCGATGTTCGAGGTCGACAGCGATGTCGTCGGCACCGAGATCGGCGACCTGCGCGTGCGCGATTTCAGCGACCTCGAGGCGGTCGTCGCCGAGCAGGAGATCGTCGTCGGCGTGCTCGCCGTTCCCGCCGCCGCCGCCCAGGCCGTCGCCGACCGCCTCGTCGAGGCCGGGGTCAAAATCATCTTCAACTACTCCGAGCAGCTGCTGCAAGTGCCGCCGGAGGTGACGGTGCACACCTCGAGCCCGGCAGTCGACCTGCTCTACGCGCTCTACTTCTATCTGACTTGAGCTGATCTCTTTGTCCCTGGACCTCGACCGCGCTCGCGAGGTATTCGAGTCCTCGACCGACTTCACGATCGGCCTCGAGGAGGAGTTCGCGATCCTCGACCCGGCGACGCTCGAGCTGGAGCACCGCTTCGAGGACGTCTACGCGGCCTGTCAGGAGGACGAGCTGCTCGCCGAGTCGGCGGCTGGCGAGCTGATCGCCTCGGAGATCGAGATCCGCTCGGGACGGGCCGCGGACTTCGCTGAGGCCGTGGCCTTGCAGCGCGAGCGCCGGCTGCGGCTCTTCCAACTGGTCGACGGGATGGGCCTGGCGCTGGGTGCGATGGGCACCCACCCCTGGGCCAACTACCTCGACCAGCGGATCATCGACACGCCGCACTACAACCGACTGCGCCACGAACTCGGCTACGTCGCCCAGCGCAACAACACCTGGAGCATGCATGTGCACATGGGTATCCGCGGCGCCGACCGCGCGATTGCGGTCTGCGACTGGATGCGCGAGCTGCTGCCCCTGCTACTGGCTGTTTCCGCCAACTCGCGGTTCCTCGACCGCCGCGACAGCGGCCTGCACACGGTGCGCACCGAGATCTTCACCCGTACCTTCCCGCGCTGCGGTGTGCCCAGTCCCTTTGTCGACTGGGCCAGCTACGCCGAGTTCGTAGGCATGCTGGAGCGGGCCGGCTCGGTGGTCGAGTCGACGCAGCTGTGGTGGAGCGTGCGTCCACATCACGCCTTCGGCACGGTCGAGGTACGGATCTGCGATGCGCAGACGCGCGGCGAGGAGTCTTTTGCGCTCGCTGGTCTGATCGCCGCTTGTATCGCCCAAACGGCGCTGGAATACGATGAGCACGGTTACGACGGTGCGGGACAGCCGCTGGCGGATCGCGAGATCGAGGAGAACCTTTGGCGGGCGATCCGCCACGGGATGAGCGGGCGCATGATCGACTTCCGGCGTGGTGCCGAGGTCGAGGCCGCGGCAGCGCTCGAGGGTCTGCTCACCTGGACCGAGCCAGCCCGCGCTCAACTCGGCATCGAGATCGACCTGCCGGAGCGAAACGGCGCCCAGCGCGCCCGTGAGGCGCTCGACGCCGGAATGGCTATCGAGGACGTCTATCGCGACGCCGTGGCGGAGACGAAGCGCACCTACACGGCTGCACCGCAAGCTGCCGAACAGGCCTAGAGCGGCTCTGGGAGCGCATTCGCCGCTCGCACATATAGACTCCCGCGCCGCTTAGAACCCAGCCGGAGGAACTAACTTGACCAGCTTCTTGACCGACTACGGGGTCGTTGTCGCGCTTGTCTGCGCGGGCGCCGCCGTTCTATACGGACTCATCATCACCCAGCGCCTGCTCAAGCGTCCCGCGGGCAACGACCGCATGCAGGAAATCTCGGGCGCCGTTCAGGAAGGCGCAACCGCCTACCTGAACCGCCAGTACACGATTATTGCGGCGGTCGCTGTGCCGATCGCGATCGTGCTCCTGCTGCTGCAGAACTGGGAGACCGCCGTTGGCTTCGTCATCGGAGGGATTCTCTCGGGCTCCGCTGGGTTCATCGGCATGAACCTCTCGGTGCGGGCCAACTCGCGCGTTGCCGAGGCCGCCCGTGGCGGCGTGCCGCCGGCGCTCGACGTCGCCTTCAAGGGCGGTTCGGTGACCGGCATGCTCGTCGTCGGCCTGGCCCTGCTCGGCGTCGCCGGCTACTACGGCGCGCTCGTCCTCACCGGCAGCTCTGACAAGGAGGCTGTCGACGCCCTGATCGGCCTCGGCTTCGGTGGCTCGTTGATCTCCGTCTTCGCCCGGCTCGGCGGCGGCATCTTCACCAAGGCCGCCGACGTCGGCGCCGACCTGGTCGGCAAGGTCGAGGCGGGGATTCCCGAGGATGACCCGCGCAACCCGGCCGTGATCGCCGACAACGTCGGCGACAACGTCGGCGATTGCGCCGGCATGGCCGCCGATCTCTTCGAGACCTACGCGGTGACTTCCGTTGCCGTGATGCTGCTCGGCGTGCTCACCTTCACCGGCGCGGGTGGCGACTACCTCCGCGAGGTGGCGATCTTCCCGCTGGTGCTCGGTGGCGTCGCGATCATCGCTTCGATCATCGGGGCACTTTCGGTGCGTACGAAAACCGACCGGGTCGAGGGAGCCCTTTACCAGGGCCTGATCATCTCCGGGGTCCTCTCGATCGCGGCCTTCTACCCGATCACCGATTGGCTGATGAGCGACGCGGTCAGCTTCGGCCTCAGCGCCGGCGCCGATGCGGTGAGCGTGATGGACCTCTGGCTTTGCGCGGTGATCGGCGTCGCGGTGACCGCACTGCTCTTCGTGATCACCGAATTTTATACGGCGACCCGCTTCCGTCCGGTCAAGGCGATCGCCAAGGCCTCGGAGACGGGCCACGCGACGAACATCATCCAGGGGCTCGCCCAGGGCTTCCAGTCGACCGCCGCTCCGGCGATCGTCCTGGCCCTGGCAATCCTCGGCGCCAACGAGCTGGCGGGGATCTACGGCATCGGCATCGCCGTCGTCGGCCAGCTCTCGCTCTGCGGCCTGATCGTCGCGCTTGACGCCTTCGGGCCGATCACCGATAACGCCGGCGGCATCGCCGAGATGGCGGAGCTGCCCGAGGAGGTGCGCGCCGTCACCGATCCGCTCGACGCGGTCGGCAACACGACCAAGGCGGTCACCAAGGGTTACGCGATCGGCTCCGCCGCGCTCGCCGCGCTGGTGCTGTTCGCCGCCTTCAAGAGCGAGTTGGCCGACGAGGCGCCTGCCGGGTTCGACCTCAACGGCCTCTTCAACCTGACCAGCCCGGACGTCCTGATCGGGCTGATCATCGGCGGCATGATGGTCTACCTGTTCTCGGCCTTTGCGATCGAGGCGGTCGGCCGCGCCGGCGGCGAGGTGGTCGAACAGGTTCGCGAGCAGTTCCGCGAGCACCCCGGGATCATGGACGGCACGGAAAAGCCCGACTACGCCAAGACGGTCAGCATCGTCACCGCCGCCGCGCAGAGGGAGATGATCCTGCCCTCGCTGATCCCGATCGTGATCCCGGTGATCGTCGGTCTGCTCAGCGTCAATGCACTGGGCGGCCTGCTGATCGGCGTCATCGTCGTCGGCCTCTTCGCCGCCGTCTCGATGACGGCCGGCGGTGGCGCCTGGGACAACGCCAAGAAGCTGATCGAGGACGGCGCCCACGGCGGCAAGGGCACACTGGCCCACGAAGCCTCGGTGACCGGCGACACGGTCGGCGATCCCTACAAGGACACGGCTGGGCCGGCGATCAACCCGATGATCAAGGTCGCCAACATCGTCGCGATCCTGATCATCCCCATAGTTCACTTCTAAGCATTCGGGCGGGGAGGGGTCAGGTGCCCCTCTCCGCTCAACTTTTTCGGGAGGACGCGGCCGTGCCGGCCGCGCCTGAATCACCCGAAAAAGTACAAGCCGCGGGGAGGGGCACCTGACCCCTCCGGCGAGCAGCTCAGAGGTGGTTGAGGATGATCGGAAGGCCTCCTCGTGGCGTGGCTTCTGGGAGCCGCGGCTAAGTCGGACTCGTGGAGTGGTTAAGGTCGCGCCGTTGTGATTGAGGATTTGATCAACGTTGGCGACTTCGAGCGGGCTGCCGCGGAGAAGCTCGACCCCGGCACGGCCGGCTACTTCTTCGGTGGTGCCTGCGATGAGGTGACGCTGGGCGAGAGCGTTGTTGCCTGGCAGCACTGGCGCCTGCGGCCACGGATGCTGGCTGGACACGACGAGTGGGGGACGCGGGCAGATGTGCTGGGCGTCGAGGCATCGATGCCGATCCTGGTCGCACCGGTGGCCTACCAGCGGCTGGTCGACCCCGAGGGCGAGCTGGCGATGGCGCGAGCGGCCGCGGCGGCGGGCACAGTGATGTGTCTCTCGACCCTGGCGACGACGCTGCCGGGTGAGGTCGCGGCGGCCGCGCCGGACGGGCGGCGCTGGTTCCAGCTCTACTCCTTCCGCGACGAGGCGGTGACAAAGGCGCTGATGGACGAGGCGGTCGAGGCGGGCTTTGAGGCGATCGTCGTCACCGTCGACGCGCCACGCGGCGGCCGTCGCGAGCGCGACCTACGTACCGGCTTCAAGCTTCCCGAGGGGCTCGGCGTGCCCAGTGTGCAGGCGGCTCTCAACTCCTCCCGTGCCGTGACGATCGAGGAGACCTTTGCGCTGATGGAACCGGCGCTGAGCTGGCAGAGCCTCGAGGAACTCGCTTCCGAGTCCAGCGTGCCTGTGCTGATCAAGGGGGTCCTTACCGGTGAGGACGCGGCGCTCGCGGTCGAGCACGGCGCCGCAGGCGTGATCGTCTCCAACCACGGTGGGCGCCAGCTCGACTGCGCCCTCGCCACCGCTGACGCGCTGCCGGAGGTCGTCGACGCCGTCGCCGGGCGTGGCGCCGTCTTCGTCGACGGCGGCGTGCGGCGCGGTACCGACGTGGCGATTGCCCTCGCCCTCGGCGCCGACGCGGTCTTGGTTGGCCGTCCCGCCCTCTGGGGCCTCGCCGCGGGCGGCGAGGCGGGAGCGCAGCGGGTGCTCGAACTGCTGCGCGACGAGTTCGAGCTGGCGCTGGCCCTCTGTGGCTGCGCCTCGCCTGCCGAGCTGACCGCGGCCCACGTGCGGCGGGCACCGGCAGCGTCCGTATATTCGGCCTAGATCCGATGCCCAACTCGTCCAAGTACTGATGGCCCAGCGGATCCCTCGCGATGAATCGCTGAGCCGCGTCCACGGTGTTGGCGCGCTCTTTGCCGCCGCTTATGGCAACGTCGGCTCCAGCATCTACTACGCGCTTGGCGTGACGGCGGCCTTCGCCCTCGGCCTGACGCCGATCGCCTTCGTCATCTCCGGCCTGATCTTCGCCGCCACCGCCGCCACCTACGCCGAGGCGACCGTGATGTACCCGGAGGCCGGTGGCTCCTCCAGCTTCGCTCGCCACGCCTTCAACGAGCTGGTCAGCTTCATCGCCGCTTGGGGACAGATGCTCAACTACGTGATCACGGTCGCGATCTCGGCTTACTTCGTGCCCCACTACCTGGCCGTCTTCTGGGAGCCGCTCGGCGAGGCTCCCGGCGACATCATCGCCGGCGCGCTGGTCATCACCGGCCTTGCGGTGCTCAATATCCGCGGCTCCCAAGAGTCGGCCAAACTCAACCTGATCCTCGCCGTCGCCGACCTCGCCACCCAGGTCGTGCTGGTCGGGATCGGCATCTTCCTGGTCCTCAGTCCGGAAGTGCTTGTCGACAACATCCACCTCGGCGTCGCGCCGACCTGGAGCGATTTCGCGCTGGGGATCGCGGTCGGGATGATCGCCTACACCGGGATCGAGACGATCTCCAACATGGCCGAGGAGGCCAAGGACGCGGCTAGGACGATCCCGCGCAGTGTCGGCCTCACGGTCGCCGCCGTGCTCGGGCTCTACCTGCTGATCCCGGTGGTCGCGCTCTCGGCGATGCCGGTCGTCCAGGACGCCGCCGGCAACTACACGACCGCCTTGGGGACGGAGTTCGCCAACGACCCGATCCTCGGCATCGTCGAGAACCTCGGCCTCGGCGCGGGCATGACCGAAGCGCTGCGCTTCTACGTTGGCATCCTTGCCGCCGTGATCCTCCTGATCGCCACCAATGCTGGTCTGATCGGCGTCTCTCGGCTTACTTACTCGATGGGCCAGCACCGTCAGCTGCCCGAGAGTCTGCGCCAGGTCCACCCGCGCTATCGCACCCCCTACATCGCGATCCTCGTCTTCGCCGCGGTGGCGATGATCACCCTGATTCCCGGCCAGACCGACTTCCTGGCGACGATGTACTCGTTCGGCGCGATGCTCTCCTTCACAATTGCCCACGTCTCGGTTGCCTGGCTGCGCTACCGCTATCCCGACAACGAGCGCGCCTGGAAGCCGCCACTCAACTTCCGCGCCTTCGGCACCGAGCTGCCACTGACCGCGGTGCTCGGTGGGCTCGGTACCTTTGCCGCCTGGATCGTCGTGATGGCGCTCAACCCGCGCACGCTGGCGGTCGGGCTGGGCTGGATGGCGTTCGGGATCGTCGTCTACGTGCTCTACCGCCGCAACCAGAAACTGCCGCTGACCGAGACGGTCAAGGTGTTGACCCCGGAGCCACTCGGGGTCGAGGAGATCGAGTACCGCAGCGTCCTCGTCGCCTTCGAGGACGGCGAGCCGTTCTCCGAGGAGATGGTCTCGACCGCGGTCAAGCTCGCTTCCAAGCGCCGCCGCGGCATCCACATCCACTCGATGCTGACCGTACCGACGCACCTTGCCCTGGAGGCCGAGCTGCCCGAGCGAGAAGCCGAGGCGCAGAGCAAGATCGAGCAGGCGAAGCTGATCGGCGGCCAGCGGGTGACCGGCCACGTCGAGCGCGTCCGCCCCGGGCAGGCGGGCTACGAGATCTCCGACGAGGCGAAGCTAGTCAACGCCGCCGCCGTCGTAATCGGCCTGCGCTACCGCAACGGCCGCCCGCTCTACGACAAGACGTTGCAGACGGTGCTCGGCGAGCGCCCCTGCCGCGTCATCGTCGTTTCAGAACAGGGCGGCCCGCGCGGCGCCGAGCTGACCCCGGCGCTGGCCTAGAATCGCCGCGATGGCCTCGCCTGAGCGGATCTACCGCGGTTCCGTGCGCCTCCTCTCACT
>Ga0164241_10001607_pt1 | contig 27145 bp, 27 predicted proteins | sample OricomyardsoilBY_FD_108780 | JGI IMG/M metagenome (GOLD analysis project Ga0164241, IMG submission 108780) | Backyard soil microbial communities from Emeryville, California, USA - Original compost - Back yard soil (BY) | ecosystem: Environmental > Terrestrial > Soil > Unclassified | place: USA... | reverse complement strand
TGCGGCCATCGGGCAGCGTCACCTGGAGCCAAAACCCGGCCGTCTCGCGCGACGAGATCAAGAATGTCTCACCGCGCGGCGCTCGATAGATGACGCGGTGCGAGACGCCCGGCCCCGCCCGGAGCTCCGCTTCGGCCACCACCACCCGCGCGTAGGCGTCTTCGTCCGCCTCGGCCGCCCGCGCGCGCGACGGCGGCGCGCACACACCGAGAGTCAGAGCGACGAGCAGGGCGTACTTCATTGGCTGGAAAACTGGGTGGCCCATTGCCGAATCACGTTGGCGTCGTCGCTGCTTTCCTCGAAAATCGTCCGCGGATGGCGGGATTTAGCCAGCGGGCGCTGGAGCAACGGCGCAAGGTCGGGGTCGCGCTTCATGCGCGCCTGGGCGGCGGTGTAATTCTGCCTGGCCTCGGTGGGTACGAACGCGCCGGGTCCGAGCGCGTCGCCCACGCAGCTAGCGGCGACGCGCGGCGTGTAATCGGTGAGCCGAAACTTCGTCACGCTGAAGTGGCAGCCGTTGGGAGCATCGGTGCCGGCGACGCCAGAGCCACAGCTCTGGGCGAAAAGCACCGGCTCGACCCGGCAGTAGAAGAACTCGTCGTCGAAGACCACGTCCTCCTGCACGAAGTCAGCTCCGGGATCGACTGACGTCGGGAAGAGCCCGTCGTCTCCGCAGCTGCTCGTGCACAGCAGCAACCCGACGAGCGCGGCGCACGCAAGCACGGTAGAGCGACCCAGCACGCACCTGACGCTACCAAAACTCGAGCCCCAGCGGGCCATTGTAGACCAGCGCTTTCGCGCAGTTTTCTAATCTTCCATGGACGCACCTGCAGGTGCGCCTCGAGCTGGCAAATACCCACCTAAATAACCGAGCACGTCGATTGGGGCTTGAACGCCTTGCCCCACCTGACTAACTCTTGCCCCTCTTCGCGTCCTTGTGGCAGCTTATCCTACACTCACTTACCTCAATGTCGTTTTTCAACCGCTACCTTCAAGTGAACCTCTGGAGCGCCTCCGCATGAAGCTTTCCCCGTGGTACCTCGCCGCATCGATTCCCGTGGCACTCCTGGCCGGCGGCCAGTTTGGAGCCCAAATCGCCGTTCTCGGGGTCACCGTCGGCATTTTCCTCGGCACGCTCGCACTCGGCCGCCCGCAGGCGAGCGGCGCTACCACGACGCAACACTGACCGATACCGATCGCGAACCGCCGCGCTCCGAGGAGCGCATCTCGGCATTGCCCCACCCCCCACGGCTCAAACGGCTCGAGGATCTGTCGCTCCACGACGTGGAAGCGCTGCGATTGATCCTGAGTGGCGGCTCGGTCATCGACTGGCACCGCCTCGATCTCGTCGACGAGGCGGAGGCGCGACGCTTCATCTCCAATCACGAGCTTTTGCTCGATGAGCCGAAGGATCGGGCCTTCATCGAACACGTGAAGCGAGAGGCGGTCAGCTACCTGCGACGGCACTTCGCGTTCGCGATCCCCAAGCCGGTCGAGGAAGCCAGCGTCGAGCAGCTGCTGCTTTTGGCCTCGGGCAAGGGTCATCGCCAGGTCTGCGCGTGCACGATCTTGAAGGTCGTCCAGATCATCAACCACATGGCGGGCCGCGAGCTGCTGTTCCGGTTGCCGGTGAGCGATCGCGACCTGTTCCACCTCGTCGAAGAGAAGGTCTACCGCGTGGTCGGCACCATGCTGAGCGAAGGCTTTCCGATCACCGAGTTCGTCGGCGGCCGTAAGAACCTCGACTCGACGTACACCAAGCTGCTGTCGAAGCCGGAAGCCACCGCCGCCGCCCTGTACGACAAGCTGCGGTTCCGCATCGTGACACGCACGCCCGACAACGTGCTACCGGTGCTCAACTACCTGACGGAGCAGCTGTTTCCGTTCAATTACGTGGTGCCCAAGCAGAGCACCAACTCGATCTTCGACTTTCGCAGCTACTGCCTCAAAACCCCGGGGCTGTCCGAGCTGGTGCCCCAATTTCAGGGCGACCCCGACGGCCCGCTGCCGAGCGACAACCGCTTCAGCGCGCCAAACTACCGGGTGATTCAGTTCGTCACCGACGTGCCGGTACGGGTGCCGCCACACTTGATGGAGTTTGCGCCCGCCGGCTCCGAAAACCTCGGCCCGATCGTGTACATGCTCTGCGAATTCCAGGTGCTCGACGCCGAGAGCGAGGCGCACAACGAGACCGGCGACGCGAGCCACGACGCCTACAAGCATCGCCAGCGCGAAGCCGTCTTCCGTCGCCTCCGGCTCGGCTCCCGTCCCGACCCCAAAAAACCCGACTGAGCCGGCAAGCCGACAATTTCGCATCATTCGTGGCGTTCGCGCTGTAAGCGCGGATAAAATTGGAGTAACCAGGGCGTCTTATGCGGCTGCACAGCGCCAAGGTCCCTGAGATTTCGCACCTGATGGTGCATTCGCTCACCGCTGCCGGTGACATCGAGACGGAGTCTCCGAAGGAGGTCGAGCTCGACGTGCAGGCCGTGCTGAACCAGTTCATCACCGACGAGCAGGAGGTCAGCGACAAAGCCAAGGACGTCCTGGCCCAACGCGGGCTGCCGCAGAGCGAGCTCGGTCGCATCAAGAAGCTGCTCGCCGACGAGCGCAAGATCAAGCTGGGCGACGACGCCATCGACTACTTGCTCGATCAGCTGGTGGAGATGCTGATGCACTCCGCCAACGTCGACGAGATCTTCGCCGAAGATTTCGAGCTGCGCCGCAAGCTGCGCGATCCGCTGCGCAAGCAGGCGGCCGTCGATCAAGACATCGACACCGAGGTTCGCAGCAAGATCAAGCACGTCAAGGAAGGCACCGCGGTCTGGGAAGTCGAGTACCGGCGCATGATGGACGACATCAAGCGCCGCAAAGGACTGTAAGCGCGGATGCAGCCATGCGCAGCATGACCGGCTTCGGCTGCGGCGAAGCAGAGCTCGACGGCAACAAACTGACCTGCGAGCTGCGCGCGCTCAATCACCGGTTTCTCGACGTGCGCGTGCGCATGTCGGAGGACCTGGCGTCCCACGGCTTCTTCGTCGAGCAACTGGCGCGCGAACGCCTCTCACGCGGCCGCTTCGACATCGCGGTGCGGCTCGATGACGGCGTCGCCAAGACGCGATTTTCGCTGCCGCGAGCGCGCGCGGTGTACGAAGGGCTTTTACAGTTGCGCGACGAGCTCGCGCCTGGCACGGACGTGCCGGTGGCGGCCCTCGCGTCTCTACCCCAGCTTCTGATCGACACCTCGCGCGGCACCGACGACGGCCTGGAGCGCTGCCTGACGGCCGCCTTCTCGGCCGCGCTAACCGGCCTCGACGAGATGCGTGCCCGCGAGGGCGAAGCGCTCGGTCGGGAGCTGCGCGAGCGCCTCGCCAGCGTGCGCAGCTCCTCCGAGCAGGCCAAGGGCCTGAGTGAGGGCGCCGCCGAACGCCAACTGAACCGACTGCGCGAGCGGGTGGCCCGTCTACTGTCAGAGCTGCCCGGGGCGCCCGACGCGAGCCGGCTCGAGACGGAGCTGGCGCTGATGGCCGATCGCAGCGACGTGACCGAAGAGCTGGTTCGCTTCGACAGTCACTGTGAGCAGTTCGAGGCGCTGCTCGCGGACGCGACCCCCGTCGGACGCCGGCTGGAGTTCTTGTTGCAAGAGATGTCGCGCGAGGCGAACACCCTCGGCTCGAAGAGCCAGGACGTGAAGCTTTCTCACCTCGTGGTCGACATCAAGAGTCAGCTCGAGAAGATCAGGGAGCAGGTCCAAAATGTCGAATGAACGGCCGCTACTCTTGATCATTTCTTCGCCCTCCGGCGCGGGCAAGACCACGCTGACCTCGCGCTTACTGTCGGAGGTGCGGGGCCTGACTTTCAGCATCTCGCACACCACCCGCAAGCCGCGGCACAACGAGACGGACGGCAAGGAATATCACTTCGTCTCTCGCGCAGAGTTCGAGCAGCTGATCGATCAAGGCGCGTTTTTGGAGTGGGCCGAGGTGCACGGCAACCTGTACGGCACGAGCCGCGCCGAGATCGAGCGGCGCCAGGGTGACCGTGGCATCGTTTTCGACATCGACCACCAGGGGGCGCGTCAGATCAAGTGCGCCGCGCCCGACTCGGTGGCGGTGTTCATTCTTCCGCCGAGCATGGCCGTGCTCGAGCAGCGCTTGCGCGGCCGCGCTAGCGAAGACGAAGAGACGGTGCAGCGCCGCTTCAGCGTCGCCAAGGGCGAGATCGCTCACTATGGCCTTTTCGACTACGTGCTCGTCAACGCCGAGCTCGACGAAGCCACTCGCAAGCTGATTTCGATCTTTCTCGCCGAGGAATGCCGCCGGAGCCGCGTCGCGACCCTCGCCGAGCAATTTTTGGCGGAAGGCCGCCGCTGACGCGCGGGCAGGACGGCATCACGTCGTGCACCGCTTCTTACATTCAATCGAAAGCTCCGACCCATGACCCAGTACGCAACCCGCAGCAAAGAGATCGCCGACCACGTCTTGATCGTAGGCTCGATGGCCTTCGACGACCTCGAGCTCCCGAGCGTCAACGCTAAAGACGTGGTGGGGGGCGCCGCGACCTACGCCGCGTATGCGGCGAGCCTATTTTCGCCGGTGCGCATCGTGGCGGTCGTGGGCGACGACTTTCCGCGCAGCGTCCTCGAAGAGCTGGGCGAGCGCCAGGTCGACTGCGCTGGCGTCGAGCTGGCCAAGGGTAAGACGTTCCGCTGGGCGGGTCGGTACGCCCAGAACCTGGCCAGCCGCGAGACGCTCGATACGCAGCTGAACGTATTCGCCGATTTCCGCCCGAAATTGCCGCCAAGCTTCGCCGATTCGCCGTTCGTGCTGCTCGGCAACATCCAACCCCAGCTCCAGCTCGACGTGCTGTCGCAGGTGAAGTCGCCGCGCTTCGTCGCCGCCGACACGATGAACTTCTGGATCTCGGGGGAGCGCAAGAAGCTCGGCGAAGTGCTGTCGAAGATTGACACGCTGATGATCAACGACGAAGAGCTGCGCCAGCTCGCCGAGATCCACAACATTCGGCGCGCCGCCGCCGCCGTGCTCAAGCTCGGCCCCAAGCGGCTCATCGTCAAGCGCGGTGAGTACGGCGCGATGCTGTTCGACAGCGACGGCGTCTTCTTCACGCCTGCCTACCCCCTCGAAGACGAGGTGGATCCGACCGGTGCGGGCGACAGCTTCGCGGGCGCGCTGCTCGGCTACCTTGCGGCGGCGGGCACGCTCGACGGCGCTTGCATGCGGCGCGGGCTGCGTCTGGCGAGCGCGGTAGCGTCGTTCTGCGTGGAAGGCGTCGGGCCGAGCAAGCTCAAGGTGGTGCACCGCGCCGACGTGATGATGCGGCTCGAAGCGCTGCGCTCGATCACGAAGACCGGCAGCTGAGCGGCGTCCCGCACTGGCCCCCAAAGAGCCGACGAGTCATCGTCGGCTCTTTTGCTTGTGCGCCCAGCATGGCGCCGCGTGGCGGTGCGAGTAACGGCCGCTTGCGCCCGCTGGCGTCGGACGAACCAACCGGTTTCATCCGAGGTGGGCGCCGGTCACACCTTGTCCCGAAATCTTGCTTGACAGGCAGCAGGCGGCCGTCCACTATACCGGACAAGTAGGGTTATCGACATGACCGCGCCGCTCATGCAATCGCTCCAACGCCGCGACTCAGCAGGCTTCGCGGCAATTTTTCGGCTCGTCTGTCGATCCTAAACCAGCCGCATGCCGCCCCTGCCCCGGGTCGGCTGAGCCGCGGCTTTCATTTGTTCTATCAGTCTACTTTTTCGATCGATTATACGTAGTATGGAGATTGCGCATGCACATCGCCCTCATAGGCGGTCTGGACCGGAGCGAGAGCCAGTACCGGCAGCTCGCGGAGCGCGCCGGGCATTCGATCGAGTGGCACACCGGCGATCTGGCGGGGCGCGGCGCCGGCACCCTCGACTCGATGATCGAGCGGTCCGACTTGGTGATCGTGGTGACGTCGGTCAACAGCCACGGCGCGGTTTGGCGTGCGCGCAAGCTCGCCAAGCTGCGAACCAAGCGACTGCTGCTGCTCGCGCGCTGCGGCGTTTCGAAGTTCGGGTCCGTCTTGTCCGAGCTGTCCACGCCCGGCGCGGCCTGGAAGCGCGTGAGCGGTTAGAGCTTCGCTTCTTGCCGTCTGGGACGGCGCGGCTGAACAGCCAACGCGAGCCAGGTTCGATTCCTGGGAGGAGCACCGTGAGCGAGCCGTGAAACGCGCCGCGCACTTTTTGGAGGATACGCATGCCCTTGAAAACGAGACACCAGCTAGCTTGCGTGGCGACGCTTGCAGGAGCCTTCCTGCTCCCGGCCGTCGCCCACGCGATCCCCTGCGACGACATCGACCTGCCTAACAAGATCTACGGCTCCGGCGGCAGCGCCGTCACCGCGACGCTGAAGGCGGTCATTCAGGCGCTTCAGAAGGATCCGAACGGCACCCCCGCCGAGCAGACCAACGTCTTCTATTCTGACCCCAACGCCTGCGACGGCTACGCCGCGTTTTTGACGGGAAAAGCCACCGGTACGTTCAAATACTGGATCCCGGGGCAAACCGCGGATCAGACGTGCGAAGCGCGCGCCGGTGGGCAGCCGGTCCAGTTCGCGCACATGGGTAACGCTGCCGACCTATGCGCCAACCCGGTGGTGCCGGACGGCATCGGTGACTTCGAGGCTCCGATCCAAACCGTCAATCTCATCACCGGGCTCGCGTCGAACGAGGTGTCGATCAGCGCCGAAGCTCTGTATTTCATCTACGGCTTCGGAACCGGCGGGCAAGTCGCGCCATGGACGGACGGCGCGGGCGTGTTCGCGCGCCAGTCGACGGCGTTCGTCACGTTTTTGGTCGGCGCGCACGCCAACATTCCTGCGACCGCGTTCGTCGGTCCCGGGAAGTGGGCGCCCGACAACGCCGGCGCCAAGCAGAAGAACGGCGACGTCGTCAGCGCGATCGAGACCTACGCCAACACCGGCGAGACCCAAGCCGCCCAGGCGCTCGGCTACGTCTCCGGCAGCACCGCCGACACCGCGCGTAACCGCGTCAAGACCCTCGCCTTCCAAGCTTTCGGCCAAACCTGCGGCGTCTACCCGGACTCAACCCTGACCGCCCTCGACAAGGTGAACGTGCGCAACGGCAAATATGCGCTGTGGGCGCAGGGCCACTATTTCACCGCCGTCGACGAGAACGGTGACCCGACCGACGCGCGGGTCGCCAACCTGATCGGCTGGTTCAGCGGCAAGGCTCAGGCTCCCGGAACCTCCGTCAGCGCATTCGAAGAGACGATCAAGGCAGGCGACATTCCCGCTTGCGCCATGGAAGCGAAGCGCGAGGGCACTGTCGGGGCGTTCTCGTCTTACGCCCCGCCCAAGCCCTGCGTCGGTCGGTTCGAGCACGTCGCGACGGGCAGCACCGAGCACGACGAGTGCGAAGCGGACACCGACTGCGGCGGTGATACCCCGAGCTGCAACTTCGGCTTCTGCGAAGCTTACCGTGGCGAAGGTGAGGAGGAAGGCTGATGCAAACGAAGCTCTCGATTCCCAAGGCCTTGTGCGGCGCGCTCGCGCTCTCGCTGGCATTGCAAGCCTGCGGCGACGACGATAACCCGACGCCGCCCAACGACGTGACTCCGACCGCCGGCGCGAGCTCGCGCGGCGGCAGCGGCGGTAAGGCCGGCACTGGCAACACCGACGCGGGTGGCGACGGAGCCGGCGAGTCCGGCAAGGGCGGCACGAAGTCCACCGGTGGCACCAAGAGCACCGGCGGCGGCACCAAGAGCACCAGCGACGGCGGCGCGGAGCCGGTCGGCGGGGGCGGCGCGGGCCCGGATCCGCAGCCCGCGTGCGACCTGCCCGAGCTCGGCGAAGACGGCTGCTTCAATTGCCCCGTCAACGGCGAGACCAAGCAGTGGCTGAACCGCTGCGTCGATAGCGACTGCGAGCCGTTCGACAACAGCCCGGCGCGCTTGCCGCTGCTCGAGGCGGATGGGTCGCTGCCCGACCTGCCGACCTGAATCCAGAAGAAACGTAGTCCCATCGATCGAGAGAGCTCTCCCGTGGTCGCCACGCTTCGTCACTCCCCAATCGCCACCGCTCACGCGGCCGCGCGCGTGTCGACCACGGCGAGCTCTCGTTCACTCTTTCTCGGAACGTCCCTTGCTCAGATCCAGCGTCTCTCTCTTCTCCACGCTACCCTTTGCTCTCGCCTTTTCATGGACGGCCGCCGCGAGCGGGCAAACCCCGCCCCCCGCCCCGCCCGACGACGACGGCGAGCTGGAAGTTCCGGCGTCGCCCGCGGCCCCGTCCGCACCGACGACCACTGTACCGGCGCCGGCGACCACTGAGTCTCCGGCGGCCTCCCCCCAACCGATCGCGCCGCTGGTCACGGCGCACGCCGCCTCCGCCGCCGATGCACCGGCGCCGGCCGAGCAGGCGCTGGCAGGTGAACCGCCCCGCGACGTGCGCCCGCCGGTCGAGGTCGCGGGCGTACGAATCTCTGGCTACGCCCAAGCGCAGTACCAGCACAGCGATCTCTCCGAAGATCAGCTGCAGCAAGGCGGCGCTCCGCTCAATCAAGATCAATTTTCGGTGCGGCGTTTTCGCGTGCGCCTGGATCGGACGTGGGACTTCGCGTCGGCCTCGCTGGAGCTGGACGCCAACACCGTGCGCGGACCCCGCGTCGGCATCCGGCGGGCGGAGGCGTCGCTGTTCTATCGCGGCCAGCACGCAGAAGATGCCGCGCCGCTGGTGATGCTCACCGCAGGCATCATCGACATTCCGTTCGGTTTCGAGCTGCTCGAGTCGGCCCGCAGCCGCTGGTTCATGGACCGCTCGATCGGCAACGGGGCCCTGTTTCCGACGGAGATGGACGTCGGCGCCAAGCTGTCCGGCGCCGTATCGTTCGTGCGCTACGCGGTCGCGGTCATGAACGGCGAGCCCGTCGACAATGGGTTGCCGCGCGATCCGAACGCCGCCAAAGACGTGATCGGCCGATTCGGCGCCCAGGGCAACCTGACCCCCCAGCTCGAGCTCGGGGGCGGCACCTCGTTCGCCGTCGGCAAAGGCTTTCATGCCGGGCGCGACGCCACCAAGTCGAGCGTCGTGTGGAGTGACGCAAACGAGGACGGCGCCTACGCGCCAACGGAGTCGATGGGCGTGCCCGGTACCGCCGCCACCGCATCCGAGAGCTTCGATCGCTGGGCGATCGGCGTCGACCTCGGCGTCGCGCTCCAGACGCGGTTAGGCCGGTCGAAGCTCTACGGCGAGGCGTTCGTCGCCAGCAACTACGATCGCGGCTTCTCCCCCTCCGATCCCGTGACGACTCGGCTCGATGCGCGCCAGGCCGGCGGCTACCTCGCGTTCACGCAAGAGCTGACGCGCTATGCCATCGTCGGCTTTCGGGCTTCGTACTACGACCCGAACTCGGACATCATCGAGGTGCGCGGAGGGCAGACCCTACCAAAGACGCAGTCGGTGAAGACGTTGTCGCCGCTGGCCGGCGTCGTGCTGCCCGGCCGTGCGCGGCTCCTCTTTCAGTACGACTTCATCCGCGACTACCTGGCACGCGACAGCGTCGGTGTGCCCGCCGATGCCGACAACAACCAGTGGACGCTCCGCTTGCAGGTGGAGCTATGAACGCGCGCGGCCTGTTGCTCGGTGGCGCGCTGGCGATGAGCGGCTGCGGCAGTGAGCCGCTGACGACCGCGCTCGAAGAGCCGATCCGCGTCTCCGACGCGCAGTTCCGTGAGGGGGCGCTGCCAGGCCTGCCGCCGCTCACGGCCGCCGAAGTCAACGCCGGGGTCGTGCCGAAAGCGCCGAGCGTCTCCGGCGTCAGCCTGCTGAGCGCGCTGATTCCGGCACACGAGCCGGCCCGAACCATCACCGGCTTCGCGAGCGAGGGCTCGCAGGCGGTCGGCGTTCGCTTCGCCGACTTGGGCACCGGCTACTGGCTGTTGCCGACGCGCGAGGTGGACACCGTCAACGACGACGCGCTCGCCTGGCGTATCCGCGCCGCGTTCGGCGAGTCGGCGCGGCCGGGAAAACACCAGCTGCTTTTCGCGGCGATCGACGCCGCCGGCCGCTCTGGCAACCAGGTCGGGCTGACCCTGTGCTTGGAGCCGGAGATCCCCGACAACGGCAGCGGCTGCGACCCCACGAGGGCGCCGCCGGCGCTGGTCGTGAGCTTGGGTTGGGATGCGCCCGTCGATCTCGACCTGCGCGTAGTGACGCCCAGCCACAAAGTCGTCGACTCCAAGCATCCAACCACCGCCGACGAAGACGAAGACGGCAAGCTCGACCGCAGCGCACCCGGGCTCGGGTCGATCGACTACGACTCCTTCGCGGGCTGCGTGCCCGACGGCCGGCGCCGCGAGAGCTTGGTCTTTCGAGACACGCCCGCGCCCGGCACCTATCTCGTCTACGCGAATCTATTCGACGCCTGCGATCAGCCTGGCGTCGCGTTCGACGTATCGGTCCACCGCGCCGTCGCCGGCGAAGAGCCCGACACGCTCCGACTCGAGCAGGCCTCGCATCAAGCCGGTCAGCTCCAGGCCGGCCACGCCAACGGGGGCGGCGGGCTCGGTCTGTTCGTCACCAGCTTCACCATCCGCTAACGCGAAATCTCGCCAAAAAGAAGGCAAATTCCGATGTTGATTGAAAGGCTCCTCAAAGTCGCGCTCCTGGGCAGTGAGTGGATTCTCTACCTGCTACTGGCGCTGTCGGTGTTCTCGATCGCGACCATGGTCGAACGCTGGCGCTACTTCAGCCGCTTCAGCGGCGATGGTGAGAAGCTGCGCGCCAAGCTCGGCAAGCTGCTCGACCGTGACGACCTCGAAGGCGCCGCCAAGTTGCTCGACGCGAGTCGCACCGTCGAAGCACGCGTGTCACGCGAAGCCCTACGCTGGGCCCCGAGCGGCCCCGAAGCGATGGCGGACGCGGTGGACAGCGAGCTGTCTCGCGTCAAAAAGGAGCTCGAGCGCGGGCTGAGCTTCCTCGGCACCCTCGGCAACAACGCGCCGTTCGTCGGCCTGTTCGGCACCGTTTTGGGCGTGATCATGGCGTTTAGCGCGCTCGGCAAGGGCGACCAGAACACCTCCGCGATGGGCGGCGTGATGTCGGCGATCGCGGAGGCGCTGGTAGCGACCGGCGTCGGTCTGTTCGTGGCGTTGCCGGCCGTCGTCGCCTACAACGCGATCCAAAAGCGCATCGGCGAGGTCGAGACCGACGTGCAGTCGCTCACCAAGCTGATCAGCGCTTACCTCAAGGCGGGGCGGGGCGCCCCGGGTCGGCTCGAGCACGAGCGCGACGCCGTCGCCCCCAGCAGCGCGCGCGGCCACGAGTCGAGCAGCCGCGTTCAGGCCGCAGGAGCCGTCTAGCCATGGCCTCCGTCGGCTCGGCCTCGTCGCGACGCGGCGGCATCGTCGGCATCAACGTGACGCCGATGGTCGACATCGTCCTCGTGCTGCTGATCATCATGATGGTGTCGGCGACCTACATCGTCTCGCAGAGCTTGAAGGTCGAGTTGCCGAAGACGGCGTCGTCCGACGAGACCGTGAGCAAGACGTACGTCGTGACGATCACCAAAGATGGTCAATATCTGTTCAACGACAAACCGACGACCAAGCAGGAGCTCCCCGCCCTGCTTCGCGGCGCCAAGGCCGAAAATTCGAGCTTGAACCTGGTGATCACCGCCGACGAAGCCGCGCGTCACGGCGCCGTAGTCGCCGTGATCGATCTGGCCAAGGTCGAAGGCATCACCAAGTTCGCCATCAACGTCGAAGCAAAGCAGTAGCGGATCATGATCAGCGGTCGTACGGCCTTCATCGCCTTCAGCTTGATTGCGCACGTCGCGGTGGCGTTCGGTATCGACAATATCGATACCAAGAAGCCGCACGCGGCGACGTCGATCGAGATCGCGGAGGTCAAGAAGCCAGCCAAGAAGGAGCCGCTGCCGCCAGCCGACATCGATCCGCCGCGCAAGCCGGAGCCACCGAGCCGCGAGCGGCGCGCCGCCGCCACGCCCGCGGAAGCACCGCCGCCTCCAGAGGCGCCCCTCAAGGCCGCGCCCCTCGCGGAGCTGCCTGACTTCGGTCTCGCCCTGAGCGGCGGCATCGACGGCACGGGCGTCGCCCTCCCCAACGGGGCGGGACCCGCCGGCGGCCCTCGCCAAGCCGCAGCCGCGAAGGCAGCGCCGCCACGCAAAATCGCGGCCCAGGATCCCACGACCCGCGGCCTCGATCCTTGCGCGGAGGCCGCGGCCAAACCCAAGCCGCGCAGCGTGCCGCAGCCGGTCGGCACCGAGGCGGCGCGCGCCGCTGGCGTCGAAGGCAAAGTCCGCGTCCAGCTCACGGTCGACGAGTCGGGACGGGTGGTCGACGTGAAGCTGCTGCAAGGCCTCGGCTACGGCCTCGATGAAGCGGCGCTCGCGGCGGCCAAACGCGCCGAATTCGAGCCTGCGGTGCGCTGTGGCAAGCCCGCACGCGCCACCTTCAACATTTCCATGCGCTTCACGCTCTGATCCGCATCCCTCGAAAGCTCGATCTTGCTTCGTATCGTTCTCACCCGTCGCTGGCCGCGACCTATCGCCTGGCTATCGCTCGTTGCCGCGCTCGCGGCGACCTGCCCCGCTCACGCTCAACAAGGCGCGGCGCCTGCCGTCGGCGACGAGGCCGAGCGGCCCAAGCTGACCAAGCCTCCCAGGTTGGTGAAATTCGTCGAGGCCCCTTACCCCGAATCGGAGAAAGCTGCCGGCCAGCAAGCGTCGGTCGTGCTGCAAATCGCGATCTCGGCCAGCGGCGCCGTCGACCAAGTCCAGGTCGTGAAGGGCGCCGGCGCCGCGTTCGATCGGGCCGCCGCCGACGCGGTGGCCCAATTCGCCTTCGAGCCGGCCGAGATCGACAATCGACCGGCGCCGATTCGGATTCAGTATCGCTACGACTTCGTGCTCAAAGAAGAGGCGCCCACCACCGGCGTCTTGAGCGGCATCGTCAAGCAGCGCGGCAGCGGCGAGCCGATGCCGGGCGTGGCGGTATCGCTCGACGACGGCACCTCGAGTCGAACCGACGCCGAGGGCCGCTTCGAGCTCCCCGAGCTCACGCCAGGGCCCCACACCGTGACGCTCTCCGGTGAAGCGCTGAAGGGCCTCCAAACTCGAGAAACGATCGTGGCCGGTGAGCAGCTGAAGGCTACCTACGAGGTCGACCTCGCCCCCACCAAGCGCGCAGGCGACGCGCCTGCCGGCGACGATGACGATGACGACCTCGAGATCGTCGTCGTCCTACCAACCCTCACCAAGCAGGTAGTGTCGGTGAAGGTCGAGGCCGACCAGGCCCGGCGCGTCGCTGGCACGCAGGGCGACGTGCTCAAGATCGTCGAGAACATGCCGGGGGTGGCCCGCGCCAGCGCGGGCTCCGGTCAGGTCGTGGTCTGGGGTGCTTCGCCGGAAGATACCCGGGTCTACGTGGACGACGTGCGGGTGCCGTTGCTCTACCATTTCGGCGGGCTTCGCTCGGTGGTGCACACCGATCTGGTGGGGTCGGTAGAGCTTACCCCGGGCGGCTACGGCTCCAGCTACGGCCGCGGCCTGGGCGGCTTGATCACCGTCGCGCTGCGCGATCCGGACACGCAGCGGCTGCACGGCTCGGCGCAGGTCGACGTGCTCGATGCGTCCCTGTCCGCCAGCGGGAAGCTCGCCGACGGCTGGACCTTCGCCGGCGCCGCCCGCAAGAGCCACTTGCATCGCGCGCTCAGCGCCGCCACCGATCGCGACGTCGGCGAATATTTTCCAATCCCCCACTATTACGACGGGCAGCTGCGCGCTCGCCGCCAGCTGGGCGAAAAGCGCTACGTCGAGCTGGGCGGGCTGCTCTCGTCCGACCGCGTGTCACGCACCGTCGGCAGCGATGACCCGAATGAACGTAAAGACGAGACCAAGCGTCTCGCCTTCCAGCGCGTCTACGCGCGCTACGTCGCGACCCAGGCGGACGGCAGCGAAATCCGCGTCACGCCCTGGTTCGGGCGGGACCGCTCGAGCCTCACGGCCGCGTTTGGCGCCACCCCCACCGAGCTGACGGTGAGCACGACCAGCTTCGGCGCGCGCCTGGTGTATGCCACGCGCGTCACCGATCTGTTGACCAGCAGCGTCGGCCTCGATTTGGAAGCCAGCAGCAGCAGGGCCCATCGCGCCGGCTCGGTCAGCACGCCGCCACGCGAAGGCGATGCGCGCACCTTCGGTCAACCACCCTCGACCGAGATCAACAGCAGCAACTGGCGGGCCATTCAAGGTAGCGCCGCCCCCTACGTCGAAGGTGACTTCGGATTGCTCGGCGGCCAGCTGCACGTGGTGCCGGGGCTCCGCGTGGAGCCGTTCTTCCTCGCCATCAACCGGCGCGCCCCCGAGGATCCCGTCGTCCCGCCGATCGGCGCTTATACCTCCGATCTCGCGGTGCAGCCGCGCGTCTCGGTTCGCTACGCTCCGAGCGAGCGAGCCAGCTTCAAGCTAGCCTGGGGACGCTATTCGCAAGCTCCGCAGGTCGAAGATCAATCGCCCGTCTTCGGCAACCCCCTGCTCGGCACCGCGCGCGCCAGCCACTACCTGGCGAGCACCCAGGTCAACGTCACCGCCAAGCTGAGCGCAGAAACGACGGCGTTTTACTCGCGCTCCGACGACTTGACGGTGCGTAACTCGTCGCTTTCGCCGCTGCTCGGGCAAGCGTTGGTCGCCCAGGGCCAAGGCCGCGCCTACGGCGCGCAGTTCTTGATCCGCCGCCAGCTCGATCGCGGATTCTTCGGTTGGGTCGCGTTCACGGTGATGCGCGCCGAGCGGCGTGACAACGAGGCGGCGCCCTGGCGCCTGTTCGACTTCGATCAAACACACGTGCTGACGGCGCTGGCTTCCTACGAGCTGGGTCACGGCTTCGACGTTGGCGTGCGCTTCCGCTACGCCACCGGCTTGCCCCGTACGCCGGTGGTCGGCGCGTACTACGACGCACGACGCAACTTGTACGAGCCGGTGCTCGGCGCGCGCAATTCAATCCGCATCCCGGCCTACGCGCAGCTCGACGTGCGCGTCTCGAAATCCTTCCCGATCGCGGGGACCAAGGCCGAAATCTACGCTGACGTGCAGAACGTGACCGATCGAGAGAACGCCGAGGAGCTCATCTACAGCCAAGACTACGCAGAGAGGCGCACGATTCGCGGCTTGCCGATCTTGCCCGTAGTCGGCGCGCGCTGGGAGTTTTGAAAATGAAGAATCGAAGCACCCTCACCCTCGCCGGCGCCGCGCTGGGCGGCGCGTTGCTCGGCGGCTGCGTGCCCGACTTCGCGACCGACCTATCGGAGCTGCGCGAGCCGCGCCTGCTCGCTATTGCCTCGGATCCAGCGGAGGCGGGCGCCGGTAAGCCGGTGCGGCTGACGGCGCTCGTCGCCGTGCCCCCTGGCTCGTCGCCTCCGCCCCTCGACTGGAGCTTGTGCCTCGCGCGCAAGTCGCTGACCGAGCTCGGACCCATCAATCCACTTTGCCTCGGTGGCAGCGCCGACGAGCCCGAGGCGGACGCAGCGGGCGGCGAGGCCACGCACGTCAGCCAAATCCTCGGCCGCGGCGCGAGCGCCGAGGGCAAGCTCGGTGCCGACGTTTGCAAGCTATTCGGCCCCCTACGGCCGTCGCCGAAGCCAGGTGAGCCGGCGGGGCGCCCCGTAGATCCTGACATCACGGGCGGCTTCTACCAGCCGGTGATCGCGAGCCTGGGCGGCGTGCCGTCGCTCGGGGCGATCCGCATCGACTGCGATCCGACGAACCTCAACCGCGACGACGCCCTCGCCTACCGGCGCCGATACCGAAGGAACGAAAGCCCGCGCCTCGCCGCGCTCGCGATTCGAACCGGTAGCTCACGGCGCGAGCTCGACGCTTCGCCGCTCGAGGTGAAAGCGGGCAGCAATGTCGAGCTCGAAGCCAGCTGGGACGATTGTCCCGACGTCTCGGCTTGCGGCGACGGCTACTGCACCGCCGACGAAGACGCCAGCAGCTGCCCCGACGATTGCACCACCGGTGAGGTGCACGGCTGCGCTGGAGCCGAGTCATACGTCTGGTACAACCGCGAATCGCAGCGCATCGAGCCGCGCCGCGAGGCGATCACCGTCGCCTGGTACGCGTCGAGCGGCCGCTTCGACAGCGAGCAGACCGGGCTCGCCGAACCCGAAGCCGCACTTCACACGAGCACGGGCAACGTTTGGCGCGTCGGCGCTGTGCCTGGCAGCGCGACGCTGTGGCTGGTCATCCGAGACAGCCGTGGTGGGCAAAGCTGGCGCCAGCAGCCAGTGCTTGTCGCGCCGTGAGCGCCGGCGAGCACCCAAATACCGAGGCATATCGGGTCGTTGAAAATGTGGCTTTGACTTTCGACCATCAACGACTATTCCCTATCGACTAGATAGAGTGATCATCACCCGCAAGACGACCTACGCGCTTCGAGCGCTCAAGCACCTGGCGGCGCACGGGGGCGAGCTCACGCTCACTTCGCGCATCGCCGAGCAAGAGGGCATTCCGCAAAGGTTTCTGGAAGCCATCTTGCGCGAGCTGTCCCGGCACGGCGTGCTGCAGGTCAAGCGCGGGCGCGGCGGTGGTTACTCGCTTCGGCCGAAGCCGGAGGATCTGACGATCGCGCGCGTGATCGACATCGTCGACGGGCACGCGTCGCAGTTCGCCTGCCTCGATCCCGTAAGCCCGAAGCGCTGCCAGGAGTGCCCGGGCCCCGGCACCTGTGCGGCCCAGGTCGTGCTCAACCAAATGGGCGTCGCCTCGCAGCGCGTCCTGCAAAGCATGACCCTCGCCGATCTGATCGTTCCCCAACTGGAAGCCTCCAACCAATGACCTCGCCTAAAATCTCTTCGTCTGGACTCGCCCGTCGCGCGTTGCTGTTGCTGTCGCTCGCCGTCGGCTTGGCGAGCTGCAGCAAGTCGCGCGCTTCTTCGCAAGCGACCGGCTCGGGGTCATCGGCGGTGACCGCGGGCGCAGCGCCCGTTACCCTGCTCAACGTATCGTACGATCCGACGCGCGAGCTCTACACCGCCTTCAACGCTCACTTCGCCAGGAAGTGGGAAGCCGAGCACCATCAGAAGGTCACCATCAACCAATCGCACGGCGGGGGCGGCAAACAAGCCCGCGCCGTGATCGACGGCCTGGAGGCGGACGTCGTCACCCTCGCCGTCGCCTACGACGTGAACCAGCTCCACGACAAGGCCAAGCTGATCCCGCAGAGCTGGCAGTCACGGCTCGAGCAAAACAGCGCGCCCTACGTGTCGACGATCGTGTTCGTCGTTCGCTCCGGCAACCCGCAGCAGATCAAAGATTGGAACGATCTGGCGCGCCCGGGCGTGAAGGTCATCACCCCCAACCCCAAGACGTCGGGCGGCGCGCGCTGGAACTACCTGGCCGCTTGGGGCTACGCCCTCAAGCAGCCGGGCGGCGACGACGCGAAGGCCCAAGCCTTCGTGGAGAAAATTTACAAGAACGTACCGGTGCTGGACTCGGGCGCGCGCGGCTCGACGACCACGTTCGTGGAGCGCGGCATCGGCGACGTGCTGGTCACGTGGGAGAACGAGGCCCTGCTCAGCGTGAAAGAGCTCGGCAAGGGCAAGCTCGAGATCGTCGTTCCATCGGTGAGCATCCTGACCGAGCCGCCCGTGACCGTCGTCGACAAGGTCGTGGACAAGCACGGTACGCGCGCGGTCGCCGAGGCCTATTTGAAGGAGCTCTACAGCCCCGAAGGCCAGGAGATCGCCGCCAAGAACTTCTACCGCCCGCGTAACGCCGACGTCGCCGCCAAGTACAAGGACCAGTTCCCCCCGATCCAGCTGTTCACCGTCGACGAGCTGTTCGGCGGCTGGTCGAAGGCGCAGCCGGCGCACTTCAACGACGGCGGTCTGTTCGACAAGATCTACAAACCTTCGAAGTGAAGCCGATGGCCAAGAGCTCCTTCACGTTACGCCGGCGCGGCGTCTTACCCGGCTTCGGCCTGACGCTCGGGTACACCGTGTTCTATGTCGGGCTACTCGTCCTCCTACCGTTGTTCGCGATGGTGCTCAAAGCCAGCACCCAAGGCTTCTCGGCCTTCGTACACGCCGTCAGCGACGAGCGGGCGCTGGCCGCGTACTGGTTGAGCTTCACGACGGCGCTGGCCGGCGCTGGCATCAACGCCGTATTCGGGGTGGTGGTGGCGTGGGTGCTGTCTCGGTACACGTTTCCGGGCAAGAGCCTGCTCGACGCGCTCGTCGATCTGCCGTTCGCGTTGCCGACGGCGGTGGCGGGCATCGCGCTCACCGCCGTTTATAGCGAAAATGCCTGGCTCGGCGGCAAGCTGCTCAGCATGGGCGTCAAGGTTGCGTTCACCCAGCTCGGTATCATCGTCGCCCTGACCTTCATCGGCATTCCGTTCGTGGTGCGCACCGTGCAGCCGGTGCTCGAAGAGCTGGACACCGACGTCGAAGAAGCGGCGGCCCTGCTCGGCGCGGGCCGCCTCGCCACGTTCCGGCGCGTGATTTTGCCTAGCTTGGCGCCGGCGATCCTGACCGGCTTCGCGCTCGCGTTCGCGCGCGCGCTCGGCGAGTATGGCTCGGTCGTGTTCATCTCCGGCAACATGCCGATGAAGACGGAGATCGCGCCGCTCTTGATCGTGACCAAGCTCGAGCAGTACGACTACGCGGGCGCGACCGCCATCGCGACCGTCATGCTCGGGGCCTCGTTCCTGCTGCTGTTCGGCATCAACCTGTTGCAGCGCTGGGCGCGGAGGGCGGAGGCGTGAGCGGCATCATCGCGACGGTGCAGGCCGGCTCGGGCCGGCGCCACAGCGAAGTGGCGGCGGAAGCGCCGTGGGTGCGCGCGACCCTGATCGGCGTCGCGGCGCTGTTTCTCGGGATCACGGTGCTGCTGCCGGTGTCGGTGGTGTTCGCGTCCGCGTTCTCCAAGGGCTTCACCCCATTCTGGGCCGCCGTCAGCCAACCGGAGACCCTCTCCGCCATCCAGCTCACGCTTCTCACCGCCGGCATCGCGGTGCCGCTCAACGCCGTCTTCGGGGTCGCCGCCGCGTGGCTCGTCTCGCGCTACGACTTTTGGGGCAAGAGCGCGCTCGTCACCCTGATCGATTTGCCGTTCAGCGTCTCGCCGGTGATCTCCGGCTTGATCTTCGTGCTGCTGTTCGGCGCGCAAGGCTTGTTCGGGCCGTGGCTGTCGGAGCACGACGTCAAGATCGTGTTCGCGGTGCCTGGCATCGTGATCGCGACGACGTTCGTCACGTTCCCGCTCGTCGCGCGCGAGGTGCTGGCGGTGATGCAAGCGCAAGGCAGCGACGAAGAAGAAGCGGCGCTCACGATGGGCGCGAGCGGCTTTCAGATCTTGACTCGCATCACGCTGCCCAAGGTGCGATGGGGCGCGATCTACGGCGTGATCTTGTGCAACGCGCGCGCGATGGGCGAGTTCGGGGCGGTGTCGGTGGTCTCCGGGCACATTCGCGGTCAAACCAACACGCTGCCGCTGCACGTCGAGATCCTGTACAACGAATACAATTTCGTCGGCGCGTTCGCGGTCGCGGCCCTGCTCGCGTCGCTGGCGCTCGTCACCCTGCTCGTCAAAAAGAGCATCGAGCTCAACGCCGCGCTCAAGGCTCGGCGACTGGCGCAAAGGGCCGACCACGACCGCCGCTCGCTGGTTCCGAGCTCCCTCCGCCCCGCGAACGCCCTCCACCCGTCCCCCGCCCCCGCTCCCAACACCGGTCACTAAGCATGAGCGTCGAAGCAACCCATCTCGTCAAATCGTTCGGCGCGCGCGCGGACGTGGCCGCCGTCGGCGGCGTGTCGTTCAGCGCCCCCGAGGGCAAGGTCACGGCTCTGCTCGGCCCGTCGGGCTCCGGCAAATCGACGCTCTTGCGGCTGATCGCCGGCCTGGAAGAGCCGGACTCGGGCACCATCCGCATCGCCGGCGGTGACGTCACGAGCGTTCCGGTGAGGCGCCGCGAGGTCGGCTTCGTCTTTCAGAGCTACGCGTTGTTCCGGCACATGACGGTGCGCGACAACATCGCGTTCGGCATGGAGATCCGCAAGGCCTCGAAGGCAGCCGCCGACGCCCGGGTGCGCGAGCTCTTGTCGCTGATTCAGCTCGAAGGCTACGAGAACCGCTTTCCCGCCCAGCTCTCGGGCGGCCAGCGCCAGCGCATCGCCCTCGCCCGCGCCCTCGCCACCGAGCCGAAGGTCCTGCTGCTCGACGAGCCGTTCGGCGCTCTCGACGCCCAGGTGCGCATCGAGCTGCGCGAATGGCTGTCCCGCTTTCACGAAAAAACCCGGGTCACCACCCTGCTCGTCACCCACGATCAGGAAGAAGCGCTCGAGCTGTCTCAGCACGTCGTGCTGCTCAACGGCGGCCTGGTCGCGCAGGCGGGGGCGCCACACGAGCTCTACGATCACCCGGCCAGCCCTTTCGTGGCTTCTTTCCTGGGGGGCGCGAACGTGATGCGGAGCCGCGCCCAAGACGGTCGTGAAGTCAGCACGTTCGTGCGCCCGCACGACGTGCGCCTGGCCAAGCCGCAAACCGACACCAGCTCGCTCGAGCTCGCGACCGTCGAGCGGCTCGCGCGCATCGGCGGCAACGTCAAGCTCACCGTCACGCTGCCGAGCGGCGAGCCCATGAGCGTCCAGGTGTCGAAGCTCGAGCTCGATCAGCTCGGCATCTCGCTCGGCGACCGCGTGATGGTCGACGTCACCTCCGCCCAAGTCTTCGTCGACGACTACGCGATTTGAGGGTACCGGCGCGCGGCGCCGCTCTCCATTGGCGCGCGGCCTCCGCCGCAGCGACCCCGGCGACCTACGCCGCGACGATGCGCGCGTGCTCGTGCGAGTCGTCGGCGTCGAGCTCGGCGGCGGCTTCGAGCTCGGCGTCGATGCGCAGGGCGCTGGTAGCCGGACCGTCGAATCTGCGGCGCTCTTCCGCGACGAGCGCGACGAGCGCCTTATGATCGGCGACGCCGGTCTCGAGCAGCACGCGGATGTAGCCATCGACGTAGCCGTTTGCGCGCGCGAGCTTGGCGTGGGCGCCACCTTCGCGGCGCGCTTTCAGCATGTCTTGCACTAGGCCGCGGAGGTTTTCGAGCAGCTCGGGTTTGCTCTGGATCGCCATGGATTCGATGGGTATTCGAAGCGGCGATTCCGGGCCAAATTAGTGGGTACGGATACGGCTGGCGGCTGCATGACGCGGCGCATTACGGAGCCGCCGCCAGCGCTCAGGGGACGGAAGGTTCTCGCACAATCCCGCGAACGCTTTGGCAGTTTCGGGCGTTTTCAGATAAGAACCCGTGCAGATGGTGGCCGACAGCGCGTCCGAGGTCGTGGACAAGCTCCGCGAAGGAACGGATGTTGCCGCGCTTTCTGCCCTGGTTACGCGGGTTTCGCTCGCGTCGGCGGTGCTGAGGCGCCCCGATCTGGCGTCCAAGTTTCACGCGCCGGCGGCGGAGTCGCTCGCCGCCTTGCAGTCTACCGACATCACCGCCGAGCAGGCGCAGACGCCGTTCGGCAATCCGCTGAGCGCGCTCGAGCATGGACCGGAGGGACCGGCCGAGCGCCAGCTGCTCGGAGCCTTGCTCGCGATCGGCGTGTCGAAAGGGCTGCCCGAGGGCGAAGGCGACCGCGACGCGCTCGCAGCAGACCTGGTTTGGCTCGCGACCCACACCAGCATCGACGCCCTGGGGTTCTTGGATGCCGCGCTCAAAGAAGAAGCGGCCGGCATGTGGGAGGCGCTCGCGCACGTCGCTCGCGATCCGGAAGCTGTCGCGGCGGAGTTCGGCCGCGCCGAAGGGCTGATCGCTGTCGCCGCGATCGCGGCTAGCAAGAGCGAGGTCGCCCACCGCGCGCGACTGCACCTGAGCCACGCCGCCACCGACAGCGCCGTGCGCGCCCTGGCTGCCGGCGCCGTCACCGCCAACGCGGAGCGACTGGAAGGCGAGATGTCGCTCGCGCCGCTCGGTCCCGTCGTCACGACGATCATGGCCGTTACCCTGGTGCTGTTCGTGGTCCAGCTCGGACGGGCGTTGTTGCGCTGGGCGCTAGGTTTCAAGCGTCCCGCGTCGATCAGCCTCGGCCCCAACGGTCTGGAGCTGAGCCAACGCACGGAGCTGCTCGGCAAGGTGCTGCGCGAGCGCTCGATCGTTGTGCCGCTCGGCAGCCTGGTGCGAGTGACGCGCGAGACACGCTACGCGCGCATCGGCCTGTACGTGGGCCTCGTCGCGCTGGTGCTGGGCTCGTATTTCGGTATGGGGCTGTTCGTCGACGCGGTTCGCGTGCCGGGCGGCTCGGCATCGTTGCTCGGCCTGGCGGTGCTGATGATGGTCCTCGGGCTCGCTCTCGACTTCACGTTTTCGAACGCCTCCGACACGGTGCGCGGCAAGTGCCGCATGCTGGTCGTGCCGCAGCGCGGGCGCGTGTTTTGCCTCGGCTCGCTCGATCCGGCGCGCGCGGACGCGATGTTGGCGACGATCGCCGAAGCCGCCCGCGCCTGAGCGCCGGCGTCTGACGCGACGCTCTCGCGCGTGGCCAAAGGGTCCGCCGAGCTCGCTCCGCCGCCGCTGCCGGCGGAGCTCGCGACAGCTACGATATCGACACGCCGCCGCTCGAGCAGGTGCTCGTGCTCAGGTCGACGGAGTTTGGCTCGTATGCCGCGCTTCGCCACGCCTACGGTCGCACCATCGGCCGTCAGCTCGCCGACAACTACACGCCGCCACCTAGCGGTCCGGGATCGGTAACGCTAAGGCTCAGGGGCGCTGACCATCAGCGGGACACGGCGGGGCTCGGCGTCGGTACGACCACGGTCGGCGTGGGCACGACGGGAGCTGTCGGCGCCGCGGAGGCGGGCGAAGCGCGCGGCGCAGGCGCGCCGCCGAGAAAGCCGCGCGCCAGCTCCAAGATCGCCTGCACCTGTTTGCGCGGCAACACGAGCTCTCCCCGGATATCGGCGCCGTCCGCTTCGAAGCTGCCCTGGAGGTGCGAGGTGCCTAGCACGACCGCGCCCATCAGGCCGATGTCGAGCGCGTTGCGGAGCATCCGCGCATCCGCGATCGCTTTTTCTTCGCTTTCGTCGTGGGCCAGCACGTCGATGACGACACCGCCGTCGGCGCCAGGCGACAGCCGCAGCTCCGCGGAGGTGATGGTCTGGGGGATACTGACGCCCAGGCTGCGCAGCGGGCGCCAGGGCGTGTCGAGCTTGGCGAGCGCGATCTCGTCGCCCTTCGGCGCCGGCAAGCGGAACCGCTTCGAGAGCCTCCGCGCCGCCGCCTGCGCGCTCGCCGGCGCCACGACGAGGATTTGCGGCGATGGGAACACGAAGAAGCGCTCTCCGCGATCGGCGTGCGCTTTGGCCACCGGCACCGGTCCGTCGATCCAGCCCCCCTCCGGATCGCGGGCCACGAGGGCTTCGACGCCGTCGCGCACGCGGGCTTGCGGCAGGTTGAACTGAAGGATCGCGACGACGTCGCGCGAGTCGCGCAGCTGCGAGCCGACGATCAGCATGCGATCGACGTCCCGCACCGGATCGATCGCGGTAGGGCCGAAGAAGTCGCGCCATTGGTACACGTTCTTCAGCAGCGGTCCGATGCGATCGCCGAGCGGATGCTTGCGGACACGATCGTTGTGCACGAGCACCTGGACGTGAGCGTTCGGGTCGACGACCCGCTTGTCGCTGAGGCCTGCCACCGGGCTACCGATGCCCTCCCCCGGCCTCTTGGGCGCGGCGTCGGGCGGCGCGCCGGCGTCGGGCGGTCCGGCTGCGCCCGCGTCCGGCACGCCCGCGTCCGGCGGGTCGGCGGAAGCAGGAGGCTTGGGCTCCTGTTTCGGCTTCTTGGGCTTCTCCAGCGGCGCATCCGGTACTTTGGGCAGCTCCGGCGCCGCCGGTCCTCCCATCTCGGGCGCGGGCGCCGGCGCCGCCTCGGGCGGCTTGCTCGCCAGCGCCGCGCCTTCGTCGTCGATGAGGTCGAGCGGGATTTCGGTGACGGGAGGCAGCGCCGGCTCCTCCGTCTGGCCCCCCAAAAGGCTCACCAGACCCAAGAGCGCCGACAGCGGGGTGAGCGGCGCGTGCAGCACCACGGCTAGGGCCAAGAAGCGCCACATCCGTTTTGGCGTCGTGTCGAGAAGCACGCGCCGGCGCGTCGCAGAGTCCACGCCGAGACCATAGCCTCTCGCGAAGACCCGGGCGAATTCGGCCGTTTGGCCCTTGGCACGGCCGTCGCAGTGGCCGTGGCGCGAGCGCACGCGTAGAGAATTGGCTCGCGCGGCGCGACTGTGGAAAGACACGGCCTCAAGTGAACGTCAACGCTTCCCGAACCATGCTCAGGCCCAGCCTGGCGCTGATCTTCCTCGCTCTGGCTTGTGACAAGCAGCCGCCTCCCGGTGCAGACGGCGACGGCCAGGCACCCTCCCCCTCGGAGGCTCCCCGGGCCGGTTCGCCAGTTCTGCCCCGAGAGCTCGCGCCTAGCCCGTCCGCCTCGGCCGCCACGCCCGGCGCGTCCGCGGCGTCCACGGAGCCGGAGCCGCCGTACACCGGGCCTTGGTTCGCGGTGACATCACCGGCGGCCGGTGTCTACAGCGACATGACGTTCGAGCGCGGCAAGAAGCTCGGCTTCATGCGCAGCGGGGGCCGAGCACCGGTCGAACCGCAAAAAATCGAGAAGAAGAACTGCACCTCGGGTTGGTACAAAGTCCGAAGCGGCGGCTTCGTGTGCGGCAACTACGGGACGCTCAATCTGTCGAGCCCGGACGTGAAATTCGCGACGTCGCAGCCGAACCTGAAAGAGATCTTGCCGTACCCGTACGCGCGTAACGCCAAGAACGGTACTCCGCTCTACAAGACGGTGCCATCGCGGGCGCAGATGGATCGCTACGAGCCTTACCTGAAAGAAAAGGAAGCCGAGAAAGAGAAGGAGAAGGAGAAGGAGAAGGCCAAAGAGGCGAGCACCAAGACCGAGCCGGTGCGCCCCGTCGCGGCTACCCCCGATCCGGCGGTCCCGATCGCCGCCCAAGACGCCGGCACCGCCTTGCTCCCGGCTCCCGTCACCCAGGATCCGGAACCAGACAAACCGTGGTGGCAGCAGGAAGACATCAAGGATCGCCTGCACGAAATGAAGCTCGACGCGCTCAGCGCCGACTCCGACGACATCCTCGCCAAGCGTATGGTCGCGGGCTTTTACGTCGCGATCGACAAGACGTTCCGCTGGAACGGCCGCAGCTGGTACAAAACCACGAAAGGCCTCATCACCCCGTCGGATCGCATGTGGCAAACCAGCGGCTCGAGCTTCAAGGGCGTGGAGCTCGACGGCACGACCTACAAGCTGCCGATGGCTTGGGTGTACGGCGGCACGAAGACCGCCGCCACCTACAACATCGACGAGGCCGCGCGCTCGATCAAAAACGCCAAGTCGATCGAGCGTTTCGTGCCGATCCCGCTGACCGGCAAGAGCGTCGAGTTTCAAGGCAAACAGTACGCCGAGCTGACCGACGGCACCTTCATCAAGAAGTCGCAAGTGCGCATCACGGAGCCGGGGCCAGCACCGGAAGGCCTAGGCGAAAATGAGCGCTACATCGACATCGACCTCAGCAGCCAGACCTTGGTCGCGTTCGAAGGCAGCCGTCCGGTGTACGCGACGCTGATCTCGAGCGGCAAGCATTCGCGCGACAAAGAGAAGGACCACAGCACCCCCACGGGTGAGTGGCGAATCCGCGAGAAGCACATCACCACCACCATGGACGGCGACGGCACCGCCGCCGGTGACCTTCCCTACAGCATCGAAGACGTCCCGTTCGTGCAGTACTATTTCCGCTCCTTCGCGCTCCATGCCGCGTTCTGGCATTCCAATTTCGGGGTGCAGATGAGCCATGGTTGCGTGAATTTGGCGCCGCTCGATGCCAAGTGGTTGTTTTTCTTTACCGGTCCCCAGCTGCCGGAAGGTTTCCACGGCGTTTGGTCGAACGAGACCACGCCCGGCTCGCGGGTCATCGTCCACGACTGAGACATTCGCGGCGTTTTCGGTTGACCGTGCGACGCGGGCACGTCAATAGCTGCACAGAACATGGACCAATTCTCGGCCCACCTCGACCGCGGTTGGGATCTCGTACAGCGCGGCGATCCGCGGGGCGCCGAGCTGTCGGCCCGGCGCGCGCTCGAGATCGACGCGCAGTCGCCGGAAGCGTACAACCTGCTCGGTTACGTCGCGGCGCTGAAGGGCGAGTTCGAAGAGGCGGTCGAGCACTACCGTCAAGCAATCGCGCTCGACGACACGTACCTCGAAGCGATGTTGAACGCGGCCGAGGTGTACGTGCACCCGCTGGCCGATTTCGACGAAGCGATTCGGCTGTGCGAGCTGGCGCTCGATTTGGCCGAAACCGACGACGAGGTCGTCGACGCTCTGCTGTTGATGTTCGACGCGCTGCTCGGCAAGGGCGAGGTCGACCGCGCGACCGAGCTGTCGCAGCGGTTCCCCGAGGGTCCGTTCGACAACCCGCAGCACACATTTTTGGTCGGCCGCGCGCTGTACGAGGTCGGCAACCTCGAGAACGCCTCGCCGCTGATCGAGGAATCGGTCAAACGCTCGCCGAAGAACGCGGAGGCCTGGTACTACCTCGGCCTGGTCCGCGACGAGCGCGGCGAGACCCAAACCGCGACCGAAGCCTTCCTGCGCTCGCGCGATCTCGACTTGACGCAGCCGTCGCCGCCGGCGGTGCTCTCGCGCGAGGCCTTCGAGCTGACGGCCAAGCGCGCGCTCGCTTCACTGTCGCCGATGCTGCGCGCGTACGTGCGTGAGCAAGAGGTGTACGCCGCCGACGCCCCCGGCGTCGAAGTGGTCGTGGACGGCGTGGATCCGCGAGCGCTCCTGTTGATCGACGCGGTGGGTAACGAGGGCCAGCCCAGCTCCGTCAGCGCGCGCGTGTTCGTTTACCAGCGCAACGTCGAGCGGCTGGCGGCGTCGATCGAGCAAATCGAGGCTGAAATTCGTGGCGCGCTCGAGCGCGAAATCACGGCCACGTTCATCGAGTCGCAGCGCACCGAGTCGTCGTCCCCCGGCACTTTGAACTGAGGGCCGCGGGACGTTTTCGCCATTCGGCGCGATTCGTCACGTTTTTGTGCAGATTTG
>Ga0164241_10001606_pt1 | contig 27171 bp, 25 predicted proteins | sample OricomyardsoilBY_FD_108780 | JGI IMG/M metagenome (GOLD analysis project Ga0164241, IMG submission 108780) | Backyard soil microbial communities from Emeryville, California, USA - Original compost - Back yard soil (BY) | ecosystem: Environmental > Terrestrial > Soil > Unclassified | place: USA... | reverse complement strand
TGCGCCTGCGTGGCCGTGGCGACAAGGTCATCGGCACGTTCTGGGAAACCCCGAACGCGCAGGACGCGATCCGCTTCATGGAAGAGCAGCCGGCTTCCGAGCCGTTCTCCAAGATCGCCCTGGATGCCGCCCAGGCCGCGGCCCACCATCAGCGCCACGACGGTTCGCGCCTGGCCGAGTCGCTGAACCGCTCCGAGTTCGTCGACCGCGCCCTGCGCCAGGCCGTGACCCGCGAGTCCTCGCGCCTCGAGAACGGCCTGACCGTGCTTGCCACCACCGGTTCGACCGCGCCGTTCGTCGGCCTGCTCGGTACGGTGTGGGGCATCTACCACGCGCTGATCCGCATCGGTTCGTCGGGCGACGCCTCGATCTCCGCGGTGGCCGGTCCGGTGGGCGAGGCCCTGATCATGACCGCGATCGGTCTGTTCGTGGCGATCCCGGCGGTGCTGGCGTACAACTTCTTCGTCCGCCTGAACCGCGTCACCAACAACCAGTTCGATACCTTCGCGCACGACCTGCACGACTTCTTCGCCACCGGCTCGCGCGTCGGCGAAGTGGCCGGCAAGCGCTGATCGATCGAACAGTCTGACGGAGCATCCCCATGGCCTTCAGTTCCGGCAACGACAGCGGCGGCCCGATGGCCGAGATCAACGTCACGCCCCTCGTGGACGTGATGTTGGTGCTGCTGATCATCTTCATGATCACCACCCCGCTGATGAACCATAAGGTCAAGGTGAAGCTGCCGGAGGTGGTGGTCCAGATCAAGGAAAAAGAGAAGCAGCTGATCCCGCCGATCACCATCTCGGTGACCGAAGCGGGTTCGCTGTTCCTCAACGACGAACCGGCCACCAAGCAGGCGATCGAAAGCCGGCTCTCGGTCGAGGCGCAGAAGGTCCCGCAGCCGCCGGTGCAGGTGCGCGCCGACACCACCACGCCTTACCGCCTGGTCAGCGACGTGGTGAAGATCGCGCAGCAGCAGGGCATGGCCAAGGTCGGCTTCATCACCACGCCGCCGAAGAAAGGCCAGTAAGGAGAACCGTCATGGCGTTTTCTAACAATTCCGGCGGCGGCGCGATGGCCGACATCAATGTCACGCCCCTGGTGGACGTGATGCTGGTGTTGCTGATCATCTTCATGGTGACCATGCCGATCCAGTCGGTGCCGGTGGACGTGGACCTGCCGCAGAAGACGGACAACCCACCGGAGAACCCGAAGGAGCCGCCGGCTCCGATCGAATTGCGTATCGACGCCGCAGGCCAGGTGTTCTGGAACAACACGCCGACCCCGGTCTCCGCCCTGCAGCAGATGATGCGTACCGAGGTCGAGCGCGATCCGACCAACCAGCCGGAGCTGCAGATCGAAACCAACGACAACGCCGAATACGGTATTTTGGCCAAGGTGCTCGCGGCGGCCAAGAACGCCGAGATGGTCAAGATCGGCTTCGTCCAGAACGGATAACGAACCAAACCCAGGCTCCGGATTCCGGAGCCCGTCGTGGATGACGGCGCCGCCCGCGAGGGCGGCGTTTTTTTGTCAGGCGAACGGAGTCGCTTGACGGACCGACGCTGCGGGCGCAGCGTGGAGTCGGGCATTCCGTCCCAGCTGAGGAGGTTCGCATGGCCGCTTCCATGTTCGCTTCGCCAAGCCCGTCGCCGGGCGCGATCGCCGGGATCAACATCACCCCGCTGGTCGACGTGATGCTGGTATTGCTGGTGATCTTCATGGTCACCATGCCGATCCGCAGCGAGGCGTTGTCGCTGGACCTTCCGCGCGCGACCCCGCAAACCTCCCTGCCGAGACCGGAACCCGTGCGGTTGCAGGTGCAGGCCGATGGCGGCGTGCTGCTGGATGGCGTGCGCGTCGAATTCGCGTCGTTGCCGGCGGAGTTGCGCGCCCGGCATGCGCAGGCGCCGGAGGCGGCGCTGTCGCTGGACAGCAACGGGGAGGCGGAATATCGCGTTTTCGCGCAGGCGCTGGCCGCCGCGCGCAATGCCGGCTATCGCGACATCGCGATCAAGCGCTGAGGGGTCGGCTGCCCATCGTCGCATCCACGATGCGGCGATAGGCGCGCACGGTGGCATCGAGACCCGCGTACAGCGCCTCGCCGATCAGCGCATGGCCGATCGAGACTTCGCGCACATCGGGGACCGCGTGCAGGAAAGCGGCGAGGTTGGCCTGGTTGAGGTCGTGGCCGGCATTGACCTCCAGTCCCGCGTCCTGGGCCCGGCGCGCGGTTTCCGCGGCCGCCGCCAGCGCCAATGCCGCATCGCCCGCGGCGAAGGCGTCGGCATAGGGACCGGTGTAGAGCTCGACGCGGTCCGCGCCGCATGCCGCCGCGCGGGCGACTTCGGCATCGCCCACGTCGACGAATACGCTGACCCGCGCGCCCAGCGCCTTGAACGCCGCGATCCGAAGGCGCAACGCCTCGCCATCGCGGGCGAAATCGAAACCGTGGTCGGACGTGAGCTGGCCATCGCCATCCGGGACGAGCGTGACCTGCGCCGGCCGCGCCGCCTCGCACAAGGCCAGCAGGCCGGGATAGCCGGGGCGCGGCGGCGCGAACGGGTTGCCTTCGATGTTGAACTCGACTCCGCGGGCGCGGCACAACGCGGCCAGTGCGTGCACATCGTGTTCGCGGATGTGGCGCGCATCCGGGCGCGGATGCACGGTCAGCCCGTGCGCGCCGGCGCCCAGGCAGGCGATCCCCGCGCGGACGACATCGGGCTCGCCGCCGCCGCGCGAATTGCGCAGCACGGCGATCTTGTTGAGGTTGACGCTGAGCGCGGCACTCAAGGCGAGGGCGGTTCCGGGTTGTTCGCGGCGGCCTTGCGCGCCTCGGCCTGTTCGCGCAGGCGGCGCAACTCGGCGGGGTCGATCATCATGCTGGGATCGCGGCTGCGGCCGGCCATGCGCGCCGAGTACAGGCCGGCGAGCCACAGCACCAGCAGCACCAGCGCGGCCAGCATGCACACCACCATCAGGCCGCTGGACGTGGTCTTGATCGCGAACAGGGTGGCGACGATCGCGAGCAGCAGATACAGCCAGTACATGCGGACGGCTCCGGAAGGGCTGGCGGAAGTGTACGCCGGCCGCCACCGGCGCGGCACTAGAGCAATGGCGACAACAGGCGGGCGAAGGCTTCCGGCAGGCGCGCGCCCAGCAGCGAACGCTCGCGGTCGTCGCGTACCCGCGGCGCGTGGGCGAATTCGCTTTCGATCAGCCTGGCCAGTTCGCCGGCCACGCCGGCGTCGCGGAACAGCAGGCAGACCTCGAAGTTGAGGCGGAAGCTGCGGTTGTCGAAATTGGCGCTGCCGACCAGGGCCAGTTCGTCGTCGACCAGCAAGGCCTTGGTATGCAGCATGCGCGGGCCGTATTCGTAGACCTTCACCCCGGCCGCGAGCAGGGTGTCGAAGTAGGAGCGCGCGGCATAGGTCACCAGCTTCGAGTCGCTGTGCCGCGGCACCAGCAGGCGCACGTCGAGGCCGCCGAACGCGGCCGAGGTCAGCGCCATCATCGCCGCTTCGCCGGGGACGAAATAGGGCGTGACCAGCCAGACCCGGCGCGTGGCTGCGTGGATCGCGCCGACATGCAGGCGGTGGATCGCCTCCCAGTCCGAATCCGGACCCGAGGTCAGCACCTGCGCATGGATCGGTCCGGCCGATGCCGGCGGGGTTGTGCGCGCCACGCTGCCGATGAAGTCGCGGTCGCCGGTGGCGTAGACCCAATCCTCGACGAACACCAGCTGCAGCACGCGCACCGCGTCGCCCTCGATGCGCAGGTGCAGGTCGCGGTAGGCGTCGTCGCGCAGGCGCTCGTTCTCGTCGTCGGTGATGTTGATGCCGCCGGCGAAGCCGACCCGGCCGTCGATCACCACGATCTTGCGGTGGGTGCGCAGGTTCAGCCACGGTCGCTCCCAGATCCGGCCGAAGCGCATCGGATGGAACCAGGCGAGCTCGCCGCCGGCTTCGAGCAGGTCGGCGAAGAACCTGCGCGGGGTCTTGGAACTGCCCACCGCGTCCAGCAGCAGGCGCACCTTGACCCCGGCGCGCGCGCGTTCGAGCAGGGCGTCGCGCAGGGCGGCGCCGCTGCGGTCCGGCGTGTAGATGTAGTACTCGAGGTGGATGTGGTCGCGCGCGTCGCGCACCGCTTCGAGCAGGGCGTCGTAGGTCGCCGCGCCGTCGACCAGCAGGCGCACGCCGTGCGCGGTGGTCGGCGGCAAGCCGGTGGTCGCCTGGCCCAGGCGCGCCAGTTCCACCGCCTCGGCATCGGCGTCCGCCATCTCGCCCGGCAGGCCGACCCGCGCGCGCGCGCGGCGCAGGCGGTGCCGGCGGATCCGGTGCGGACCGAACACGTGGTAGATGAGGAAACCGACGTAGGGCAGGGTGGCCAGGCTGACCAGCCAGCTGATCGTCGCCACCGGTTCGCGTTTCTGCAGCACGATCCACACGCCCAGTCCCAGCAGGTACGCGATCCAGCCGATGGTCAGGTACAGGCCCGCGTGCGGGATCGACCAAAGCATGGCCCAGGCCTGCTGCAGCAAGTCGAACATCCGGCCTCCCCGTGATCGCCGTTAGTCGTGGCGTGAAGCGTCGTCGCGTGCGCTGCGACATGCGAAGGGTAGGGTGTGTCGATGGCACAGTCACGCGACGACACGCCCCATGGCGCTCCCCGCCCCGACGACGATGCGCGCAAGGCATTCGCCGCGCTGAGGGGGCGCGGTGCGGCGTCGCGCGTGGCCGGGCGCTTCGAGAAGCGCGAACTGCGCGGCGAGGACGACGGCTGGGGCTCGGTGTACGAGGACCTCGCCGATGCGCCGAAGCCGAAGACCTCGATCACCATCGAACGCGCGCGCAGCATCATCAGCCGCAACCAGTCGCCGGACATCGCGTTCTCGCAGTCGGTGAACCCGTATCGCGGCTGCGAGCATGGTGTAGTCCTCTGGTAGTTGTTCACCGGGACTTTCTCGGTTTTTATCTATAGGTGTCCACAAACCTAGTGAACAGGTAGGTAGCCTGAGTCGGTCTTATTGTTCAGGCCCTTGTGCAGCAGTGATGCCACCTGCTAGATTTTACGGCGACGGCTCTGCGTGCGACTTCGTGTCAACCACTGAGCGGTCGATGTCGGCTTGCCGACTTATCCACGACTTCGGTTTTCACAACAGGGAAGCTACGTCCGCCTGAAGTCAGTAGCCGACTTCAGGGCAGCAAGGCAGAGTCTTAGTTCGGTGGGTTTCCCGAGCTTCAATGACCGCCTGGACGAGCTGACCTATCCAGTCGCGCGCCTGTAACGGCATTCCGCCGCCAGGTTTCTGCGCCTTTCCACCGATCGGACTTCATCCCAGGCCTGGGAACGGGCTTGACTATCCGCGTGCGCGCTCGCACGCCTGAAAAGGCATCTAACGCCCCGAATGAATTCATCTAGCTACTCCGTTTACGTGGCACGTGCAGTTCCCATTTCGAACCCAGCCTCATACGGGCTGGAATCGATGGTCTTGCCCACGGGCTTCCATTTCCTGGTCTCTCGCGAGTCGAGCAGCGCTGTCCAGCACGTACTCGGATTCATGCGCAAGCGGTGCCTGAGCAAAGCGGGAGCCCTTCGACTCACCGTCAGTCTCTGCACGACGAGCGCATTCACGTACACGCTGAGCGACTTCTACGACTACCTCGACTTCAACAGGATGCGACTTGAAGACCTAGATCTGGAGGCTCTGACGGAATACCAGAGCAACCTTACGGACTTGGAATCGCCGGTAACGAAGAAGCCTTACGCGACTGAGACGATCAATCAGAGAATGTGGATCGTCAAGGCGTTTGTGCTTTGGTGTCAGGACAACGGTTACCTCAAGAATCGGTTTGATGTTGAGGAGCTCCCGACTAGGGACGGCGGGACGACAACCGTACTTGAACCAGATTTGGACACCGGTTTGGTCGAACCAGACGACATCAACTGCACCTACATCGATACGTTCCATCTCCCCATCCTTATGGGGAAGTTTGGAGATTGGCACGAGCTTGACGGAGAACTCCCTCTTTCCGGGCCCCGCGATCGCCTCATGGCCGAGTGCGCGTTGCAGGCGGGACTACGCCGCGCAGAGGTTTGCGGGCTTCGATTGAAGAGCGTCTGCTCGCGGAATCTCTCCGAGCGGGATCCCTACTCAACAGTCTCAGTACGGGTATTCGGCAAAGGCGCCCGCTGGAGGCGAGTGCCCTTTCCCGTTTGGCTCGTTCGCGCGCTACAGAACTATGCCGCAACCGAACGAGAGAATTCAATTCGCAAGCGCCTTACTAGGGACCCTGATTTCAACGACTCGGGGAGCTTATTCGTGCATCTAGAAACCGCTCGAGGCAGCTGGGGCGATCCCGTCTCACCAAAGCAGCTCAACCGCATCTTCAAGGCGGCTCGACCCGCGGCCGCCGAGCAGATCATTGGTGCGGACCCCACTGGAATTGAGCAAGCGCTGTCAATCTCACAGTGCACCTTTCATTCGCTGCGACACAACTACGCCCTCAATACGTACGTGCTCCGACGACTGAAGGGCGACACGAATCCGGGCAAGTACGTCCAAGCCGTGCTCGGCCACCGATACCAGAGCACTACGGACAGCATCTACCTCACAGCGAGCCACGTGTACGAGGCCGAATTGTCCGAGGTAGCTCAGAAACTCATGGCAGACATGGTGAAAAGACATGGCTAAACGGGGCGAATCGAAGGTTAGGCACGCCAAGGCCAAGGCAGCTGATCGCCATCGGGAGGCAGTTCTTTCCTCAACGCCTGAGGCGCTGCTGGTGGCATTCAATTCGAAGCAACAGCGCGAGCCTCAAATATTTGACCTCACCAGCTGGCGAAGATTGGGAGCGGTAGCCGAGGATTTTGCCGAGGGGGTTCGCCGCTACGGAACCACGACTCGTGACACCTCGCGGCGCGCCCACTGGCAAAGGCTCGAGGACGGCCTTGTTGCCTTTCTAAGTGAAGACAGGGCCGATCAAGACCTGGTCCTCGAGAGCATCACTACTGCCCGAATCAACCGCTTTCGAACTTGGCTGGACCGAAGGATCAGCGCCAAGGGTAAGCCGCTGAAGGACGATACCAAGCGCGGACTCATGAGTGCAGCCAGAACGCTCTTGAGGAAACTCAAGCCTAACCTCAAGAAGCTCAACTTGAAGGTTGAGTTCCCCAAAAATCCTTGGCCGAATCTGGGAAAGGGATCGAAAACCGAACCTATGGCCAGATCGTTGTACGAAGCGTGTTTGAAGGCAATCGTCGAGGGCACCAAGGAGGCCGTCGAGTTCGAGCACCTGGTTCGGGCATTCCACGGTCAGGAGGAACCCACCGCGGAAGAGAAGGAGCTGCTTGCAGTCCTGCGGAAATTACTCTCCAAGCACGGAGGGATTCTCCCGGAGCGAAAGCAATTGCCTGCTGAAGATCAACATCTCGCCGCGTCGGTCGGTTACACCAAGATGAGAAAGATCATTTACCCCCAGACGAATGATTTGGCTCCGGTTTTCCTTTTCATAATCATTTTCACGGGATTCAATCAGCAGCCTTTGGCGTCGCTCAAGCTGAGCGACATGACGAAGGTAAATCTGTTGGGAACAGACAGATTGCTGCTTGCGCCGCTCAAGCATCGTGGGGAGTCGAAGGTGCGTAGGTCCTTGATCGAGACTGCTGAAAGGCTCTCCCCGGTCGCGATAATCGAATTTGTTCGGCTTTGGACCAGCTTCATCCGAAAAAGTGCTCGTCCCGCTGTCGCAAACGATCTTTTCATCTTCTGCATGAAGTGGAAAAAGGCAGGTGGGGATTGGGTGCGTAGCTTCGGCGAGACGACCAACGGCCGATACGAAGCGGTGCAACGAGCGGTCGGTCAGTTCTTAAGTCAGCGACTGGGCAAGTGGGTCGGCACGCGGCAGTTGCGCGCCAATTTCGCGGACTTCATTGGCCAGCTTGTCGATGGCGATCTGGACGCGATCGGTGTGCTTCTTGGTCATCGGTCGCGCTCCACGACGGCGGGCTCGTACCGTGCTTCGAAGGCAAGGGAGCGGGATGAGATCGCGATGGCGGGAGGAATCACGATGCGTCAGCGCCTCGTTCGCTCCGAGGGCAAAGTCGATCCGCGTCCCCTCCCGAGCGACCAGCCCCGCACCGCCGCGACCCCGGGGTGGGACTGCCTCGACGTCTTCCTCAGTCCGATCCCGGGACAGATCGACGGGCGGGCGTGTTCTGCATACGGGTGGTGTCCCGCGTGTCCGTTGGGTCGTCGAACGCCCGACGAGCCCTTGGCGCTCGCGCGCGCTCTTCAGCTCAAGGAGGTCTTTGCAGATACCAAGGACCACATGGGCGTTAAGCAGTTCGAAAGCCAGTTTGGCGAGCCCGAGCGGGCGTTGCTGGAGCGACACATTCCCGAACTCGCATCGGACGAGAACGTCAGGCGCGCTCGGCTCCTTACCTTAAATCCGCTGCCCAAGATCCGATGAGCCTACCTCTCGCTAGTCGCGATGCATCAAAAATCCCGGAAACGGCGACCGACGTCTCGCGTTGGTCGGACCGATTCTGGGTTTTTCGCAACCTCACGCCAGGAGCGCATCAGGGCCACTCCATCATTGACTGGCAGTTTCCCGTCTGCGACGGAAAGAGCCTTGAGTCGCTGGGAATGGCCGACCTCCTGCAGGAGCTGCGCGTCTTTATTTGGACTGCGCACGAGGATCCGCGAGAGGGCACGCAAATGGGCGCGGGTTCCATGGGCGCCGTAGAGGGCAGCCTTCAGGAGCTTTCTTCCTTCATGTACGAGGAAGGCCTCTCCTCTGTCTCCGACCTGGATAGTGAACTGACTTGGCTGTTCGCAGAGTTCCTGGACGAGACGTACGTTGACCGAAGCCGTGATGCCGGGCGCCCGAGAAAGGCCGGCCATCATGCCTTCGACCGCATTCTTCGAACCCTGTCGCACCTTTGGCAGCAACGAGCGGCCATGGAGGAAATGGGCGTCGGCTGTCTTCCGGAACAGCCCTTCGATGGCGAAACAAGCTACGCCGTGGTCGTGTCGCATCTCAAACACGAGCGTCGCGGAAAGCTGAAGCCCATCCCTGACGCACTGGCTTTTCGGGTAATGAATGACGCCCAAGACGTGCTGGTCAACCAGGCACCGGTTCTGATAGCGCTTCAAGAGAAGGTTTGCGAGGCCCTCGGCCTGTCGGACGGAACGTTTGATTCCGATCAGAAGGACCCCTCCAGGTATCGGGAAGCAAGACAGCTGATCCACGAAGCGGCTAATCAGACAACGCAGAGCGGTTCCCCCTTTTACCTGCCGACAGGAACGCGCCAACTGATTGACGACCGTGAGGTTGAGCTGAGCGAAATTCAAGGGTTTCGACATGCCATTCTCTCGACCGCTGCCGCGGCGACCACCTCACTGCAGGCGGAGACGGGGATTCGCGCGCACGAGCTGATCTCGCTCGAGGACGTGTCCTCCATTCAAGACCAGAATCCCAGCTGTCTCTCGTCGGTAATCTCACACGACGGACTGCTTGAGTGCTTCTACGTTGAGGGAATCACCGCGAAAAAGCGGCGGCCGGAAAGGGTCAAATGGTTGGTCGGAAGCAGGCCCGCGGGCAGCCTCTACGTGCCTCCAACGGTGATCGCCCTGCGAGTTCTTCACAAGCTTCTTGCGCCGTGGCGCGCCCTGGGTAAGTCCACGAAACTTCTCGTTTGCTTCAGTAACGGCCGAGGTCTCCCCCGATCCGCAGAGTCAATCGGTGCTTTCACGAGCGGCTATCTCACGTACCTGCTCAAGGAGTTCCTGCTCGAGCGCGTATCCCTTGATGGGCTCGATTCCGAGCTCTCCGACAGGGCCGCCCTGGTGAGAGAAATTCGAGGCCATCGTTGGCGCCCGACTTTTGCTCTGCACCTCTACTCAATCAGTCCCGGACTCCTCCCCGCGATCAGTGATCACTTCAAGCATTTAAACGTTGCTCACACAGAATACGGGTACATCGGAACCGACACACGACTGATCGAGGCCTGCGACAGCGCCCGCACGCTCTCAGTGGCGCGTCTGATGCTCGGCATCTCTATGGGTCAAATGCCGGTTGCCGGAGGCGTCGCGAAGCTGATTGACAGACACAGCGCGGAGCTGAAGGCCATCATCGAGTCGCAAGCGGGTGACACGCCGTTGGAAAAGGCAATCCAAGTCGTCTTGGAGCACGGACTGAAATTGTACGAAAGCCCGTATGGCCGGTGCTTCATGGCGATGATGCCAAGTCGCTCCAAGTGCCACAACGACGACGGAACGCCTGTGTTTCTTCGTGAGATCCCAGTTGCCAGGAGAAAGTCGGAAGGCACGTGCATGGCATGTGCGTGCTTCTCGGTGTATCCCGAGCACGTCCCGTATTGGGAACGGCGGCTTCGTGAGTCCGAGGCAGTGCTGAAGGCGGCCAAGAAGCGAGGGAAGGCCGCGCTGGAGGAGCTTAGGGTTGAAGTAGACCGCGCCGAGTTCGCCCGGCGTGTGGTGGCAGCCATTCGGAGAAAGACTCGATGAGGAAGGCTCCAGCAAAGGGTAGCGTTGAGCGAAGTGAGCGACACGCTGCTATTAGCAAGCGCATCCTGGATGCCCTCGAGCGGGTCAAGAGCAACAAACCTACGGTGGCGAAGCTCTTGGAAAGGGCTCGCAAGGACAAATTGAAGGTGAATCCGAGCACGGTCTCGCTCGAGGCTGGCGTTAGCAGAACGAACATCGGAAAGATCGACTGCAACTTCCCCGATGAGCGCAAGAAGGTACTTGCCGAATCGAATCGATCCAAGCGAGCCGATCGGCTCGCCAAGAAATCAAAGGAGCAGGCCGAGACGCTCGTCCAGGCCTTGGCGATGGTGCGCGAGCGCGACACCATCATCGCCTCTTTGCTTAACAAGATCGAAGGCCTAGAGAAGAGCTCGTCGCGCCAGAAGTCACGAGACAGGTGGCGCAAGAAGGACAAGCGCAAGAAGAACTAACTCATCGATCATCAGCATGGGAGTGCCCCAATGGATCCGAAAATCGTCGAGTCGATGGAGAGACTCTTGGAAGTGGCGGAGCGCGATACCGGACAGAGCCGCAAGGTCGCCAACTTTCTTCTTGGCTGGTGGAATGCGCCAGTTTGTGGCGGCTTCGATCTCACCGATCTGTGGGGACTCGATGCCGAGCTACAGAGGGACATCGTCTACGTGATCGTCTACATCGTCGGTCACCAAGGTCACTATGCGGATCGCCTGGTCTCCCGGAGCCGTATGGAGAGGCTGGTTCGCGACTGGCGGCCGAAGCTGTTTGCCGAGACCGGGACCGACGACCACCGCTGGGACTTTCTGTGAGGTTTGCGCATGCTCTTGGCCGGTTATTTAGGAGAATCCCGTAGTGCCCTTTGGGGCTTTTGCCGACATTTGCTTTGCGGCATGGGCTTGCCTCCAAACCCTGGCGGTGCCAAGACTAAAGCCCATGTCCTTTCTCCCACAGCCTCAGATAGACGAACTCAAGGTCTTATGCTTCTTATCCGACAAGGAGATTAGAAGCGACCTGATTCTGGGGATTGTCGTTAGCGAAAACGACTACACCTCCAACTTTACAGGCGCCCTTCGCAGAAACATCAACAGCTACAGCATTACCGGTCTAAGAGCTTCGTCTCAGCTACTTAATCCAGTCGACGAGCGAGCCACCGGATGCGATGCGGCAATTGTCATAGCTGCAAACGGACAGTCAAAGATCCTCCTTATCGAGGGTAAATGGCCGCGGCTCTCCACTCCCGGCTATCCCTGGGACTCGAAACAAGCCAGCACTGGCTCATCGCACTTTTCTGATCAGCTGGGCCGACAGTCATCGGTTGCGCACAGATACGCAATCACCGAGATGTTCTTCAATGAGTACCCGTTCGGGGTGGGCCCTGTCTTCATGCAAGCCCACGGATCTTCGTGCATTTGGCACAGCGATGCGCTTGCGTTCGATCCTAACAGGCCCACTTATCCAAAGGTGTGGACGCAATCCGAGCTTGTTTCACTGCTAAGTAGTGGTACGCACGGAATTGCCGATGTGATCGAGCAGGTCTGCCTATGTAACGAAGGCGTTCCAATGACGTTGCCGAGCTCTCTGCGCCTCGACTTGAGGGACTTCCCACTCCCGGCCAATGTGCTTCTGATCACAGCAGGCGACAATTGACACTATTTGGCGGAAATCAACTCGTAACGGTCGCCGCCGACTAGCCTGAAGAGTTTGCTGCTGGCGGCATTCTGATGGGTTACACCTTCGCAGTGACGTCGGAGCTGACTCCGGACGATGCTCGCCGCGGACTTCGACTTAAACTCGAACAAGGAGCCCGCCACGATTGCGGCATAAATTTCCGCGGCGGTCATTGGCTTGCCCTTTTGGGTCAAGACCATTTGAATTGCTTGTGAGATCGTCATTCTTCGTCCTGGGCAAGTACTGGGGAGGGGCGTCCTGGAATGTGGCGGGGCCTTTAGGTCAGAAAATTGAACCATAAACCGTGAACGGGTGCCGGGGAGAGTCCTGGGCCCCTCACCCACGAGGCGGGAGGGCCCCTCTCAAGAATTGAGACGGGAATCATGAACTCTCCTATTCAGGCCTCGACGAGATGCAAGCTATGGGGGAGTTTGACTCAGATTGGACTGAATTGAGGTCGCCACATACCATCGTCTAGATATAAGGCCGAAGCCGACCTTGAGAGTGAGAGGCCTTTGAGTGGGCAAGTGAGTCGAGCCGAAACGCACAGCGCAGACCAAAGCTTCGTCGAGCTCCTGCGAAGAGCGGGCGCTGTTTCCGTTCGATTGTGGAACGCAATACATCAGGCGTCAGCCCGGGGGAAACTTCCGTATTCAAGCGTCCAGGATTATCTGGGCGCGGGCGAAATCGGGAAGTCTCGGATGCTCCGGGTAGATAACTTGGGAAGGAAGTCCCTGGCCGAGCTCGAGTTGATAATCGCAGAGACCATTGGTGGGCGGCCTTACATCGCTCCAGTTCAAGACGCTTCCGAGTCCGAGCAAGCGAGCCTGGAGTTTGCGTCCGCGATGGACGACGACGTTCGCAACCTCGGTCTTAGCCACTTTCTCGCCAGGCAACTCGTCGTGAGCGTTCGACTGGCCAATGCCGTGGCAGCTGCCGTTACCTCCGACACCTGCCCTTTCGACACCATCGGGGACTACCTTGATCACCCTCGACGCCAGGAGGAGCTCTGCAAGATTCCGAACCTGGGAAGGGGCTCCGCCAAAGAATTTGAACGCCTCGTCCTTCGTTCGGTGAGGATCGACGCGCCGAAGATTGTCGTGGCCAGCACGAACACCTATGGCTACGTCGATGTTGGCGGTCTTGTCAGGGGCACGCTTTCTCTGCTCTCGGATCGACAACGAGAGATTCTTGTTGAGCGTCTGGTGGCCGGAAAGACTCTTGAGGTAGTGGCGGCCGGTTGCGGCGGAGTGACTCGCGAACGAGTACGCCAAATTGAAGCAAAGGCCCTGCGGATAATCTCCAACAAGTGCGCGCTCTTCCTCAGGGATTCGGCGCGGGCGAACTGCCTCAGGCTTGGCGAAGCTGAACTTTTCGAGCTGTCTGTCGAGGTTTTCGCAAACTTGACTACGAGCACTCACGAAGAGGCCAAACTATACTTGTCGCTCCTGAAGAGGCTCGATGGCGACGAAAGCGCACTTGGCCTTTCGCAGGGACATGCATTCATTCGTAGTCGATTCATGCCAAGACAGACGTGGAAGGTGTCCCTAAAGAGCGAGTTGCTGCAGCAGCCGTTGCCTCTTACCTTGGAGAAAGTCCTGGAGTCAATCACTTCAGTTCCGGCGTTCTACATCAGAGACTACTTTAGTCAGAAGTGGGGCCTGGAATCAGAGGACGCAGGCGTATCCGCGGCCAACTATGGAACAACGCGCATGTGCATCGACGTCCTTAGGAAGGCAGGAGGCCCACTTCATTGTTCAGACGTCCAGGCGCGGATCTTTTCAAATTTTCATGTGGAGCTGGAGGAGCATGCGATCAATGCAACTCTCGGCCGCCTCAAGGAGACGGTGATCACAGGGCCGGGCACCTACGCGCTGTACGAATGCCTGCCGTTTACCTCGGAAGAGATCAAGTCGATTCGGGAGGTGGCGCTTCAACATCTGGCGGCAAAGGGACTTTTCCTGAGTTCCAAGCTGCTGTTCGATGAGGCATTTGCGAGCTCAGATCAGGACTACTCCGGTGTGCTCAATCACTACACAGTGATGGGAATCGTCCAAGACGACGAGCGCTTCGTGACCAAGCGCGGGAACATGATCGGCCTGGCGACATTCGATCTCTCCGCGACGTACCTACCCTTGCAGGATGAGATTCGTAAGCTTGTCCAAGATCACGGACCCATAACGCTTCAGGAGATCGCACAGCGACTTTCTGACACGCGGCGCCTATGCAACGACAGCGGCATTCGACAAGTGCTCTCCCAGTCGTCGGACATAATCCAGATCGGGCCGCGGACCTTTGACGTTCTGCACCGCTTTTTTGAGTCGCGCGAGGAATATGAAAAGGTAGTGCTCGCAATCCGCATTTCGCTTCTAGAAGGCAAGAAGACGACGTTTGCTATTGCGACTGATCTTGACTCGCTTTCGTTTAGTCGGGCCACTCCACACTTGATCGAATCGTTGCTTCAATCAATGGAGGAGGTGCAGTCTGCCGGAGGAGTCCACCATCTGACCGAGATGAGCGACGAGCTTGCCAAATATCGAGACGCAGCGATTACTGCTCTCCAGGACGACCATCCACGCGACAAGCTTTTGTCGAGCAGCGCCATTGGAATCAATCGGGAGCGCCTAATAGAACTCAGTTCTTTGGATTCGCGCTTCCTCCGAATCCCTGTCCTATCGAACTCCACGCCAGACGTGGGTGAACTTGCGTCAATCATCAGGGATTTCGACTTCTGACATGTCGTTTAAGTCGATTCTCATTCCATTCCAGGTCAATACGACCACGAGCAATCCCGTGGATGTGTTCTTCAACCCGCTATTGCGACTTGCGAAGACTTACGATGTTGCGGTCGGCTACTTTTCGTCCGCGTGGATTCGAGATGCGGCGAACGGGATTGCATCCCTGGCAGTCAATGGCGGGCGTTCGCGATGGGTGATAAGTCCCGCCCTTTCCAAGGAGGACTGGGACTTGTTGTCTTCTTGCCGAGCCGAGGTCGAGCGCGGAAATGTGGTGTCGGCTGCCGCGGCGTCGAGTGTGCGAGAGCTGCAGAAGGCACTTGAGGATGACACACGCGTCGCGCTTGCATGGTTGATCCGTGACGGAGTCGTTAACTTCAAGATCGCGGTCCCACGCAAAGAACTGTCCGGAATTTTTCACGCCAAGATTGGGATCTTCTCCGACGCAGAGAATAACCGCGTGGCTTTCAGCGGGTCCTACAACCTGACGGGCGCCGCCAGTACGAACTGGGAGACGATTGACGCGTTCAAGAGCTGGGAATCGGACGAACTCAAGCGCGTTCAGGCTAGAGAGGATCAATTTTCAAGCATTTGGGAAGGCAAGGACCCCAACCTTGCTGTCTACGTTCCGACTGATGCGGTCGTGGATCAATTCATCGAGATCACCAGGCACTCCAGGCGTCCGTATAGAACTCCAGAGGGGAAGGAAGCTGCGACCGCCCCGCAACCGTGGATTCCAAGTTACTTCTTGGACGCCAATGGGAAACTTAAGAAGCACCAGGAGGCTGGCATCGAGGCGTGGTTCAAAGCCAATGGCCGTGGAATCTTTCATATGGCCACCGGGTCGGGGAAGACGGTCTCGGCCCTCGCTACGGCCGTGAAGCTCGCGGCTGAAGCGAAGAAGAAATCCAGCAAGTTGGTTGTGTTAGTCACGGTTCCCTATAAGCACCTTGCGGAGCAGTGGCAGCGCGAGGCTGTTGCCTTTGGGTTTGAGCCGATCGTTTGCTACGAATCGTTCGATGCCTGGGCGCCCGCCGCTCAGACCAAGCTACTTGATTTGAAACTTGACACTGAGGACCTCGCCTTCTTCATCACTGTCAATGCGACGTTCTGCGGAGAACGGTTTCAAGCGCTCCTCGCAGGAGTGGACTCGCCGATCCTGTTCATTGCCGACGAGATGCACAACATGGGCGGGGAGAGAATCCGAACGATGCTTCCACAGAATGCCCGATTTCGGCTGGGTCTTTCGGCCACCCCCGATCGTCACAACGATTGGGAGGGCACGGCGGTAATTCGCGACTATTTCGGTGACACGGTGGCCACCTACGGGCTGGACGACGCCATTCGCGATGGGACCCTGACACGCTATTTCTATTATCCAATTCTCGTGGAGTTTTCCGCTGACGAGATGGATCGCTACATCGAGCTTTCGGCCCGAATCGCCAGGCAAATGGCCCAAGGAGAGAAAGCTAACGATGACGCAAGTGACGCGCTCAAGTATCTGCTTATCGAGCGGTCCCGCTTGATTGGCGGCGCGGAGGGCAAGATTCCGGCCCTTAAGCGCCTGTTGGCCGAGCGTCGTGACTCTCAATACAACCTCATCTATTGCGGAGATGCCATCACCGACGGCGAGCGCACCGTCGATGCGGTTCTTGCAATGGTAGGCAATGATCTCGGCATGCGCGCTAATCGCTTCACAAGCACTGAGTCCAACATTGAGCGCCGGCAGATCCTCGAGCGATTCGGGTCGGGCGAGGCGCAGGCGCTCGTGGCGATTCGATGCTTGGACGAGGGCGTGGATGTTCCTAGGACCGAGTCTGCCTACATCCTCGCATCGTCTTTGAACCCGAGGCAGTTCATCCAGCGGCGCGGTCGCGTGCTGAGAAGGGCGCCCGGCAAAGATTTTGCCTACATCTATGACTTCATAGTTGTGCCGCCGGATGGAGCCACGCTCGATAGCGCTGCATTCAATTCCGAGCGCAGCCTAATGAGACGCGAATTGGCCCGAGTAGACGAATTTGCGTCTACCTCGGAAAACGCCGGCGACGCCCTGGCTGCGCTGCGCGCGATCAAGATCAGACTTAATCTCTTGGATAGCTAGGAGCTAGTGCGATGACTCCCAAGGAAGTATTGGAAAGCACTACACCACAGGTGCGCAGCGTAATTGATCAGGTTCTCCAGATCGAGAAGGCGCAGAAGCACATCCAGAATCTCTCTGCGAACCGAACGATTGAAGCTTCGATCGCCGAAGAAATACTTCGCGTAATCAAGCGGGAGATCAGCTGACATGCGCCTGCTGCGAATCGAGATTGAGAACTTCCGCCAGTTCTCCGGAAAGCACGAGCTGGAGCTAGGCGGGAATGCGGACAAAAACAAGAACGTGATCGTCATTCACGGCGAGAACGGCTCGGGAAAGACAACACTCCTAAATGCATTCAAGTGGTGCTTCTACGGCCAAACCGACTTCGACTCGAAGAACGAGAAGTTGCTGAATGAGCGAACGGTAGCGTCCACCCCAGCCGGGGGCAAAATTGAAATGTCCGTTACCGTCGACTTCGAGCACGATGGAATGCGGCATACGGCCAAGCGGGTCAGCATCTTTAAGAAGGGCCAAGACAGCGGATATGAGGCCGTTGGCGGCTCCAATCTCGAGTTGACCTGGGTGGACGCCAGCGGTTCATTCCGCAAGTCCGACAATTCAGAAACGCACATGCGGCAGATCCTACCGGAGCGACTGCAGGGCTACTTCTTCTTCAACGGTGAGCGCATTGAGAAGCTTGCGCACGTCAACGCTGCAGATCAGATCCAGAGCGCTATCAAGAACCTTATGGGGCTGGAAATCGTCGAGCGGGCAAGCCAGCATCTGGGTGGTCAGGTCTTATCGAGGCTACGTAAGGACCTCAAGGAGACCTCTTCGGCGGACCTCCAGGATGTGATCGATCAGGAGAATGTCCTATCGGAAGCGGTAGCGAAGACCAAACAGGATATACAGGTTGTCGACCGCAACATCTCTGAATACAAGGAAGAGCTGAACGCGGTTAACAAGGCTCTCGAAAGTAACGCCGAGGTTTCCGGACTGCAGCGCGAGCGTTCGGCACTGGAAAAGGAGATTGTGGATCTAAAGAGCCGGCTTGCTGGAATTGAGCGGGCGCGAAGGGACTATTTGAGTGCAAATGCTTGTCTAGCGTTTTCGGAGTCCATGGTCAGCACCTCGACCGCAATCCTCGACGAGAAGCGGAAGAAGGGTGAGCTCCCCTTCAAGGTGAAGGAGCAGTTTATTGACGACCTCCTGGCTCAGGCGAAGTGCATCTGCGATCGAGGTTTGGAAGCGGGCGGTGCGCCGTTTCAGGCGGTGAAGGCGTTCAAGAGTTCGACTACATCCGCCGATGTCGAAAATGCCTTTATTGAAACGTCTTCTACCTTGCTCAACATGGCTAAGGGCCGCTTAGAGCTATTTAGTCGTCTGAAGGAGTTTCAGCGTGACCAAACGTCGACTGCGGCTTTGGTGACGCAGAAGCAAGGCCGAATTGACGTGATTTCTCAGCAGATTGGCAATCGGGACGCCGAAGACATCTCGAAGCTTGAAGCCAAGCGCGGCGAGATCTCCGAGAGGAAAGATGCGGCGGTATCCAAGAAGGGAAGCCTCCAATCTCAGCTCGAGACAAGAGAAAGGGAGCTTGCCGACAAGAAGCAGGAGCGAGAAAAGCTGAGCTTGGCCAATGACAAAGGTGAGGTTGCTCGGAAGCGGTTGGAGCTCGCCGAAGAAGTTAAGCGCGTGATTGACAATCTGTATGTCGCACTCGCCGAACAGGTTCGCTCGAAGCTTTCGAAGAAGGTGGACGACACCTTCAAGGCGATCATGCGCAAACCCTACTGGGCAGAGATCAGCAAGGACTACACGCTGCAGATCTTCAAGGAAGTAGGCGGCGAAAAGCAGATCGTGTACGAGAAGTCGACGGGCGAAAGCCAGATAACCAGTCTGTCATTCGTGGGTAGTATCGTAAGCATCGCTCGCGAGCGCGCTGCTGAGCAGGGCAGCGAGAACTTCAAGGGCGGTATCTTCCCCATCGTCATGGACTCCCCGTTCGGCGCGCTCGATGACGACTACCGAGACAAGATCGCCGACTACATTCCTGCTTTGGCCGAACAAGTGATCGTCATGGTGTCGGGGTCACAGTGGAAGGGGGCCGTAGCGGCGAAGGTCGCCTCCCGCGCGGCCAAGCAATACACGCTGTACGCGCTAACCCCCGCCGACCAGGCGGAGCGGAACGAAGTGCATGAATACACCGAAATTCGGGAGGCAAGTCATGTCTGATGTAAGGCGTCCGCGGCAGTATGAAGAGATGTTGAGAAAGCTCTGCCAGGAAGAGGATCGGATTTTCCTCACCTACAAGGACGCGTTGGTATTTGCGGCCTGCCTGGGTTTCAGCAGAGGAAAGCGCGTTGCCTTTGACAAGACTTCCGAGCCGGTCGGCATGCACATCTTTAAAGGCGACTACGACGCCGCAATCTTCAACTGCATCGGTCTGTCAGTCACCAATGATCCGAACATCATGAGCGCGGAGCGTGAGTCGGAGCGCATCCAGCTTTTTGAGGAATATGCGTGCGCGGGACTAGGGATGATCGACGAGGAGATTTACCACGGCGCCGGTGCTCGAGATCAACTGTTCCTGGCGCTCGTTGCTGGTCAAGCCAAGCCCGAGTCCTCCATGCTTGACGACATAACCCAGGCATTTGGCTGAGGTGTGCACCGATGGTTGAGCTAACCGAGAAATTCACGCAGGCGGTGGACTACGCTCGGATAGCTCACGGGCAGCAGGTCCGAAAGGGCAGCGGAATCCCCTACCTCTACCATCTGCTTGGTGTAGCTAGTTTGGTGATTGGTTACGGGGGCACGGAGGACCAGGCAATCGCGGGGCTGCTTCATGACGTGCTCGAGGACTGCGGAGCCGCGCATGAGCAGAACATCCGCGACAAGTTCGGCGACGTTGTAGCTGACATTGTCCTTGATTGCACCGATGGCTCCATGGAGGACAAGGCCGAGCATTCCAGCCCCGAAGGCCGGCGGCGCGATTGGCTCACCAGAAAGATCGCCTACCTCAATCATGTTCGACACGAATCGGCGGAGGCGCTGCTGGTTTCGGCGTGCGACAAGTTGCACAACGCATCTGCCATTGTCGTAGACCTGGAGGATCCTGCGGTCGGCCGCGAGGTCTTTGACAGATTCACTGCCAGTCGCGAGGACACACTGGCCTACTACTACTCGCTGTCGACGATTCTCTTCGATCGGGCATCGCCGGTTGCCCGCGTATTTTCCGCAGCCGTGGCGAGGATGCACGAGCTGGCGGGCGTTGAGGCACCTCGAGAACTGCAGGATTGCTGACTAGGCCATCTGTCTAAGCCGACCGACCCCTGCGATGATGTGCGTCGCGGCTGCGTCGATGTCAGCGAGCGACGTGTGGCGACCGGGTGACAATCGGAATGCCTCCCTGGCTCGCGGGCCTTCGCCAAACGTCGCTAGTACCACGTGCGAAGTGACAACGGATTCCGTCGCGCATGCGCTCGAAGCGGAGAACGCGACCGAGTCCCTCAGTAGGCGCATCAGAGCCAGGGGTTCAATTCCCTCGATCGAAAGCGACAGGTTATTCGGCAAGCGCTGAATTGAGTGGCCGTTCTGTCTAACGCCATCCAGCTCCGCGGTAAGCCGAGTCCGCAGCCTGCTCACGCACGTTTCGACATTGCTCACCGTTCGCTTCAGCTGCTTCCTGGCAAGCTCCATCGCCGCGCCAAACCCAACAATCAGCGGGGTGTTAAGGGTACCGGGACGCAATGCGCGCTCTTGACCCCCGCCCCAGAGCAACGGGTCAAGCTTGATGCGCGGACGGCGGCGGCGCACGTATAGAGCGCCCACCCCTTTGGGACCGTATACCTTGTGCCCCGAGAAGCTTGCCAAATCGACACCCAGTCGTTGCAGATCGACGGGCAAGTACGCTGGCATTTGGGCCATGTCGGAATGAAGCAGCGCGCCGTGCTCTGCACAGATTCCTGCGATCTGGTCCAAGGGCTGTAGCGAGCCAATCTCGTTGTTGGCCGCCATGATTGATACGAGAGCCGTCGGCCGCGCAAGGGCGGTCCTTATCTCGTCCATGCGAACTTGGCCGTGCTCGTCAACGCCAACGATGGTAACAGCATGTCCTTCTTTGGCCAGGCGACGAAATGCCTCCAGCACGGCCGCATGCTCGATCGCGCTGGTTACAAAGTGGCCCGGCTCGGAGAGCGACCGACCCACTCCGAGAATTGCCAGGTTGTCGGATTCGGTGCAAGAGCCCGTAAAGGTTATCTCGGATGCCTGAGCACCAACGGCGGTCGCGACCTGCTCTCTGGCCCCCTGGACGGCGGCTGCGGCATTCTGGCCGTAGACGTGGTCCACGCTTGAGGCGTTTCCGAAGTGCTCAAGGAAATAGGGCACCATCGCGTCGAAGACACCGCGTTCGATCGGAGTCGTCGCGTTGTGGTCAAGATAAATCGGCAGTGACATTATTGCTTCGCGAGGTTGGCAAGCTGCAACAGATCAGCCGGAGAACGCACGCGCACCGACATCATCCCAACGCCTCGGTGAATGTGCCCCCGCACCAGTGCGATGACCTCATCGTCGCGCAGTGGCTGTCGGGTCGACTCCTCCTCAACCGTTCGGACGAGTGCGAATAGCAGTTCGGTAAGCTCGCCGGTCAAGGTGTAAGCGTTGAACTCCTGGCCCTCTTGGTCCGGAGCAGGAACGTCGCCGAGGCGGCCGTCCTCCAGCGACAGCATGAGCGCGTAGCGACAGAGCAGGTTTGGCGTTACGTGGGTTTTTTGCTTGATTGACCGGAGTCGACTGGTCGCGTCCTTCGAAATTTTAAGCTTGCTGTAGTGCACGGCGCCCTCCCACTTCTCGCTTCAGGTCGGCGAAGTACCCCGGGGTCGCCACAGTGCGGCCCTCACGGCGGAGATAGTCGAGTAGGTAAGAGTGGGACACGTGCTTATCCAGCTGGCCAACCACCTCAACGTCAACTTCGGTGTCCGTGGAAAGGACAATGACCTGATGGCTCACCTCGGGCAAATACCGGCCGATGATGTTCGCGCGATGCTCGCTATCGAGACGAGCGAGCGGAGTATCGATGATCACCGGCAGCTTGCGGCCGCTGGTCTTGGCCAAAGCCCATAGCATTGCGATCGCGTAGATCTGCTTTTCGCCGGCGGACAGGAGCTTCTTTGGAATGTCGCTGCCGTGCGCGTCGATGAGGGTTGATTGGAAGGTCGCATCGTCGATGCGGACCCCCCGGACCAAGTCGCCCTTGCGCGCCAGTCGGTTGAAGCAATCCACGAACGCCTTCTCGAGGGCGCGCGTCTTTTGCTTCACAAGCGCAGCCTCGTACGCGGCCAGAACCTTTGAAGTGCGGGACGCAAGGCCAAGTCTCTTGTCGATGTTTGACTTGTCAGATTGCTCACTCAATATCCGCGCCCTATCGCGTTCCGAAACTGTTTGGCGGTAGCTCAATTCCTTGACCTTTGTCTCCGCCACTTCTATTTCGCGCCGCGTCGCGCCGCACGCTTGCTCGGCTGCGCGCAACTCTTCGAGAAGGTAATCAGTAGTTGTCTCGTCGACCCTTGCCAGCGCAACTTCGATGGCGCGAATGCGATCTCCATTCTCTGCAAACTCAGCACCAACAGCGGCCATCGCTTGCGCCGCGCTGGAGAGCGTCTTCTCGAGCCTCTCGCGACCGTTCGGCACCGCGGCCAGGGGGTGCCATTCGGATTGCTCGGGTGATTCCTTCCGAGTCGCAATCCTGAGGATTTCTTCAAAGTCGGGGCTCGCCTCGTTCCATCGGCGGCGTGCTATTGGCGTCGCCGACGTCAACCACTCGGTCAGCGCGGACCTCATTTTCTCTGCAAGCACCAGGAGGTCGGTGTGCCGGCCACCCGGAATGGCCGACAGCGCCCGGGCGAGGAGTTTGGGCGCGACCGCCAGCGGCCACAAGCCTCCCGAACCCTCGCGGATCTGCTGCATCAGCGCCGCCTGGCGTCGAGTGAGTTGATCGCGTTCGCCGCGAAGCTCTCCCACCTTCAGCGCAATGTCACCGCCCGTCGCCACAAAACGCTGCTGGGCTCTCTCGGCGGTGCGCTCCTGGCCATCGAATTGCGTTCGCAGTTCGGCCAGTCGCTCCCGAGCTTGGGCGAGTTCTTCACCAATTTTGGCGTATTCCTGCATGACCGCCTCGAGGCGAGATGCGGCGTCGTCGGTCCCCGATCTCTCCTGACGCGAGATAAACAACCCAAGGTCAGTCCTCAGTCGGCTGACCAGCTCAATGCCCAACAGTGAGCGAATGGCCTGCGACAGGTGTTCATCGCTTTCCGTGTCTTCGGCGATTTCCTTGATTTTCTCGCCGTCGAAGAAAAACAATTGCGATACGCCCGGCGGCAACAGGTCCTGGAGGAAGAAGTGCCACTCATCCCTAGGAACGGAAGTGATCTCCTTGCCGTCCTTCGAAATGTCGAGCACTTCGGACACTGTCTGGCCACGGACCGACCAGCTTCGGGTGACCTGATAACGGTGCGTCTGCCCGCTCTCCGAAAAGTCGAAATCGAGACTAATCGATGCACTCGTAGGCCCCGATCGCTTGCCGGGAGGGGAATGGATTCGGCTTCGAAGGTAGGCGTTGTAGTCCGCTTGGGACACACGGCTCCCGAGTGCCAGCTTGCCGTAAAAGGCCAGCCGCACGGCATCCAGCAAGCTAGTCTTGCCAGCGCCGTTGTTGCCGCCAATGAGGACAATGGGTCGCTCCTTCTTTGCGCGAACCCGGGGGAGAAGCGACAGTTTTTGCTCGCCCGCATACAGGCCGAAATCACGCAGGGCAATTGAACGCAATAGCACGCTATTCCTCCAAACCGTCTTCTAGTGCCAGCGCGTCTTCGTCTTCCACGCCAACTTCAACTCCGTCACGCGACAGCGCGACCCTGCGATCAGCCAAGATCTCATCTAGAGATCGCCAGTCCCGCGCCAATACGTCCTCGATTCGCGTATGTATGGCGTGCCGTCGCTTGAGTCCCTGGCTGGTTCGCTGAAGATCAAGAAGACGTACAACCAGCTCCGTTGGCACTCCCTCCTCGTGGCAGATCTGGTCAAGCAGGGCACCATCCTCCAAGGAGAATGTCGCGGAATCGTCGGATACCCAATTGAGGTCAACCCCGAGCACATCGCGGACGATTGTGGGGACCGAGTCCTGCCAGTCGCCCCGCTCCTGTCTCCAGATTTGCCGAATAGCGTGCAGCTCAGCCTCGTGGATAATTTGGGTCGCCTCGCCGGGAGGGGCCTCTTTTTGGACCTCGAGCTGCGTGCGAAGAAGCTTTTCAAGCAGTTCCCTGCAGAAGTCGAGCTTGTAGGGCCCGGGGATCAATTGATCGGAGCCCTTCTTGAAGGTCACCTGGCCTGCGCGACGACGGAAGTCCCGAACCTCTCGCTTCTTCTCCGGATCTTGAGTCGCGGCTAGCATGTCTCTGTAGATCAGTAGCGGCTCAAGCCACTCCTGACCCGAATCGATCATCGCCTCCATCGATTTGTCGCGTGTCACGACGGTGCAGACCCAGCAGCCAAACCTAGAGTTGCCGCAGCTCGGTGTCGTAGTGTCAACCACGAGGGGGCACTCGCCGGCCTGCGCGTTGCGATACATGGCAACCAGGTCCCGGTTGTCGTTGCCCCACGGAGACTCGTTCTGCAGGAGGTATGTCCAGACATCGTCCGTGGTAAAGGACACGATCGGGGCGTAGACAAAGGCGTTCGGAAGACTTGAATGGCGTGCCAGCCTCGAGCCCTTGATGCTGTGAAACGAGATGACCTGGGCGCGAGTGGCGCTTTCGGACGAGCGCACGCCGAGCAACATGATGACTTCGCCAAACTCCGCAACGCGATCGAGAATGAACTCGTTGGCCGGTTCAATCTTCAGACGCTCAGTGCACCAACGGAATCGCCGCGACGGTGCCGGGTATCCTCGACCGATCATATTTACCCAAAAGCTCCGATCGATCTTCGGAACAACCTTGTGGGATCGAAAGGGCATTCCCTTGGAAATGGCCGTGTGCTCGATACGCTGAAGCGTCTGATCGATGTAGTTCACGATCACCGGCGTTTCGACCAGCGTGTCAGAACTGATCACGTAGACCGTCTTGGTTCGCTTCTCGAGTGGCAGTCGTTCGAGCGCGGTCCAGACGATCTGAAGTGCGCAGGTAGAATCCTTGCCACCGGAAAAACCGAGCACCCAAGGTCTCTTGTCAGCGAGGTAGAGCTCGCAAACCTCATCGTAGAGCGCAGTCAACGCGGAACCACTGTTCTTGCTAGTCATCAAGCTGTCTTCCTAAGCTCATTCCTAAAGCCAGCACGAGACGCCCTCACTCGCTTCTCGAGCTGTTTTGCGTCGGTGGTCAACTTGAGGCCAATCGCTTCAGAAACGACGTTAGCCACCAGCCCCACCGTTTGAGTTGACTTGCTGATCCTTCCCGCCATGAGCGCGCGGCCTTCCCACAACTCGGTGTTAGATCGGGACCAATCGACGTTTCTTAGCCCGACCAGCTTCGACTTCCAGTCCCTCGGGTGTTTGGAGATGAGGTGCGATCCAGCTAGCGCAATCGCCTGGAGGGCGATGCCGTGCGAATGCACGTAGTCGCGACGGAGGTCGTAAGAGTTCGCCCTTCGACTTTGAATGGCCTGCCAGTCGGGCATGTTGGCAATCACCGCCTCCCAGAACTCGACCGTCTTTGCCAAGTCGTCGGAGGTTCGTGAGCCGCCGCGCGGCTTGTCGACCAGGAGCGAGATGGCTTGGTGAAGCGAACTAAAGGTGAACAGTTTCAGCGTGCGGTTTGAGAGACTTGTGGCCTCGAAGTCTGTGAACTCTCGAAACAGTGGGACGCGCTGAACAACGTCTCGGCTCAGCTGCGCGCTCTCATCCCGATGGTCGTAGAGCAGGCGAATGGACTTCGTTGGCTTTGTGGCGTGGACGTTTAGGTCAGCGAACATCTGCTGCGACCTACCTAATCCGCAGTCCGCAAAAAGGACTACTGATATCGACTCGTCCCCGAGCTCCGGTCGCTCTTTTACCGCGTCTTCAATCGCCGCTCTGCGGTGCTGGCCATCGTTAATAAGAATGGTGGAACTCATTCCGATATGAAGGACGCCCATGTTGCGCATGGGACCGCTCTGCTGGGCCGGCTCAAACTCAAGCTCGCCATCGACTGAGGCGCAGAGCGACGAGAGAATGTATTCCTTGGGGTTCTCGGCGATGTAGCGAGCAATTTCCGGGACCCGGCTACGGTTTAACACCCGCTGCGCGCGAAGCTCGGGAGGAAGCGTCTCGTCGTCAAACCGGAAGAGTTTTGGCACCAGCTTCAGGGGACAAAGCAGGACGAAATAGGCCTTCCCTGCCTGGACCCCGCGCATCGCAGTGAAAGAGTAACGGTTGGCTTCCATGGATGGATCGACGCCTCGGGACGTTTGTTCTGGACGTTTGGACGTTTGTTCGCCGGGACGATAGCGGGTTTCTTGTCGCCGGTCTACGCCCAGCGCAGGCCCCCACGTGGGCCTGAAGCCCCGAGCGTGCTCGGTCGGCCCTTCCCTCTGCCCGCAGGAGGCTTTCCACGGCGCCCAGTTGGGGTATCCCGCGGCTCCGGGGGCCTAGGCGCGCCCCGCGGCTCCTGCCCTTAGCGAGAGGCCAGGGGCGGACTAGGGTGTGCGGACCCCGTCTCGGGACGTGAGAGGGCGGGGACCTAAAATGTGACCATGGATGCCCGCAAGCCCCAAGCCCCGATTAAAGGACGGGGGGCCGCCTCGAAGGTACCTGGTAGGTTCGAAAAGTCTCTGAAGGTTGGGGAGGACGATGGCTGGGGTTCTGTCTACGACGAGGAACCCGCGCGCCTCCACACGACAGTCACCGAAGAACGCGCGAGAACCATCATCAGCCGAAATGATTCGCCGGATGTGGGCTTTTCACAATCGATCAATCCTTTTCGGGGATGTGAGCATGGGTGTGTGTATTGCTTCGCGCGCCCAAGCCACGCCTACCTTGATCTCTCACCAGGATTGGATTTTGAAACGAAGCTCACCGCGAAGACGAACGCTGTTGAGCTTCTGCTTCGCGAGCTGGCGCGTCCCGGCTATGTCGCATCTCCTATTGCGCTAGGAATTAACACTGACGGCTATCAGCCCATCGAGCGAGA
>Ga0164241_10001605_pt1 | contig 27173 bp, 22 predicted proteins | sample OricomyardsoilBY_FD_108780 | JGI IMG/M metagenome (GOLD analysis project Ga0164241, IMG submission 108780) | Backyard soil microbial communities from Emeryville, California, USA - Original compost - Back yard soil (BY) | ecosystem: Environmental > Terrestrial > Soil > Unclassified | place: USA... | reverse complement strand
TTGGCGCCGAGGATGCCGATGCGCTGGCCGGCCAGCACCGAACGGCTGACGTTGCCGACGATGGGCGTGTTGCCGTAGCCGCAGACCAGGCCGTCGAAGCTGAGCATCGGGTTGGGCAGGCTCTGCGGTTCGCGGAACTCGAACTCGAAGTCGCTCGCCGTCAGCACCGGCGCCAGTTTTTCCATGCGCGCCAGCGCCTTCACGCGGCTCTGCGCCTGCTTCGCCTTGCTCGCCTTGGCCTTGAAGCGGTCGATGAAACGCTGCAGGTGCGCCATGCGTTCCTGCTGTTTGCCATAGGCTGCGCTGGCCTGCGCCAGGCGTTCGGCGCGCATCTCCTCGAACGCGGTGTAGTTGCCGGTGTAGCGTGTCAGCGTCTGCTCGTCCAGGTGCACGGTGACGCGCGTGATGGCGTCGAGGAATTCGCGGTCGTGGCTGATCACGACCATCAAGCCGTCGAAGCGCTTGAGCCAGGCTTCGAGCCAGACCAGCGCGTCCAGGTCGAGGTGGTTCGTCGGCTCGTCCAGCAGCAGCAGGTCGGCCGGGCACATCAGCGCCCGCGCAAGCTGCAGTCGCATGCGCCAGCCGCCGGAGAAGCTGTTGACCGGCGCATCGAGCTGTTCGTTGTTGAAGCCCAGGCCGAGCAGCAGCGCCTGCGCGCGAGCCCGGGCATCGAAGGCGCCGGCTTCGTCGAGCGCCAGGTGCGCATGTGCCATCGCGTTGCCGTCGCCGCTGGCCTCGGCCGCCGCCAGTTCCTGCTGCGCGGCGAGCAGCGGCAGGTCGCCGTGCAGCACGTAGTCGGTGGCGCCGTCGTCGGTCTCGGGCATGTTCTGCGCCACTTCGCCGACGCGCCAGCGCGGCGGAATCTCGACATCGCCGGCGTCGGCCTGCAGGCGGTTCGTCAGCAGCGCGAACAGGCTCGTCTTGCCGGCGCCGTTGCGGCCGATCAGGCCCACCTTCTCGCCCGGCTGCAGCGTCACGTTCGCGCCCTGCAGCACCACCTTGACGCCACGCCGCAGCGTGATGTTGCGCAGCGTGATCACGACGCCCGCTCCGAGCGAGCGCCTGCGCGCTCGGGAGTGGCTGGCGTCGGGCTGCCGGCCTGCAAGCCGGCCGCCTGCAGTGCCTCACGCGTCAGCAGCAGCACCTGGTCATCGCCGGCGCTGGTGCTCAGCCAGACCGGGTTGAGCTGCGCAAACGCGGCGTCGAACGATGCACGTTCGTGGCCGATCTCCAGCACCAGCACGCCTTGCGGGTTGAGATGGCGCGCCGCATCGCGCAGCAGTTCGTGCACGAAGTCCATGCCGTCGTGGCCGCCGGCCAGGGCCAGCGCGGGCTCGGCCCTGAATTCGGGCGGCAGTTCGTTCATCGAGGTCTGGTTCACGTAAGGCGGGTTGCAGAGAATGAGGTCGTAGCCGCCAGGCACCGCGGCCAGCCCGGGGCCGTGATGCAGCGTGATGCGGTCGTCGAGATGGTGGCGTTGCACGTTGATGCGCGCGACCGCCAGCGCGTCGGCCGAGATGTCGCTCGCATCGACCGTGACCTCGGGCCAGGCCAGCGCGGCCAGCACCGCGAGGCTGCCGTTGCCGGTGCACAGGTCGAGCACACGCCGCGTGTGGCTGCCGAGCCAGGCGTCCAGCGTGCCGTCGGCAAGCGGTTCGGCAATCAGCGAACGCGGCACGATGACACGTTCGTCGACGCAAAACGGCACCCCTTGCAGCCAGGCTTCGCCGGTGAGATAGGCCGCGGGGCGGCGGCCGGTGATGCGCGCGTCAACCAGCGCTTCGACAGCCGCCTGCTGCTCTGCGCTCACCGGCGTGTCGGCCACCGCGTCGAGCGCATCCAGCGCATGGCCCAGCTTCCACAGCACCAGCCACGCGGCCTCGTCGAACGCGTTGAGTGTGCCCTGTCCAAAACAAACGCCCGCCTGTTCGAGGCGGGCGCTCTGGCGCTCGATGAGTTCGATCGCCGTCATCGCAGAAAACGCTCGAGCGTGCCGCGGTAGATGTTCTTCAGCGGCTCGATGCTGGCCACGTCCACACGTTCGTCGATCTTGTGAATGGTGGCGTTGACGGGGCCGAACTCGATCACCTGCGGGCAGATCTTGAAGATGAAACGGCCGTCCGAGGTGCCGCCGGTGGTCGACAGCTCGGGCCGCCGGCCGCACACGGCTTCGATGGCGTCGCTCACCGCGCCGGTCAGTGTGCCGGGCGTGGTGAGGAAGGTTTCGCCGCCCAGCGTCCAGGCCAGCGTGTAGTCCACACCGTGGCGGTCGAGCACCGCGTGCACGCGCGCCTTCAGCGATTCGGGCGTGGACTCGCTGCTGAAGCGGAAGTTGAAGTCCACCACCACGTCGCCCGGAATCACGTTGCCGGCGCCGGTGCCGGCGTGGATGTTGCTGACCTGCCAGCCGGTGGGCGGGAAAAATTCGTTGCCGTCGTCCCAGCGCGTGGCCACCAGTTCGGCCAGCGCCGGCGCCAGGGCGTGGATCGGATTCTTCGCCAGTTGCGGGTAGGCGATGTGTCCTTGCACGCCCTTCACGCTGAGCTTGCCGGTGAGGCTGCCGCGGCGGCCGTTCTTGATCATGTCGCCCAGCGCATTCACCGAGGTGGGTTCACCGACGATGCAGGCGTCGATGGTCTGGCCGCGTTCGCGCAGCATCTGCACCACGCGCGCCGTGCCGTCGAGTGACGGGCCTTCCTCGTCGCTGGTGATGAGCAGCGCAATGGCGCCCGCGTGCCGCGGCGTCGCGGCGACGAATTCCTCGACCGCCACCACCATCGCCGCGATCGAGGTCTTCATGTCGGCGGCGCCGCGGCCGTACAGATGACCGTCGCGGTGCGACGGCACGAAGGGGTCGCTGGTCCAGCGTTCGAGCGGCCCGGTGGGCACGACATCGGTGTGGCCGGCGAAGGCCAGCAGCGGGCCGGGCAGGCCGCCGGCACGCCGCGCCCACAGGTTGGTGACGCGGGCGCCGTCGGGGCCGTGCACCAGCGTTTCGCATTCGAAGCCCAGCGCCTGCAGGCGCGGGATCAGCAGCGCCTGGCAGCCGCCGTCTTCGGGCGTGACCGAGCGGCAGGCGATCAGCGCTTCGGTGAGTCTGAGCGCAGCGTTCATTTCTGGATGTTCCACGGCGCTTCGCTGCTGCGCAGGTCGTCGGGGCGCACGTCGATCGTGATCTCGGTGAAGCTCGCGGCCTCGGGCTCTTCCTTCTTCGGCGCCACGCGCGAGACGGGCGCCTGCTCGTTCTGCAGCCGCCACAGCAGGTTGGTCGGCGAGTCGGCGTTCGCCAGGCCCTCGTCGCGCGCGATCGCGCCTTCGTTGATGAGGCGGGCGATGTCGTGCTCGAAGGTCTGCGAGCCCTCGGCCAGCGACTTCTCCACCGCTTCCTTGACGCCTGCGAGATCGCCTTTTTCGATCAGTTCGGACACCAGCTTGGTGTTCAGCAGCACCTCGATCGCCGGCAGCCGGCCGCCGGCGTTGGAGCGCAGCAGGCGCTGCGAGATCACGGCGCGCAGCCCCGAAGCGAGGTCGGACAGCAGCGTCGGCCGCGACTCGGGCGTGTAGAACGACAGGATGCGGCCGAGCGCGTGGTAGCTGTTGTTGGCGTGCAGCGTGGCCAGCACGAGGTGGCCCGACAGCGAATACGAGATCGCCGAGGTCATGGTCTCGCGGTCGCGGATCTCGCCGATCATGATGCAGTCGGGCGCCTGGCGCAGCGCGTTGCGCAGCGCGGTCTGCAGGTTCTGCGTGTCGCGCCCGACCTCACGCTGGTTGACGATCGACTTCTTGTTCGTGAACAGGAATTCGATCGGGTCCTCGATCGTCAGGATGTGGCCCGTGACCTGCTGGTTGCGCCACTCCAGCATCGACGCCAGCGTCGTGCTCTTGCCGGTGCCGGTGGCGCCCACCATCAGGATGAGGCCGCGTTTTTCCAGCACCAACTGCGACAGCAGCGGCGGCAGGCCCAGCGTCTCCATCGCCGGAATGTCGTGCGGGATGCAGCGGAACACCGCGGCAATGGAGCCGCGCTGCTTGAAGGCCGACAGCCGGAAGCTGCCGATGCGCGCCAGGCCGACGCCGACGTTGAGCTCGCCGGTGTCGTCCAGCTCTTCCAGCTGATGCGGGCTCAGCAGCTCGGCCAGCAACTGGCGCGTCTGCGTCGGCGTCAGCAACTGGTCGGACAACTGCAGGATCTGGCCGTGGATCTTGATCAGGATGGGCGTGTTGGCCGACATGTAGACGTCGGACGCGTTTTTCTCCGCCATCAGGCGAAGCACCCGTTCCATGTTGCCCGACATCACCTACCTCACTCTCAAGTTGCGCTGCCGCATCACCAGGTTTCCCCGCCACGGAGCGGGCTGCGCCGGTGCGCAGGCGCAGACCCCTCGGGGGGCAGCGAGCGAAAGCCAGCGTGGGGGCAGCATCTAGGCGCGGAGCAGCTCGTTGATGCTGGTCTTGGCCCGCGTTTCCGCGGTGACCTGCTTGACGATCACCGCGCAGTACAGGCTGTGGCTGCCATCGGCCGCCGGCAGCGAGCCGCTGACGACCACCGAGCCCGCCGGCACGCGGCCGTAGCTCACTTCGCCGGTCATGCGGTTGTAGATCTTCGTGCTCTGGCTGATGAACACGCCCATGCTGATGACGGAGTTCTCTTCGACGATCACGCCCTCGACCACCTCGGAGCGCGCGCCGATGAAGCAGTTGTCCTCGATGATGGTGGGGTTGGCCTGCAGCGGCTCCAGCACGCCGCCGATGCCGACGCCGCCGGACAGGTGCACGTGTTTGCCGATCTGCGCGCACGAGCCCACGGTGGCCCAGGTGTCCACCATCGTGCCTTCGTCGACATAGGCGCCGATGTTCACGTAGCTGGGCATCATCACCACGTCGCGCGCCAGATAACAGCCGCGCCGCGCCACCGCCGGCGGCACCACGCGCACACCCGCAGCGCGCATCTGCTCTTCGTTCAGGTGCGAGAACTTGGTGGGTACCTTGTCGAAGAAGCCCAGCTCGCCGGCATGCGACAGCTTGTTGTCGTTGAGGCGAAAACTCAGCAGCACGGCCTTCTTGACCCACTGGTTGACGCTCCATTCGCCCACCCCCTGGCGTTCGGCCACGCGCAGGCGGCCGGCGTTGAGTTCGCCGATCACGCGTTCGACGGCCTCGCGCACTTCGGGCGCGTTGCTCGGCGTCAGGCTGGCGCGGGCTTCCCAGGCGAGGTCGATGGAATTCTGCAGATCGGTGCTCATCGTCAATGGCTTTCGAGGGCGGCGGTGTAGGAGGCGGTGTACAGGACGATGCGGCGCGCGGCTTCCAGGCATTCGTCGGCGGCGGCGACCAGCGCCATGCGGATGCGGCCGCGGCCCGGGTTGGCGCCTGCGGCGTCGCGCGCCAGCAGGCTGCCGGGCAGGACCTGCACATTGTATTGAGCGAGCAGGCCGCGCGCGAAATCGATGTCGTCGCCACCGGGCACCGCGGCCCAGAGGTAGAAGCTGGCGTCGGGCAGGCTCAGGCCCAGCACCGGCTGCAGCATCGGCGTCACGGCGGCGAACTTGTGCCGGTACAGCGCGCGGTTGGCCTCGACATGCACCTCGTCGTTCCAGGCCGCGATGCTGGCGCGCTGCACCAGCGGGCTCATCGCGCTGCCGTGATAGGTGCGATAGAGCAGGAAGGCGTTCATCAGCGCGGCGTCGCCGGCGACGAAGCCCGAGCGCAGCCCCGGCACGTTGCTGCGCTTGGACAGGCTGGTGAACGCCACCAGGCGGCGGAAGTCGCCGCGGCCGAGCTGCGCGGCGGCCTGCAAGCCCCCCAGCGGCGCTTCGTCGCGAAAGTAGATCTCCGAATAACACTCGTCGCTGGCGATCACGAAGCCGTGTTCGTCGCTGAGCGCAAAAAGCTGCTCCCACTCGGCCAGCGGCATCACCGCGCCGGTGGGGTTGCCGGGCGAGCAGACGTACAGCAGTTGGGTCCGCGCCCAGGTGGCGCTGTCGATGCGCGACCAGTCGACCGCGAAGTTGCGCGCCGGGTCGCTGGGTGCAAACACGGCGTTCGCGCCGGCCAGCAGCGCCGCGCCTTCGTAGATCTGATAGAACGGATTGGGGCAGACGACGGTGGCGCCCGGCCGCGTGGGGTCGATGATGGTCTGCGCAAACGCGAACAGCGCTTCGCGCGAGCCGTTGACCGGCAGCAGTTGCGTCGCAGCGTCGATTTCGAGCCCGTAGCGCCGCTTCAGCCAGCCCGCGCAGGCCGCGCGCAGCGCCGCTTCGCCGGCGGTGGCCGGGTAGGCCGACAGCGTGCCCAGGTTCTGCACGATCGCCTCTTCGATGAGTGCCGGCGTCGCATGCTTGGGTTCGCCGATGCCCAGGCTGATGGGCCGCAGCGCGAGGTTGGGCGTGATGTCGCGCGTGAGCTCGCGCCAGCGTTCGAAAGGGTAGGGGTGCAGGCGGCCGAGCAGCGGGTTCATGGCGCCGATTATCGGCGCGCCAGGGCGGGTGGCCTGCTAGAACGGCAGCAGCAGCCGGGTCGAGAACATCGCGCCGCGCTCGCCGTAGGTCTTGCCCAGCAGCCACGCCAGTTGCCACTGCACGGCATGTTCGCCGCCGGGTGGCAGCGTCGCGAACAGCGCCGGCCCGGCGCGGTGCGACTGCGCGTCCAGCGCCAGCGTGTCGTTCCACGGCCCGAGCTCGCCGAAGCCCTGCACACCCGGCTGCAGCCAGCGCCAGCCGTGCCAGCGCAACTGCCACTGGTACTTCATCATCGCCGGGCCCCAGGCGCCGCGTTTTCGGTCACGTTCGAACAACAGGTTGGCGTTGATCTGCATCCTGCCGGCATTCGTCTGCAGCACAGGGCCGAACTCGATGCCGTCGCCCGGCCGCTTGCCCTGCAGGTGGATCGCCGACAGATGCAGTGCGATGTCCAGCGGCCATTGCCCCTGCGTCAGCAGCACCTCGTTCTGCCAGCTGATCGAGCTGGGAACCGTGGCGTCGGCATGCGAGCCGATGTAGCTCGCCAGCAGCAGCGTCGTCCAGCGGCTGTTGACGCCATAGCTGATGCCCAGTTCGGGCCAGTCCGTCTCGCCGTCGTCGTGCGGCTTCACGCTCCAGTAGCGCAGCTCGGTGCTCAGCACGCCCTCGCGGTCGTAGGGCGAGATGACGTAATAGCCGGGGTCGGCCCACGCCGCGGCGTGCACCAGAAGCAGCGTTGCTGCCAAAGCCACACAGCGGCGCATCCCTCACCTCCCGCAATGCGAGTGTGGCGCGAGTGTGGCGCGAATTTGGCCGGACAAGGGGCGCCGGGCGAGGGCGCCGTTGCACGCTGGCGTCAGAGCGCGCCGCGGCAACCCTCGGCACCGCAGCGGCAGGCCAGGCGCCCGCCGTGGTGGGTGGGGCCGTAGTCCACCGTGATCTCGTCGCCCGACGCGATGGCGCGCAGCGCGAAGAACTCGACGCGGCCGTTGCGGATCACGAGTTGCGCGTTCGGCCGGCAACTGTGGTTGGTGTAGCGCATCGGGTCGGCCGAGCGGCTGAAGTCGATCGCGCGCCGCGGTGACAGCTCGACGATCATGATGCGTTCGCTGCGCGTGGCGCGGATGCGCGCCTGCTCGACCGAAATGCTCTCGCCGCGGATCTCGCCGATCTTGCGCCGCGCCGGTACCGCCTCGTCGGCGAACGCACCGTGGCCGTCGATGCTGCTTTCGCGCACGGCCACCGCAAACTTCTGGTACGGCGCACGCGCGGCGCCCGCAGCGGCGGCGGGCATCACTGCTTGGCGGCGCGCGCCTTCGTTTCCCACTGCTTCAATGCCGTCAGCGTGTTGTTGACGTGCTTGAACGGGTTCAGGCTGGTGTACTGGTAGACGATGGTGCGGTCGGGTGCGATGACGTACGACGTGCGGTTGGCGTAGTCGGGCATCAGCGACAGCACCGCGTCGTACGACTTCATCACGGTCTGGTCGGCATCGGCGCCGACGGCGAACTTGTTGCGGCATTCGGCGACCGAGAACTTCTTCAGCGTGTCGATGCCGTCGTGCGAGACGCCGATGACCTTGGCGCCGAGCGCGCTGTAGTCCTGCGTCGCTTCGGCGAATTCGTGCGCCTCTATCGTGCAGCCGGTGGAGAACGCGGCCGGAAAGAAGTACAGCACCACCGGCCCCTTTTTCAATTCATCCGACAGCTTGAAGCGGCTGACGTTGCCGCCGAGCGCGGCGTCGATCGCGAAGTCGGGCGCCTTGTCGCCCACTTCGAGCGCGGCCCGGGCCGGGCCGGCGAACAGCAGGCCGAGCAGCAAGGGCAGCAAAGGCGTGACGGCGATGAGGCGGTGCATGGCGGGTGTCCTTTCGAGGCGGGCGCAGGCATCATACGCAGGCCGCGCGCCAGCGGATTCCTCTTGCCCGTCATGACCCCAAGCCTTCATCGATCGTTGCCCGCCGCCGTCTGGTTCGTGTTGGTGCTGCTGTGCAGCGGCTGCGGCTCGCTGCCGCCGGACACCGCCGTCAAGCGGGAGTCGTCGCACGCGATCCTGGCATCGAAGGACACCGCTCTCGGGCGCATCGCCGCCAACTCGCTGCCCCAGCGGGGCCTCACGGGTTTTCGCCTGCTGCCCATAGGCAGCGAGGCGCTGGACACGCGCATCGCGCTGGCCAAGCGGGCCCAGGCCACGCTCGACCTGCAGTACTACCTGATGGCCAACGACGACACCGGCCGCTACCTGATGCGCACGCTGCGCGACGCGGCGGGGCGCGGCGTGCGCGTGCGGCTGCTGCTCGACGACCTGTACCTGTCGGGCGAAGACCCGCTGCTGCTGGGCCTGGCGGCAACGCCGAACGTCGAGATCCGCCTCTTCAACCCGTTTCCTTGCGGGCGCGAAAGCCTGGTGACACGTTTTGTCTGCTCGCTGGCCAGCTTCCACCGCGTCGAGCACCGCATGCACAACAAGCTGTTCATCGCCGACGGCGCGATGGCCGTGGCCGGCGGACGCAACATCGCCAACGAATATTTCATGCGTGCCGGCGTCACCAACTTCGTCGACCTCGACGCCTTCGTCACCGGCGCGCTCGTGCCGCAACTGCAATTCCTGTTCGACTACTACTGGAACAGCCCCTTCGTCTACCCGCTGCACGCCATCGTGCCGCCGCACGCCGATGCCGCCACGCTGCAGGCGCAGTTCGAAGAGATGACGAGCGAGAAGCACACGGTGCCGCCACCGGTGCCGCCGGCCACCGACGTGCTGGGCTACGCGCCGATCTCCGACGAGCTGAACGACAACCGCATCGGCCTCATCTGGGCCATTGCCGATGCCTACGCCGACCCGCCCGACAAGATCGCCGCGATGATGGCGGGCCAGGAACGGCTGCCCTACCTGGACGAAGAAGCGGTGCGCTTCAACGTGCTCGAACGGCTGCGCATGGCGCAGAAGGAAGTGGTGCTGACCTCGCCCTACCTGATTCCCGGCACGAAGGGCATCGAGGTGATGAGGGAGCTGCGCGCGCGCGGTGTCAAGATCAAGCTGCTGACGAACTCGCTGGCCGCCACCGACGAGCCGCTGGTGCACATCGGCTACAAGCGTTACCGCAAGACGATGCTGAAGATGGGCGTCGAACTGCACGAGCTGAGCCCGACGCGGGCCAAGCGCAATCTTCGTCTGGGCATGTTCGGCAAGTCGCACGCGGCGCTGCACGCGAAGACCGCCGTCATCGACCGCAGGCTGGTCTTCATCGGCTCGATGAATTTCGACCCGCGCTCGGAAAAGCACAACACCGAGATGGGCCTGTTCATCGAAAGCCCGCAGCTCGCGCGCGAGATGCTGCGCCTGATGGACCTCGACAAGCTGCAGGCGTCGTACATGCTGCGCCTGGCCAAGGACGGCGAGACGCTGCAATGGCTGTCGCTGGACGACAGCGGCAACACGGTGGCCACCGACACCGAGCCCGACGTCAGCGAATGGCTGCAGATCTGGCTCGACCTGCTGACGCCGTTCGCGCCGGTGGAGCTGCTGTAGCGGCCGCCTCGACGGCGCCGATCAGGCCGCAGGCAGGTCCACGCGCGGCGCCGCCTTCCAGCCCTTCTTGCGGTGCTCGACCGTGACGAAGGTGCGGATGCCGCCGCGCACGAACCAGTCGGCATGCAGGCGCACGAAGCGCGGCCGGATCGCGCGCACGATGTCGTCGACGATGGTGTTGCTCACCTTCTCGTGGAACGCGCCTTCGTTGCGGAAGCTCCAGAAGTACAGCTTCAGGCTCTTCAGTTCGACGCAGAGCTTGTCGGCAACGATCTCGATCGTGAAGTGCGCGAAGTCGGGCTGGCCGGTGAGCGGGCACAGACAGGTGAACTCGGGCACGTCGAAGCGGATCACGTAGTCACGTTCAGGCGCCGGGTTGTCAAACACCTGCAGGTCTTTGCTCGGTGCGGTGGGCGGCAGTGCCGGCGCCACGCGCTGCGTGGGCTTGTTTCTGGGGGTCGTGCGGGCCATGGCCTGAGGGGTTCTGCGGGGGTGGCGATGTTATCATCCGACCCGTTACGCGCTCTCCATCAGGGCGCTTTTTCTTATTGAAATCAATTACTTGCATCGGCCTTCATGCGGCTCAACCAGATCAAGCTCAGCGGCTTCAAGTCGTTTGCCGAACCCACCACGTTCCAGCTCCCGGGGCAGCTCGTCGGTGTCGTCGGGCCGAACGGTTGCGGCAAGAGCAACATCATGGACGCGGTGCGCTGGGTGCTCGGCGAAAGCAAGGCCAGCGAGCTGCGCGGCGAGTCGATGCAGGACGTCATCTTCAACGGCTCGGGCCAGCGCAAGCCGGCCAGCCGCGCCAGCGTCGAGCTGGTGTTCGACAACACGCTGGCGCGTGCCGGCGGCCAGTGGAACGCGTTCAGCGAGATCGCCGTCAAGCGTGTGCTCACGCGCGACGGCAGCAGCAGCTACTACATCAACAACCAGCCGGTGCGCCGGCGCGACGTGCAGGACGTGTTCCTCGGCACCGGCCTCGGCCCGCGCGCCTACGCCATCATCGGCCAGGGCACGATCAGCCGCATCATCGAGTCGCGCCCCGAGGAACTGCGCATGTTCCTGGAAGAAGCCGCGGGCGTCTCGAAGTACAAGGAGCGGCGGCGCGAAACCGAGAACCGCCTGAAGGACACGCGCGAGAACCTGACGCGCGTCGACGACATCCTGCGTGAACTCAACGGCAACCTCGAGAAGCTGGAAAAGCAGGCCGAGGTGGCCACGCGCTACCGCAGGCTGCAGGACGACGGCACGCTGAAGCTGCACCAGTTGTGGTTCCTGAAGGCGAGCGACGCCGCCGGCGAAGAAGAGCGCGTGAAGGCCGCCGCCGCGGAGGCGTCGAATGCGCTCGAAGCGCGCCTGGCCGAGCTGCGCCATGTCGAAGCCGAGCTCGAATCGGTGCGCCAGGCGCATTACGCCGCAAGTGATGCGCTGCATGAAAAGCAGGGCACGCTGGCCGAAGCGGCGCTGGAGGTCAGCCGGCTCGAAGAGCGCATCCGCTACGTCGTCGAAGGCCGCCAGCGTGCCCAGGCGCGGCTGGCCGAGCTGCAGGCGCAGAACACGAGCTGGGCCGAGCGGCGCGACGCCGCCGGCGTCGAGCTGGAAGACATCGCCGAGCAGATCGTCGGCGCCGAAGAGCAGGCCGAAACGCTGGTGGCGCAGGCCGAGGAGCAGTCGCTGCAACTGCCGGCGCTGGACGACGCCGTGCGCGCGGCGCAGCACGCCAGCAACCAGCAGCGCAGCGCGGTGGCGCAGGTGCAGCAGCAGATCCAGGTGCTGGCGGCCGACAGCCGCCACATCGAAGAGCAGGCGCGGCAGTTGAAGGGCCGGCGTGAACGCCTGGCCGGCGAGCGCCAGGGTCTGCAGGCGCCCGACATGGCGCGACTCGAGGCCTTGAAGACGCAGGAAGCGGCTGCCAACGAAGCGCGCGACGAAGCCGATGCGCGGCTGCACGAGCTGTCCGAACAGGTGCCGGCGCTCGACGCCCAGCGCCGCGCCGCGCAGGACACGGTGAACCGCGAATCGGCCACCCAGGCCGACATCGGCGCCCGCCTCGACGCTCTGCGTGCGCTGCAGGACAAGGTGCAGACCGAAGGCAAGCTCAAGCCCTGGCTCGAGCGCCACGGCCTGGCGGGGCTGGCGGGCCTGTGGACGCAGGTCCACATCGAGCCCGGCTGGGAAAGCGCGCTCGAAGCGGCGCTGCGCGAACGGCTGAACGCGTTGCCGGTGGGGCGGCTGGACAGCGTGCGCGCCTTCGCCGCTGACGCGCCACCGGCCAGGCTGGCGTTCTACGCGCTGCCGCACGGCGCCGTCACGAACAGCCACCAGACGCTGCCGCGGCTGAGCGATCTGCTGCGCCTGGGCGACGCCGGCCTGAAGGCGCTGCTGGGCGACTGGCTCGAAGGCGTGTACACGGCGGCCAGCATCGACGACGCAATGGCCGCGCGCGGCCAGCTCACGCACGGCGAAGTGATCATGACGCGCGACGGCCATGCGGTGAGCCAGCACGCGGTGAGCTTCTACGCGCCCGATTCCGAACAGGCCGGCATGCTGGCGCGTGCGCAGGAGATCGAGAACCTCGGCCGTCAGCAGCGTGCGCAGGCCTTGATCGCCGACGACAGCAAGACCGCATCGGTGCGCCTCGAAGCGGCCTATACCGACGCCGCGCAGCGCCTGCTGGCGGCGCGCCGCGAGGCAGGTGCGGCGCAGGACCAGGCGCACGCGCTGCATGTCGAACTGCTGCGCCTGTCGCAGCAGGCCGATGCCGCGACCCAGCGGCGCGAACAGCTCGCCGACGAACTGGCCGAGCTCGACGCCCAGCTCGAAGCGCTGGAAGAACGCCGCGGCAGCGGCGAGGCGCGCTTCGAGGAACTCGACATCGAACTGGCGAACACGCAGCAGCGCCACGCCGAACTCGACGATGCGGTGATCGCCGCCGAGCGTGTGCTGGCCGATGCGCGCGAGCAGCAGCGCACGCTGGAACGCCAGGCCCAGGAGGCGCACTTCCAGGCGCGCGCGCTGGCGGCGCGGCGCGACGAACTGCAGCGCAGCATCGAAACCGCGGCGGCGCAGATCGCCAGCAATGTGCAGGCCGGTGAGCAGCTCGAGCTCGAGCTCGGCAGCTTCAACGACGCCGCCGCGCAATCGGGCCTGCAGGCCGCGCTGGCGCTCAAGCTGGAGCGTGAACAGCATCTGGCCAACGCGCGCAGCGAATACGACGACCTGAGCGCGCAGCTTCGGCGCGCCGACGAACAGCGTCTGAGCTTCGAGCACAGCCTGGAGCCGCTGCGCGAGAAGATCACCAAACTGCAGCTCGAACTGCAGGCCGCGCAGCTCGGCGGCGCGCAGTATCTCGACCAGCTCACCGCCGCCAACGTCGACAGCGAAGCGCTGGCCAGGGGCATCACCGAGGGCGGCGTCAAGCTCTGGGGCCTGCAGACCGAGATCGACCGCATCCAGAAAGAGATCGCCGCGCTCGGTGCGGTGAATCTGGCAGCGCTGGACGAGCTCAGCGCGTCCAGCGAGCGCAAGGTGTTTCTCGACGCGCAGATGGCCGACCTGGGCGAAGCGATCACGACGCTGGAAGACGCGATCCACAAGATCGACCTCGAAACACGCGACCTGCTGGGCAGCACCTTCAACCAGGTCAACGAACACTTCGGCCGCATGTTCCCGAGCCTGTTCGGCGGCGGCAACGCGAAGCTGGTGATGACGGGCGACGAGATCCTGGACGCTGGCGTGCAGGTGATGGCGCAGCCGCCGGGCAAGAAGAACAGCACCATCCATCTGCTCAGCGGTGGCGAGAAGGCATTGACGGCGATCGCGCTCGTGTTCGCGATCTTCCAGCTCAACCCGGCGCCGTTCTGCCTGCTCGACGAGGTGGACGCGCCGCTGGACGATGCCAACACCGAGCGCTACCGCAATCTGGTCAGCGAGATGAGCAAGGGCACGCAGTTCCTGTTCATCAGCCACAACAAGATCGCGATGGAAATGGCCGAACAGCTCATCGGCGTGACGATGCAGGAGCAGGGCGTCTCGCGCATCGTCGCCGTCGACATGGAAGCGGCCGTGAACATGGCGCAGGCGGCACGAACGCGCCGTTCATGCCGCAGCGCGCAGCGCGCAGGGATGGGCGGTGGACCTGACCCTGGCACTGCTGATCGTCGGCGCCGTGGTGCTGCTGGCGCTGGCGCTGCACGGCTTTGTCAGCACGCGCCGCGCCGGGCCGCTGCGTGCGGCGGTGGACGCCGCGCCCGGCGAGGCGGCCGAACGGGTCGAGCCCGCATTGGGCGAACTGGCACCGTCAGCCAATGCCGACGTGCGCCCGCCGGCATTGCGCCGCAGTGTGCGGCTCGATGCGTTGATCGACGCCATCGCGCCCCTCGCCCTGGAAGCGCCGATCAGCGGCGACTTCGTGTTGTCGCACCTGCCGCCGACACGTCGCGCCGGCACCAAGCCCTTGCACGTCGAAGGGCTGAACGCCGACAGCGGCGAGTGGGAGCCGCCGCTGTCCGGCCAGCACTACGGCGAGTTGCAGGCCGGCGTGCAGCTTGCGGGCCGCAGCGGTGCGCTCAACGAGATCGAGTATTCCGAGTTCGTGCAGAAGGTGCAGAGCTTCGCCGAAGCGGTGGGCGCGATGGCCGACTTCCCCGACATGCTGGACGTGGTGGCGCGGGCGCGCGAGCTCGACAGCCTGGCCAGCCCGCTGGACGCCCAGCTCACGGTGACCTTGCGTGCCAGGAGCGCCGCGTGGTCGGTGGCGTATGTGCAGCAGATGGCCGCGCGCCATGGCTTCGTGCCGGGCGCGCTGCCGGGGCGGCTGGTGCTGCCCGCCAGCGAAGAAGGCGCGCCGCCGGTGCTGGTGCTGAGCTTGGACGCCCAGGCCGCGCTCGCCGACGATCCCCAGCAGGCGGTGGTGCGCGAAGCGGTGCTGATGCTCGACGTGCCGCAGACCGAGGCGCGCGCCGAGCCGTTCCCGGCCTGGCACCGCACCGCCACCGCACTGGCCGACGACATGGACGCGATCACCGTCGACGACCAGGGGCAGCCGGTGACGCTGCATGCCTTTGCCGCCATCGGGCGCGATCTGCAGCAGCTCTACGCGCAACTCGAAGCGCTGGACCTGGCCGCCGGCTCGCCGGCCGCGCGCCGCCTCTTCAGCTGAGCGCTTCTGATCGTTTTCAGTTGACGCTAGCGCGTCGTGCGCAGCGCCTCGGCCGCCAGCGGCTGGCGCGTCGGTTCGCGCAGCAGCACGAATTCCTCGGCCGCCGTAGGGTGGACGGCGATCGTGCGGTCGAAGTCGGCCTTCGTCGCGCCGGCGTTCAGCGCCACCGCCAGGCTCTGCACGATCTCGGGCGCGTCGGCGCCGATCATGTGCAGCGCCAGCACCTCGTCGCTGGCGGCGTCCACCAGCAGCTTGATGCGCGTGCGATCGGCGCGGCCGGCGAAGGCTGACTTCATCGGCCGGAAGTCGGTCTCGAAGACCCGCAGGTCGTGGCCGGCGGCCAGTGCCTCGGCCTCGCCGGGGCCGACGCTGCCTATCGGCGGCAGCATGAACACCGCGCTGGCCACGCGGCGCAGGTCCACCGTGCGCGCTTCGGGGCCGAACAGGGTTTCGGACACCGCGCGCCCTTCGGCAATCGCCACCGGGGTGAGGTTGTGGCGGTTCGTGACGTCGCCGACCGCGTAGACGCCGGGCAGCGAGGTCTGCAGCCGCGCATCGACGCGCACCGCGCCGCCGGCGTCGACATCCAGCCCCAGGCCCTGGCTGTTCGGGCGCCGGCCGGTGGCGTTCAGCACCCAGGGAAATTCGCGCACACGCTCGTCGTCCATCACGAGCACGAAGCCCTGGTCGGTGTGCTGCACGCGGCGCGGCGTGCCGCAGGGGTGCAACTCGACGCCCGCGGCCACCAGCGCCGCCGCCGCAGCGGTGCGCAGCATGGCGTCGAAGCCGCGCAGTGGCAGCGTGTCGCGGTAGAACATCGTCACGCGCACGCCCAGCCGGGCCAGCATGCTGGCGAACTCGGTCGCGATGTAGCCGCCGCCGATGATGGCGGCGCTGGCCGGCAGCGCCTGTAGGTCCAGCAGATCGTCGCTGGTGGCGCAGGCTTCGATGCCGGCGATGCTGTCGCGCACCGGCGCGCTGCCGGTTGCGACGAGCACGTGCCTGGCCGTCAGATGCCGTTCGCCGACGCGCACGCCATGCGGACCTTCCAGCGTGGCCCAGCCTTCGATCAGCTCGACGCCGCTGCCGGCCAGCATCTGCTGGTAGATGTGTTCGAGGCGCGTCGTTTCCGCGGCTTTTGCGGCCGCCCAGCGCGCCATCTCGAAGCGTGCGTCGGCAACGGCCCAGCCGTAGGCCGGCGCCTGCTCGAAGGCATCGGCGAACTGCGCCGCGTACATCAGCAGCTTCTTCGGCACGCAGCCGCGCAGCACGCAGGTGCCGCCGACGCGGTTGCCTTCGACGATGGCGACCTTCGCGCCGAGCATCGCCGCGCGGCGCGATGCGGCCACGCCGCCCGAGCCGGCGCCGAGGGTGATGAGATCGAAGTCGTGCGTCATCGCGGGCCTTGTTGCTGTTGGAGAATGTCGTACATGTCTGCCGAACCTTACGACACCGCGGCCCGGCGCGCGGCCGCGCTGCGCGGTCAGCTTCAATACCACGCGCACCGCTATTACGTGCTCGACGCGCCCGAGCTGCCGGATGCCGAGTACGACAAGCTGTTCCAGGAGCTGCAGGCGCTGGAGGCCGCATATCCGCAACTGCTGAGCGCCGACTCGCCGACGCAGCGCATCATCGGCCAGGTGCTGCCGGGTCTGACGCCGGTGCGCCATGCGCTGCCGATGCTGTCGATACGCACCGAGACCGACACCACGGCGGCCGGTGCCCGGAACTTCGACGCCCGCGTGCGGCGTGAGCTGGAGCTCGATGCCGATGCGGCGGCGGTCGAATACAACGCCGAGTTGAAGTTCGACGGCCTGGCCATCAACCTGCGCTACGAAGACGGCGTGCTGGTGCAGGCCACGACACGCGGTGACGGCGAGACCGGCGAAGACGTGACGCAGAACGTGCGCACCATCGGCCAGATTCCGCTGAAGCTGTTCGGCCGCGCCGAGGATCTGCCGCCGCTGATCGAGATCCGCGGCGAGGCCTACATGCGGCGCGATGACTTCGAACGCCTGAACGAGCGCCAGCGCGCCAAGGGCGAGCGCACCTTCATCAACCCGCGCAACACCGCCGCCGGTGCCATCCGCCAGCTCGACCCGAAGGCGCTGGCCGACAAGAAGCTGAGCTTCTTCGCCTACGGGCTGGGCGACGTGCGCGGCTGGACGCTGCCAGCCACCCACAGCGCGCTGCTCGACGCCATTGCCGCGTTCGGCGTGCCGGTGAACGGCGAGCGCCGGGTGGTGCAGGGCGCGGCCGGCCTGGTGGCGTTTCACGACGATGTGGCCGAACGGCGCGACGCGCTCGCGTTCGACATCGACGGCGTGGTCTACAAGGTCAACCGCATCGAACTGCAGAAGCGCCTGGGTTTCGTGACGCGCGAGCCGCGCTGGGCGGTGGCGCACAAGTTCCCGGCGCAGGAGCAGGTGACGCGGCTGAACGGCATCGAGATCCAGGTCGGCCGCACCGGCAAGCTGACGCCGGTGGCCAAGCTGGAGCCGGTGTTCGTCGGCGGCACGACGGTCAGCAATGCGACGCTGCACAACCTGTTCGAGCTGCGCCGCAAGGGTGTGCGCATCGGCGACCGCGTGATCGTGCGCCGCGCCGGCGACGTCATCCCCGAGGTCGTCGGCCGCGTGGCCGGCGTGCGCGCGCACTACGTGCCCAACTTCCGCATGCCGCGCGAATGCCCGGTCTGCGGCAGCCGTGTGCAGCGCGAACGCGGCGGCATCGACCACCGCTGCAGCGGCGGCCTGTTCTGCGCCGCGCAGCGCAAGCAGGCGCTGCTGCATTTTGCGGGGCGGCGCGCGATGGACATCGAGGGCCTGGGCGACAAGCTGGTCGATCAGCTCGTCGATGGCGGCCTGATGCGCACGCTGCCCGATCTGTATGCGCTGGACGCGGCACGGCTGGCGACGCTGGAGCGCATGGCCGACAAGAGCGCGGCCAACCTCGTGGCCGAGCTCGAGCAGAGCAAGCAGACCACGCTGGCGCGTTTTCTCTACGCGCTGGGCATCCGCCAGGTGGGCGAGGCGACGGCCAAAGACCTGGCGAAGCACTTCGGCAGCCTGGACCGCGTGATGGACGCGAGCATCGAACAATTGCTGGCCGTCAACGACATCGGCCCGGTGGTCGCGCAGAGCATCCGCACCTTCTTCGAGCAGCCGCACAATCGCGAGGTGGTGGCGCAGTTGCGCGCGGCCGGCATCCGCTGGGCCGAGCACGGCGGCGCCACGCCTGACGCCGGCCCGAAGCCGCTGTCAGGCAAGACGCTGGTGCTGACCGGCGCGCTGCCGACGCTGACGCGCGACGCGGCCAAGGAGATGATCGAAGCCGCCGGCGGCAAGGTGGCCGGTTCGGTGTCGAAGAAGACGAGCTACGTGGTGGCCGGCGAAGAAGCCGGCAGCAAGCTCGACAAGGCGCGTGAGCTCGGCCTCACCGTGCTGGACGAAGCAGGCCTGCTGGCGCTGTTGGCGGGCGAGTGACGTGAATGACGCGAATGACGCGAATGACGGGCGTCACGCGGGGTAGCCGGTGATCGCGCGGATGCGCCGGTACAGCGGCTTGAGCCGGCCGTACAGCGGCCGGTAGACCTCGCGGTACAGCGCGTCGTAGGTGCGCACCCGTTGGCCGTCAGGCTCGAAGCGGCTGCCCGCGCGCGCCATCGCGCGTGCGGCGCCGGCCACGTCGTCATACCAGCCCAGGCCTGCTGCGGCCAGCATCGCAGCGCCCAGCGCCGAGGCTTCGGCCACCTGCGGGCGTGTCGCATTCAAGTTGAAGACGTCCGCCGTGATCTGCATCGCGCCGTCGCTCTGCGCGCCGCCGCCGGACACCACGAGCCGCGTCAGCGGGTGCTTCAGGCGCGCCTCGATCAGCTCGCGCCCGGCACGCAGGCTGTAGGCCAGGCCTTCGATCATCGCGCGGTACAGATGGGCGCGTGTGTGCACGTCGCCGAAGCCGATGATCGCGCCCTTGGCCTCGGGGCCGGGGTCGCGCAGGCCGGGCGACCAGTAGGGCTGCAGCGTCAGCCCCATCGCGCCCGGCGGCACCGCGTTGATGAGCTCGTCGAACAGCGACTCGGCGCTGACACCACGCGCTGCCGCGCGCGTGCGTTCGGCTTCGGCGAACTCCGCCTTGAACCAGCTCACGAGCCAGAAGCCGCGCTGGATGTGGATCTCGGTGTTGAACGCGCCCGGCAGCGCGGCCGGGTAGGCCGGCAGCAGGCGCTGCACCTCGACGTATTTCGGCTGCGTGGTGTTGATGGTGGCCGCGGTGCCGAACGACAGGTGCGCGGTGTCGGGCTCGAGCGCACCGCAGCCCAGCACTTCGCAGGCCTTGTCTGCGGCGGCGGCGATCAGCGGCAGACCGGCCGGCAGGCCGAGCGCCGACGCGGCCTGCGCCGTCAACGCGCCCAGCGTTGCGCCGGGAGGCAGCAGGCGCGGCAACTGAGACGGCCTGATCGCCAGCGCCTTCCAGTGCCAGTCGCGCGCGCGTGCCCATTGCTGGCGCCGGTAGTCGAACGGCAGGTAGCCCACCTGGCAGGCGCTGGAGTCGACCCAGTCGCCGACCAGGTGCTGCGTGAGCCAGCCGCTGAGCAGCGTGAAGCGCTGCGTGCGCTGCCACAGCGCAGGCTCGTTCTGCGCCAGCCAGTTCGCTTCCGCCTGGCGCTGCAGATGGCGCAGCAGGTCGGCCGCGCCGGCAGCGCGGAACAGCACCGACCACAGCGGGCCGAGCGCCGGTGGCGCCGAGCACAGGCGCTGGTCGGGCCAGACGATGGTCGGGCGCAGCGGCGTGCCGCTTTCGTCGGCACAGACGACGGTGCCGCGCTGTGTGGTCAGCGCGAGCGCGGCGATGCGGCCGGGCTGCATGCGCTGTTCGCCCCACAAGCTTTGGCAGGCCTGGCCGATGGCCTGCCAGTACAGCCCTGCATCCTGTTCGGCCCAGGCCGGCTGCGGTGCATCGAAGGCCGGCGCCAGCATCACCTGCGAACGCGCGAGCAGCGCGCCGCCGCGGTCGAAGATCACCGCACGCACGCTCTGGGTGCCGACGTCGATGGCCAGCAGGTGGTCGGTTGTCATCGGCCGCGATTGTGGCCGTTGCAACTTCATAATCATCGCCAACTTTCCCTGTGCAAAAGGGCACCCAGCACCATGACCGTTCGAGAGATCCTGAAGATGGGCGACCCGCGCCTGCTGCGCGTGGCGCCACCGGTGACGCGCTTCGACACGCCGGAGCTGCACACGCTGATCGCCGACATGTTCGACACCATGGCAGCGGCCAGCGGCGCCGGGCTGGCCGCGCCGCAGATCGGTGTCGACCTGCAGCTCGTGATCTTCGGCTACAGCAGCAACCCGCGTTATCCCGACGCGCCGCCGGTGCCCGAGACGGTGCTCATCAACCCCGTGATCACGCCGCTGGGCGACGAAATGCTGGAGGGCTGGGAAGGCTGCCTGTCGGTGCCAGGGCTGCGCGGCCAGGTGCCGCGTTTTGCGCGCCTGCGCTACAGCGGCTTCGACGCCCGCGGCCGGCGCATCGAGCGTGAGGCCGATGGTTTTCATGCGCGCGTGGTGCAGCATGAATGCGACCACCTCATCGGCCGCCTGTACCCGACGCGCATGAGCGACCTCACGAAGTTCGGCTATACGAGCGTGCTGTTCCCCGACCTGGAGCCTGGCAACGATGACGACTGACACCTCGGCCGCGCAGATCCGCGTGGGCATCGGCGGCTGGACCTTCGAGCCGTGGCGCGACAACTTCTACCCCGCCGGCTGGCCGCACGCGCGCGAGCTCGAGTACGCCAGCCGCAGGCTCAGCGCGATCGAGGTCAACGGCACCTACTACAGCTCGCAGAAGCCGGCCACCTTCGCGAAGTGGCGCGACGAGACGCCCGACGACTTCGTGTTCTCGCTCAAGGCGTCGCGCTTCGCCACCAACCGGCGCGTGCTGGCCGAGGCCGGCGAATCGGTGCAGCGTTTCGTGGACAGCGGCATCGCCGAGCTCGGTGCCAAGCTCGGCCCCATCGTCTGGCAATTTGCGCCCACCAAACGTTTCGACGCCGCGGATTTCGGGGCCTTCATCGAGCTGCTGCCTTCGAAAGCGAGCGGTGTCGCGCTGCGCCACGTGATGGACGTGCGCCACCCCACCTTCATGTGCGCCGAGTACCTGGCGCTGGCGCGCCGCCATGGCGTGGCGACGGTGTTCACCGACTCGGACGACTACCCGTCGTTTGCCGACATCACCGGCCCGTTCGTCTATGCACGATTGATGCGCACCGATGCATCGCTGCCGCTGGGCTGCACACGCGCCGCACTGGCTCAGGTTGCAGCTTGCGCCAAGGTCTGGCGCGATGGCGGGGAACCCGAAGCGCTGCCGCGTGTCGAACCGCCATCCCGGGCTTCGAAAGCGCGCGACGTGTTCCTGTTTTTCATCAGCGGCGCGAAAGAAAAAGCGCCGGCCGCCGCGATGGCGTTGCGCGAGGCGCTGGCTTGAGCGCGGCCATGAAATCGAGCTTCAGTGTGCTGCTGGCAGCCAGCCTGGCGCTGGCGGGCTGCGGCGGTGGCAGCCAGAGCGCAGGCGGACAGGACGCGTCGATCGACATCAGCTACGGGGGCGCCGACGGCTTCTTGTTCGCGCCGCTGCTGGTGGTGCCGGTGATCCTCGGGCTGGCGGGCAACACACCGCATTGCACGGTGTCTTCGGGCAGCCTGCCGCCGGGCGTGACGGTGCAGGACGGCTGCACGCTCATCGGCACGCCATCGGCACCGGGCAGCTTCGACGCCACCATCAGCCTGCGCGTGGCCGGCATCGGCACCTCGTTTTCCGTCGTCGTGCATTCCGACATCGCGGTGCCGGCGCTGGCCGTCGTGCGCACCACCAACGTACAGCCGCCCGACCGTGTGCTGGCGCTGAACGCGGCGGTCGACGAGATGGCCGTCGTCAGCCTGCAGAACTTCGAGCCGCAGGACGACGTGCGCGTGTCCTACGCGGAGGTCGACGGCGCGCTGCCCGCGGGCCTGGCATTGAACAGCATGGACGGCACGCTCAGCGGCGTGGCCACGGCGCGCGGCCGCTACACGTTTTCGCTCGTCGCCACACTGAGCCAAGGTGCGCTGGGCTTCAACACCGCGGCGCAGCAGGTGGTGATCGATGTGCAATGACGCGCAAGCTACGTTTGCCTCGTATGCGCGAAACATGGTTTTACAGAGGCGGCGTCGCCTGCGCCAGCGCGTCGCGCGTTGAATGCTCATGAAGCCCGCACATGCATTTCAGCGCCTTGCCGTCGTCGTGCTGAGCCTGGCCGCGTCGTGCGCGGCCTGGGCGCAGGCCGACCCGCCGGGCCGTGTCGGCCGCCTGGCCGAACTGCAAGGTGATGTCTCGATCTATGACAACGCACAAGGGCAGTGGATCCCGGCCGTGCGCAACCGGCCGCTCACCGATGGCGACCGGGTCTCCACCGCCGGCGACGGCCGCGCCGAGATGCAGGTCGGCTCGACGACGCTGCGCCTGGGTGAAGGCAGCGAACTCGAGGTGCTGCAGCTCGACGACCAGCATCTGAGCTTCCAGTTGCACAGCGGCGAACTCGCGCTGCGCACGCGCTCCAGCGAAGTGGCCGCCGAAACCGACATCGTCACCGCCGAGGCCGTGCTGCGGCCGCAGCGCAGCGGCCACTTCCGCATCGACCGGGTCGACGACACCACCTACGCCAGCAGTTGGCGCGGCGAGTTGCGTGTCGCGCCGCCCGACGGTGGTGCCGATGAGGCCTTCGTGATCGACAACGGGCGCCGCGCCGAGATCTGGCGCGACGCGTCGTCGAACCGCCTGCGCCATGAATGGAGCCAGGCGCCTGACGACGACTTTGCGGCCTGGGCCCAACGCGCCGACGAGGACGACGAACGCAGCGTCTCCAACCGTTACGTCTCGCCCGAGATGACGGGCGCCGACGACCTCGACCGCAACGGCGCCTGGGAACAGAGCAGCGACTACGGCGCGGTCTGGATTCCGCGCGTCGTGCCGGTGGGCTGGGCGCCGTATCGCTATGGCCACTGGACCTGGATCGCGCCCTGGGGCTGGACCTGGGTCGACGACGCGCCATGGGGCTTCGCACCGTTCCATTACGGTCGCTGGGTCAACTGGCGCGGCCGCTGGTGCTGGACGCCCGGCGGCTACGTGGCGCGGCCGGCCTATGCGCCGGCGCTCGTCGCCTGGGTGGGCGGCCCGGGACTGGGCATCAGCATCAGCGTCGGCGGGCCCACGGTGGGCTGGCTGCCGCTGGCGCCGCGTGACGTCTACCGGCCGTGGTACCACGCCAGCCCGCGGTATGTGGCGCGCATCAACCACCGCCCGCCGAACTACAGGCTGCCGCCGCGGCCGGCCGGCCGGCCCATGGCCTACGGCAACCAGGCCGTCGCCGGCGCATTGACGGTGGTGTCACGCGACGTGCTCGAACACCGCCGGCCGGTGGCGCACGCGCTGATCGACGAACACCAGCGTCCCGACCGAGCGCATGGCAAGCCGTTCGAAGCGGCACCGCCGCCGCCGCGCCCGAACGCGCCGCGTGTCGGCCCCATGCCGCCGCGTGGCCGGCCGCTGCTGCCTGCGGATGCGAACCATCGGCCTGCGGTGCACCCGGGCACGCGGCCTGAAGCTCCGCTGCAATCGCGTCCCGAGGCGCGCCCTGAACCACTTCCGCAGGCGCGGCCGCCGGAGCATGCAGCGCCGGCGCCATCAGCACGTCCGGAAGGCCGCCACGAGCGCCCCGAAGCGAGGCCGCAGCCGCGTCCCGCCATCGGACCGGTGCCGCATGTGTCGCAGGAGGAATCGCAGCCGCGAACACGGCCCGAGCCGCGACCGAACGCACGCCCGGAAGCGCCGCGCGAACCACGCCCCGACGCACGACCTGAAGGGCCGCGCGAGCCGCGTCCCAGCACACGGCCCGAAGCGCGCCCCACGCCGCGCCCCGAGCCGCGGGCACCCGGCACCGGTGGCGCGCAAGGCGGGCACAACCCGGCGCCGCCCGATGTCGTGCAGCATCACGCCCCGCCTGCGCCCAGGGCGCCCGAGGTCGGCCCGCGGCCGCCACCGCAGCCGCAGTCGCGTCGAGAGGCGCCGCAACCGCAGCCGCGGCCGCCGTCAGAGCGTCCGCAGCCGCAGGCAGAGCGCGCGCCGCAGCGGCCCGAGCCGCAGAAGCAGATACCCGAGTCACGCGGCGGCGACCGTGGCGGCGACCGCGACGGCCGCCCGCAACGCGAACAGCAGCGCTGAAAGCGCGTCAGCGCAATCAGCGCAACAGGGGTCGCAGCGCCGGCCAGACGTTGTCCAGCATGCGCGGGTGCGACGACGCCTTCGGATGGATGCCGTCGCGCTGGAAGTTGGCCTCGGCGTCCGGCACGTCGGCCACGCCTTTCAGCAGGAAGGGCACCAGCGCCACGTCCTCGCTGCGCGCCACCTGCGCGAACAGCGCCGCGAAGTCAGCGCCGTAGCGCTGACCGTAGTTCGGCGGCACCATCATGCCGACGATGAGCACGCGCGCGCCGGCGTTCTTCGCGGCCTGCACCATCGCCAGCAGATTGGCCTGCGTCATCTTCAGCGGCAGGCCGCGCAAGGCGTCGTTGGCGCCGAGCTCGATCACCACCACCGCCGGCTGGTGCTGGCGCAGCAGCGCGGGCAGGCGCGAACGGCCGCCCGAGGTGGTCTCGCCGCTGATGCTGGCGTTGAGCACGCTGAAAGGCAGCTTGTCGTGCGCGATGCGCGCCGCCATCAGCGCCACCCAGCCGCTGCCGCGCGCCAGACCGTATTCGGCCGACAGGCTGTCGCCCAGCACCAGCAGCGTGCGCGCGGGCCGCTGGGCCCACAGCGGCCGGGCCATCGCCAGCAGGCTACAGTGCGCCAGCCAATTCCGCCGGTTCCAGCCCCAACGCATGTCAGACGCAGCCATCATCAATGTTCAACGCATCACCAAGCAGGTGGCCGATTCGACCGGGACGCTGACCATTCTCCACGAGATCGACTTCGCGCTGCAGCCCAGGGAATCGGTGGCCATCGTCGGCGCTTCGGGTTCGGGCAAGAGCACGCTGCTGTCGATCATCGCCGGGCTTGACGTGCCGAGCAGCGGCCGCGTCACGCTCGCCGGCGAAGACCTCTTTGCGCTTGATGAGGACGAGCGCGCGGCGCTGCGTGCGCGCCAGGTCGGCTTCGTCTTCCAGAGCTTTCAATTGCTGGCCAACCTGACGGCGCTGGAGAACGTGATGCTGCCGCTGGAACTGGCCGGCCGGCGCGACGCGCGCAGCGCGGCGGCCGAGATGCTGCGCCGCGTCGGCCTGGGGGAGCGGCTGCAGCACTATCCGAAAGTCTTGTCCGGCGGCGAGCAGCAGCGCGTGGCGCTGGCGCGTGCCTTCGTCGTACGCCCGGCGCTGCTGCTGGCCGACGAGCCCACCGGCAGCCTGGACTTCGCCACCGGCGCCACCGTGATGGCGCTGATGTTCGAGCTCAACCGCGAGGCCGGCACGACGCTGGTTCTGGTGACGCACGACAGCGCCATCGCCGCGCGCTGCGACCGCCAGCTTCGCATCGAAGCGGGCCGGCTGGTAAGCTGAAAGCATGGCTGATCTCATCGTCCACGGCGGCAACGCACTGCGTGGCAACATCATTCCTTCGGCGAACAAGAACGCCGTGCTGCCCATCCTCTGCGCGACGCTGCTGACACGCGAGCCGGTGCGTCTGCGCGGCGTGCCCGAAATCACCGACGTGAAGAAGATCATCGAGATCTTCGGCCAGCTCGGCAGCGACGTGCAGATGGACTTCGCCAGCGGCGTGCTCGACGTGCACCACAAGCACACGCTGTTCGACGACACGCTGCACCACCTGCCCGAAGAGATGCGCTCGTCGATCATGCTGGTGCCGCCGCTGCTGGCGCGCTTCGGCGTGGCGCGCATCGAAAACGATGTCAAGGGCTGCACGCTGGGCGTGCGCGAGATCGACCCCCATGTCGACGTGTTCGAACGCTTCGGCGCGCGCGTCGAGCGGCGCGCCGACGCGCTGCTGATCCGCGCCGAGCGCCCGCTCGCGGCCAGCCACCACTGGCTGGACTACGCCTCGGTGACGACGACCGAGAACTTCGTGCTCTGCGCCGTGCTCGCGAACGGCAGCTCGACGCTGACGAACGCGGCGTCCGAGCCGCATGTGCAGGAGTTCTGCCGCTTCATGGTGATGCTGGGTGCGCGCATCGACGGCCTGGGCACGTCGCGCCTGAGCATCGAGGGCGTGCAGCAACTCGGCGGCGGCGAGTTCACGCTCGCCGAAGACTTCCACGAGGTCGTCACCTTTCTGGCGTTGGGCGCCATCACCGGCGGCGCCATCCGCGCGCGCAACTCGGCGCCCGAGCAGTTCCCGCTCATCGACCGCTGCTTCGCGAAATTCGGCGTCGACGTGGTGCATGAAGACGGCTGGTCGCGCGCGGTGGTCAATGGCCCGCTGCGCGTGCGCGAGCCGTTCACGAAGAACATCCTGCAGAAGATCGAGGCCGCACCGTGGCCCTACCTGCCGGTGGACCTGCTGCCGATCTTCGTCGCCCTGGGCGTGCGCGCCGAAGGCAGCGTGATGTTCTGGAACAAGGTCTACGACGGCGCGATGGGCTGGACGTCTGAGCTGTCGAAGTTCGGCGCCCATGCCTTCCTGTCCGACCCGCACCGCGTCATCACCTTCGGCGGCAAGCCGCTGGTGGCGGCCGAGGTCGACAGCCCCTACATCATCCGCGTCGCGATCGCGCTGCTGATGCTGGCGTCGAGCATCGAAGGTCGCTCGGTCATCCACCATGCGACGCCGATCCGCCGCGCCCACCCGCACTTCGTCGAGAACCTGGTGAAGCTGGGCGCGCGCATCGAATGGGTGAACGAGGACTGAGGCCGGACGCAGGGTTCCGGAAGGAACCCTGCGCCTGCCGAAGGCGCGAGCGCGATTTCACGCGCGAGGGCTGAGGCCGGACGCAGGGTTCCGGAAGGAACCCTGCGCCTGCCGAAGGC
>Ga0164241_10001604_pt1 | contig 27181 bp, 26 predicted proteins | sample OricomyardsoilBY_FD_108780 | JGI IMG/M metagenome (GOLD analysis project Ga0164241, IMG submission 108780) | Backyard soil microbial communities from Emeryville, California, USA - Original compost - Back yard soil (BY) | ecosystem: Environmental > Terrestrial > Soil > Unclassified | place: USA... | reverse complement strand
GACTTTTTGGCCGCATACAGGGGCGTTGCGGGGGCGAAACCCCGTCGCTATAAGGACGCCCCGATCAGACGCCGGAGAGTAGCTCAGCCTGGTAGAGCACCACGTTCGGGACGTGGGGGCCGGAGGTTCGAATCCTCTCTCTCCGACCAATCATTTCAACGGCTTAGGAATGATTGGTCGTGGCCGGTGAAATCCGTCTGGGACAATTGTCTGTGTTTCTTATTTCTTGATCCCTGTTCCACGCTCATGCCCGAATAGGGCTATGGGCGGCTATCGCGATCTTGTGGCTGCCAAGGCCGCGTCGATTGGGAGATGGGGCGGTTCGGGTAGATCCGCATCGACTATGCCGCACTGACGCGCAAAGCTGAATGGGAGCACCGTGGCGGGTACCACCTCCTACCCAGGAGCTTGGATAGTGTGCGGCAGCTATACAAATCTCGCAAAAAGACCCGACGCCAAGGGGGGCTGGGCGCCGGGCCTGGTATAGCCACGATAGGGGGAATGTCACCGTGGGCATTTGCGTAAACGGTGACCAGCGCAGGACGTTCCGACGAGGCAAAAGAAAAACCGCCCTCCGGAGGTGAGCGGCTTCTGGGATTCGATTGTAGGCGATCAGGCTTTGCGGCGACGGCGTGTTGCTGCCAACCCAGCAAGCCCCGCACCGAACAGCGCCAGCGTTATAGGCTCAGGTGCAGGGTTGGGGTCGGCAACCGCTTCAGAGATCGTCAGCGTGTAGCTACCGTTGCCCTGATATTGCGTTAAAGAAAAATTGCCTTGTTTGAAGATGGGTGCGGATTCCGGCCCTGTGTAGAGTTGCGGGCCATCGGTCACAAGCAGGGTGCTCGCCCCATAGAAATCATCGATCTGAAAGCCACCACCAACTACTGCAGAAAAGAATGTGACATCAGCCAAGCCATTTGCGGTAACTGAGAATCCGGGCACGTCCCAAATGATGAAACCCTGGTTCGAACTCTCATCATCGGGCGTGGGATTTGAATCGAGCTGGAAGCTCACCGTGTAGTCACCAGTGATTTTGAAATCGAGCAACGTCGCCTGAGCCACGGTACTCATTCCAAAAGCTGCCAGCATCGCCGCAGCAAAAATCATTTTCCGCATTACATTCCTCCGAGTATCCGGAGCATTAAGCAACGTTAATGCCAAAATATATTATCCAACTATTTAAACAACTTAGCGGCGGTGCCTGAAATTCCCGGCCCTCAACTGTAATCGCGGGCTACGGTCTGACGTATGCCAAAATTGGTATTCCAAGTGGATATGGGCACTCATCCATGAAGATCGTGGCGATGACGACCGCAAGGCTTATGAATTCGGATCAATCTGTCACTCGACGAAATGCTTTATCGGCAATTGGGCGCACCGCACGCTTATTCCAGCGGTTCGGCGAGGACATTGCGGATGGAGAAGCTGGAATGGATGCGTTGGACGCCGGGGAGTTTTGACAGGATGTCTTTGTGGATGCGTTCAAAATCTCCCGCATTCGCAGCTTCCGCGCGCAAGAGATAATCCGCCCCGCCCGTCATCAAAAAACATTCGCGGATTTCGGGGTGTTTGCGTACGGCGATTTCGAAGCGATTGAGATAGCTCTCGGTCTGGCGCTCAAGGGTGATCTGGATGATGACCGACAGGCCCTGTTCTACCTCCCCGCCGCCGACCAGTGTGGTGTAGCCGCGGATGACGCCTTGTTGTTCCATCGTTTGCACGCGGCGCAGGCAGGCCGAGGGGGAAAGCCCCACTTCAGTCGCCAATTGGGTGTTGGCGATGCGGGCGTTGAGGCGCAGCAAGCGCAGGATTTCGCGGTCTATGGCGTCGAGTTGGTACATGCGTGATTATTCCGTTATTCGAGCGATGATTGCAAGGATTGCCCCATTAAGCACGGATCACCAGTGAACTGGTGATTAAAGTGACGATGATTGCGCTAGACTTTTGAGACGCTTTTTCGGCAACCGACGCTATTGGCGCCACACTCTCCTTTAGAGGATTCCATGCGCATTGTTGTTTTGGGTGCGGGCGTTATTGGGGTGACATCTGCCCATTATCTCGCCATGGCGGGGCACCGGGTGACGGTGCTTGAGCGCTGCGCGGGGCCTGCGCTGGAGACGAGTTTTGCCAATGCGGGCGAGATTTCGCCGGGTTATGCCTCGCCCTGGGCGGCGCCGGGCGTTCCGCTCAAGGCGTTGAAATGGATGTTCATGAAACATGCGCCGCTGGTCATTCAGCCGCGCGTTGATTGGGCGACGGTGTGTTGGATGGCGCAGATTTTGCGCAATTGCAGCGCGCGCCGTTATGCCGTGAACAAGGAACGGATGGTGCGGATTGCCGAATATAGCCGCGACTGTCTGGCGGAGTTGCGGGCGCAAACCGGTATTGCCTATGACGCGCGGATGTTGGGGACATTGCAGGTGTTTCGCACCCGCGCGCAGATGGCGGCGATGGCCAAGGACATTGATGTTCTGGCAAGGGCTGGTGTGCCGTTTGAAGTTCTGGATGCCGATGGCTGCCTGGCGGCAGAACCGGGCTTGGCGCGGGAACGCATTGTCGGCGGATTGCGGTTGCCGAAGGATGAGACGGGAGACTGTTTCAAGTTCACCACTGCATTGGCTGCGCGGGCGCAAGGTTTGGGCGTTGAGTTTCGCTATGACACTGTGATTGCGCGGCTGATTGCGGACGGTGACCGGATCAAAGCTGTGCGGCTGAGCACAGGCGAAGATGTGGAGGCCGATGTGGTGGTGGCTGCGCTTGGCAGTTTTACGCCGCGGCTGCTTGCACCGTTTGGGATGCGTTTGCCGGTTTATCCGGTGAAGGGCTATTCCATCACGCTGCCGGTTTCCAACGCGGTGCGTGCGCCTGTTTCTACCGTGATGGACGAAACCTATAAGGTGGCGATTACCCGGCTGGGGGAGCGGATCCGCGTGGGCGGGATTGCGGAGATTGCGGGTTTTGACACGAGGCTGCACGCGGCGCGGCGCGCAACGCTGGCGCAATCTGTCAGCGATTTGTTTGGCGATGCGGGAGATGTTGCGAAAGCGCGTTTCTGGTGCGGGTTGCGGCCCATGACGCCGGATGGGACGCCGGTGATTGGCGCGACGAAGCTGCGCAATCTTTATCTCAATACCGGCCATGGCACGTTGGGCTGGACTATGGCCTGCGGCGCGGGGCGGGTGCTTGCGGATATGATTTCGGGTGTGACGCCGCAGATTGCATGTGCGGATTTTGCGCTGGCGCGTTATGGCGGGCGTGGTTGAACTTTTCCCCTTGCAGGTGGATGTTTGTGCGGCACTGGTTTTTGCATGAACGAGGCATCGCATGACATCTCCCATACCTGCGCAATTGACAACCAATCAGCTTGAGGCATTTTGGTTGCCGTTTACGCCGAACAGCGAATTCAAGCGCAACCCGCGCATCGTGAGCCGCGCGGAGGGGATGTATTATTTTGATGCCGAGGGGCGGAAGATTCTGGATTCTTCGGCGGGGCTTTGGTGTTGCAATGCCGGGCATTGTCGCGCGCCGATTGTGAAGGCGATTCAGGATACTGCTGCGTCTTTGGATTTTGCGCCGAACTTTCAGTTTGGGCATCCCAAGGCGTTTGAAGCGGCGGCGAAGATTGCAAACCTCGCACCGGGCAATTTGAACCATGTGTTCTTTGCCAATTCAGGCTCGGAAGCTGCCGATACGGCGACGAAGATTGCTGTTGCCTGGCACCGGGCGCGCGGGGATGGCACGCGCACGCGCATTGTTGGACGCGAGCGCGCCTATCACGGTGTGGGGATGACCGGGATTTCGGCGGGCGGGTTGGTGACGACCAAAAAATGGTTCGACGCCCTCGCCTTTCCGGCCGATCATTTGCCGTCGACTTATGATCGGGCCGAGCAGGCTTTCAGCAATGGGATGCCGCAATGGGGGGCGCATCTGGCCGATGCGTTGGAAAACATTGTGGCGTTGCACGACGCATCCAACATTGCGGCGGTGATTGTGGAGCCGATGGCCGGTTCGACCGGTGTGTTGCCGCCGCCAAAGGGCTATCTGGAACGGTTGCGGGCGATCACCGCCAAGCACGGCATTCTGCTGATCTTTGATGAGGTGATTACCGGGTTTGGCCGTTTGGGCGCGGGCTTTGCGGCGGAGCGCTTTGGTGTGACGCCGGATATGATTACATTTGCCAAGGCTGTGACATCCGGCACCGTGCCGCTGGGTGGGGTGATTGTGGACACGCGCATTTATCAGCAGTTCATGACTGGGCCGGACCATGCGATCGACATGTTTCATGGCTATACCTATTCGGGCCATCCGCTTGCGACGGCGGCGGCGTGTGCGACGCTCGATCTTTATCGCGATGAAGGGTTGTTTGAGCGATCGGCGGAACTGGAAGCCTATTTTGGCGCGGCGGCACATGCTTTGCGCGGGGTGCGCCATGTTGCGGACATTCGCAATATTGGGCTGGCGGCGGCGATTGATCTGGAGCCTATGGACGGGGCACCAGGCAAGCGCGGCTTTGAGACCATGAAATCCATGTTCTTCGATAAGGAGGTCATGGTGCGTATTTCGGGAGATTGCATCGCCTTTTCGCCGCCGCTGATTGTGAACAAGGCTGAGATTGACGAGATGTTTGGCCGCTTGGCCGAGGTGTTGAAGGCGCAGGCTTGAGAGGTAAACAAAGCGTTACCGTTTTGGGCGGCGCGTCGGGATGTTGGGGATTTTTGGGTTAACAGCTTGGAAAGGGGCGCTGGGCAATAGTTGCCGCCTGAACCCTTTGGTTGGCGGCTTTTCCGATGCTGAACAGTCTGATTTTTGCGACGTATGCGATGGCCTGTGCGCTGGGTGCGGGCCTTATTGGTCTGCACTTCGATCTGCCGCTGCCGCAGGCGGTGATGGCGATGCTGATCGGGGTTTGTCTGTGTGCGCAGCTTCATATGAGTGTGTTGCGCCGGAAAGACCGCAAGGCCCTGAGGCAGGATATTACCATGCTGAAGCGGGCTGGGCTTTCGTTTCAGACCTCGATTGATGAGACCGCGCACAAGATGGTGCAGATCAATGAGGTGATTGAAACGCGCACCAATGAGAACAATCGTAAGATTGTTTCGGAATTGCAGATTCTGGAAGGGTTGATGCGCGAATTCGCCAACCGGATTTCGCACAAGGCGCAGGAAATTCCCGCGCCTGCTTCGCCGGTTGCGATGCTGCCGTCACGCCCGGCGTTTCAGGCGCTGGGTGATGGGCCGCTTTTGGAAATGATCCGCACCTCGCTGGAGCAGAACCGGGTGGATCTGTATTTGCAGCCGACCGTGAGCCTGCCGCAGCGTAAATTGCGCTATTATGAGGCGCTTTCGCGGCTGCGGGCCGAGGACGGAACTGTGATCATGCCCGCGCAATATATGCGCATTGCGGCGCCAGCCGGGTTGATGAGTGTGGTGGACAATCTTTTGCTGTTCCGCTGTGTGCAGGTGGTGCGCAAGCTGACGCAGAAGAACCGCGAGATTGCGGTGTTCTGCAACATCGCGGGCGATACGCTGGCCGATGGCGAGTTCTTTCCGCAGTTTCTTGAATATATGCATCATAACCGCGATCTGGCCGGGCAGATTGTGTTTGAATTTTCGCAAAGCGCGCTGAATGCGATTGGGCCTGCCGGTGAGGCCAATCTGTCTTATCTTTCCAATATGGGTTTTGCGCTCTCGCTTGACCATGTCGATACGCTGGCGATGGATTTTGGACGGTTGAAGCGGCTTGGCTTTCGCCATGTGAAGGTGCGGGCGGCGGTGCTGACCGAGGGCATGAACGATGCGAAGGCGGCGGTGGCGGCGGAAGATTTCAAAGGGCTGTTGTCGCGCTTTGGGCTCAATCTGATTGCCGAGCATGTGGAAGATGAGAAGACCGTGGTGCAACTGCTCGACTACGGTGTGGATTTTGCGCAAGGGTTCCTGTTTGGGGAACCGCGCGCGGTGCGCGATGAGGTTTTGAAGGATGTGCCGGTGCGCGGGGCTGGGCCTGCGGCGGTTATTCCGATGCGCAAGGCGGGGTAAGTTCTGAGAATTCTGTGGCGAGTGGGTGCGGCAGCGTATATGCGGTGGCACCTGGACCCCTCCCCGAAATTTGCTTTGCAAATTTCGACCCTCCCTCAAGGGGAGGGTTAGATTGAGATCGACATGAGTGAGATGCGTGTTCTTTCCGGGCTTTCTGAGATTTCTGCGGATCATGATGGGATCATCTGTGATGTGTGGGGGGTTTTGCATAATGGGCGGGAACCTCATCTGAAGGCGGCGGAGGCTTTGCGGCGGTTTCGCCGCGAATGCGGGCCGGTGGTTTTGCTGTCCAATGCACCGCGATTGGTGCCGACCTTGCTCAAGCACTTTGAGATCATTGGTGTGCCGACGGATTGTTTTGATGCAATCGTCACCTCTGGCATGGCGGCGCGGAATGATTTGATTGCGCGCGGGCGCGAACATGGAATGGGTCGGCGGCTGAAGATGTTTCATCTGGGGCCGGAGCGGGACCGGGATGTGTTTGACGGGCTGGCCATCGACTGCGTGGCCGCGGACGACGCCGAGATCATTTTATGCACCGGGCTGTTTGATGACGAGCATGAGACACCTGAGGATTATGAGGCGCAGGCGACCGACTGGCAGGCGCGCGGGCTGACCATGCTGTGCGCCAACCCTGATCTGGTGGTGCAGCGCGGCGGCCAGCTCATCTATTGCGCGGGCGCGGTGGCGGCGCTGTATGAAAGACTGGGCGGCACGGTTGTGTATTTCGGCAAGCCGCATCCGGCGGTTTATGATGTGACGCTCGATAGCTTGCGCCGGGTGAGCGGGCGCACCATCACCCGACCGCTCGCCATTGGCGACGCCATGGCGACCGATCTCAAGGGGGCCAATGCGATGGGGGTGGAGGCGCTGTTCATTGCCCATGGCATCCATGCGGCGGAACTGGGCGAGGTGACGGGGGAAAATTTGAGCCAACTCTTTGACAAGGCTGGGGTTCGGGCCAGCGCGGCGATGCGTGAGCTTGTCTGGTGAGGGGGCTGCCGATATGACAGGCGCTCACTTCTCAGGGGCGAGCGCCGCATATGGGCTATTACGTTGAAGACCTGACACCGGGGATTTCGGAAAGCTATACCCGCACCGTGACGGAGCGGGACATTCAATTGTTCGGCGAATTGTCGGGGGATATGAACCCGGCCCATTTCGACGACGCCTATGCCGCCACCACCCCGTTCAAGACGCGCATTGCCCATGGGATGCTTTCGGCAAGTTTCATCTCCACCATTCTCGGTATGCAACTGCCGGGGCCGGGCACAATTTTCATGAGCCTGACCACCCGCTTCAAGGCGCCGGTGCGGATTGGCGATTGTGTCACCGCGACCTGCACAGTGCGCGAGGTGGTTCTGGAAAAGCGCCGCGTCGTGTTTGATTGCGTCTGCAAGGTTGGCGATCTTGTGGTGATTGAGGGCGAGGCCATGGTTCTGGCGCCGTCACGCCCCAAGGGATAATTTCGCGCTGATGCGCATCTTCCGGCACTATCAGGATATTTCCCCCGCCTTTCAGGGCGCGGTGGTGGCGCTTGGCAATTTTGATGGTGTGCATCGCGGCCATCAGGCGTTGATCGGCGAAGCGCGGCGGATGGCGGAAGAACGCGGCGCCCCGCTGGGCGTGATCGCGTTCGAGCCGCATCCGCAAGAGTTTTTTCGCCCTAGCGCGGAGTCGTTTCGGCTCACGCCATTTCGCACCAAGGCGCGGCTGATCGCCGAGCTGGGCGCTGATGTGATGTATGCCCTGTCGTTCGATGCCGAGCTTGCGAAAAAAGACGCGCATGACTTTGTGCTGGATGTGCTGGTGAAGGGGCTTGGCGTCGGCGCGATTGTCGTGGGTGAAGACTTTCAGTTCGGCAAGGGGCGCGCCGGAAACGTCACCTCCTTACGCTATATGGGCGAGATGGAAGGGTTTGGCGTGACCGTGTTCGAGCCGGTGACAGAAGACGGGCATGAGAAGATTTCATCCACCCGGATTCGCGAGGCGTTGAAGGCGGGGCGGCCCGAAGAAGCAGCGCAGCTTTTGGGCCATTGGTGGACGGCGGAAGCGCGCGTGGAGCATGGCGAGAAGCGGGGGCGGACGATTGGGTTTCCTACCGCCAATACGCGGCTCGAAGATTGTCTGCATCCGGCCTATGGGGTTTATGCGGTGCGGGGGCATGTGATCGAGGATGATCGTGTGACCGGGACGTATGACGGGGTTGCCAATTTTGGCGTGCGGCCCATGTATGAGATTGAGACGCCGCTGCTCGAAACCTTTCTGTTCGATTTTCAGGGCGATCTGTACGGCAAGCATCTGGCCGTGGATTTTGTGCATTACATTCGGGCTGAGGCGAAGCTCGATGGGCTTGCGGCTTTGAAGGCGCAGATTGATCTGGATTGTGATGCGGCGCGGGCGGCGCTTGCGAAGGCGCGGTAGGGGCGACTTTCCGCGTTGGTGGTGAGAGCGGTCCCCCACCCGAAAAATTCTTCGCTTTGCTTGAATTTTTCGACCTCCCCACAAGGGGGAGGTTACGGGTTATTTTAGGCGGCTGAGTAATTCTTCAGGGGTGAAGCCCAGGGCTGTCAGGCGGCCTGTGCGGGCGAGGACGGCCAGGCCCGTGATGGTGGCGGCCAGTAGAACCGTGTCGGACTGGGCGGTGCGGGTGTCCATTTTCAGGCCGCCGGCGTCGGCCAGGGATTTGAGGGCGGCGATCAGGCGGCCGTTGAAGACGCGTTCGGCTTCGGGCGCGGTGCCGCCTGCAAGCGCTGCGGGCGCGGTGGCGAAAGTTTCGGTCTGTTGGAGCAGTTTTACGGCGGCGAGGCTGGCGGCTTGTAGTTTTTTGCCGTCTGGCGCACTGGCGGCGGCATCGCGCATGGCGCGGGCGAGGTGTTGCAGATCATCGGCGGCGAGCGCCAGAAGCAGCTCATCCTTGTTGCGGAAATAGCCATAGAGAGCGGCGGGGGCGAAACCTGCCTCGGCGGCGACGCTGCGCAGCGAAAGCTGGCGCGCACCATCACGCGTGCCGACGCGGCGGGCAGCTTCCAGAATTGCGGCGCGGGTGGCGCTTTGTTCCTGGGCCCGCCGCCGGTTGCGATTTTCTGCGCGTGTCTGCCCGCTGGTGCTCATGGGCGCGAACATAGGTGATTCGCGCCCATGATTCTTGAAATCAGCCTTCGGGGTGTAGCTTTTTATAGGCCACGGCGGCGGCGTTATATTCGGCGCCCACTTTTTCCTTGCGGTCCTGATTGGCTTTGATCTTGTCGTTCACGCCATCTTCGATGGAGGCTGTGAAGGTTTTTTTGTTCTTCACCGCTTCCAGCTTCTGCGCTTTCAGATCGGCGAAGAGGCAGGTCTGATATTCATCCGACTGTTTGATGAAACGCACGGTATCGTCCCGCGCTTGAGTCATCTTGTCCTTGCTGGCGGTGGTGCCATCGACCGCTGCGGGGGCGATGGGTTCAACGCACGATTCTGCGAAGGCTGGGGCAGCGGATGCGGCGACCAGCGCCACGGCCAAAGCATATTTGAGCGACATGAAGGTTCCTTTTTCTGAATCCTAAAACTGTGGCGGGATCAGAACATATTCATTGGGGCGGAACCAAGGCATTTTCAGATGTTTTCGGCGTAAGGTGGCGCGGGGTCATATTCCATGGCGCGCTGCACAAAGCGGGCGAACTGGGGATTGTGCAATTCGCCCGTCAGCCAGAGCGCCATGTCTATACCGGCGGAGACGCCTGCGGCGGTGACCACATTGCCGTCGCGGACATAGCGCGCATTGTCCACCACCTCGGCCGCTTCCTTGCGGGCGCGCAAGGCTTGCACAAAGGCCCAATGGGTGGTTACGCGCTTGGCCTTGGCCGGGCCTGCTGCCGTGAGCAGCATGGCACCCGTGCAGACAGAGGTGACGAAGCGGCAGGTGGGGGCCACTTTGGCGATCCATTCCAGCATCACCGGATTTTCCACTTCGCGCCGTGTGCCGATGCCGCCGGGGATGAGCAGCACATCGAGCGGGGGACAGTTGGCGAAGGTGACATCGGGCAGCACGCGCAGGCCTTTGGCGCAGCGCACTGGCGCATCTTTCTGCGCCACCAGCAGGACTTCGTGGGCGCCTGTTTCGACCTGTGAGCCCATGGTGAAGACTTCCCATGGGCCGACGAAATCTAGTTCTTCTGCGTCGTCGAATGCGACGATGCCGATGCGGATGGTCATGGCGTATCTCCTTCACTGCGGAAGCGTTGGCGGAAATCTGTCGGACTGATTTTGAGGTGGCGTTGGAAGACGCGGCGCATGCGTTCTTCGCTGCCGAAACCGCTGCGGGCGGCGATAATGGTGATGGAATGGCCCGAGCCGGTGAGGAGGCGACGGGCGCAATCCAGCCGCACGGTTTCAACATAATGGGCGGGTGTGTGGCCGGTTTCGCGCGCGAACAGGCGGGCGAATGTGCGCTCGCTCATATTGGCGCGAGCGGCGAGGGTTGCAATGTCGAGATCGGCGGAGATGTTTTCGGGAATCCAGCGCAGGAGTGGAGCGAGGCGGGTTTGCGGCCATGCTTCGGGCGCGAGATGAGCGCTGAATTGCGATTGGCCGCCGGGGCGCATCATGAACAGCACATGGCGGCGGGCGATGGTGAGGGCCATCTCGTCGCCGAAATCGGCGCGGATCAAAGCGAGCGCGAGGTCCATGCCTGCGGTGACGCCTGCGGAGGTCCAGATTTTTCCATCGTTGATGAAGATGGCGTCGGGCTCGACTTGCGTTTGGGGGAAATGTTTGGCGAGCAACGCGGCGGAGGCCCAGTGGGTGGTGGCGCGTTTGTGTTTGAGCAGGCCCGCGCGCGCGAGGATGAACGCGCCGGTGCAGACGGAGGCGACGCGGCGGGCGGGCGGCGCGTTTTTGGTTAGGGCGGCGAGGAGGGCTTTGTCCGCCATGGCGGCCTCTGTGCCGTCTCCGCCGGAGACGATGAGTGTGTCGGGTTTGGCGGGGATGTCGGCGTAAGCCGCGGTTGCGACGAGTTGGAGGCCGGACGAGGTTTTGAAGGGGCCGGATTTATGTGCGGCGAGGGTGAGGTGATAGCCGGGGGTTGGCAGTTCATCGTTGACGGCGCTGAAAAGCTGCATCGGGCCGGTGATGTCGAGGACATTGGCGTGCTCGAAGGCGAACATCACGATGTGGCGGGGAAGCGCGCGTTTCATGGGGCGAGACTACGCCCTGCCCGCTTTGGCTGGAATGACAATCAGCCCACCTTTTCTGCCAATCTCTGGAGCACGCTAAATTTTGGCAGAGCGAGCCTCGCGTCACCTGGGTGGCCCGCACTAGGCGGGCCATGACATGGTGTTGATCTGATGGATAGTCAGGCGGGCTTTTGCAGGGCGACGGCCAGACCTTCCACCGGCACGCCTGCTTCGGTGCGGGGACTGGCTTCGAGCAGGCCTGCGATGGTGAAGCTGTGGTGGGCGGCTGTTGTGCGCAGGTATTCTTCTGAGTGACGCCAGCGGCGTTTGGGGCCTAGCTCGAAACTGGTTGGTGTTTTTTCGACCGTGAAGAGGAAAGTGCCGCCGGGTTTGAGGGCGCTTTTTGCCATCGCGAAGACGGGATCGAGATCGCCCAGATAGACCAGCGTATCGGCGGCGAGGATGAGGCTGTAGGCGTTGGCGTTTTCACTCAGTGCGGTTTCGACATCGGCGACGCGCAAGTTGGTATAGACGCCACTTTCACGGGCTTTTTCGATCATGGCGGGGCTGAGGTCTATGCCATCGAGCCTTGAAGCCATGTCGGCGAAGGCGATGCCGGTGAGGCCAGTGCCGCAGCCGAGATCGAGGATGTCGTGTGTGGTGAAGTGCAGGCCGATCAGTTCGGCGAGGCCGCGCAGGATTTCGGGCGCGGCGTAGTGGAGTTGGCCACGCATCCGCGCATCATAATCGGCGGAGAACTGATCGAAGAGGTGACGGATATAGCCTGCATCGGAGCGCGACTGGTGGCGGATCGCTTCGGCGCGGGCGGCAAGGCGCGGATAGGCCGGGTGGTCTTTCAGCGGTTCCAGAGCTTCGAGCGCCTTGTCGGACTCGCCTGCTTCCAGCCAGCATTGGGAGAGTTTGATATGCGCCTCTTCCAGCGTGGGATCGAGGCGGATGGCGCGCTGGAATTCGGCGATGGCGATGGGCAGGTTTTGTTTGGCGAGAAGGGCTTCGCCCAACGTGAGCGCGGCAGACGCGAGGCCGGAATAAAGACCATAGGCCTCCTTTGCGGCGTCGAGGGCAGCGTCGAGTTTTCCGGCGGCGATCAGGGCGCGCACATAGAGCTGGCGGGTGAGGAGGCCCGCGCGGTTTTCGTTTATCAGTGTGCGGAGGATTTCGGCGGCGGCTTCGGGGTGGCCTTCATCCAGAAGGTCTTCGGCGGCGTAGAGAGGATTGCCCCCTCCCCCGCTGAGGAGGGAGGGGGTCGTATCTTCGGGGTTATGCGGCAAGTATGGCCTTGCCGTTGTTGAGCACAACAACATCGCGTTCCTTCACCTTGCAGCGGAAGGACAGCGTAGCTCCATCGACCCAGATTTCGGTGACGATGGTTTCGCCCGGGAAAACCGGCGAGGAGAAGCGCGCATCGAAGCTGGTGATCTTGGTGGGATCGTAATTGCAGACCGCCGTGATGACCGAGCGGCAGGCGGTGCCGTAGCTGCACAATCCATGCAGGATGGGACGCGGGAAGCCTGCCATTTTGGCGAAGCTCGGATCGCGGTGCAGCGGATTGCGATCGCCCGACAGCGCATAGAGGAAAGCCTGATCGGGGCGGGTATCGGCTTCATGCGTCAGATCGGGGTTGCGTGTCGGCAATGTGTGGGGTTCGGGCGCGCCGTCTTTGGGGCCGCCGAAGCCGCCATCGCCGCGCGCGAAGATGGTGCTTTGCAGGGTGCAGAGATTTGCGCCCGATGCTTTTTCACGGATCGTGCGTTCGGTGATGACGATCGCGCCTTTGCCAGCGCCCTTGTCGAACACGCCGGCGACGCGCTCATCCATCAGCACTTCGGCGGTATCGGGCAACGGCTTGTGCAGGGTGAGGCGTTGTTCGCCATGCACCACCATCATGTAATTGATGCCCGCTTTGGCCAGCGTGTTGGTCGCGCCCCAGCCGATCACGGTCGCCATGGTGGGGACGGTCTTGAGGCCGTTCTCATAGGTGAAGGGGAGTTCTTTCGTGTCCATGGGATCGCGCTGGAAGCCGACGCCCAGGGCGTAGAGCATGGTTTCGCGGTCGCCATAGCTGGCGGGAACGTCTTTCGACGTGGCTTGCATCAGTTCATCGTAATTGATCGGCATGGAATCCTCACCTGTCGGGCCGTGTCGGGCGGGAGTGAAACGAAAAGCAGCGCCAGGAGCAAGCGGGGCAGACGCGTTCTGCGTCAAACCGCCTTTTTCTGCGGAATCGCCACGGCGGGACCTTCGGTCCACATCGCGGTCAGGGGCACGCCCTTTTGTTCGATCACCGAGACGGCATGGGCGTAACCTTCGGCAATCGCGCGGTCGAAGGCTTTCCAGTCTCGCAGACCCACATCTTTCAGCGGGGGCTCGAACAGATAATCGGCCCGCTCGCGCACCACCCGGCGCTGCGCCTCGGACCCCACCGTGCCGGAGCGCATGAGGATGGAGACGATGGAGGGGGAGCCGCGCATCCCTTCCCGGATCAGGGACCAGAAGGGGCGTTCGCCATAAAGCTCGTCGGTGGCTTTGAGATCGAGTTCGCCGGTGACATCGGATGCGATGATGGGGCCCGCGGCCTGCTCGGCCATCACATCCACCGGCAGATTGTTCATCACCCCGCCATCGACCAGCAGATGGCCGTGAAAGGTGACGGGCGGCAGGATGCCCGGCAGCGCGACGCTGGCGCGCAAGGCCCGCCACAGCGCGCCGCCGCGATGGGTGTGGATGCGCCCTGTTGTGAGATCGGACGAGACGCAGAAGAACGGTTTGGGCAATTCCTCGATGCGCACATCGCCGAAGCCGTTTTGCAGCAGGCGCGAGACTTTGGCGCCGCGCACCAGCGCGATCAGCGGGAAGGTGTAGTCGTTGAGGGGATTGGAGGTGACGAAAGCCTCGCGCAGGCGCTCGGTCATTTCTTCCACCGACCATTCCATTGCCATGCCGGCGGCGACGATGGCGCCCATGGAGGCGCCGCCCAGATGATCGACCGGGACACCGGCTTCTGTCAGCGCCTTGATGACGCCAATATGGGCGAAGCCGCGCGCACCGCCGCCCGCGAGCACCAGCCCGACGGCGCGGCCTGTGACGAAACGGGCGACGCGGGCCACATCTTCGCGCGAACCGGCGCGCAGATGGTGATGGGATTCGAACAACCCGCTGCGCAAAGCAAAATGTTCGGGCAGGTCGTGGCTTTTACCGTTGGGGTGAACCAGCAGCAATTGCGGCAGGCCCGTTGCGCGCTCTTTGAAGGCGGGCATGTCGAGCGGGCGCAAGGGCAATGGGCGATCCGACCGGGCGAGCAGGAAAATGCGATCTGCCTGACGCAGGCACAGATGGGTCCAGGCGCTATCCGGCGCATCGCCGCGATAGAACACGACATCGTGACCGGCTTCGAAATTGGCGAACCATTCGGCGGATTGATCTGCCGCGGAATTATCGAGCACGGCGGCGTGGCTACCCATACCGACGAGGGCGGCGGCCAGATGATGCGCGACGGGTTCATCGCTCAGCCCATCCTGCAACGGGATGATGGCGAAGGTTTTGGGGCGGGCTATGCGATCTGCGCCGCTGGTGGTGTTTTGCAGGCGCTTCACCAGTACGCGCATCATGTTGAGCATGACGCGCGGATAGCGCGCGATGAGGCTATCGAAAGATTCCGGGCTGACGCGCAGCAATTCGGTATCGCGCAAGGCGACGAGCTGGGCGGAATGAGCCTCCCCCGAAATCAGGGACATTTCGCCCACGGTTTCGCCTGCCGGAATATGAGCGACGAGTTTGCGAGAGCCGTGCTCATCTTCCACAAAGACACCGAGCGAGCCGGTGACGACCAGAAACAGGGCACGCCGGTTTTCCCCGTCGCGCTGGAGCAACATGCCGCCGGGAAGGCCGAACCAGTTAGCCTCCCCCAGAAGGCGTTTGAGGCCTGCATCGCTCACATCGGACAATAGCGGGAAATTGCGCAGCAGCGTGCGCAGGGAGTCCGGATAGACGGTTTCTTTTCCGACGCGGAAGGAAGACAGAAAAGCCATGTTCATCGGGTTGGTGTGGCGTGGGCTTCTACCATGCCGTCCATCCGCCATCGACGCAAAGGGTGGAGCCCGTGACAAAGCTCGATGCTGGTGAGGCCAGAAACTGGACGGGGCCTGCGATTTCATGCGCCTCGCCCAGCCGACCCAGCATGGTTTTGGCGGCCAGACGCGCGGCAAAAGCGGGATCGGCGCTTTGCACCTGCGGCCTTGGGAAGGGGCCCGGCACCAGCGCATTCACCCGGATGCGCAAAGGGCCGAGATCGGCTGCGAGGTGGCGTGTGAGCTGGAGAAGCGCTGCTTTGGCGGGGCCGTAGTGAAAGGGGCTTGCCTGATCGGGATTGGCGTAGATGCGCGCATCGGGCGCGACCGCTGCATACATGGACGCGATGTTGATGATGCTGGCATCGCCGTTTTCGGCCACCGCGCGCTGCAAGGCGGGCAAAGCGGCGCGGCTGATTTCGAACGCGGCGGTGACGCTGGAGCGATAGGTCTGCTCGAAATCCTCCGCCGTCAGCGCCTCGCGCGGTTTGGGCGTCATCGAAATGGCGTTGTTGATGATGACATCGAGCCGCGAACGCGCAGCGAAGAAGGCGCGCACGGCGGCGAAATCCGCGACATCGAAGGCGGCGCATTCGGCGGAGGGAAAATCGGCTGCGAGCGCTTTCAGCCGGGATTCGTTGCGGCCGTTGAGGATGAGATGGGCACCAGCCTGTGACAGCGCATGGGCAATGGCGCAGCCGAAATGACCAGCGGCGCCGCTGATGAAGACATGGCGGCCATCGAGGCGGAATTGCGGGTTCAGCGTGGCCATTGTGCGGGGTCCAGCAGGGAAACGGGCACTCGCGGGATCAACTGTTCGATCACGGTGCAGGTGTCAGCAGAAAGCGGCGGCAGAATGGACAGGCGTAAGTTGGCATCGAGCTGGCTTTGCGTTTCCATGCCGATGACGGCGCCGTCTATCCAGTCTTGCCCGCGCACATAGGCAAGGCAGAGATCGGCGGCGCTTTCGCGGCCCAGATCTTTCGCACGTTGGGCGATGTGGGCGAGCAGGGCTTTGGGATGGACCCCGTCTATGCGCGGCCAGGCTTTGGGATCATCCGTGGCGAGCAATCCTTGCAGGAAGATGCTGCGGGCGTGGACGGTGACATCGCGGCGGGCGCGGATGGCCTCAATCGCGCCGGACTCCCGCCAGCGCCAATCGAGCAGATTGAAGGGAAGCTGGATGTGCACGACATCGGGCGAGGTGAGTACGGCAAGCGCCTCTGCCGGGGACTGGAGCGAGACGCCGAGGCTTTTGATCGCGCCGTCGCGGCGCAGTTCGAGAAGGCGGGCCCAGACCGCGCCGTCAAACGCGGTCATGTGCGCTGCACGGTGGAGTAGCACGCAATCGAGCGTGTCGCGCTGAAGCGCGAAACGGGATTGTTCGATGCTGGCATCCACGGCGGCGGTGACGGTGTGCCAGGCGGGGCGATGCGACAGATCGGTGAGGGGGCTCAGCTTGGTGATGGTGCGCACGGTGCGAGTGGTGGCGAGCGCCTCGCCCAGCCGGTCTTCACTATCGCCATAGGCGCGGGCGGTATCGAAGGTGTTCACGCCGGACTCGACGGCGTGGCGGACAAGGGCAAGCGCTGCCTCCCGGCTTGGCTTGCCGGTGCTGTTGGCCGCTCCATAAGCAAGACCAAGTTGAACCGATCCCAGAACAAGTTCGGCGGTACGCTGGCGCGGCATGGAGGCTCCCTTCGACCCGGCAGAGTCGCCCCTTATGGTAAAGGCTTGGTTACGGGCCGTCAGCTATGCCCGATCCGCTTCCAGACGCTGGCGGCGGTCATCACGATCTGGCCATCCACCCTGTAATCGCCGCGGATGAACAGCATGGCGCGGGTGCGGCGGGTGAGTTCGGGTTTGACCGCGATAAAGCTGCCCAGCGGTACGGGCGCGAGAAACTGGGCCTGCATGTTGAGGGTGACGCAGAGCGCGCCTTCGCTGAGGTCCAGCGCAAGCTGGCCGAGGGTTGCATCGGCCAGGGTCATCATCATGCCGCCATGCATGACGTCGCGGCGGTTGACGTGACGGGCATCCACCACCAGCCCGTAGGTGCGGTCCGCGCCCTGCCCTGTTTCGTAGATCGGGCCCAGATGGATTTCGAACGGGTCCGCCAGATGGGTTTTCGTGAAGCCTTCAGGAATCATGCGATTTTCCACACGCCGGAGGCGACCAGGAGGATTTTGCCTTCGGACAGGATGTCCGCCGACAGAAAGACGATGCTGCGGGTGCGGCGGGTGACCCGGACATGGGCCTCGATCAGATCGCCCAGTTTGCCGGGGCTGACGAAATCGCAGGACAGCGAGACGGTGCTGGAATTGGCGGCCTCGGTACCTGCGCGGGCGGCCCGGCTCATGGCGATATCGGCCAGGCTCATCAGCATTCCGCCATGGACCGTGCCTGCCCCATTCATGTGGAAGGCTTCCGCCCGGAAGCAGAATCGGTGAAGACCGTCCTTTTCGGGCAGGCCGTAGAGGGGGCCGACACAGTGGTTGAAGCCGACAAAGGGAATTTCTTCTGCGCCCTCGGGCAAGGCTGGTGCGGTCATCGGGCATCCTGAATGGCGGGTGGGGCCTCGATAGGCGGTTTTGGCCGGAGCGGCAATTATCCCCGTTGGAAACGAGGGCTCGCCACACTAAAGTTGCAATTCCATTCAAGATACGCGACGGGCCCTTCTAGTCACCCCGGCCTTTTGACAGATCAAAAACACGAGGAACGCCTTATGAACAAGCAGATCGTCCGTGCTGCATTCGCTGCTATCCTTTTGGGCACCACGGCGAGTGCTGCCCTGGTCAGCGTCCCCGCTATTGCCGCGGAGAAAGAAAAGAAGCCGCCGGAGAAGACCATCAGCAGATCGCTCATCAAACCGATGATTGCTGTGCAGAAGGCCGTTCAGGCGAGCGACTGGCAGGCCGCGATGGTCAGCCTGAAAGAGGCGCAAGCCACCCCGGGCCGCACCCCGTTTGACGATTACAAGATCGCCCAGTTCATGGCCTTTGCCGCCGTCAATCTGAAGGATTATCCGGCTGCGATCATCGCCTATGAGGCAATGGCCTCCTCGCCCGAAGAAGACCCGGCGGAAAAAGCTTCGACCCGGCACAACCTGATCCTTCTCAACTATGACGCGAAGGATTATGCCAAGACACTCAAATATGGTGAGGAGCTGGCCGCCATGGGGCCGGTGGACCTTAAAGTCACCACCACGATGGCGCAGGCCTATTACTTCACCAACAACTACCCCAAGGCCGAAGAATGGGCGCGCAGAGCGGTGGATTCCGCGATTGCCTCCAAGACTCCGCCGGATCAGGGCGCGCTGAGCGTGTTGCTTTCGGCGCAGGCCAAACAGGGCAAGCAGGGCGAAGCGGCCAAGACGCTGGAGCTCATCGCCACCAATTATGGCAAGCCCAAGGACTGGAGCCAGCTGATCGACCTCGCACTCGGCACACCGGGCATCCAGAATGCCGATGGTATCGACCTTTATCGTCTGCGCGATTTCACGGGCGCGATGCAGGATGCCGATGATTATGCGCTGATGGCGACCATTGCGTTGCAGCTTGGTTTTCCCGGTGAAGCGAAAACCATCCTCGATCAGGGTGTGCAGGCGGGCCTTATCACCACCACCGGCAAGGCGGCGAGCCAATACAAATCTGCCACTGCTGGCGCGGCATCGGACGACAAGACCCTGCCGACATTTGCGCAGCAGGCCGCTGCCCGCAAGACCGGTGATTATGACGAGAAGCTGGCCGAGACCTATTATGGCTACAAGCGTTATGCCGATGCCGAAACAGCGGCACGCCGTGCGCTCTCCAAGCCGGGCGGCAAAGACCCCATGCAGACCAAAATGGTCCTGGGTATGACCCTTGCCCGTCTTGGCAAATTTGATGAGGCCATCAAGGTGTTCAACGAGGTTGAACAGGCGACCGGTCGGGCTGCGCGCGTGAAGGCGGCGCATCTGTGGGCTTCGTATTGCCAGTCCAAGCTGCCTGTGGCTGCGCCAGCGCCTGCCGCGCCTGCGCCGCAACCGGCGCCCGCGCAACAATAAGAGACGTTCAGTTTTGCGCCCCCTCCCCCACCGGGAAGGGGGCGCAAATTTTTCGGCACAGCAACAGGAGGGGGCTCCCAATGCAGATGCTTCTAGGCTTTTCGCCGTTCATCATTTTCGCCATCGTTAGTAATGTGTCGATCAGCCTTGCGCTGTGGCTGGCCTTTGCGGCGGCTTTTGCGGTGGGCATTCGCACCTTTTTGCAGAAGCGGGAAATCCGCATTCTCGATGCCGGGAGTATTGTGCTGTTTGGCGGACTGGCGGTGGTTTCGGGCGTCATACCAGTTCCGCCCAGCCTTGTGCGGCTGATCATCAATGGCGGGTTGATGCTGATTGTGTTGGCCTCCCTCGCCATGAAGAAGCCCTTCACCCTGCCCTACGCCAAGGAAACGACGCCGCCCCCGATCTGGGATCTGCCGATCTTTCTTCAGGTGAACACCACCATCAGTTCCGCCTGGGCGGCGGCTTTTGGCGTGATGGCGGCGGCAGATTTAGCCGCATATCTGGATTTTCTGTCTCTGCCGCTGGACATTGCCATTGGGCTTTTGGCCCTGATTGGGGCAATTGTGTTCTCGGTCCGCTATCCGGCAATTGTGCGCAAGAGATTTGGCCTGCCGGGCTGACACTTCACGAATTTCCGCGCCTTGGGGGGAGCCTAGCCAGGGTGAAGCGGAGGGTCTTTTGACCTGGGCTCTTTTCGCGCGCCCCTCTGCCGGGCTAGGGTCGCGCACCTTTTTGGCCGGGCATATTGGAGGATTACCATGAAAGAAGCCGTCATCGTTTCGACTGCGCGCACCGGACTTGCAAAGTCTGTCCGCGGTGGATTCAACATGACGCATGGCGCGGCGATGGGCGGTCACGCGATCAAGCACGCCATCGAACGCGCTGGCATTGATGCGGGTGAAGTCGAAGACGTGTTCATGGGCTGCGCCCAGCCGGAAGGCGCGACGGGCATGAACGTGGCGCGCAATGCCGCGATCTGGGCCGGTTGCCCGGTGACCACGGCGGGCACGACCGTCAACCGTTTCTGCTCGTCGGGCCTTCAGGCCATTGCCATGGCAGCGCAGCAGATCATGACCGAAGAGACGCCGGTGGCGATTGGCTCGGGTGTCGAATCCATCTCGCTGGTGCAGATGGGCGGCATGAACATGAAGAACATCACCGAAGAACATCTGATGCAGGTGAAGCCTGCATTGTGGATGTCGATGCTCGAAACCGCCGAAATCGTTTCGGAACGCTATGGCATCGCGCGCGATCGTCAGGACGCTTATTCGCTCGAAAGCCAGCGCCGCACGGCGGCTGCCCAGCAGGCGAACAAGTTCAAGGACGAGATCGTCCCCATGCAGACCAAGATGAAAAAGGTCGACAAGGCGACGGGCACCGAAACCATTGTCGATGTGACGGTGGACAAGGACGAGTGCAATCGCCCCGATACGACGCTTGAAGGTTTGCAATCCTTGCAGCCGGTGTTCCGCGGCGGGATGCAGGTGCGTGAAGGCAAGTATATCACAGCCGGTAACGCCTCGCAGTTCTCCGATGGCGCCTCTGCCGCCGTGCTGATGGATGCGAAACTCGCCGAAAAGCGCGGGATCAATCCGCTCGGCATTTTCCGCGGCTTTGCGGTGGCCGGTCTTGAGCCCGATGAAATGGGCATTGGCCCGGTCTATGCCATTCCGCGTCTTCTGGAACGCCATGGTCTGAAGGTGGATGACATCGATCTGTGGGAACTGAACGAGGCGTTTGCCTGTCAGGTTCTGTATTCCGCCGACAAGCTGGGCATTCCGCATGAAAAGCTGAATGTCGATGGCGGTGCGATTTCGATTGGCCATCCTTATGGCATGTCGGGCGCGCGCATGGCGGGGCATCTGCTGCTCGAAGGCCGTCGCCGCAAAGCCAAATACGGCGTCGTGACGATGTGCATTGGCGGCGGCATGGGTGCGGCCGGTCTCTTCGAGATCCTTCAGTAAGGCCTGATCACTGTTGAGGACACACATGAAGGCGCATTTTCCCGCTCAATGGAGGCGGGGGATGCGCCTTTTTGTTTTACTACCGCTGCTGGCGGCCAGTGTGGCCGCTTGTGGCACGCAGCCGAGGCCGCGGACGCAAATCGTTGCCGCGGCACCAATTGCGGACCCCGCGACACAGATGCAGCCGCTGGAAAACCGCGTCTTCACGCTGGTTGTGAATGAGCGCAAGCGGATTGACCCTGCCGCCAAACCTTTATTGCTGGACCCGATGCTGATGGACGTGGCGCGCAAACGCAGCGTGGACATGGCGGCCAAGGGCTATTTTGAGGACCGCGCGCCCGATGGCACGACCTCTGCCTCCATGGTGATGGAGGAGGATGCGCGGTTTCAGGGTTTGCTGGGTGTGAATATGGCGGCCCAGCATTACACCAAACAGTCTGGCGTGGATGTCGAGGCGTTTGCCCGGCGCTTTCTGGAGACCTGGCTGGGCAGCCAGAGCCACCGGCAGAACCTTGCCTTCCCCGACTATAATCGCACTGGAATCGGCTGCGCGATCAATGGCGATACGGTCTATGTGACCCAGCTTTTCGCCACCGATCTTGGCCTGCCGCCGCCCAAGGAAGACGTTAAAAAGGATACGGTGGCCGCGATGCCGAGCCCGCAGGCGGCGAAATCGGCCATGCAATCGAAGAAACCGGCCTTGCGGACGCTTTCGGAGTGGCCGCAGAATTGAGGGAGCCGTGATATACGGGTGTGGTTGAGCGCCATTGAGGTGGTTGATGCACTTGGGTTCCCTTCCCTCCCCCGGCTTTACGCCGGGGTCGCCGGGAATGACAATTGGGGGGGCATAGCAGTTGGGGTGGCATATGCGTACAGACTCCAAGGCACGGCTTTCCAATTCCAGGATCGCGAACTATCGCGATTTCTGGCCGCATTATCTGCGCGAGCATGGCAAGCCTGCGACGCGGCGGATTCACTTTTTAGGCACCGGGCTGGCGCTGGGTTCCCTTTTGGGCTGGGCGCTGACTGGCAATGGCTGGTTTGGGCTTGTGGCGCTGGTGGGCGGCTATGCGCCCGCCTGGATTGGGCATTTTTTCATTGAAAAGAACCGGCCCGCGACCTTCACCTATCCGTTCTGGTCGCTGATTTCGGATTTCCGCATGGCTGGGCTTTGGGTTGTGGGGCGGCTTGGCCCCGAACTGGTGCGTGCAGGGGTTTCGCCCCGCTAAGGGCGCGCTAACCACATATTAACGCCGTTCGTTAATCATGGTGTGTCGACGGTTGTGGGGTTGCCCACAGCCCATCGGCGTTGTGTGGATTCTTTACACAACATCTCGGCGTCGATACCTTGTGTTGTTGCAAGTTTTTTGATCGCTGTGAGTCGGATGCGGACGGATCTTCCGTGGAATGTCGCCGGAATACCTTCGGAAGCACGCGAAGCGGCCCGTGCCGCCGCGAGACGCGAAGGCTTGTCCGTCGGCGAATGGCTCACACGGCAGATTGCGCGCGACCATGGCAGCGCCGGGACACCTCCCGATCCGGCGCCAGCGCGGCCGGAACGGGCGCAAACACAGCGACCCCATGAGGAACCCGCCGTGACATCCACTTTTCGCGAGTCCCAGGAAATGCTGGCGCGTGTGAACCGCAGCGAATCCGAGACTGTGAACGCCGCGCGCAGGATCGAGGATCATTTGCGCTCGCTCGCACGGCGGCTCGATTCTTCAGAAGCGGCCAAGACCGGCAGCAGCCGGGTGTTGAACGATGCGGCAGGCGATACGCAAAGCCTCCCCCTCGACCAGTCGCAAGCCTTTGGGACGCTGGGAACGCATATTATTTCGCTGGGCGAGCGGCTGGACCGCATGGAAGAACGCTCCAGCGCCAGTGCCGCCGGGCGGGACACGGTGCGCGGGCTTCAGGACGGGCTGACCCGCATGGCCGACCAGATGGCGGATACGGCCAAACAATCCGCCTCGCAGATTTCGGTGCTGGCGACCGCGATGGAAGCGGTTGTCACCAAAATGAGCGAAGCCCATGAGCAGGCGGCATCCGGCGTATCGGCGCTGGGCCAGCGGATCGGGCATATTGACGACCGGATCGGCGTTCTCGAAACCACGCTGCATGTGAAAGACGAGGCGACCGAGCGCGCGCTTCAGCGGTTGGAGCAGCGCAGCGTCAATAATGACGAGCTTGTCGAGCAGTTGCTCGCGGGCGTTGAGGAACGGCACGCGGCTATCCGCGATGAGTTCAAACATAGTTTGCAGGCGCTCGACGGCCGCTATGGTGTGCGGCGGCAGGAACTGGAGCAGGCGATTAACGCCGCGCGCAATGCGCAGGCCGACGCCCACAACGAAGTCCATGCCCGCATGGGGCTGTTGGAAGATCATTTTGCGGCGAACCGGGACAACGCGAGCGAAAGCGGCAGGATTGCCGAACAATTGCAGCGTCTGGAGGAAACCATCGAACGGTTGACCGCGCGCGTGGACGCGCATGAGGAACGCGCTGCCGGTGCTTTGGCACGGCTGGAAGACAGCATGGCCCGCAACGAACGCGAGACCGGTGAAGCGGTTGGCACACGCGTTTATGGCGTTGAGCAATCCCTTCAGGATTTGATGGACCGGCTGGAAGATGCCGAGCGCCGGGGGGCTGCGAGCGCGGCCAATCTGGATGAGCAATTGCGCGGGCTCAGCGGGCGGATCGAAGGATTTGACCGCGATACGCGCGAGGCGATTTCGGAATTGCATCACGCGCTGCATGACACGACCGGGCGGCTGGAGCTGATGGAGCACCCTGCCCCGGTTGCGGCGACACTTGCGGATATTGCACCGCTTGCCGAGCCTGTGGGTGATGTGCCTGTCATTGAGACCGCCGATCATCTGGACGAAATGGTTGAGTTGTCGCTGGATGATGAAGCGGTGGTGGAGCACACGCCGCACTTCGACATGCCGTCTTTTGATGCGCCGGTTGTTGATGCGCCGGTTTTGGACGCGCCAACCTTCGACGAACCAGCCTTTGATGAACCTGTGAAGCCTGCATTTTCGGACAGCGCGATTCATCGCGCATTCGGTCAACGGCCGGCTGAGGATTTTATATCCCCCACCGCGCAGGACGAAGACCTGTTTCGCGAGGACCGCCCGCTGGCGGCGCGCAATGTGGACGAGGATTTTTTGAGCGCCGCGCGCCGGTCCGCGACAGCGGCAGCAACGACGACTATGGATGGCGAGCCGATGGCGACGACGCTGGGTGGCTTCACCTGGGGCGCGCGCCGCGAAGAAGCCGCGGGCGAGATTGAGCAGCCGCGTTCGCGCGTTCTGCTGATCGGCGCGGTAGCGCTTGTGGCCATTCTGGCGATTGGTGCGGGCGTGATGATGAGCCAGCGGCTGGGCACGCATGTCGGCGTGGCGCCCGCCCCTGTTGCGCCGCCGGTTGCAAAGACTGTGGCGACGGCTGCGCCTGCTACGCATGTGCAGGCCGCGATTGAAGCACCAAAACCTGCTGAGGCAACTGCGGCTGCGCCGGTGGTGGCTGCTGCGCCTAAAGTGGTGGCGACGGCCGATCGGCTGACGACGCTGGCCAATGGCGGCAATGCCAAGGCGCAATTGCTGGTCGGCCTGAAATTTCTGGATGGCGATGGCGTGGCGGTGAACGAGGCCGTGGCATCGAAGTGGCTGCAACGCGCTGCCGATCAGAGCGAGCCGATTGCGCAATATCGCCTGGGCACGCTGTATGAACGCGGCCATGGCGTGGCGACAAATGCGGCCAAGGCCGTGCAGCTGTATTCGTTGGCGGCGCATCAGGGCAATCGCAAGGCGATGCACAATCTGGCGGTCGCCTATGCTGAAGGGGCTGGCACACAGAAGAATTATACGGAGGCCGCGCGCTGGTTTGGGCGGGCGGCGACGCTGGGCTTGGCCGATTCCCAATTCAACCTGGCGGTGCTGTATGAGCGCGGACTGGGCGTGCCCCAGAGCCTATCCCAAGCCTATAAATGGTATGCTGTGGCGGCCACGCAGGGCGACACAGAGTCCAAGGCGCGGGTTGTGGCGCTGAGTTCGCAGCTTACCCCTGCCGATCTGAATGTGGCTGAGCGGGCTGCGGCGACGTTCAAGCCGGAGCCGCTGAACCGCGCCGCCAATGTGCCGCCGGAGACACCGGGCCGGGGCTGAGCTGCCGCCCCACGCGGCCATGGCGGTTTTGCATCATATCCACAGATCATCGCATTATTTGCGCCTGTCGGGTGGCCGGGGCTGCGCGGCCATGACATTGTTACCGGGTTTGAAATCCGGATTTGTTTTCTGATTCGATGGAAATTTATCTGCCCATCGCCGAGATGTCGGTTCACTGGCTGCTTCTGATCGGCGTGGGCGCCGCGGTGGGCTTTCTGTCGGGAATGTTCGGTGTGGGCGGCGGGTTTCTGCTGACGCCGCTTTTGATCTTTTATGGCATTCCGCCCGGCGTGGCTGTGGCGACGACGGCGAGCCACGTCACCGCCTCATCCATGTCTGGCGCGCTGACCCATTTGAGCAACCGGGCGGTCGATCTGAAACTCGCCGCTATCATGACCGCGAGTGGCATTGTGGGCACGGGGGCCGGTGTCTGGCTGTTTGGCGTTTTGACGGCGATGGGTCAGGTCGAGCTGATCATCTCGGCCTCTTATGTGATTCTTTTGGGAACCATTGGATCGCTGATGTTGCGGGAGTCGCTGGAAACACTGGCGGCGGCGCGGCGCGGGGAACGTGCGCCTTCCACACGGGCGAAACACCATAGCTGGTTGCATGGCTTACCGTTCAAGGCGCGGTTTCGCGATTCACGGCTTTATATCAGCGTGATCCCGCCCATTCTGATTGGTTTTGCGGTGGGTGTTTTGTCGTCGGTGATGGGCGTGGGCGGCGGCTTTGTTCTGGTGCCTGCCATGATCTATCTGCTGCGGGTGCCCGCGAATATCGTGATGGGCACCTCGCTGTTGCAGATTGTGTTTGTGACGGCATCGAGCACCATCTTGCATGCGGTGAGTGATTTCACTGTGGACATTATGCTGGCGGGGATTTTGATTTCCGGCGGTGTGATTGGCGCGCAATATGGCGTGCGCATGGCCGCGCGGCTACGCGGGGAGCAGCTTCGCTTTTTGCTCGCGCTGCTGGTTTTGGCGGTGGCGGCGCGGCTGCTGTATGGCCTTCTGGTTTCGCCGTCCGATCCATTCTCCGTCTCGGTGAATGCACTATGAGACGCATGTTGGCCGCGCTGTTTGTTGTGCTCTGCGCCGGGCGGGCAGAGGCCGACGATCTGGTGGCCGGGATTTCGCAGGACATTATTCAGATCACCTCGAACTACAGTGGCACCGATATTGTCGCGTTTGGCGCGATCGAGAACATGAATGTGATGACGGCGGCTGGACCGCTGGATGTTGTTGTGGTGGTGCGTGGGCCCGATGTCGACATGACGGTGCGCAAGAAGGAGCGCGTGGCGGGAATTTGGCTGAACAATCACGGTGTCGTGATGAAGGGGATTTCGGCCTATTATTATGTGGCCAGCACGCGCCCGCTTTCGGTGATTGCGCCGGGGGATACGTTGAAGCGCTATGGGCTTGGGCTCGATGAGGTGAGCCCGCAATCCACAACGGCGCGCACCTTGCAGATTGCGGAGCCCTATCGTGAGGCGCTGGTGCGGCACAAGCTGATCGAAGGACTGTATAACGAGAACACGGGGGGCGTGGAATTTTTGAGCCCGACCTTGTTTCGCGCACGCGTGCCGGTTCCGGCGGCGGTGCCGCGTGGGCAATATACGGTGCAGGTATATTTGTTCCGCGACGGCAATGTGGTGAGTGCGCAATCAACACCGCTGTACATCGATCAAACCGGGCTGGAGCGGCGCTTGTTCAATTTCGCGCACCAGT
>Ga0164241_10001603_pt1 | contig 27182 bp, 25 predicted proteins | sample OricomyardsoilBY_FD_108780 | JGI IMG/M metagenome (GOLD analysis project Ga0164241, IMG submission 108780) | Backyard soil microbial communities from Emeryville, California, USA - Original compost - Back yard soil (BY) | ecosystem: Environmental > Terrestrial > Soil > Unclassified | place: USA... | reverse complement strand
TTCGACCCGCTGACGCTGCTGCACGCGGTGGACGTGCTGGCCCGGCGGCGCGCTGACGTGCGGCTGGTGTTCCTGGGCATGAAGCACCCGAACCCCGAGGTGCCGGACATGGACATCGGCGGCCAGACCCGGCTGCTGTCCCACCGGCTGGGGCTGACCGGGCGGCACGTGTTCTTCAACGAGACGTGGGTGCCCTACGCCGAGCGGCAGAACTGGCTGCTGGACGCGGACTGCGGGGTGACCACGCACTACGAGCACGTGGAGACGACGTTCGCGTTCCGGACCAGGGTGCTCGACTACCTGTGGGCCGGGCTGCCGATCGTGACCACCGACGGGGACTCGTTCGCCGACCTGGTGCGCGCCGAGCGGCTCGGCGTGGTGGTGCCTGCCGAGGACCCGGTGGCGCTGGCGGAGGCCATGGAGCGGGTGCTCTATGACGAATCGTTCGCGCAGGCCTGCCGTGAGCGGATCGCGGTCGTCCGCGAGCGGTACACGTGGGAGACGGTGCTGGCGCCGCTGGTGTCCTTCTGCCGCAACCCGGTGCCTGCCGCGGACCGGCTGCCGGGCGCGGAGCCGCTGGTGTCGAACAAGCCGCTGCGCGTGGGCGAGCTGGTGCGCCGCGACATCGACCTCGTCAAGTCCTATTTGGACTCCGGCGGCGCGGGCGAGCTGACCAGACGCGCGGCCGGCCGGGTGCGCAGGCTGGCCGCCGAGCGCTGGAAGGGCCGGCGCGATGGCTAGGCGCGGCCCGGTCCGGGTGCTGCTGGACGGCACGCCGCTGCTGGGTGAGCGCACGGGCATCGGCCGCTACACCGCCGCGCTGGCCGAGGAGCTGGCCTCGATGTCCGATGTGGACATGCGCGCGGTGGCGTTCACGTTGCGCGGCTGGCGAAAGCTGCGCCGCGTGCTGCCGCACGGCTCACGGGCGCGCGGCATGCCGGTGTCCGCGCGGCTGCTGCGCAAGTGCTGGCTGCGCGCGCCGTTCCCGCCGGTGGAGCTGTTCGCCGGCTTCACGGATGTCGTGCACGGCACGAACTTCGTGCTACCCGCGGCCCTCCGGGCGCGCGGTGTGCTGACCATTCACGACCTGGCGTTCCTGGACGCGCCGGACGAGCTGGCCCCGTCGGACGAGGAGCTGCCACAGCTGGTGGCCCGCTCGGCCGAGCGGGCGGCGGTCGTGCTGACCCCGACGCAGGCGGTCGCCGAGGTCACCGCGGAGCGTCTGGGCGTGCCGCGCGAGAAGATCATGGTGACCCCGCTGGGGGTGGACCTCGCGTGGTTCACGGCCCGCCCCCCGAGCGAGGTGTTGCGGCGGCGCATCGGCCTGCCGAAGTCGTACCTGCTGTTCGTGGGCGGTTCGGGCCCGCGAAAGTCGCTGGGCTGGCTGCTGAAGGCCCACGAGGCGACGCCCGACCTGCCCCCGCTGGTGCTGGCCGGCCCCGGCCACACCACCCGCTCCCGGAACGTCCACGCGATCGGCTACCTGTCCGATGTGGACCTCCGCTCGGTGGTCGCGGGCGCCGCCGCCCTGATCCTCCCGTCCCGCGACGAGGGATTCGGCCTCCCGGTCCTGGAGGCGATGGCGTGCGACGTGCCGGTGGTGTGCTCGGACGTGCCCGCCCTACGGGAGATCTCGGGCGGCCACGCAAGCCTGATCCCGTACGGCGACGCGGAGGCCCTCGGCGCGGCGTTGACGGCCGCTCTCGCCTCGCCGCCTGAGCCGTCCGTGGTGGCGGACCGGCGAACCCACGCGGCGGAGTTCACCTGGCGCCGCACCGCGGAGCTCACGGTGGCCGCCTACCGCCACGCCCTGGCCTGATGGGGCCGCCTCACCCTTCGCCGCGGAACGCTGCTCCCGACTCCGCAAAGGCGGCCGCCAACGCTTCCCGCCACGGCTGCAGCGGCGTCAGCCCCGCCTCGCGCCACTCGGCCGACGACAGCACCGAGTAAGCCGGCCGCGGTGCGGGCCGGGGGTTGTCCGCCGTCTTCGACGGGCTCACCAACCCGGGATCCACCCCAAGCTCCTCGAAGATCGCCTGGGTGAAGCCGAACCACGTCGTCGAGCCGCCGCCCGTGGCGTGCAGGACCGACGGCGGCTCCTTGCCCGCGGCCACGAACGTAGCCAGCTCGAGCACCCCGGCCGCCAGATCACCGGCCCACGTCGGCGACACCCGCTGATCGTCCACAACGGACACTGCGTCGCCCGTAGAAGCCAGGCGGGCCATCGTCTTCACGAAGTTCGCGCCGTGTGCTCCGTAGACCCCCGACGTGCGCACCACCCACGCCCGCGCGCCCGAGCCGAGCACCGCCTCCTCGCCGGCCGCCTTCGTGATCCCGTACACGCTCCGCGGCCCCAGCGGAGCCGACGTCTCGTAGGGGCTCGAGGCGTCACCGGCGAAGACGTAGTCCGTCGAGAGGTGGATCAGCGGCACATCGTGGGCCGAACACGCCGCGGCCAGCACGCGTGGGCCGTCGGCGTTCACCGCGAAGGCCCGCGTCTGCTCCGTCTCCGCCTTGTCGACCGCGGTGTACGCGGCGGCGTTGATCACCACGGGCGGCTGCGTGGCGGTGCCGGCGAGCGTCTTCACCGCCTCCACCACCGCACCGGCGTTCGTGATGTCCAGCTCCGCCGAGCCCGGGGCCCGCACCTCCGAAGAAGCAGCGCGCGCCGCCAGCTCACGCCCGAGCTGGCCCATGCCACCTGTGATCAGGAGCGCGACGGACATCTCAGCTCCCGGGCAGCTTCGCGCGGTCCTTCAGCGGCTCCCACCAGGCCCGGTTGTCCCGGTACCACGCGATCGTGCTCGACAGACCGTCCTCAAGGGACATCAGCGGCCGGTAGCCCAGCTCGGCGGAGATCTTCGAGTGGTCCACCGAGTACCGCCGGTCGTGGCCCTTGCGGTCGATCACCCGCTCGATCATCTCCTCGTCCGCGCCCAGCGCGTCGAGCAGCAGCCCGGTCAGCTCGAGGTTGTTCAGCTCCGTGCCGCCGCCGATGTTGTAGATCTCCCCCGGCCGACCGCCGTCGGCGACGAGCTGGATGCCCCAGCAGTGGTCGTCGACGTGCAGCCAGTCGCGCACGTTCAGGCCGTCCCCGTACAGCGGCACCTTCTTGCCGTCCATCAGGTTCGTGATGAACAGCGGGATGACCTTCTCCGGGAACTGGTAGGGCCCGTAGTTGTTCGAGCAGCGCGTCACGCACACCGGCAGCCCGTGCGTGCGGTAGAACGACCGCGCCATCAGGTCGCCGCTCGCCTTCGACGCCGCGTACGGCGAGTTCGGCTCCAGCAGGTGCTCCTCGGTCCACGAGCCCTCGGCGATCGAGCCGTACACCTCGTCGGTGGACACGTGCACGAACTTGCCGACACCCGCATCCACGGCCGCCTGCAGCAGCGTCTGCGTGCCGACCACGTTCGTCATCACGAAGTCGGCCGCGCCGAGGATCGAACGGTCCACATGCGACTCGGCGGCGAAGTGCACCACGAGATCGATGCCGGCCATCAGCTCGCGCACGACCTCGCGGTCACAGACGTCCCCGTGCACGAACCGCAACCGGGGGTCGTCCCGCACGGGCTCCAGGTTGGACTCGCTGCCGGCGTAGGTGAGCTTGTCGAGCACCACCACCTCGGCTTCGACCATCGAGTCGTACGCGCCGCCCAGCAACTTGCGAACGTAATGCGAACCGATGAAACCGGCGCCTCCGGTGACCAGCACCCGCACAGGCCTACACCCTTCCTTCACCCGGAAGTGAACCCCAGAGGGGCACTATTGCGTCCTAATCAGTAGAAGCAACGAACTGCTACCGAGGTCACGTCTCGGTATCCTACTGGTCAAGTTCTGTCGGGGGACGGGGAGGAGCGTGCGTGGAAGAACGTACGCAGGTGCTGGTTGCCCATACCCGGGCAGGCGGTGGCTGGCGGAAAGCCGGCCGGAACACGGTGCGATCCATCGTGTCCCTGGTCTCCGTCGCGGTGCTCGGCACCATGGGTTATGGCTGGTGGGCGTTCGGTGACGTCGACGACGGCACCGTCACCACCCAGGTGATCGACGAGAGCGTCGAGGACCAGCGCATTCCGCTGGATGGCGCAGTCGACATGCTCCTCGTGGGCATCGACAGCCGGGTCGACGCCTACGGTCACCCGCTGTCGCGCGAGGTACTCGATCTGCTGAACGGCGGCGAGAGCGACGGCGAGCGCAACACCGACACGATGATCCTCGTGCACATCCCGGTCGACGGCACCCGCGCGATCGCGATCTCGTTCCCCCGTGACTCGTGGGTCGAGCTGGCCGGCGACTTCGGCAACCACCGGCTCAACTCCGCGTTCGCCTACGCCTACAACAACGCCCGCGAGGAGCTCGGCAACAAGGTCAACTCCGAGAAGGAGCTCGACGCGCGGGCGACGGTCATCGGCCGCAAGAACCTCATCGCCACCGTGCAGAACCTGATCGGCAAGGCCGTCACCATCGACCGCTACGCCGAGGTCAACCTGGCGAGCTTCTACGAGGTGACCAAGGCCATCGGCGGCGTGGACGTCTGCGTCAACAAGGCAACCGAGGATCCGTTCTCCGGCGCCCAGTTCATCAAGGGCGTGCAGACGATCGCCGGTCGCAAGGCCCTCGCGTTCGTCCGCCAGCGCCACGGGCTGCCCAACGGCGACCTCGACCGGATCGTGCGCCAGCAGACGTTCCTCGGCGCGCTCGCCAACAAGGTGCTCTCCGCCGACATGCTCACGAGCCCCGACAAGGTCAGCCAGCTGGTCACCGCCGTGCAGAAGTCGGTGGTGCTGAGCAACGGCTGGGAGCTGTCGAAGTTCGCCGCCCAGATGTCCGGCCTGTCCGCTTCGGGCATCGACTTCTACACGATCCCCGTGGTCGGCGAGGCCAACATCGGCGGCGCGGACGTGCTCGAGGTCGACCAGAAGCAGGTATCCCGGTTCGTCAGCTCGCTGACCAAGGACGAGGACGACGAACCCGAGGAGTCGTCACCGCCGCCGGTCCCCACGACGACCACGACGAAGCCACCGCCCAGCGAACCCAGCCGGACCCCCGACGAGGGCGACCGGCCCTCGCTCGGCCTGGTCACGGTGGACGTGCGCAACGGCTCGACCACCTCCGGGCTCGCCGCCACGGTGCGCGACGACCTCGCGAAGAAGGGCTTCAGCCCGGGCGACGTCGGCGACGCCGAGGTGCAGCGCGCGTCGGTGATCCGCTACGCGCCGGGCGAGCGGAACCTCGCGGAGTACGCCGCCGACCAGCTGGGCGGCAAGTTCTCGCTGCTCCAGGACGTCGGCTTGGCGCAGGGCAGGCTGACGGTCGTCGTCGGCACCAGCTACCCGGCGCCCACGGCGGGGCTGGCGCACGGGAAGATCGTGGCGGTGCAGCCGTCGACAAATCCGCCGTCGGATCCGAGTGAAACGCCGAGCGGGTCGCCGACCACCATGCCCGCTCCCTCGATCAACGCGGCCGGGACCAACTGCGTGAACTAGCTAACGTCCCCCGAGCGGTGAACGACAGCTCAAGGAGCCCGGTTCGCCCGCACGCAGCGGTTAGCCTGGACCGGGGCCGTTGCGGGGGAGGTGAGCCGGGGTGCGAGACGAGCACGACATGTACGACCCGACCACCTACGCGACCGCCGTCGGCGTCGTCCGCGAGTGGCCCGACGACCTCGAACCGGCCGAGTCGCAGGCCGCTACCGAGCCGCCCCGGCGCAGGCGGACCGCGCCGTTCTTCATCGTCTGCCGGGTGATCTTCGCCCTGCTGTCGGTCACCGCGCTCACCGCGATGACCATGGTCTACCTGCGCGTCGACGAGCTGGACGACAGCAAGAACACCACCGAGGCGGTCACCGTGGCGCAGGGCGGCAAGAACGCGCCCGCGCCCGACGACGGCGCCAACGACATCCTGATCGTCGGCAACGACAGCCGCACGGACATGCAGGGCAACCCGCTGTCGGACGAGCTGCTCAAGGAGCTGCGCACCGAGGCCACGTCGACGCTGAACACGGACACGCTGATCCTGCTCCGCATCCCGCACAACGGCCGCCGCGGCGCGGCGATCTCGATCCCCCGCGACACGTCGGTGAAGGTGCCCGGCCTGGCGAAGGAGGAGAAGATCAACGGCGCGTACGGCATCACCAAGGCGCTGACCGAGCAGGAGCTCGTCGACGACGGGGAGACCGACCGCCGCAAGATCGCCCGCAGGTCCGACGACGCCGGGCGCACCGCGCTGATCCGGTCGGTGCAGGGGCTCACCGGGGTGCGCGTCGACCACTACACCGAGGTCAGCCTGTACGGGTTCTACCTGCTCACCGAGGTCATCGACGGCGTGGACGTGTGCCTGAAGAACTCGACGAGCGACCCCGACTCGGGGGCGTCGTTCGCGGCCGGGCCGCAGACCGTGCGCGGCGGCGACGCGGTGTCGTTCGTGCGGCAGCGCAAGAACCTGCCGCGCGGCGACCTGGACCGGATCGTGCGGCAGCAGACGTTCCTGGCGTCGGCGATGAACAAGCTGCTCTCCTCGGACCTGCTGACCAACAACGCGAAGCTGAACGCGCTCGAGGAAGCGGTGTCCAAGACCGTCGTGATGGACGGCGGGCTGCACTTCCTGCAGCTGGTGAGCCAGGCGCAGGCGCTGGCCAGCGGCCGGGTCCGCTTCGTCACGATCCCGGTCACCGGGGTCGGCGCGCGCAACGACCGCGGGCAGAGCATCATCACGGTCGACCTCAAGGCGGTGCACAAGTACGTGCGGGGCCTGGTGTCCGGCAAGGCGCCGGCCCCGGCGCCCCCGCCGTCGACGCCCTCCCGGTTCGGCGGCCCCCAGCTGCTCGAACTCAACGCGGGCGCCCGCGCCACCGTCCCCTGCGTGGACTGATCAGGAGCATCGTTGAGCCTCACGGAGATCCTGCTGCAGCCGTACGCGCCGGCCCGCCCGCTGGTCACCCACTACGACGACGCGACGGGCAGCCGGGTGGAGCTGTCCGCGGCGACGCTGCGCAACTGGGCGGCGAAGACGGCGAACTGGCTCGTCGACGAGTACGACGTCGAGCCCGGTACGCGGGTCGCGGTGCTGCTGCCCGCGCACTGGCAGACCGCGGGCATCCTGCTCGGCGCGTGGTGGTGCGGCGCGGACGTGGTGACCGAGCCGGCGGGTGCGGCCGTGGCGTTCGTGCCACCGGGCACGCCGGCGCCGGGCGCGTCGGTGGTCGCCGCGGTGTCGCTTGACCCGATGGGCCGCGACCTGCGCGGCGACGTCCCGGACGGCGCGGTCGACTACATCGCCGAGGCCCGCGTGCACGGCGACGACTTCCTGGCCCTGACACCGGTGCCCGGCGACACGGCGTGCCTCAACAGATCCACAGTGGACGGTGTGCTCGCCGACGCTCGTCGGGACGCCGGCACCAAGGAGCTCGCGGCCGACTCGCGTGTACTGTCCACAGTGGAGTGGCGGACGGCGGGCGGGATCTTCGACGGGTTCCTGACCGTGCTTGCCGCGGGCGCTTCGCTGGTCCAGGTCAGCAATCCCGACGAGGCCGCGCTGGCCAAGCACGCTACGACCGAACGGACGACGTTTCACCAGTTCGATCCGGGACCGTCTCTTCCGCCAGGCTTCGCAGCAGGCGGACCGGGCTGAACCACAGCACCACCGGCGCGATGAGCGTCAGCGCGCAGGCCACCCACAGCGCGCCGCGGGTGCCGATCGCGGTCGCGACAGCACCGCCGGTCAGCGCGCCGAACGGGATCCCGCCCCAGGAGACGAAGCGCACGGTCGCCATCACGCGCGACAGCAGTTCCGGCGGACTGGCCACCTGCCGGTGGGTGCGAGCGGCGATGCTGAACACGACCACGCCGCAACCGAATCCGATGTTGCCGACGGCGAACAGGACGAGGCCCGCGCCGCCGTGGCCGGCGGGCATCAGCAACGCGCACGCCGCGCCGGCGATGGTCGCGGCGAGGGTGACGCGGGCGCTGCCGTAGCGGGTGATCAGCCGGGTCGCGAGCGTCGCGCCGAGCAGCGCACCGGCTCCGTCGGCGGCGATCAGCAGGCCGACGAGGGCCGGCTGGGCGAGCATGTCGCGGACGAGGAAGACCGGGATCAGAGCCATGAGCGCGCCGTTGGCGAAGTTGTCGGTGGTCGCGGCGATCATGCAGGGGCGCATGACGGGGTGGCGCGTGACGAAGCGCCAGCCCTCGCGGATCTGTGTGGTCAGCCGCGTTTCGGCTGGCGCTGCGGGTCGCCCCGGCGGCAGCCCACGGAGCAGGACGGCGGAGAAGACGAAGCTGACCACGTCGATCAGCAGCGTCGGCACGGCGCCGAGCAGCTGGACGATCACGCCGCCGAGACTCGGGCCGCCTAGCGAGGTCGTCGAGTAGGTGGCGGAGACGAGGCTGTTGCGGGCGGTCAGCTCGTCGCGGGGCACGATCGCGGGCAGGAAGGTGGCGCTGCCGACGTCGAACACGACGTTGGCGAGGCTGACCATGAACGCGGCCAGTACGAGGTGGGTCATCGTGAGGTGGCCGAGCCACCAGGCGAGCGGGATGGAGGCGATGGCCACGGCGCGGACGAGGTCCATGGCGATCTGGGTGCCGCGCAACGGCAGGCGGGCGACGAGGACGCCGGCGGGCAGGCCGATCAGCGCCCAGGCGAGGTAGATCGCGGCGGTGAGCAGGCTGACCTGGAAGGCCGGCGCGTGCAGGGTCGTCACCGCGACCAGCGGTAATGCAACGGTGGTGATGGCAGTGCCCGCGTTGCTGACCGCCATTGCCGTCCAGTAGCGCCAGAACATGCACCCTCCCGGTGGGTTTACAATGGGAACTCACTATAGTGGGCGGTGCTGGCGGAAGCGAGGGGTCATGAAGCACAGCGATCTCGCGGACCTGGACTGCTCGATAGCTCAGGCCCTCGGCGTCGTCGGGGACTGGTGGACGCTGCTGGTGATCCGCGACGTGGCGGGCGGCCTCACCCGCTTCGATGAGCTGCAACGCGAGCTGTCGATCAGCCGCAAGACGCTCACGGAGCGCCTGAAGTCCCTGGTCGCGCACGGCGTTCTGGACAAAGTGCACTATTCGAAGCACCCCCCGCGCTATGAGTACCACCTGACGCCGGCCGGCCACGGCCTGCTGCCGGTGCTGATCGCGCTGCAGGACTGGGGCACCCGCTACGTGGCGGGCGACGGCTCGCTGACCGCGACGTCATCGCCGACGTCGGCGGAGTCGCGGCGCGTGCATGCCTTGGTGGGCCGACGCCTGCCTTTGGTTCCCCTGCCTTCTTCTGGGGGGGTTCCCGTGGACCCGGTCGGTCCGGGGTGGACGGTGCTGTACGCGTTCCCGGGCGCGTTCGCCCCTCGCGACGGCGCGTACCCGCCGGGCTGGGCTGACATCCCGGGCACCGCGGGCTGCACCCTGGAGTCGACCACGTACCGCGATCGTTTCCCGTCGTTCGCCGCGCGCGGGGTGGCGGTGCACGGGCTGAGCACACAGCGCCCGGACCAGCTACAGGCGTTCGCGGCGCACGTGTCGCTGCCGTTCCCGCTGCTGTCGGACTCGGAGCTGTCGCTGGCCGCTTCCCTGCGCCTGCCGACCTTCCGAGCGGCCGGCGTGGACCGCTTGAAGCGGCTGACCTTGATCGTGGACCCGACGCGGACCGTGCGGGCGGTCCAGTTCCCGGTCACCGACCCAGCCGCCTCCGCCGACGAGGCCCTGACCCAACTGGCGTCACTGACCTGACGCTCTTGGGCCGCGAGCGGTGACGGCCTGACCATGGAAGCAGGCGGCGACCGTCATCGCGGAAGATCGGTGAACTAGCCCTTCAACAGGGCCCTGGCCATGACCATGCGCTGGACCTGGTTGGTGCCCTCGTAGATCTGGGTGATCTTGGCGTCGCGCATCATGCGTTCGACTGGGAAGTCCTTTGTGTAGCCGGCGCCGCCGAAGAGTTGGACTGCGTCCGTCGTAACTTCCATTGCGGTGTCGGAAGCGAGGGTCTTCGCGGCTGAGGCTATGAAGCCTGCGCGCTTGTCGCCGCGTTCGGAGGCTGCGGCGGAGGCGTAGACGAGGGTGCGCGCCGCCTCGATCTTCATACCCATGTCGGCCAGCATGAACTGGACGCCTTGGAAGTCGGCGATGCGTTGGCCGAACTGGCGGCGATCCTTCACGTACGCGAGCGTTGCGTCCAGGGCGCCTTGGGCGATTCCGACGGCCTGCGCGCCGATCGTCGGGCGGGTGTGGTCCAGGGTGCGCAGTGCGGTCTTCAGGCCCGTGCCCGGTTCGCCGATGATGCGGTCCGCGGGGATCGTGCAGTTCTCGAAGTAGATCTCGCGGGTCGGGGAGCCCTTGATGCCCAGCTTGCGCTCCTTGGGCCCGACTGAGAAGCCCGGGTCGTCCTTGTGCACCACGAACGCCGAGATGCCGTTGGCCTTCTTCGCCGCATTGGGATCTGTCACGGCCATCACCGTGTACCAGGCCGACTCGCCCGCGTTCGTGATCCAGCATTTCGTGCCGTTCAGCACCCAGTGGTCACCGTCGAGCGCCGCCCGGCAGCGCATCGACGCGGTGTCCGAGCCCGCCTCGCGCTCCGACAGCGCGTAGGACGCCGACGCCTCCCCGGACGCGATCGACGGGAGGACCAGCTTCTTCACTTCCTCCGAGCCCGACAGCAGGATCGGCTGCGTGCCCAGCTTGTTGACCGCCGGGATCAGCGACGCCGACGCGTCGACGCGGGCAACCTCCTCGATCACGATGCACGCGGCGATCGCGTCGGCACCCTGGCCGTCGTACTCCTCCGGCACGTGCACCGCGTTGAAGCCGGCCTTCGCGAGCGCGTCGCGCGCCTCCGACGGGTACCGCTCCTGCTCGTCGACCTCGGCGGCGTGGGGCGCGATCTCCTTCTCCGCGAGCGAGCGCACGGCCTCACGCAGCGCCTCGTGCTCCTCGCTCAGCTGGTACAGGCCCTCCACCGTCGCCACCTCCACGTGCGCGTCCGTAACAGTGCCGATGTTAGCGCCCGTTCACGCCGGGAGAGGCCGAGTCGTCCGACGTCACACCCAGACTCGAGCGAAGGGCGGCGTCCTTGTCGACCACCAGACTGGCCAGCTGGTCGGCGAACTCCGCGAGCCGGGCCCGCAGGCTCTCGTCCGATGCCGCCAGCACCCGCACCGCGAGCAGCCCGGCGTTGCGGGCGCCGCCTACCGACACCGTGGCCACCGGGATCCCCGCCGGCATCTGCACGATCGACAGCAGCGAGTCCAGCCCGTCGAGGTACTTCAACGGCACCGGCACGCCGATCACCGGCAGCGTGGTGGCCGACGCGACCATGCCCGGCAGGTGCGCCGCGCCGCCCGCGCCCGCGATGATCACCCGCAGGCCGCGGTCGGCGGCCGTGCTCGCGTAGTCGAGCATCCGCACCGGCGTGCGGTGCGCCGAGATCACGTTGACCTCGTACTCAACATCGAACTCGTCGAGCGCCTCGGCGGCGGCCTTCATCACCGGCCAGTCCGAGTCGCTGCCCATGATCACGCCCACGAGCGCCATCAGTGCTGTCCCCCCGTGTGGATGTCGTAGCCGTCGAGCCATTCGGCGTGCGAGAGCCAGTGCGCGGCCAGCCTCGCCCGCTCGCGCACGTCGGCCATCCGCGCGCCGAGCAGCGTGACGTGGCCGATCTTGCGGCCGGGCCGTTCCTGCTTGCCGTAGTAGTGCACGTGCGCGTCGCGGTAGCGGGCCAACAGGTGGTGCAGCCGCTCGTCCGGACTCATCTCCGGCTGCTGTGGTGCGCCGAGCACGTTGGCCATCGCGACCGCCGGCGCGCGCAGGTCGGTCGCGCCGAGCGGGTAGTCGAGCACAGCGCGCAGGTGCTGCTCGAACTGCGAGGTCGCGGCGCCCTCGATGGTCCAGTGGCCGGAGTTGTGCGGCCGCATGGCCAGCTCGTTGACGACGAAACCCGTGTCCGTCTCGAACAGCTCCACGGCGAGCACGCCGACCACGTCGAGCTCGGCCGCGATCCGCAGCGCCAGCTCCTGGGCGTCCTGCGCGCGATTCTCGTCGAGGTCCGGTGCGGGGGCGAGGACCTCGACGCAGATCCCCTCGGACTGCACGGTCTCCACCACCGGCCAGCAGCCGCCCTGCCCGAACGGCGAGCGGGCCACGACCGCGGCCAGCTCGCGGCGCATCACGACCCGTTCCTCGACGAGCAGTGGCGTGCCCGCCTCGAGCAGCGGCGGCACGAGCTCGCGGGCGGACTCGGCGCCGCCGAGCATCCAGACGCCGCGCCCGTCGTAGCCGCCGCGGGCCGCCTTGAGCACGCAGGGCCAGCCGTGCTCGCCACCGAACTTGACCACATCGTCCACTTCGGACACCGCGGTGAAGCGCGGGATCGGCAGGCCGAGCGAGCCGAGCTTCTCGCGCATGACGAGCTTGTCCTGCGCGTGCAGCAGGGCCGCCGGACCGGGCCGGACGACCACGCCGTGCTCGACGAGGACGCGCAGGTACTCGCCGGGCACGTGCTCGTGGTCGAACGTCAGCACGTCGACCCCGGTGGCGAACGAGGCCAGCGCCTCGACGTCCTCGTGCGAGCCGAGCGTGACATTGGGCGTGACCAGCGCGGCCGACTCGTCCGTCGACGTGGCCAGCACGTGCAGCGACTGGCCCAGCGCGATGGCCGCCTGCTGGGTCATGCGCGCGAGCTGGCCGCCGCCGACCATGCCGACGACCGGCAGTCCGGTCCGGGGATCCACCGTCTCACCTGCCTCTGTTCCGCAGGAGCAGCACGGCCCCCAGCACGAGCGGGACGAGCAGGTAGGCGCTGCCGATAACGACCTCCGGCGGCGTCCACTCCAGCTCGGGTTTCACGCCGGGCGGGCGCGACGGGTCTGACGTGCGCATGATCAACAGCACGCAGCTGGCGAACACGAGCACGAGCGCGCCGATGGTGTAGCGCAGGCGCGGATGGCCGGGCAGGCGGGCCAGCAGCAGCACGAGCAGCGGCACGACCCACACGTAGTGGTGCGACCAGGACACCGGGCTGAGCAGGAGGCCGAAAAACGCGGTGACCAGCAGGGCCGCGAGCGGGCTGCCCGCGTGATGGAAGCGGCGCACCAGGATCACGGCCGGGACCGCGAGGACGGCCCCGATGCCGACCGCCGCGGCCAGCGCCCACGGTGCGAGGTCGGACAGGCGCAGCACCAGGCCGTTGAGCGACTGGTTGCCGGCCCAGAACGTGGGGCCGGTGCGCGCCGGGTCGGTGACGGCGACGGTCCAGAAGCGGGCGAAGTCGTGCGGGCGCAACGTGAAGATCAGCGCCTGCAGGACCGCGAACGTGCCGAGCGCGCGCACGGCGTCGGCGCGGCGGCCGGTGAGCCACAGGTGCGGGACGAAGATCAGCGGCGTCAGCTTGACCGCGGCCGCGACGCCGACCAGGACGCCGCCGAGGTGGCGGGCGCGGCCGGCGACCGTGCCGAGAACGAGGACGTCGACGACGACCAGGGCCATCAGGATGATGTTGATCTGGCCGAGGAAAAGCGTCCGCCACACGGGTTCCAGCGCCAGCGCACCGATCGTCAGCAGGATCGTGGCCTTCGCCGGCGGCAGCCACGACGGCCGCGTCGCCTCGATGCTGATGCGGATGACCAGGGCGAGCGCGAGGACCGAGATCGCGGCGAGGATGCCCCAGGAGGCCTGCGTGGGGAACAGCGCGAGCGGGACGAACAGCAGCGCGCCGGTCGGCGGGTAGGTGAACGGCAGGCTCGCCCACGGCGGCTCGCTGAGCAGGAAGTCCTTGTCGTACAAGGGTTCCCCGGTGAGCAGCGCGATGGCGCCGGAGCGGTAGACGGCGGAGTCGACGCCCAGGCGCCAGTCGATGACCCAGCTGACGATGCCGGCGACCAGCATGCCCGCGGGGACGGCGAACAGCGCGAGCGCGAGCTTGGACGCGAACAGGGTCCGGATCGAGCGCGCGAGCCAGTGCCGGTCATCGACGGGGATGACCGGGGTGGTGCGGACGCTCTCGCTCACGTTCGAAAGGAAACCACGGCCCCCCGACGGGCGCTGTCCCCGCCCTGCCGCTGACCGCGGGTTGTCCACAGGCGATGCGGTTGTCCACAGAAAACGCCGCGGGCCGGGTTTTGTCGGCCCCCGCCGATAGACTGGCGCTGAGGGGTGCCCCCGGAGAGGGTGGGGGCTACCTAGGGGCTGTCGTTGCCGCGCGGGCGCGCGGATTTGGCGGTGTGATCGCCTTGCGGGCACGGATCTACTTCGCCAGGTATGGGTCTGATTCGCCGGGCGGGGACCTTCTTCGCCGCGCACCGGGCAATTCGCCGGGCGCGGCTGGGTAGGGCTAGGCGCGGCTGATTCGGTGCAGCAGGGCGCGGGCCTCGTGCAGGGTCGGGGGCAGCTTCTCCACCCGAACCCACGGTCGCCTCGTCGACGCCAGCTGAGGGTCGGCGGCCAGGCGCTCCCCGACCTGCCAGCCCGCGGTCAGCGCGCGGTCCCCGAACGGGGTGTCGCGCGGGGCCAGGACCACCGCCACCGACGGGCCGAGCAGCGCGATGCTCTCGCCGCCGTCGAAGACCTCGCGCAGGACGTCCGCCACCAGGACCATCGCCATCAGCCGCGACCAGCCGAGCACCGCCGACAGGTCCAGCGTCACCGCCAGCAGCGAGTGCGTCTCCGGCACCGCCGACCCGTCGCGCTCCGCCTGCCGGTACACCTCACCCAATCGGGTACGCAGGTACGCCTGTGTCGCCAGGCTGGTCAGGTTCTCCGTCGCCTCCGCGTTGCGCAGCTCGCCCGACGACGCGTCCGCCCAGGCCAGCGCGGTTGCGCGGACCAGCGGGGTCGGGGCCGCGTCCGGGTCGGTGGCGATCAGGCCGGACGAGCTCTCCGGCGAGGTGAGCACCGCGTGCAGGGCCGCGAGATCGGTCAGCGTCTCGTCCAGGCCGGCGCCCGCCTCGGCCCGGGCGCGCCCCAGGTTCGACAGCGCACCCGTCAGGTCCGCCCGGCACACCGCCGACGAGCACACCGCGTCCACCTCGGGCAGGCCCCAGTCACTCGGGAAGCGCCAGCCCGCGGCGATGCTGGCGGTTCGCCAGCGCGCCCGCAGCACCTGCAGCGCGTGATCAGTACCGTCAGCGTCGCCACGGTGTGCGCGCGACCCGGCCGCACGTACTGTCACTTGGTCGTCCCATCTTCCGGTGAGAAACGCCGAGACTTCGTCGAGCCCTCGTCGTAGAAACGCGGGCAACCGACATCCGTGACGCCGTTCGGGTGAAATGCTGGCCGTTCCACCGCTGAGGCGATCACCTACCTCCATTCCGGTGATCGCCGGGTGCCGCATTCGGCGGGATCCGTCACACTGAGCGCGGGAGCGTGTCTTTAGCGAAGTCGGCTCGTTTACCAGCCGGATCGGGGCAGACACGTGAAAGTAGAGGGAGGATCGTGGCCACCGTTCCCGCCGACATCGAGGGGCCTAGCGATGCGGAGCTGATCGACGCGGTGCGCAAAGGCACGGTCTCTGCGTACGGCTCCCTCTACGAGCGGCACGTCGCCTCCGCGTACAACCTCGCCCGGCAGCTGTCCCGCTCCCCCGCCGAGGCCGACGACCTCGTCGCCGAGGCGTTCGCCAAGGTTCTCGACACGCTGCGCGCCGGCCGCGGGCCCGACTCCGCCTTCCGCGCCTACCTGCTCACCGCGCTGCGCCACACCGCGTACGACAAGACCCGCCGGGACCGCAAGATCGAGCTGTCCGACGACGTGGAGACCGCGGGCGGCACGAAGATCGCCCAGCCGTTCTCCGACACCGCCGTCGCCGGGCTCGAACGCTCGCTCGCGGCGCAGGCGTTCGCCCGGCTGCCCGAACGCTGGCAGGCCGTCCTCTGGCACACCGAGATCGAGGGCCAGTCCCCGGCCGACGTCGCGCCCATCCTCGGCCTCACCGCCAACGGCGTCTCCGCCCTCGCCTACCGCGCCCGCGAAGGCCTGCGGCAGGCCTACCTGCAGGTGCATCTCGCCGAGACCACCGAGGCGCGCTGCCGCGCCACCGCCGAGCGGCTCGGCGCGTGGACCCGCAGCGGGCTGGCCAAACGGGAGAAGGCACAGGTCGAGGCGCACCTCGACGAGTGCGCGCGGTGCCGCGCGCTGGCCGCCGAGCTGGCCGACGTGAACGGCGCGATGCGCGGGTTCGTCGCCCCGCTCGTGCTCGGCGCGGGCACCGTCGGCTACCTCGCCACGACCGCGGCCGCCCACGGCGGCGCGCTCACCGCTGCGGCTGCCGTGGGGGCGGCGGGCGGTGCCGGTGGTGCGGCCGGCGCCGCGGCGTCCGTGCCCCGCCAGTTCCTCGGCGTCGCCGCGTCCGGGGTCGCGCTCGCGGCCGCCATCGCGGTGGCGCTCACCGCGGGCGGCGGCACGCAGGAGATCCCGGCCGCGCAACCGGCCCCCACCCAGCAGCCGCCCGCGCCGACGCAGCCACCGGCACAGCCGGAGCCACCCGCCCCCAAGCCGCCGGCACCACCCGCGCCCGAACCGCCCGAACCCGTCCCGCCACAGCCGAACACGCCCGCTCCCGCGCCGCCCGCCCCGGCGCCGGAAGAACCCGCGCCACCCGTGCCACCCGCGCCGGCGAACCTGACCGCGACGCCGCCCGACGTGCCGGTCAGCCTGGTCGCCGGCGGCGAGCCCGCCGACCTGCCCATCACCGTGACGAACTCCGGCGGCACGGTGTCCGACCCGGTCACCGCGACCTTGCAGCTGCCGCCCGGCGTCACCGCGGTGCCCGCAGGCGACCGGTACGGCCCGGAGCCACTGCTGGGACTGGACGGCGCCCGCGCGGACACCGTCGACTGCCCGGGCGGCACGACCGTCGTGACCTGCTCGACCGACGCCGGCCTGCGCCCGGGCGAGTCCGTCACGCTGCTGTTCCGCGTGGTCGCCTCGCAGGGCAGCACGGGCGGGCGGATCACCGGCACCGTCATGTCCGGCGCCACGATCAACGTCGCCGTGTCGGTGCGGCTCGACATCCGCCCGCCGGACGTGGTCGACGCCGTCGTGCTCACCGCCGACGCCGAGTGGCTCGGCCTGCTGCCCGGCATCTGGCTGCACCCCACGCTCGAGGCCCGCGCCGAGAACACCGGCACCAGCGCCAAACCGATCACGATCACCCTCGACCAGCCGGCCCAGCTGATCAGCGCGGACCGGGTGCTGACCTGCACGGTCCACGCGGCAACCACGTGCACCACCACCTCCGTGGTCGATCCGGGCGAGGCGGTCGAGACGGTGTTCGAGCTCGACCCCGACCCGTGGCCGGTGAAGCGGGGCAACCCGCAGCACGAGGTGCACGTGTCCGCGACCCTCGGCTCGGCGACCGACAGCAAGGTCGTGCACGTGCGGCACTGGGGGTGGCCGCTCCCGCCGGGCCTGCTCACCCCGCTCCCGCCGCCGACGCCGGCCGAACCGGGCCCGGTCACCGACGAGGAGTCGACGACCAGCACCCCGCAGGCGCCCGGCACCCCCGCGCCCGGCGAGCCGGACGAGGCACCGAGTACACCGGAGTCCCCGGACACCCCGAGCGCCCCCGACACCCCGACCGAGGAGACCGAGCCGCCGTCGTCACCGCCGCCGTCCGATCCCGTCGAGCGGTCCGGGCCCGGGACCGAGCCGCCCGCGAACGGCGGTGGCGGGCTCGGCGGTCTGCTCGGCTGGTTGCTGGGCGGCTAGTCACGGCCGCGAAAGTTTCCGCAGGCAGACGGCGGCGCGAGCGCGGCGGACACGGCGGATGTGGCCACTTCGGACGAACCGGGCGCACCCGTCCGGGCGGCCTCGGCCAACCGGACGCGGCCGGTCGTCGAGAGGCACCTCTCCGTAGACTGCGGACGTGACCGCCGTCGACACCGTCCTCGCCCGGGTGCCCGAACCCGTGCGTGCCGTGCTCATCAAACACCGCGAACTGCTCAAGTTCGCTGTGGTCGGCGGCACGACCTTCGTGATCGACAACGGCATCTGGTACCTGCTGAAACTGACGATCCTGGAGGACAAGCCGGTCACCGCGAAGATCATCGCGATCATCATCGCGACGATCGTGTCCTACATCCTCAACCGGGAGTGGTCCTTCCGAACCCGTGGCGGCCGCGAGCGCCACCACGAGGCGGCGCTGTTCTTCCTGATCTCCGGCATCGGCGTCGCGCTCAACTCGGCGCCGCTGTACATCTCGCGGTACTGGCTGCACCTGGAGGAGCCGCACGTGTCGCGGTTCGTCCAGGAGATCGCCGACTTCGCCAGCGGCTCGATCATCGGCATGCTGCTCGCCATGTTCTTCCGGTTCTGGGCGTTCCGCCGCTGGGTCTTCCCGGACGAGCTGGGCACCCGGCGCCGGGGCAGCGCCCGCGAGGCGGACGACCCGGCCGAGGAGCTCGGTCACTCCTGAGCGCCCTGCCCTTCCAGGACGGCCGGCCGGTCCGGGTCCCGGGCGGTCGCTGGTGGCTCGTCATGGGCGGGCTCGTCGTGGGGTTCGCGGTCCTCAGCACGCTGCCCGTGCCCGGTGTCCTGGGGATCTGGGTGCGCGGGCTGCTGTTCGTCGCGATCCCGCTGGCCGTGTTCGCGTGGGCGGTGCCCGGCCACTGGCGGGTGATCTTCCGCCGGCCGCAGGCCCTCGACCCGATCTGGGCCCTGGGGTTCGGAATGCTCGGCGTGCTGGTGGTGCTGGCCCTGGGCATCCTGCTCGCGGACTCGGCGGATTTCAGCGCCAACCCACTGAGCAGCGCGCTGCTCGACATGACGCCCGCCGAGCAGGTGCTGGTGTTCCTCGGGCTGGTTCCACAGCTGCTCGGCGAGGAACTGCTGACCGTGCTGCCGTTCCTGGCGCTGCTGTCCTGGCTGCGCCCGCGGCTGCGGATGAACACCGCGGTGGCGCTGGCGGGGCTCGGCGCGGTGCTGCTGTTCTCGGCGGCGCACCTGCCGACCTACGACTGGAACCTCGTGCAGTGCTTCGTGGTCGTCGGCGCGGCCCGGGTCGTGCTGCTGACCGCGTTCGTGACGACCGGCAGCGTCTGGGTCTCCACGGCCGCGCACGTGCTGAGTGACTGGGCACTGCTCGGCCTGATCGTCGCGGTGGGCTAGGAGCGCTAGCGCGGCGAGCGTTCGGCGGGCCAGCGCACGCCCTGCACGTCGCCCGCGCGCGGCACCGGCAGGAACACCGTGAAGGTCGCCGGACGCTTGGCCGACAGCTCGAGGCGGCCGCCGTCGGAGTCGATCAGGGCGCGGGCCAGCGCCAGCCCGAGACCGGTCGAGCCGCCGCCGGACACGCCGCGCTCGAAGATGTGCTCGGCCAGCTCGTCGGGCACTCCGTTGCCCATGTCCGACACCTCGATGACCACCGACGGGCCGGAGGTCGCGGCCCCGTCGCCGCGCGCGGCGAGCGTGACCGCGCCCGCGCCGTGCCGTAGGGCGTTGTCGAGCAGGACGCCGATGACCTCCCGCAGCCGCGCCGGGGAGACCTTCGCCCACAGGCCGTCCTGCAGCTTGAGTTTGAGCGACCGGCCTTCCGCGCGCAGCGGGGCACGCCACTCGTCGGCGATGCCGAGCAGTTCCGTGCCCAGCTCCACCGGCTCGGCGCCGACCGCCCTGGCCTCGCGCGCGGCGGCCATCAGTTCGTCGAGGACGTCGGCGAGCCGCTCGGCCTGCTCCAGCGCGGCGCGGGCCTCGTGCGCGATCTCCTCGTCGGGCACGACGGTGAGCTCCTCGATGCGCAGCTGCAGCGAGGTGAGCCTGCTGCGCAGCTGGTGGGAGACGTCCCCGACGAGCTCGCGCTCCCGCTGCACGAGCTGGGCGAGCGCGGTGGCCGACGCGTCCAGGGCCTCGGCCACCGAGTCCAGCTCGGGCACGAAGTAGCGGGTGCGGTCGAGCCGGAAGTCGCCCGCCCCGAGCCGGGACGCGCGGTCGGCGACGTGGCGCAGCGGGCGGGCCAGCCGGCGCGCGGTGACGCTCGCGACGAGGAACCCGATGCCGATCGTCGCCACCACGACCAGCGCCACCAGCAGCGCGACCTGGGTCTGCGTGGTGCGCATCGGCCCGGCGTCGATCGACAGCCGGACGGTGCCGTGCTGGACGATCGGCACCTCCTCGCTGATCGTGTCGCCACGCAGCGTCGGGCCGAGCGTGAGGTTCTTGGCCGCGTCGGGCAGCGTCACCAGCAGGTGCCCGCCGGTCGGCACGGCCAGCTGCACGCCTCGCAGGTCGACCTCGTTGCCGCTCGCCACCTCGTCGTCGAGGATCGCCGCGATCTGGCGGACCCGGCCGGCGAGGTCCTCGCGGGTCAGGCTCTCCACGATCGCCGTCGCCGTGTAGCCGAGCGGGATGCCCAGCAGGCACGCGGTGACGGTGACGGCCAGCAGGATCGCGAGCAGGACGCGGCGGCGCACGGGTTACTCGGCGTTGAAGCGGAAACCGACGCCGCGCACGGTCGCGATCCGGCCCGCGCGGTGACCGAGCTTGCGGCGCAGCCACGACATGTGCATGTCCAGTGTCTTGCTGGTCTTCAGCTCGGGACCGCCCCACACCTCGTCGAGGATCTCCTCGCGGGTCACGACCTGACCCGCGCGCTGGATGAGCACCCGGAGCAGCTCGAACTCCTTGTTGGCCAGCGTCACCTCGTCGCCGTCCACGAGGACCTGGCGGGCCGCGAGGTCCATCTTGACGCCGTTGACCTCGATGGTCCCCGGGGCCTGGCGGCGCAGCAGCGCCCGGATGCGGGCGAGCAGCTCAGCCAGCCGGAACGGCTTGGCCACGTAGTCGTCCGCGCCCGCGTCGAGCCCGACGACGAAGTCGACCTCGTCGGCACGGGCGGTCAGCATCAGGACGGGGATGCCGCGCCCGGCCGCGCGCAGCCGCCGGCACACGTCGAGTCCGTCGATGCCGGGCAATCCGAGGTCGAGCACGAGCAGGTCGATGCCCCCGCCGTTCGCCGACTCGAACGCGCTGTGGCCGTCGACCACCACGCGGACCTCGTAGCCCTCCCGGTTCAAGGCACGGGACAGCGGATCGGCGATCGCCGCATCATCCTCGGCCAGCAACACCACGCTCACGACGACCCCTCGCAGGCTCGGTGTCGCCGCTCGCGGTCGCCCTGTGACATCGGTTCGCTCGCAGGCTCGCTCACGTTCATAAGACTAGGCGTGACAGCATGCCCGCATGGCGCCCCACGCTGATGATCTTTCTGTCGCTTTGCGACTGGCCGACGCGGCCGACGCGATCACCACCGCCCGCTTCCGCGCCGACGACCTCGTCGTGGACCGCAAGCCGGACCGCTCACCGGTCACCGACGCGGACACCGCGGTCGAGGACGCCATCCGCGCGGTGCTGGCCGACTCCCGGCCGCGGGACGAGATCCTGGGCGAGGAGCGGGGCGGCTCGATCGGGCCGGGCCGGACGTGGGTCGTGGACCCGATCGACGGGACGAAGAACTTCCTGCGCGGCGTGCCGGCCTGGGCGACGCTGATCGCGCTGGTCGACGGCGGTTCGCCGGTGGTCGGCGTGGTGTCGGCGCCCGCGTTCGGGCGGCGGTGGTGGGCGTCGGCGGGCGAGGGCGCGTTCGGCTCGTTCGGCGGCGTGACCCGGCCGCTGCGGGTGTCGGGTGTGCGGTCACTCGAAGACGCGTACCTGTCGACCACGGATCTGCAGGCGTGGGGCGCGGCGCGCTCGAGGTACCTGGAACTGGTGGAGGCGTGCTGGGAGAGCCGGGCGTTCGGGGACTACTGGCAGCACTGTCTGGTGGCCGAGGGCGGCCTGGACGTGGTGGCGGAGCCGATCGCGAACCCGTGGGACCTCGCGGCCGTGCAGATCCTGGTCACCGAGGCGGGCGGCACCTTCACCGATCTGACCGGCGAACCCCGCTTCGACGGCGGCTCGGCCCTGGCGACGAACGGCCACCTGCACGAGGCGGCCCTGTCGATCCTTCGAGGCTAGGCCGGGTTCGGCGCGGCTTGCGGGTTCGCGGCGTGGTTTCCGGTGGGCAGGAGGCCGACCGCGCCGCGGACGACCTGGGCCCAGGTGAGGCGGCCGAACAGGTAGTGGCAGGCGACCTGCTCGTTGGTGAAGCGGGCCCAGTCGTAGCGGTTGCCCTGCTCGCGCCAGAAGACCTCCCAGCCGTAGGCGCCCTCGGCGTCGGGGTGCTCGTCGCGGACGAGGCACCACGCGTTGTCGGCCTCGGTGCCGATCGACACGATCGTCGCCGGCACGCCCACCGCGGTCAGCCACTCGCTGATGGACTCGGCGTTCATGTGTCCTCCCGGGTGATGTCGGCTAGGTAGCCGAGCGCGATCAGCTCCTGCGTCGAGTGGGTCGTCCGGTACCGCAGGCCGCCGCCGGGCTGCGCGAACCACGCGGCGGACACCGCGCGCCACACCGGCAGCGGGCGCAGCACCCGGTAGCGCCGGTACCCGATCTCGAGGTGCGCGGGGGGCACCGCGCGCTGCGCGAACGGCGTGCCCGCCGCGGCGAACACCCGTCCCTCCCAGCGGCCGAACCGGTCGATCTCGGTGTCCGCGTCGAGCACCTCGGCCTCGCCATCGGCGCTGCCGCCCTCCGGGTACTGCTCACCGGGCGGCCAGGCGAACTCGACCCCGTCGCGGCTGATCCCGTGCGCGGTGACGCTGCCGAAGCGCACGAGGTAGCGGCGGTCCCAGTCGCGCTCGTTCTCCCCGCCGAGCGGGTCGTACCCGTCGGTCAGGCCGGCCGGCGCCTCGCCTGCCTCGTTCGGTTCGAGCGGCGGGACTCCCGCGCGCAGCGCCGCCCTTCGCTCGGCGCTGTCCACGAGGTGTGCTTGCGGGTGGTCGCCGGGCGGGAACCGCAGGCCGGGGGCGTAGTCGAGCTCGGGGGGCGGCGCGGGCAACTGGCGCGCGGGCCGGTCGTCGGCCACGGGCATGTGGCCGATGGGGAACATGTGCACCCAGAACATGGCGAGCGCCTCGTCGCGCTCCTTGACCGGCGCGGCCTGCAGTCCCGCGGGGATGGCGCCGGCCGGGTAGCCCTTGCCGGTGTTGAGAAGGCTGTCGACGGGGCGCTGGCCTGGGGCGGCGGCCGGGTTGAATGCGCCCGGGTTCAGCGGGCCGGGCGCTCCCGGGTTCAGCGCGCCGGGGACGCCCGGAGCAGGTCCGCCGAGGGCTCCCGGGGCGGCTCCGCGACCGGCTCCGCCTGGGGCGCCGGTACCGGGGGCGCCGGGTGCGGGTGCTGCAGTGCCGGGGGCCGCACCGGTGATTCCTCGGCCCATCGCGCCGGGCGCTCCGGTGCCTGGCGCGCCGGTGCCGGGTGCGGTTGGACGAAGTGCGCCTTCGGCGGGGAGTGCGCCGGGTGCGGGGCGGGCGCCGGGGGCCGCTCCGCCGACCGCGCCGCCAACGGGACCGCCGACCGTGCCGCCGACTCCACCGACGACGCCGCCGGGTGCCGGGGCGCCACCGAAGGCCGGTCCGCCGCCGAAGCCCGGCAGGTTGGGGGCACCCGGGTTCACGCCCGGGGCCGGTGCGCCGCCGACGATCGGAGCCGCCGGGGGCAGGTTCGCCGCGGGACTGGCGGCGGGGACGTCGGCGAAGCCCGCCTGCACGGTCTGCCCGGTGGGCGGCGTGGGCCGGTCGTCGACGAAGGAGTCGATCGGGACCGGTCCGGTGATCTCCGGGTCGCCGATCACGTGGCCGGGTGCCGGGTGCGTTGCGCCGTGCGCCGTGTTGCCGACCAGGTCGGTGGCGCCGTGCGCGGTGTTGGCGACCACGTCGGTGGCGCCGTGCACCGCCACCGGGTGACCTTGGCCGGGGTCGCCCACCAGGTTGGTGGCCCCATGTGCCGTGTTGCCAACGAGATCGGTCGTGCCCCGCACCGTCTCGGCGAGCGGATGGCCGTGCCCGGCACCGCCTGGGTCGACCAGGTTGGCGGCGCCTTGGGAGGTGTCGGCGACGAGGTTCGTGGCGCCCTGGGCGGTATTGCCCACCAGGTTGGTCGCGCCTTGCGTCGTGTTGCCGACAAGATCGGTCGTGGCCCGCGCCGTCTCGGCGAGCGGGTGACCGTGTCCGGAATTGCCGACCAGGTCTGTCGCGCCCGAAGTCGTGTTGGTCACCAGGTCCGTCGCGCCGTGGGTGGTGCGGTCGACGAGTCCCGTCGTGTCCGAGAGGAGGGTGGTGACCGGGCCGTGGGTGCCCGGGTTGGCGTTCACCGGGTCACGCACGCCCGCCATGTCCACACCCGTCGCCGGTTGGACGGCGCTGACGAGGTTCGACTCGATGTTCGCCACGTTCGCCGACGTGCCGCGGATCGCCGTGTCCAGGCCGGCCAGGGCGGTGGGGTGACCGGCCGCGGCGGCGCTCTGGGCGGCGTCGGAGTTCTGCGCCAGCGACACCAGGTTCCGCACGATCTCGACCTTCGCGGCGCCGACCTGCTGGGACGCGTGCTCCAAGCGGTCCGCCGCCGCGTTCATGCCGCGCACCGTGGACGTGAGGTGACCCGAGTCCGGCTCGACGAACGTCTGCCAGTGCTGCGTCGCCGCCGTCCCCGTGTCGCCGTGCACCGCGGACAACCCGCCGCGCACGGTGGTGTCGGCCTCGGTCGTGACCGTCGACATGCCGGTGGCCGCCTCGCGCCAGGCCTGGGCCTGCTTGGCCATCGCCTCTTCATCGGCCTCCGGCCAGCGCACGCCCGCCTGCTCGGCGACCCCGGCAAGCTCGGGGGGCAGCTCGATCCCCACGGCTACGCCTCGGCGTCCGGCCCGGCGGCGCGCACCCGCGCGGCACCGTGCTGATCATCGCCCTCGTACCCGGCGGCGGTGGCGGTGAACCGGGTGCCGACCGAGCCGAGCTTGTCCGGCAGGCCGCCCAGCTGGGTCAGCGTCGAGTCGGACGGGCCGGCGTGGGTGGTGCCGAAGCTCTGCCCGACGGCGTCCGAGCCCCAGCACGGGCCCGCCTCGGCCAGCGCCTCCGACAACGTCGAGTGAATGGCCGCGACCCGGCTCGCCAGCGGGTCGAGCTGTCCTGCCTGCGCGGCCAGCGCCGACGTGTCGACGTCGTACCCGTCGCTCATCGCTTCCCACCCCCGGCACGCATCCAGCTGAGATCCTCGAAGGTCTCCTCGGCATCCGGCGGCTCCGGCTTGAGCTCCGCCGGGGTCAGATCGGCCGTGCCGCGCAGCAACGCCACCGGATCGGTGCCCACCGGCAGCACGGGGGCGAGGGTCTCGCCCGCGGCGCGGGCCACCTTCCTGGCGGCGGCCTCGGACAGCGCGACGATCGTCGCGGCCAGCTCGTGGGGACGCAGCTGTCGGTACGCGCAGTCGACGATCACCAGCTCGGTGAACCGGCCGTCCGCGCCGACGGTGACCGTCACCAGGCCGTCCTCGCTGGTCGCCGACTCCTTCAGGGTGGCGAGCTTGCGTTGCACGGCGCCCAACTGGTCCCGGCTGCGGCGATATCCCGCGAGCAGTTCCTCGACCTGAGCTCGGTGGTCAGCCTCCACGGCTACCTCCGGTGGGTGACGGCAGTGGTTGGCAACACTGGATGACGGCAGGGTCTCGGTCTCATGTTGGACGCACGCCACAGCACCCGGGTTCCCGTGACTCCGGTCAACCTCGCAGGGCCGCGCACACAGCCGAGTGCACCACACGCGCGAGCGCCGCGCCGATCGGCGAGCGCGGTCCGCCGAAGGGTTCCTCGGCCCCGTCGGCCGGGCAGAGCACGGCTGTCGCGTCCGTGCCGGTGCCGGTCCCCGGCACGCCGGACTCGTCCAGCGCCTGGGCCTTCGCCTCGGCGACGGTGGCCACGGCGTTGACGAGCGCGGCGGGCGCGAGCCGGACCGGCGAGAAGCACACGACGTTGATCGTGCCGGGGGCCTCCACCGCAACGGCCTGCGGCGCGGCGGCGGCCCACGTGGGATGCCCGACCCCGGTGGTGACCGACGCGCGCACGCCCCCCTCGGCGCGGTGCACGACCTCGCGGACGTCGACCGCGGTGAGGAACCCGGTGCCCGGGCCGTCGAGACCGAGCGCGGTGGCGATCTCCGTGAGGTGCACGTCGGGGTCGAGGCGGGCGTAGCCGGCGGGCACGGTCGCGTTGACCACCCAATGCCGCGGGCCGAGCCCACCGCCGAGCGGGCCGGACGAGATCGCCAGCAGCGGCGGGGAGAACCGCCACACGAGCACCGGTGACCCGGCCACCTCGGCCAGGTCCGGTGTCACCGGATCTCCTTGCGCACCAACGCTCGCCGGGTGCCGCGCCGGTCCACGAGCTCGAACCCGGCGGCCAGGAACATCTCCAGCGTGCCGTGGAAGAGGTCGCCCGAGGAGCGGCGCACGCCCTCGGTGTCGACCGGATGGCCCTCGACGGCGGCGGCGCCGCGGGCGGCGGCGAAGTCGACCGCGGAGGACAGGAGCGTTGCCGCGAGGCCCTGGCGGCGGGCCCGCCGGTGCACGAAGAAGCAGGTCACCGACCACGTGCCGGGGCCGGCGTCGGACGCCGTGATCGCCGAGGTGGCCAGCCGCGGGTAGGCCGAGCGCGGGGCGACCGCGACCCACCCGGCGGGGCCGTCGTCGTCGTTGGCGAGCAAGCCGAGCGGCGTGCCGACCTGGCTGTGGAGGAACTCCTTGTTGCCCTCACCCCAGCCGGACTGCACCTCGGCGTGCGGGCGCATGAACCACACGCACCAGCAACCGCCGACGGTCTTGTTGGCGCCGAACAGGGTTTCCAGCGACGACCACGTGTCCGCGGTCAGCTCGACGATCTCCACGGTGCCCATGGTTCGCTCCGCTCACGTTTAACCTCGCAGCGCGCGCACCACACGGGACGGGCTGGGCCGCCCGAGCACGCCCGCGAGCCACGCGCTGGTGTCGGCGAGCCGCCCGAGGTCCACGCCGGTGGCCACGCCGAGGCCGTCGAGCAGCCACACGAGGTCCTCGGTGGCGAGGTTGCCGGTGGCCGACTCCGCGTACGGGCAGCCGCCGAGCCCGCCGGCCGACGAGTCCACTGTGGTCACCCCGCGGCGCAGCGCCGTGAGCGTGTTGGACAGCGCCTGGCCGTAGGTGTCGTGGAAGTGCACGGCGAGCGCGGACATCGGGGTGCCCGCGGCGGCGTACCCGTCGAGCAGCGCCGTGACCTGGCCCGCGGTGGCCACGCCGATCGTGTCGCCGAGGGAGAGCTGCGAGCAACCCATGTCGAGCAGCTGCCTGCCGACCGAGACG
>Ga0164241_10001602_pt1 | contig 27192 bp, 20 predicted proteins | sample OricomyardsoilBY_FD_108780 | JGI IMG/M metagenome (GOLD analysis project Ga0164241, IMG submission 108780) | Backyard soil microbial communities from Emeryville, California, USA - Original compost - Back yard soil (BY) | ecosystem: Environmental > Terrestrial > Soil > Unclassified | place: USA... | reverse complement strand
CCCCGACGAGAAAATTTCATACTGCAAAAATTGTATGCCGCAGAACGGATATAAAATGAAACTGTACCGTATTACGCCGCCCGATATGCAGGCTTATTTTGATGAAAACCGGATAGCATACGCACCTATACCGCCCCATAACCCTGCCTGCGAAAAAATATTTGTAGAAGGCGCACCTGTAATCCGTTTTCCTGTAAGTGGTACTGAGTACCTGATAAGTAAACAGGAACCTGAACCTTTACAATTAGACTGCAATGTAACGGGTGATGTAAAAACGGTGTATTGGTATATTAATAACAAGTTTTATAAACAGGCAAAAGCCAGCGAAAAGCTGTTTTTTAAACCTACCGATGGCCCGGTTAAAATATCGTGCACGGATGATAAGGGCCGGAATACCGATATTACTATTAAGGTGCGGTATGTAAATCTGTAAGCAAATAGTATTTACCCTGAGTTTATTGTATGCTAATTGCCAAATTTTCATATTGACAATTCGTCATTTTATCATATTGTCGGTAAGAATGTTGAAATTCGCACCTAAATAATTGTGAGAGATGAGATACGCGACGATAAACCCGGTAAACAATGAGCTTATAAAAGAGTTTGCCCTACACCCTTACCCTAACCTTTATGAATCGGTTGCTGCCTTTAATTTATGGCGCAAATTAAGTATTGAAGAACGTGGTAAACGGTTAAGAAAAGTAGCAGATTTACTTGAAAGGGACAGAAGAAAATATGCAGAACTAATTACCCTTGAAATGGGTAAGCCACTTGCCGAAGCTGAATATGAAGTAGCTAAAACACTTACGGCATTTGATTATTATATACCTAATGCCCCTAAGTTTTTGGCCGACCGTACTGTTGAAAGCCGTGCCTCAAGGAGTTATGTTTCGTATGCACCGCTTGGTGTTATATTCTCCATTATGCCGTGGAATTTTCCTTTTTGGCAGGTGTTTAGGTTTGCTGTCCCATCGCTTATATCGGGTAACGTAACTATATTAAAGCACGCGCCTAATGTGCCGCAATGTGCATTGGCTATTGAGCAGTTGTTTGAAGAGGCAGGTATGCCGCAGCATATACTGCGCAATTTCTTTTTAACGAATGAAGATGCAGGCAAGTTAATAGCCGACCCGCGCATAGCAGGTATTACATTTACGGGTAGCGATGCCACAGGTAGCAAGCTGGCCGAGCAAGCAGGCCGACACATTAAAAAGTGTGTGTTGGAATTAGGGGGTAATGATGCATTTATAGTGCTTGAAGATGCTGATTTAGATTATACCGTAACTGGTGCCATTAAATCGCGAAGTATTAATACGGGGCAATCGTGCAATGGCGCTAAGCGGTTTATTGTAGTTGAAAAAGTAGCAGAAGCTTTTACTAATAAATTGATAGAAGCGGTAAGGTTGCTAAAGGTTGGCGACCCGCTTGCCCCTGATACACAAATAGGCCCACTGGCCCGTGTTGATTTGGCAGAAAAAGTGCGTCAGCAAATTAATGATTCAATAGCGCAGGGAGCTATACCTAACTACGGTGCAGAAGTGCCTAAAGGCGATGGTAATTATGTTTCGCCCGTAGTTCTAACAAATGTGAATGAAAATGTACGGGCATTTAATGAAGAAATATTCGGGCCCGTGTGGAGTGTAATTGTTGTAAAGGATGCCGATGAAGCTATTGCAACCGCTAATAATTCGGTATATGGCTTGGGGGCATCTATTTGGAGTGCCGATAAAGAAGCTGCCGAAAAATATGTACCTGAATTACAGGCCGGAAATGTTTTTATTAACGATATTGTAAAAAGTGATCCGCGGTTACCCTTTGGCGGCGTTAAGCGTAGTGGTTTTGGCCGCGAACTATCTGAGTATGGCTTAAAGGAGTTTGTGAACATTAAAACCGTTTACATTAATTGATTTTGTTAGTTTAGAGCATGCCTTATGGGCGCTAAATTTAGGTTATGGACGACTTTAAGGTAATTGTTTACATCATAATAGGCATCATCTATTTTATTGTTACCATCAATAAAAACAGGAAGGCTAAGGCCGAAGAAGGTAAAGTAACTACTAAGACGGTTAAGCCCCCCGTTGCTAATACTTTTGAAGAAATAACCCGTGAGTTGAAACGCAAGCAAGCCGAAGCGCAGGTAAAACAACGCCAGCCTATACCACAACCTAAATTGGTTGCTAAAACTTCAAGTGAATATAAGGGCAGAGATATATTGGTACATGAAAGAAAAAGTACCGATGGTTCGGTATCGTATTACGACCGTGAGTTGACGAGCGAGGAGAAACAGTTAGATGCGGATAATAAACTGAAAGACGAAGCTATTTATAAAGTGGAAAGCATAGTTGAAATGGAAGCGCGGGAACAACAGGAATCAACCAAAGAACCCTACGTTTTTAATGCGCGCCAAGCCTTTATAGGTTCTATAATTTTTGAAAGGAGGTTTTAGCCCCGCATTGATTCAAGTAGCAAAAATGAAGGAAACAATCAATGGAATATATAACGGTGTTGCCTGTGTAGGTGATATAATTAAACAGGCAGCCCCGTCAACAGTATTTGTTTTGGTTGATGAAAATACTTTGAAGTATTGCTACCCTTTAGTAATACAATATTTACCCCAACATCAGGTAATATCTATTAAAAGCGGAGAGGAGCACAAGGTACTTGAAACCTGCACCGATATTTGGAATCAACTAACTAAAACCAATGCTGACCGACAAACCATTTTAATTAATTTGGGTGGAGGTGTAATAGGCGATATGGGAGGTTTTGCTGCCGGTTGCTATAAACGCGGTGTTAGGTTTATAAATATACCCACTACATTATTGGCAATGGTTGATGCCAGTGTGGGAGCTAAAACGGGTATAGACTTTAATGGGTTTAAAAACCAAATTGGGTTATTTAATCAGCCATTAGCCGTAGTAGTTGATACTGTGTTTTTGAAAACGTTACCCGAGCGGGAATTGCTTTCCGGCTTTGCCGAGGTGTTGAAGCATTACCTGATATCCGATAAAGAGCAATTTGAATGGGTGATAACCAATAAGCCTGTACTAAGTAATTTAAATTGGGCGGAAGTTGTAACGCGTAATATTGTTATTAAAAGTAACATTGTTAAGCAAGACCCTACCGAGCAAGGTATTCGCAAAGCGCTTAACTATGGACATACCATTGGGCATGCGGTTGAGAGCATGTTTTTAAATGATGAACAGCAAAGTTTATTACATGGCGAAGCTGTTGCAATAGGTTTAATAACCGAGGCATTTATCTCGGGCAAAGTAGGATTGTTGAATGACGTACAACTAAACGAAGTTGCTGAAGTGGTATTACATTATTTTAAATTGCCGTACCTGCCACAACAGCAATATGCCGCTATAATTAACCTGTTGAAGCAGGATAAAAAGAATGAAGGCGGCGAAACCAAATTCACCTTATTAAATCCGGTGGGTAACTATTCTATTAATAATTCTGTTCAAGATGATTTAATTATACAATCGCTGAACTACTATAATAATTTACTTGATGAACGCCGTTAAAATTTCGCATCCTACAGGCAAAATAAATGCCCGCATAGCCATTCCCGGCTCGAAAAGCGAAAGCAACCGTGCGCTGATATTAAATGCTTTATCGGGTGGTAATTTGAGTATTCAAAACCTATCAACTGCCCGCGACACACAAAATTTAGCAGCATTATTGCAAAGTGCAGATGAGACCGTTGATGTATTAGACGCCGGAACCGTAATGCGTTTTTTAACGGCATATTTTTGTGCTACCAATCAACATAAAATATTAACGGGTACCGAGCGCATGCAAAAACGCCCTATTGCACCATTGGTAAATGCATTAAGCGAAATGGGCTTTGATGTAAGATACTTAGGTGAAGAGGGTTTTCCGCCCATTGAAATAGTTCCCATTAAAAGTTTGGAGAAATTAGATAACGAAGTATATATTGAAGGCAATGTAAGCAGCCAATTTATTACCGCTTTATTGCTTATTGCACCATTTTTACCCAATGGCCTTCGAGTAAACTTTACCACTGCGCTTACTTCAAAACCTTATGTGGAGATGACCCTTGCTATGTTGGCCCATTTTGGCGTACAACATACATGGGGACACGATTATATTGAGATTGCTTATACCCCTTTAACCGACAAGCCTTATCAAGTAGGTGCCGATTGGTCATCGGCGTCCTATTGGTATTCCATAGCTTTTTTAGCCGATGAAGCAGAGATTGAATTGCCTAATTTGTTAGATAACTGGAACCAAGGCGACAGGGTAATGGCCGATTGGATGAAACGCTTTGGAGTGGTTACAGATTTTACAGACAGTGGTGCTACCATACGTAAGGTTAAAACCGAATACCCCGCCATTATGAAGTTGAATTTTAAAGACAGCCCCGACCTTGCGCAAACCTTCGCAGCTATGTTTGCTGCAGGTAACATTATTAGTACTTTTTCGGGTGTTGATAGCTTGAAGATAAAAGAAACCGACCGCATTAAGGCTTTACAGCAGGAGTTGCGCAAAATAAATGTACGTTTCGATTATGCTGATATGTATGAATTTTACCAGCTAAAAGGGCAGTTTGCTCCACCTGAAAAGCCAGTTGCTACTTATAACGACCACCGAATGGCTATGGCTTTTGCCCCGCTTGCACTTAAGGGCGATATTGTGATAGACGACCCTGAGGTGGTTAACAAATCATACCCTTCGTTTTGGGAAGATTTAAAGATGGCAGGCTTTGTAATTGAATTGGTATAGCAACTACTTTTCTGGAAAAATTCCATTTTGGGCTGTTTATTGTCATGTTACTGTAATTTTATGTGCCTGCAATTTTGTAACTTCTTAATCGGTATTACATTTACGTTACCGAACAATGAAAAAGTTATTACCCATCCTTCTTACTTTCCTTGCTTTCAGCCATATAGGGGGCTTTATGCCTTTTTATGCTGCTGCCTTGCAAGAGGTTAAAAACGAGATGGCTTTGGAGTTGTGTAATAGTGTAAACCTACTTGCTGTTACCGTAACTGAAAACGAGTATAGGGATGTTACTGTTTTCAGAAAAACCAGAGATGATGAATTTGTGTATAGGGGTAATATGTACGATTATAAAACGGTAACAAAACAAGGCAACACTTACGTATTTAAAGCCATTGCCGATGAGAAAGAAACAAGCCTTAGTGGTTTATTGCGAAATGTATATGAACCGCACAATGACAAGGATAATAACACCAAGTCACCGTTGGGTAATTTGTTTAAGCATTTAAGTAAAGATTTTGTTAGCCATACTAATTATCAATATGGCATAAGTGCTGCAAATTTATCAAAGCCTAATGCATATCCTATGCATTTAGGTATAGTAAGTAAAGGCTATCAGTTTATAGTACAAATGCCACCTGATATACAGGCGGCATAATTAAAGCAACTGTAGCTTACATCTCATTTTAAAATTTTAGTTAAACAATATATAGTATGAATAAATATTATTCACTCATTCGTAATTTATGTATAGCAGGCTTGTTGTTACCTTTTGTAACGCAGGCACAGTCGGGTTTTACTTGCGGTACCGACCAAATGCATGCTAAGCTTATTGCTGAGCACCCTGAGATTTTACAACAAGAACAAGCGATGGATGTGTTTACCCGCCAGTTTATTGCCGATGGGGGCGCATCGCAATCACAGCGCAGCGGCCCAATTATTATTCCATTAGTATTTCACATATTACATAAAGGTGGCAACGAAAATATTAGCGACCAACAGGTAATGGATGAGGTACGTATTTTGAACGAAGATTACAATAAACGCAATGCTGATACTGCTGATGTAATTAGCGAGTTTCAATCAATAATTGCTAATGTTGGTATTGAATTTCGCTTAGCCAAAATTGATCCGGACGGTAATTGTACCAATGGGATAGAACATATTTACAGTAGTCAAGCTATTTTGGGAGGCGGGGACTTTGCTAAACTTAACCCATGGCCACGCGAGAAATACTTAAACGTGTGGGTAGTTAATAAGCTTGAAGATGGCGTTGCCGGCTATGCTTATTACCCAAGCAGTGTTTCGGGGCAGGCAGAATTGCCGGGTAAGGATGGTGTAATTATATTGCAAAATTATATTGGTAGCATTGGTACATCAACTTATTACACAGGCAGGGCATTAACGCATGAAATTGGCCACTACTTAAACCTTAAGCACTGCTGGGGCGATAGTAATAACCCGGGTGTAGCATGTGGTGATGACGATGTTGCTGATACACCTGAAACCAAAGGCTGGCTAAATTGCCCAAGCCCTGCTAATTCGGCAGTATGCCACCCACCGGTTAAAGAAAACTATCAAAACTATATGGAGTATTCATACTGCTCTCGTATGTTTAGCGAGGGGCAAAAGGACCGTATGTTAGCTACCTTAAATGCGAATATTTCGGGGAGATCTAATTTATGGAGTGCAGGCAACTTGGCCTCCACAGGTATTGAAGACACCGCAGCTTCGCAATGCGCGCCAATATGCGACTTTAGCGTAAACAAATACTATGTGTGTTCTGGCAGCTCTGTAACTTTTAGCGATGACTCATACAACGGTGAAATTACAGCGCGTAACTGGTCTTTTCAGAATGCCGATATTACAACCTCAACTGATAAGAAACCTGTAGTTAATTTCTTTTCGGCAGGAAGGCAGGAAGTGGGGTTGGATGTAATGAATAATTATGGCAATTCATCGAAAACCACTACCCCTGTTTATGTATACGACCCTACCATACAATTTGGCGTGCCATACTATAACAACTTTGAAGACAAGAACGATTTTGAATATTTGTGGGCTACTGAAAATATTGATAAAGACTTGCCAAAGTTTGAACATACAACTACGGCAGGTAATAGTGGTGTATCATCAATACGCTTAGAAAACTATTACAGCCGTACCGATCATAATGTTGATGAGTTGATAAGCCCTGCTTTTGACTGTACAAACCTAACTAATGCCGATGCGTTTTTATCATTCTATTATTCATATGCTTCGTGGAATGACAGATTTTCATCGCCACTTGGCGATTCAATGGTGGTATACGCGAGTAAAACTTGTGGTGCATCATGGGTTAAGTTATATAGCAATGGTTCAAATTCATTAGTAAATGCAGGTTATCAACCTGCTTATTATGTACCAAGCCCGGGCCCTGTACAAGCACAATGGAAGAAAGTAAACATTACCATACCTACCGCTTTCCGTACCGAGAAGGTACACTTTAAGGTTTCGGTATTTGGTATGCACCAAAGCAATAACTTTTATTTAGATGACTGGAATATTGGCTTATCAGCTACAGGTATTGATGATAAATTTGCCAGTACAATTTCTGTTATGCCAAACCCATTTGATGCCAATGTGCAAATACAGGGTTTAACCGATGGTAAATACGATATAAGTATATTGGATATTACAGGCCGTCAGGTAATAATTGTGCAAGGCGCTACACCTTTTGATGGTAACATTAATATGGATATGAGTTCAGTATCTGCAAGTGGAGTATACCTTATAAAAGTATATAATGGTAAAACCACTGGCACGTTAAAACTGGTAAAAAAGTAATTAATTAACTTACGGAAACACTTAAACGGCCCCGATTTTCGGGGCCGTTTAAGTGTTTTAAAATTGTAATACCTCTGTTGTATCCAGTCCGCGTGTTAGCATACCTAAATCAGCATCGGCTTTGGCAAAGCCAATAATGTAGCCACCGCCACCAGCGCCACATATTTTTAATGAAAATTGATCAGATGTAAGCCCACGCTTGAATGCTTCATGGAAAGGCTTGGGTATAAATTCAGGGATTAGGTCCATCTGCAATTGCGATATAACTTTTACCGATTTCCATAGGTCGGCATAATTGTGTTGCAGAAAACTGTTGATAGCAACGTTGTTGCTTGGCACCATACTTTCGGTAATGGTATTCATGAATTTCTTGTCCTTACATTTTTCTAAAAACAAGTTTACAAAAGGAGATGTGCTGCGTTCAATGTGCGTATTTATTAAAAATACCTTGATGGCGGGGTTCTCGGCTTTCTTTAAATTGAAGGCCTCGGTTACCTCGCCATTATTAATTATTACAGCTTTATTAAGGTAGCATACCAACGCATCTAAGCCGGAACTTTTACCATGATAGTGACTTTCGAGTAGAGCAAGGCTTTGCTTTATATCAGTTAACGGGGTAGTTTTTTTCTTGAATTTGTAATACTGATGGTAAACAGCTGCTGCCAATGCCCCCGAACTGCCTAAGCCATAACCTTGTGGTATGTTCGAATCGAAGTATAAGCCACGTTCAATATCCTCCAATATTTGATTGGTATCGTACTGTGTGGCAAGGGCCGGAGTATAAATAATATGATTGGCTAACGATTCGAGCGATTTGTTCGATTCGCGCACTTTCCAATCGCGCGTACTACCGAATTTAAATACACCATCGTATTTATCGAAAGGTATAGCTAAACCCATAGCACCCTTGTTGATGATATGTTCGCCAAACAACAATAGCTTTGAGTAAAATATCTTGTGCGATACTTGGTTAGCCATAAACTGAAATGATAATTAGTGAAAAGAAGCTGACCTTTTTACCCTTTTATTTTTTTAGGGCCTTTACCTACATGGTCGGCTATTAGCCTGCCATTTTCGCAGTGTTGTTGTAACTCGCCACCGATAAATGCTTCAACTTTTTTGCTTATATTTTTAGGGTAAAGCAAGTGTATGTTAGGGCCCGCATCTAATGTAAAATAAACAGGTAGTTTACTTTCTTCGCGGTATTGCTTTATCTTCTCAATCATAGCTAAAGTAGATGGCGCCATCAATATAAACGAAGGGCTTGAGCACATCATTAAAGCATGTAATGTCATGGCTTCTTCTTCGGTAATAGCACCAAATTTTTCAAGGTCGCCGGTTTTTAGTGCCGAAGTAATTTCCTTTAGGTTGTTATTGGCTTGCGCGTAACGCGTTTTAGCAAACGGGTTGCTTTTCATTAGCGAATGCCCAACGCGGCTGCTTACTTTCTTTTCGGCGCTACTGGCTATAAGTATGGTGTTCTGGTAAGTTTTGAATGTTTTATGCAAGTGCTTTTCAAAAGGCACGGCATATTCATCGCTTGTGCCACGCAGGTAATCGGCTTTGCCCCACTCGGCAATGTAAGGGTATACCGAGCGCGATGCACTACCTGAACCTAAGCGCGCAAACGTTGATGCCTTGCGGTAAAATTTATCGTCGTAACCTTTTTTACCCTTTAGTTCCTGTTGCAAATCGCAAAGGCAAAGAGCCAGTGCGCTCATAGCTGAAGCTGATGATGCAATGCCAGATGAATGAGGGAATGAATTGGTTGAATGTATTAGTAACCCGTGGGTGCTTAAAAATGGGAAACTGTTTTTAATGCTCTCGAAAAACTTAAGCATTTTAAGTTGGAAAGCCATGTTGGCTTTACCGTCAAAGTAAAAACGTAACTCAACATCTTTGCTTTTAGTTTCCTTTTCAACTAATGAAACACTTGTTTCGGAATGGCAGTTTTCTAAGGTAAAGCTTATTGACGGGTTAGCAGGTATTTGTACTCCGCTTTTTTTGCCCCAATACTTTACTAATGCAATGTTCGACGGGCTTCTCCAGGTTACTTTTTTCATTGAATGTAGATTACTCAGATTATAATGATTACACAGATAAATTCAATGGCGAATGTAAGGGTTTCTGCGTAATTTCCGCTTGTAACAGGTGGTACTATTAATAAACTTATACAGTAAATATTAGTTCATTCCAGGCAAATACCGTATCAATTTCTTTTACTTTCAAATAGGCTTTCAATTCTTCTGCGCTTCGGGTATTAGTAAGCATTACGAAATCTCCTCCCCATGCACCTAACGATTTGGCTACGCCCCAATAGTCGAAAAACAGGGTGTCCCGCACTTTCATCAATTTTAACTGTGCTGCAATAACGTTTTCGTGTTCGGTTATTAACTCTTCAAATACTACTAAGTCGGTGCATTGCAATATTAATTCGGTTAAGCGGTTTAACTGATTAATGGTATGGCTCTTATCTTGTAGTTTCTCCTTGTAGTACTTAATAGCTTCGGACGAAAGCTGTTTTTTGCCTAAGTATGCAAAGTAGATGTTGCTTAAAAATGGGGGCTGCCAATTTACGGTTAATGTGTTAGGCTTGCCATTTTGCAGTTGGTATAATATTGGAGTAGGGTGTGCGGCACAGGCAACATCGTACCCCGAACCTCCAATGGTGTTTTTTAAAAGTTGGTATCCGTCAATATTTGCCCATGTAGCTATATCGTGTATTAAGGTTGAGCTTGAACCCAAACCCCATTGGTTAGGGAACTCCAAATGCGTTTCAATAGCGCGGTCAACACCATCTGCTAAAAACTCCGGGTTTAGTTTTCGTGCTTCGGTAAGCATTTTCGATAGCCTTTCCGCTTCAGGTATTTGGGCATTTATGCAGGTAAAAGTAGCGGTATCGAAAACCAGATTGAGCCACACTTGCCTTTTACTATTAAGTGCTACCCAATATAACATATTGCTTGATGCGTTAAGTTGTTTAACGCGCAGGCTTTGCCCCAATTTAGTAGGTACAGCTAAGGCTTGCGCTCCATCTAACACAAAGTATTCGGCGGTAAGTAATAGCTTGCCGTGGCCTTTATAAGTTACAGCATCTTGCTGTTGTGTTATACGTAATTTCATTTCTATGCTCAATGGCCTGTTAAGTATTAAAATTAAGCGACGAATTACGCAGGCGTTCAAGAAATTCGCGTACCGATGATACACTAACTGTTTTATCGGAGAAATGGGCCTTTGCTTTTACTACTTCATCGTCGGTAGCTTGCATAGACGCCAATATGTTGGTTAAGTGCATTTTCATGTGGCCGGCCTGTATACCTGTTGTAGTAAGCGACCGGATTGCTGCAAAGTTTTGTGCTAAACCTGTACAGGCTATTATTTCCATTAATCTTTTTACGTTGGGGTTACCCAACAACTCTAACGAACGCTTTGCTAATGGGTGAAGTGATGTTAATCCTCCCACAGTACCCAAAGCAAGTGGTATGGTTAGCCAAAACCTGAATACTCCGTTTTTTACTTCGCATTCAGATAAGCTACGATAAATACCATCGCGGCAAGCGTAGGTGTGCACGCAGGCTTCAATAGCCCTAAAATCGTTACCAGTTGCCAACACAACGGCATCGATGCCATTCATGATTCCCTTATTGTGTGTAGTAGCACGGTACGAGTCGATACGCGCAATATTTACAGCACGCTGAAATTTGAATGCAAACTCTTCGGCACTCATTTGCCCGTTATCAAAAGTTCCTAACTCGCTAACCTTACAGCTAACTTCGGCCCTAACTACACATTCGGGGGTGTAGTTAGATAGGATGCACATTACTATTTCTATATCCTTTTCCGAGTCTTTAAATATTGGGCTGGCTTCAATTTTTTGTGCTAATTGCTTACCAAACTCTTCAAGGCACGAGTTGATGAAATTGGCACCCATCGAATCGACAGTTTCAAAATAAGCACGCAACTGGTAGTAGTTAGGTTCCTGATCGGTAAAGTCAATCAACTCCATATCAACCACACCACCACCACGCTCTTCCATTTTAGCGGTAATGTGTTGTACGCCTGCTTTTAACTCACCCTTTATATCCTCAAAAAAGCTGAAAAGCTTTTTGGGTTCTCCTTTGTACGTAAAGTGTACTTGTCCTACTTTTTTAGTAGATAATACCTCGGCTTTAAAACCGCCGCGGCTTAACCAAAATTTTGCTGCGTTTGATGCTGCCGCTACTACCGAGCTTTCCTCAATAACCATGGGCACGGCGTATATGTTGCCGTTAATTTTAAAATTGGGGGCAATGCCAAATGGTACAGGGAAGTTGGTAAGGGTGTTTTCGCTAAAGCCATCCAATAGCTTTTGCGCTTCTATGTTGTCATGCCAATAGTCGGCAAACTCCTTTAGTATTTCAACAGGATTTGCATATAGAAAATTCTTAGCCAGCCAATAAATTTTATCTTTCTTGGTTAGCTTAGAGAAGCCCGATATCTCCTTTTCTTCATTTCTCTCCATCGTTGCAAAAATAAGGTAACAGGCGAACTATTCGCAGACTTATTTACGTAAAATTGATGTAATTATAAAATGTTTTCGGTTATAAATCGTTTACTTTGGCAAGCGCTTTAAGAACCCTGAAACTAAAATTGTAATGATTAAAACCTTAACGCTGTGCCTTGCAGCGGTAATTATGGTATTGGTAAACCCCTTAAATACCAGTGCACAAACAGTTTATCCAACCATTAATCCTATTGATGTAACTATTGCCCGCGATAGCTTTGGTATACCTCATATTTTTGCAAAAACAGATGCCCAGGTTGCTTATGGCCTCGCTTGGGCCAATAGCGAAGACGCCTTTGAGTACGTACAGAATTTAGTGTGTATAGCTAAAATGTGTAACGGGCGTAAGGATGGAGTAGATGGCGCTAAAGCTGATTTTTTTGTACACGCCATAGGTGCCCGCCAGTTGGTATACGAAAGGTTTGACAAAGATTTATCGGAAGATTTTAAGAAATATTTAGATGGTTATGTGCAAGGTGTAAATGCCTATGCTAAAGCACACCCTGAGCAGGTTAAGGTTAAAAAAGTATTTCCTGTAACTGCGCAAGATGTGGTAGTTGGCTATATAGCCATTATGAGTTCGCTGTGCCATGCGCAGGGCAATGTTGCCAGTGCCTTAGGCGGGGAGTATGATAATGTAGTAGTAAACTACCTTAAAGAATTAGAGAAGCCTGTAGGCTCGAATGCGTTTGCTTTAAGTGCCACCCGCACCGTTGATGGCAAAACTTATTTGTGCGTTAATCCACACATGCAAATGCAAGGCCAACTTTCTTTTTACGAAGCACAGCTGAATAGCGAAGAAGGCCTGAACATTGAAGGTTGTATGTTTCAAGGTAGCACGTCACTAGCAATGGGGGTTAATAATAATTTAGGATGGGGAATGACCTGGAACCACTTTGACAGGGTAGATGTGTACCGCCTTAAAATGCCACCTAAAAAAAAGTTGATGTATGAATTTGACGGACAATGGGTGAAATTGGAAAAGCGGCCTGTATGGTTAAAAGTTGGTTTGGGCAAAAACCATAAGTTGGTTTTGCCTGTTAAAAAAATGACTTACTGGAGTAAGTACGGCTGCACCTTAAAAAGCGACAAAGCCGATGAGTATTATGCTATCCGTTTTCCAGGCAACATGAGCATTATGACGGGGCAGGAGCTATACGAAATGAATAAGGCTACTAATTACGATGAGTTTATGAAGGCTATTAACCACCAGGCAATTGCCTTGTTTAATATAGTGTATGCCGATAAAGAGAATAATATTTATTATGTACACCACGGTATGCTGCCCGATAGAAAAGACCAAAGTTTTGACTGGAGCGGCATATTACCGGGCAACACCTCTAAAACATTATGGACTGGCTTTGTGCCGTATAGCAAAATGCAGCATGTATTAAACCCTACTTGCGGTTATGTATACAATACCAATAACACACCTTACCATGCTACCTGCGAAGGAGAAAATTTTAAGCGTGGCACACTACCCGATTACGCCGATGGGCGCCCCGGCGATAACATGCGCGCAGCCAGATTGAATGATTACTTTAATTCGACCCCTAAATTTGATTTTGCAACATTTAAGAAAATGAAGTTTGATGTTACGTTCCCTACACATGGAGCGTTTATTGAATCGCTACAACCTTTATTTGATTTGAAAGAGGAGAAATATCCTGATTTAAAAGAGGCGATCAACATACTTAAAACATGGAATCGATCAACTGATGTACATGAGTATGCCCCCACATTGTTAGGCCTGGTTATAAACGATATGTTTAATAAATACCACATGGATGATGCGAGTTTTATAATGGGCTTTAAAACCAGTGAAGATGAAATGGCTAAAGAATTGCGTATGGCATGCGATACCTTGAAATCTTATTTTGGTACCGTAAAAGTTGAATGGGGAACGGTTAATCGCAATATACGTGGTAATGTTGATTTGCCTATGCGGGGTTTTGCCGATATGCTTAGCCCTTGTTATCCTTCAAGAGTACCCGGTAATACCTTAAAGTATAAAGCTGAATATGGAGATACCTTTATTATGTTAGCGAAATTTGGTAAAAATGGGGTTGAACAATTAGAGGCGCTACAACCGCAAGGTAACTCGTTAGATCCTAAAAGTCCGCATTACAACGACCAAATGGAATTGTTTAGCAAACAACAAACCCGCACGGTTACATTGAACAAGGAGAAAGAATTGAAGAGAGCCGAAAGGGTTTATCACCCGCAGTAGACCTCATAATATGCTTTTAAAGAAATACCATATATTAGATTAATAAACCCAAACCCTTAACACCACAATGAGGAAAACAATTTTTATAGTACTTGCCAGCGTGCTGACATTTACGTCGTGCAACCAAAGCCAAAAGGCAGGCACTGTTGACGAGAAGTTTGAAAAAGAACTTCAGGAAAAATTTGTGAACGCTAAGGAAGGCGAAGTGATTGAGTTGCCCGAAGGTACTTTTTCGCTTAGCCGTTCGCTGGTGTTAGATGGTACTAAAAATATAACCATACGCGGTAAGGGTAAAGATAAAACCGTACTTAGCTTTAAAGACCAAAAAGACGGTGCCGAAGGGTTACGTATTACTGCCGATGGTGTGGTAATGGAAGACTTTGCAGTGTTAGATGCTAAAGGGGACTGTATAAAAGTGCAAGATGCTAATAATGTAACGTTCCGCAGATTGCGTGTGGGTTGGACCAATCTACACGACCCTAAAAATGGCTCGTACGGTACATACCCTGTTGGCTCAACTAATGTATTAATTGAAGATTGCGAAGTATTTGGTTCATCGGATGCAGGTATATATGTAGGGCAATCGAAAAATATTATTGTGCGCCGTAATCACGTGCACGATAATGTAGCGGGCATTGAAATTGAAAACAGTACCGACGCTGATGTGTTCGAAAACCTATCGGAAAACAACACAGGTGGTATTTTGGTATTCGACTTACCCGATTTGCCTAAAAAGAACGGTAGCCGTTGCCGTTTATTTAATAACCGTGTAATAAATAACAACACCAATAACTTTGCCGTAAAAGGAACCACTGTTGCCGAAATACCTGCAGGCACCGGTATAATAGTTATGGCTACTAACCAATGCGAAATATTTAATAACGAAATTAGCGGTCATAATTCGGTTAGTACCGCTATAGTTAGTTTCTTAACCCTTCGCAAGCCTTACAAAGATACTATTTACGACCCATACTGCGGTGGTATTTATGTACACGATAATAAATATACACGGGGTACCGGTAAGCCTGATCCTACGGTAGCATTTGGTAAACTATTTAGTGTACGATTTGGCGATAAAGTGCCTGATGTGGTATTTGATGGTTTTGAAAACCCAGCGTATAAAAACCCTGATGGATCGGCTAAAGAGGACCAAAAAATTTGCATAGTTAACAATGGAAATATTACTTTCAGTAATATGGATTTGCCGCACAACGGTAAAAACGAGAGCGATGATTTATCGAAATATAACTGTACACAAGCACCTTTAACGGAAGTTAAATTGAATCTGTAATTACTGTTTAGTAGAACATACTGGTAGGGACAACTCATGGGTTGTCCCTATTTTTTTGTTCCTACTATTTTAATACTGCAATGGTATATAACCTATTTGCGAAGGGTTTTCGATTGCTTCATCGGTTTTCTCTAACACTATTTTATACTCATCGGCAATAGTTTCCGATAGGCAAATAATATCATCGGCTTCAAAGTCTATACGGTACTGGTCATCTATATGCGCCTTACCTGCTGTGCCTAAGTTTTCGGGGGTATACTGTTTAAAAAAGTCGTGTTGCTTGGCGCGTGCAATTGCCTGCGATGGCGACTCGGCTACTATAAACATCTTTTTATGGAACTCTTCAAACTCGCCATCTAAATAACCTCCTAAATTGATAAAGAATAGTTTTACGTTACTGGCAGGGCCTGCCTCGTTTTTGCTTCGTATTTGCACCCTGTATCCGTCTACGTATTTTATGGCCGTCCAAGCATCAATATGTGCCTTATCCTGCATGGTTAGGCTTTGTTTTATAAGCCCCTTTAATATATCGGTTTCAATAAATGAAGATATTTTATTTATCTTTGTGGCAACTTCGGAAATAAAGGCACTATGCCAGAAATCTTTGATATTGGCCGTAAGGTCGTTCAACGAATGTGCAACTCCGAACATAACATCATGTTGCTCAATATTCCTCCCTTTAGGTTTGCACCCTACCAAAACGGCGAATAACAAAAGTTCAGTTGATGTATCCGATTTATCGGTATTGCTCATGGTATAAGATTTTTGGCGAGCAAGGTATGATTAACCTTAAAAAAACGCAAAGGTAATCTACATTGATTTAAAATGCCGTTAGTTTCCGTACTTTAAGGGCTAATAACGCCCTATTATTATTAAACATTTATGACTAAAAAGAAAGAAAAACCTACCAAAGGTAAAAGCCACAAGGGCTTTAAAAATAACAAACGCGAAAAACGCAGCCGTGGAAATACAGATATAGTGCTATCGGCTATACGCGACTTAGGGAAAGATGCAGGGCTACGCAGCCTGTTCCCGAAATTGCTTAAAAAACTATCGCAAGAAGAAATAATACTGGCACTAAACGAACTGGATCGTAAGGGCGTTATACGTATGGAGCAAAAAGGCACTATACGCTTGTTGGAAGACGAGCGCACAACTAAAGCGGCAGCTACTCTTAAAAACCAAAAGTACCTTTTCGGAACTATTGATATAACCCAAAGCGGGGCTGCATTTGTAGCCGTTGATGGGTTAGAGAAAGACGTGTACATACCTAAAAAAGCGGTACGTAATGCCTTACAGGGCGATGGTGTTAAAATCAGGCTTACTGAATTTGGCCGCAGGCCCGAAGGCGAAGTAGTTGAAATTACACGCCGCAGTCAGGATAGCTTTGTAGGCCGTATTGATGTGCTTGAAAAGTTTGCCTTTTTTATTGCCGATGAACGCAAACTGAGCACGGATGTTTTTGTACCCCTCAATGCTTTAAAAGGCGCTAAAACCGGCGATAGGGTTATTGTTAGAATTAACGATTGGAACACAGGTGGTAAGAACCCTGCGGGCGAAGTTATAGAGTTACTGAAAGGTATTGCCACATCGGATTATGACATGAAAATGATTCTGATTCAGAATGGTTTTAGTGTCGATTTTCCGAAAGATGTATATACCGAGTTGGAACGCTATACGGATAAAATTCCCGAATCTGAATTAACTAAACGACTTGATTACCGTAAGGTATTAACGTTTACTATTGACCCGGAAGATGCTAAAGATTTTGATGATGCTATTTCGATACAAAAATTAGAGAATGGCAATTGGGAAGTAGGCGTGCATATTGCCGATGTATCGTATTATGTGCAGGACGGTACTGCGCTTGATGATGAAGCGGAAAAACGTGCTACATCGGTTTACCTGCCCGACCGCGTTTGCCCCATGCTTCCTGAAAAGCTTTCTAATCTATTATGTTCATTAAGGCCTAACGAAGACAAGTTAACTTTTAGTACCCTGTTTGAACTGGATGATAAATTTGAAGTGAAGCATTATACCATTGCTAAAACCATTATTAACAGCGATAGAAGGTTTACTTACGAGCAGGCACAGGAAGTAATTGAAACAGGCAAAGGCGACTATGTTGATGAATTGCATTTGCTTGACCGCATAGCAAAACATATACGCAAAAAGCGAATGAAAAAAGGCGCTATTGCTTTCGAGAAAGCTGAGGTACGGTTTAAGTTAGATGAAACGGGAAAGCCGATAGGCGTGTACTTGAAAGAACATAAGGATGCCCACTTGTTGGTGGAAGACTTTATGCTATTGGCTAATGAAACTGTTGCCAAATTTGGCTCGAAAATTAAGGAGGGTAAAAGGCCGTTGCCTTTTGTATATCGCGTGCACGATAAACCCGACCCAATGAAACTGGCGCAGTTTTCGGCTATTGCGGCGCGCTTTGGCCACAAGCTAACTTTTGATGATAACACCGATGTAGCAGCGGCCATTAATAACATACTAAAATTGGTAGAAGGTAAGCCCGAAGCCAACGTAATTGAAACTATGGCTATACGTAGTATGTCGAAGGCGGCATATACAACTAATAACTTGGGGCACTATGGGTTGGCAATGGAGTATTACACCCACTTTACTTCGCCCATTAGGCGGTACCCCGATGTGATGGTACACCGTTTATTACAGCATATTTTAACCCACGATGATACCATTGTTGATAAGGAAGAATTAGAAGCCAGATGTAAGAATTCGTCGTTAATGGAGCGCAAAGCAATGGACGCTGAACGCGAAGCTACCAAATACAAGCAAATTGAGTTTTTGCAGGATAAGGTAGGCGAGGAGTTTGATGGTATAGTAAGCGGGGTAATACCACGCGGTGCTTTTGTTGAATTGGTTGATAATAAATGTGAGGGTATGATAAGTCTTGAGTTATTAGGCGATGAAGACTTTGTGTATGATGAGCAGATGCTTAGATTAACCGGAACAAGGACCGGAAAACGTTATGAATTAGGTACACCTGTACGTGTTAAAATACTTTCGGCTGATATTGCATTGCGCCGTGTTGATTTGGCACCCGCTGATATGGTTGAACCTAAGAACAAGCGTAAACGCCAATAATTGATGGTTATCAATGGTTTTATGACACTTCTATGACAATTCTCAATGCTACCTGCGTAGCAATTGCTGTACTTTTGCCAAGATAATATGGAGTTAGTTTTATACCCGGTAAAGTATTTTATCCGCAGACTATCGGGTGCAGCTTTGTGGGTGTTTATAGGGACTGTAGTTACGGTGCAATTGGCCTTTGCAAGTGAACCCGGCAATGCTGCCATTACAGTAATTAAGGCTGATTCTAAACAACCCTTAAGCGATGCTATAGTAAAAATTGCTCCCATAGACTCATCTAATACCCGTTCTAAAGCATTGGTTGGGCTTACGGGCCAGTTGGGTGTTTATCGCTATCAATTTACATCGCCCTGCATTATCCAAATTAGCCACTTAGGCTATGCTACTGTTACTGATACCCTTTATAACCTACAAGATAAAATCTATACTATAACCTCAAGTGCACAAAATGTGGGAGATGTGGTAGTAACAGGCCAATACGGCGCCGGCAGCACCCAGAAATCGGTTTACGAGGTAAAGGTGGTAAGTAATGAAACCATAAGGGCTAAAGGCGCTAATAACCTGCGCGAGGCCTTACAAGGTGAGTTGAATATTGACTTAGGACAAGACCAAGTTTTCGGTAGCAACCTTAGTATAAACGGCATATCGGGCGAGGGGATTAAGATATTGGTGGACGGTGTGCCTATTGTAGGCCGCTTAGATGGCAAAATTGACTTGAGCCAAATAAACGTAAACAACATTGAACGTATTGAAATTGTAGAAGGTCCGCTTTCGGTAATATACGGAACTGATGCTATGGGTGGGGTTATTAATATTATTACCAAAAGCCACCAAGCCGAAAAAGTGAATATTAACCTGAAAGGTTATTACGAAACTGTCGGGCAATATAATATTGAGATTAATGCAGGCTTCTCGTTTAAAAAGAATCAGGTTTTTTTGAGCGCAGGGCGTAATTTTTTTGATGGTTATACTACGGCTGATTCAATACCCCGTTTTCAGGAATGGAAACCTAAGGAACAGTATTTTGTCGATGGCAAGTATGTATATACAGGCAACCGTTTAAAGTTTTCGGTGGCGGGTTCTTTCTTCCGCGAATTAATGCTTAACCGTAGCGAACCAAGGGAAGCCCTTAGCTATGATAACAATGATACAGCATGGACTTATGTTGGCTCCGATTACCACTACCTTACCTACAGGCCCCGCGCATCAATGGCCTTGATGTACCGATTTAAGGAAGACTATGAACTGAATGTATTGGCTTCATACTCTGGCTTTATCCGTTTTACCAATTTATACACCAAGAATTTGGTTACTGGCAATGAAAAGTTGGTAACCGATCCTACATCGCAGGATACAGCCCGTTATCACCAGGCATTGGTGCGTGCTACCTATACAATGCCTGCCTGGAAAAACAGGTTAAGCTTTCAGTTTGGTTTGGAAGCCAATAATGAATTTACCAGGCAGGGGCGTATTGAAAACGGTAAACAAAGCCTTGGCGATTACGCTGCATTTGGTAGTGTTCGCATCAACATAGTTAAGGGCTTAGATGTGCAACCTGCCATACGCATAGTTTACAACACTCGTTTCCGGGTGCCGCTTATCCCATCTATCAATGTTAAGTATGCTTATAAAGATGCTTTTGTTATCCGTGCATCGTACGGTACAGGTTATCGTGCGCCATCACTGAAAGAACTATATCTCGAGTTTTTTGATAGTAACCACTCGTTAAAAGGCAACCCCGATTTAGTACCTGAACGCGGACATTGCGTTAATGGATCGGTAAGTTATAAACAACGCATTAAAGCTAAGCATGTGCTTACGTTTGCTGCATCGGGTTTCTACAATAACATTACTGATAAAATTGACTGGAAAATAATACCCGCCATTGGGCCTGTAATTGATACTTACCAGTATTTCAATATTAAAAAATACATTACCTATGGAGGCGATGTATCGGTTACCTATAACTGGAAACGTTTGCAGTTAAGCGCATCGGGTTTAATTACCCGTTATGAACTTAGCAATAGCAGCAGCGGAAGTAACAAAGTTAAAATGATGAGCCCCGATTTTACCGCTACGGCAGGTTACCGGATACCTGTAATTGATGTAGGCTTAAATGTAGGCTATAAGTATAACGGCAATAAGCCTTTATTTTCGGTAAACAGTAGTATACAGGCGGGTACACGCCATGCATACCACATGTTGGATGTATCGCTTACCCGTAACTTTTGGAAAGACAGAATACAGCTAACACTTGGTGGCAAAAACCTGTTAGGCGTTAAAAATGTGCAGGCCGACGGGCTTAGCTCAATAGGGCACGGGCTTAGCGGCAACTCTGTTAACATTGCTTGGGGAACTACATTCTTTACTTCATTAATATTGCACTTTAGTAAGTAATGGGTAACGAAATAATATATAGCAAATGGAACTTTAGCCGCAGGTTTAAAACTGCTGCTGCGTATATGTTATTGCCTATTGCCTTATTGCTACTAAACAGTTGCTTTAAAGAAAAGACCATAGCCCCGCCTAACCATAGCGGTACTGCACAAACGGCAGTTATTGAAATGGGGCCACAATATACCAATCAATATTTTTATAGTTTGGCTACCAATAGTGTAATAAGCAGCAACTCGCGGTTTGCATACGATTTGATGTTTGATTGCGACCCCGACCGATTTTATATTTGGCTGAATACCTCGAAGTTTATGGCTGTGGTGCGCACCGGTAAAACCGATATGAACCAAGTGGTAATACAAGATACTACCGACAAATTTTGGTATTACGAATTAGGCCAGTTTTATGATGATAGCAATGCTATTGGCCAATGGTGGCAAACACCAAGCAGCCAGCCTGTATCGAGGGGGGAGGTGTATATATTAAGCTTAGGGATAGATTTAGATGGCAACTCGCTGGGCTTAATAAAAATGAAAATAGGCGATTTTAACGGCAGTACTTATTCGGTTAGCTATTGCAATATGGATAACAGCAATTTGCAAACCTTGTATGTGGCTAAAGACCCTACCCGCAATTACCGCTACTTAACCTTTACCAATAATACAGGCGTGGTTGATGGTATTGAACCCGATAAAACCCAATGGGATTTTTGCGTTACCCGTTATAGTGTGGCATTCTACAATTATTTTGGTACACCATTTTTGCCGTATTTGGTTACTGGTGTTTTGAATAACCCTACGCGCACTACGGCTTACATGGATTCGAGCATTGTTTTCGACTCGGTAAAGATTACCGACTTTGATGTAAGCCGCCTGCAAAGCCGACGCGATGCCATAGGTTACGAATGGAAACGCTTTTCGTCGTTATCGGAAAATGGGACATACAGTATTAATGCCCACTATACTTATTATACTAAAACCGACGAAGACGAGTTTTACAAAATACGTTTTATCAGTTTTGAAAAAGACGGCGTACGTGGTTATCCTACTTTTGAGTTTGAGCGGCTGTAGGCATGGCCTGTTTGGTAGTAACCATTTCAATTGGCTTGCCTAACTTATTGCTATCGAAAAATTTTACGTCTAACAATTCAGCTATAGTGGCGGCAATTTGTTTGTGATACACTTTCTTTTTTTGGTTTTTCAGCTCACCATTAGCGGGTGTATCGGGGCCCATTATTGCCATCCATACCCCACGCGAGCGCTGTGCCAATACGCCATGGTGTTGCCAGCGTCCGCGTAATAAACTGCCACGTCCGTGGTCGCAGGTTAATATCAAGGTAGTTTTATCCTTGTATTGCGGGTCGTTTTGTAAAAATGTCCAAAGGTCCTGCATATACCTGTCTAACATATTTGCGGTGTTTAAGTAAGCATCGTACTCGCCCTCGTGTGCAAAGTGGTCGGTTTCATCGAACCCAATAAAAGCTACGCGCGGATGGTTGGCGTACAAATACTCCTTAGCAAAATGGTAAGTCATAGTATCTGTTTCAGCAAATACATCCTTTTCGGGTACGGTAGTTTTCCAAGTAGTGCAGGTAACGCCATTGCAACTTGTTATGCCGTTTTCGGTTTTAAAATTTACAAACACAGGCACACTGTTGCGGTGGCTGTTTAATATTTTCGGAAAGGCATCCCAAGTGGCAAAAGCTGCTAAGCGATCTTTAAATTGAGGTTGCTGTTGCAGCAAATCAAATATGTTCAGGTTTGGGTTGTCGGGGTAATCGTTGCTGTTAATGCGCCGGTCGTGATTGCCCGTAAATATTTCGTTATAGCCGGGGTACGAAAACCTGTAACGGTTAGATAAGTTCATTTTTGCTCCTTCTAAACGGTTGCCGATAATGGTGCCCTGCTTGGCAATAGTGCCCCAAAAAAATGGCATTAATTTTTCGCGGCGTTGTTGTGCATCATCGGCCCAAAACTGATCCTTTAGTGTTTTTACATTGCCTACAAAGCCAGTGTCTTCAATCAGTTTTTTATTGGCTCCGGTAAATACTTCCTGCCACCTAAAACCATCGTAGGTTACTATTATAACATTTTCGGTTTTATGCTTTTGCTGGCTAAAAGCTAATACTGTACTTAATGCCAATAAGCAGGTAAGGGTGTATTTCATGAGGCGTAAAATTTTATCAAACTTAGTGAATCAACAGTAATCCTGTTTAAAAAAATAGTGAAGAAATAGTAATGCTAACATGAGGGGCTACGTTGTTTTAGTATTTATTTTGAACCATGGACGAAATTTGGGATGTATACAACCGGCAAGGTGAAAAAACAGGACGTACTGCCAAACGCGGCTTGCCGCTTGCCTATGGCGATTACCACTTAGTAGTGCACATTTGGATAAAGAACGCTGCCAACCAATGGCTGATACAAAAACGCGCCGATAGCCTAGAGTGGAGCCCCGGTTGGTGGGCTGCCACGGGTGGCTCGGTAGTGGCGGGAGAGGATAGCCTTACAGGTGCCATACGCGAAACGGAAGAGGAGATAGGCTTAACTTTAATGCCTGACCAATTACAACATAAAGCGCGTATTACCCGCACCGATAGCATTATTGATGTTTGGTTGGCTGAAGTAGAAGTTAACATAAGCGATTGTGTTTTGGAAAATGCCGTTACCGAAATAAAATGGGTAAGCACAGATGAACTAAAGCAAATGCACCATAACCATATTTTTGTTGACTACCGCTTGGGCGAAATGTACAGCCCCGGATTGTACAAAAACCTGTTAGGGATTGGAGAGGCGTAGTGTGGTAGCAGTTACTTGAATAGAATTTGCATGAAAAACATTTTTATTGTTTGGTTGAAATAATTGCTTGATTGCCAATGGTAGTTGTGTATTTAAAGCTGGTTTCTATGTCCACTTTTACGTATAAAATGTTCCTTTTTGATGTGTGAAATGTTCCTTTTTCGCGGTGAAATGTTCCTTTTGCTGTATAGAAATGTCCGCTTTGGGTGACGTGAATATTTTGCATGTCCGTTTTGCGATGAAATTTTTTGGGTGCTGAGAAGTAACGCTTTGATTAACAAGCCTGCCATAACATGAAAGCTATTTAAAGTACCTCTATTATGTACCCTGCATGTTTCGTTTATGCTCCCTTTTTGTCCGTTTTGCTATCTGTTTGGGTTCTTCGGCTTTTTAGCGATACCAGATAGCTGACTGGCCATACAAACTAAATTTTTACCGCGCGAAGAATAATGTAGAGAAATATAAAGTATAAAATAAAGAACGGTGTACTAAACATGCTAAGATACAACATGGGTATACCAGAATGCAAATTTGTTTTACTAATGTTCGGGGAGGGTTGAATCATCCCCCGCTCCGCAGTGCGGAGCGACCCCTTCAAAGGGGTACCTTAATGCAGTTAAGCGCGAACTAATTTTAAGTGTCCCTTTTTGAAGGGACCGTAATAAATTTTGGTACAAAATTTATTACGAGGGATGATATTTGAATTAATATGAAAGGGGGCTTAATCATCCCCCGCTCTCAATGCTCCGCATTTAGCTTGCCCCTTTTACGCTTCTGGGTTTAATGCGACCCCACCCACACAATTATATGTCTTCGACTATAAAATTGTGTTGCCCTCCCCTAATTTTAGGGGAGGGCAGGGTACCCATTATGCCATGAGTAAATGCTTAAACTTTTAGCTTGCCCGTGACGAGGCTTAGGGCAAAGGGGGGTACTATAATCATCCCCGTGCAAAATGCTTGTGCATTTAGCCTGCCCCTTCCGCAATACTGCGGAATGTACCACTTTACGCTTCGGGTTTAATGCGACCCCACCCACACAATTATATGTCTTCGACTATAAAATTGTGTTGCCCTCCCCTAATTTTAGGGGAGGGCAGGGTACCCATTATGCTATGAGTAAATGCTTGAATTTTTAGCTTGCCCCCGTCCGCCTTTGGCGGATCGGGATAAAGGGGTAGCTAAATTCCACTGGCAAGCAGAGGGTATTTTTTATAGGGAGATCGCCACGTCGTCCATGATGGACTCCTCGCGATGACAGTTTATTGCTTAACAAAATGGTAGGTGTTTTTTCCCTCATCCCTAACCCTTCTCCCCAAGGGAGAAGGGAATACGCTACTGCTTCACAAACTGCGAAGTAGCGACAATGGTATTGCCTCGTTTAATTTCTACATTGTAAACCCCATTAGCATACTGCATAATATTTAACCTTTGGAAGCCGCTATACATAGGCAGATGTTGTGTATAAACAAGTTGGCCTGCCGCATTGGTGATTTCTAAATCCACATCACCTTTCTCCCAATTGGTATAACCATAATCTATGGTTACCGCATCGGTAGCAGGGTTAGGAAATACTTTTAGTATTTTCTCTTTCTCTATTACGCCGTTTACACTGGTTTGTAAGGTATCGCATGCGCTACCAGCCAAAGCACCTAAACGGTAATTGGGAAAATTAGGTATGCCGTTATTAAATGACCTTAACTTTAAACCATGTTGTACAAAATTACACAGTGCCCCTTTTTCATCAGGGTTATTAATAACATGGAAATAATTGGTTCCATTCCCAGTGCTTATATATATTTTACCATCAGGTGCTAATTGAGGTGTATTAAAAAGTGTCTGCAACACAGGGATATTGGCAGTATAAAATCCATCATAAACACCTATAGTATCTACAGAGCTTGGGATATTTGTAGCCCATGTATCATATTGTAACAAATACTTAGTAGCCGCTACGTATAAAAATCGACTATTAGTCGAGAATGCTACTCCATTTCCAAACCACATGGAATCTGTCCATATTGGTAAAGGCATAGATACAGGATTACTTAGTTCACCTGTACATCTGTCAAAATCAAAAATATTGATGCTGCCTAATACATCGTAATGGGCAAATTTGGTTCCATCGGGTGAAAATACTTCAGAAGCAGATGGTCCCAACTCTAAAACAGTATCGCCACCACAAGTTAAATCAGAAAGGACGTGAAATCCGGATGGATCTAACAATATTCTGTAATAGCAATTACTATTCCTTTTCTGTACTATAATCCACCAATCCCTGCCGTTAGCGTGCTTGGTAGCTGTTAATTCAAAGCCAAAGCTGCCAGTAATTAAATCTTGTTTTTTATATAACATTTCCCCGTGGCCTGCATTCATCCTTAAATCCAATAATGAACTTAGTATTTTAGGATAGTACAAATCACCACCATTAGAATTCGGAAAAGAATCAGTAAAGGAATGTATTAAGAAATATTGTTCAGGAATATTTAGCGAAGGTAAAGCAAGAATGGCTTGGGGTAATCTATATCCACCCGTTTGAATGCCGGGATCCCATGTAGTGGTTACATATCCCGTATTTAAGCCAATGCTATTTTGTATAGGCTCATCTAATGCGTTAGCCACATAAATACCATTACTATAAAACAGAAGATTACCGTCATCATCACAATATGATACATTTGTGCGACTAAAATTCATCCCTAATGAATCATAACTAATTTGTGCAGGGGATTGATTGAAATCCAACTTTGAAATTCCAAAATAAGCGCCACCTTGTAGCGAGGAGTCGCCCGGGGAGTTACTATTGTATCCCATTAACCAGATATAATCATTCTTTTGGGCATGGCTTGGAATGCAGAGCAGTGCCAAGCAGCACAGTAATATAAATTGCCTATAAAATGTATGTAAAAAGGGCATGATGCTAAAGTAATAAAAAGCGTGGGATGTTTTGACCACCCCCGTCCCGTCCGCCATAGGCGGATCGGGACACCCCCTCCTCAATTGATGAGGGGGTTAGGGCAGTTTTGAGGGTCGAGTTTGGGTTGGTGAAAATTATCCCCCGCGCAAAATGCTTATTGCATTTAGCTTTGCCCTTTCCGCAATACTGCGGAATGTACCACTTTATTCTTCTGGGTTTAATGCGACCCCACCCACACAATTATATGTCTTCGACTATAAAATTGTGTTGCCCTCCCCTAATTTTAGGGGAGGGCAGGGTACCCATTATGCCATGTGTAAAT